>Ga0224512_10000205_pt1 | contig 63625 bp, 64 predicted proteins | sample SF_May12_sed_USG_4_FD_169103 | JGI IMG/M metagenome (GOLD analysis project Ga0224512, IMG submission 169103) | Sediment microbial communities from San Francisco Bay, California, United States - SF_May12_sed_USGS_13 | ecosystem: Environmental > Aquatic > Marine > Sediment | place: USA...
AGGAGGGCGGCCTGACCCGTGCTCACGCCTGAGGCTTCTACAGCGGCCTGGATCTGCCCGGTCACGTCGACGATGTGATCGTTTCCGCGCGTGGCGCACTCCAGGACGTAATGCTCTGCAATCATGGCGACTCCGGCGTCAGCGGCTCAGGTGAGATATGTGTCCGTCATGCTGGAGCGGCACCAGAGGCGCCGCTAGACTTGGACCTTCAATGACCAAAACCCCGCCCGGACCCCTCGAGGCTCCCGTAACGGATCGCGACCGCACGGTCATCTATCTCGCGATCCTGATCGCGCTGTTCCTGGCGGCCCTCGACCAGACCATCGTCGCGACCGCCTTGCCGCAGATGGTGGAGGACCTTCAGGGCATCGACAGGTACGCGTGGGTCGCAACGGCCTACCTACTGGCCTCGACTGGCGTGGCCCTGATCTACGGCAAGCTCGCCGACACCTACTCACGCAAGTACATCACGCTAGGTGCGATTGCTCTCTTCCTGGTCGGCTCCGTGCTGTGCGGGCTCTCAGGGGAGCTGGGCAACCTGCCGCTCCTCGGCGACGGGATGACTCAGCTGGTCATTTTTCGGGGTATTCAGGGCGCGGGAGGAGGTGGGCTCTTCGCGATGACGTTCATCGTGATCGCGGACCTCTTCACGCCGGCCGAGCGTGGCAAATACCAAGGGTACGTGGGCGCCGTGTTCGGGCTCGCATCCGTCCTCGGCCCACTCATCGGGGGCCTCCTCACGGACAACGCGGGCGGCCTCATCCCTGGGGTCGAGGGATGGCGATGGGTCTTCTACGTGAACATCCCTGTCGGGGCGGTGGCGCTGTGGTTCATCGGGCGGCGCATGCCGAAGCTCGAGCCGCCTGGGGAGCGCCAGATGCCCGATCTCGCAGGGGGCGCCCTCCTCCTCGGTGGGCTGATTCCGCTCGTCATGTCGCTGCAGTTGGACAAGCGCGCGTACCCGTGGACGTCGCTCGTGACCGTGGGCCTCTTCGCGTTCGGTGCGGCGTTGCTCACGGCCTTCGTGCTCCGCTCGCGTAAGGTAAAGAGCCCCATCCTCGACATGCGGCTCTTTTCCGATCCGGTGTTCCGGGCGGCGAACGCGTCGACGTTCTTCTTCGGCGCCTCGTTCATGTCGGTGACGATCTTCTTGCCGCTCTTTCTGGTGAACGTGTTGGGTGTGTCGGCAACGCGAGCCGGCGCGGCGCTCATCCCATTCTCCATGGGCATTGTGTTCAGCGCCACGCTCGCTGGGCAGATTGTTCATAGAATCGGATACCGCGGCCAGATCTTCGGCGGCGGGCTCGTCTTTCTCATGACGGTCGTGCTCCTCGCCCGCATGGGTCCCGACGTGCCGTACTCGCTTGTCATGCTCTATATGATCCTGGCGGGGCTCGGCGTGGGCCCTGGTATGCCGCTGTTCACCCTAGCTATCCAGAACGCAGTCGACGTTCGCCTGGTGGGTCAGGCCACGTCGGCGGCCCAGTTCTTCCGCCAGACCGGCGCGACTGTGGGTGCGGCGTTGATGGGGACCGTGTTGGCGTCGACGCTCGCGCTTTCGTTCTCGGCAATCGACATGCCGGACGCCTGGAGCGTGCGGTCCGATGCCACGCTCGAAGAGCTCGTGTCCACCGGCGGAGCCGACCTTCCGGCACGCATCGGCTCGATCTATGCGGAGCTCGCGGCCGAGACCGACACCCCCGAAGAGGCCCAAGCGGTACTGGCACAGGGAACCGTGCTGTCCGAACGCGTCGCGACGGAGGTGCGGCAAGCCTTCGCGTTGGCGACGAGCCGCATCTACTGGTTCACCGTGATCCTCGTGTTGGTCGCAACCGCGCTCGTGCTCCTTATTCCTGAGCTTCCGTTGCGAACGACCCACGACCGGGCCGTGCTCGAGCCGACCCCGGTGCCCGAGCGGTCGTGAGAATTTCCTGGCAGAATGAGGGCGGTTCGGACAGGTTGTAGGGCATGATCAAGAAGCTCTTCCTAGTGGCCTTGGCCGCCTTCGCTGTGGGGATGGCCGTTCCCAGCACCCGGGCCACCATCCAGGAACGCGCCGTCACGCCGGTCTTGGACGACATCGGGAAACGTCTGACGCCTCGCCGGCTGGAGGCCATGGCCAACCAGCTCGACGTCCGGTTGGGACGGGGTGAAGGTTTCCCCGGCTCGTTCGAGGGATGGCTGAGGCGCGACTACTCGGGACCCGAGCTCGACCCGTGGGAGAACATGTGGGTTTTGACCGTCGGGCGACGGGACTATACGGTCAGTTCGATGGGGCCGGACGGCCTTCTGGCTACGGACGACGACATCACCGAGAGTCGGCCCTTGCCGGGCGGACGCCGATAGGCCTCGCTCGGTGAGGCGCACGAGGTAGGCTGCGATCGCTTCGAGCGTGATCTCGAGGCGGCGCTTTGCTCCCCCTCGCCTGCCGAACACGCCTGACGACCGCGAACAGCGTGGGGGTCCGACGGAAGAGACGACTGAGGGAGCATCTCCTCAGCGCCTTGTGGGGGGCCTTTCCGGCCGGCCATTCTCTCTGACATTGTTGGGGCTGTTGGACCCCAGGACCGGGTCTGGCGTACCTTGGACGTACGTTCCACCCCGTAACCCTATGGTGCGCATGTCGACGTTGGCGCCCAAGATCATCAGCCTGCTGAGCAGCGCGAGCCTCCTCATGGCGCTCGGTCCGTCGCTGGCCGTCGCTCAGGAGGAGGTGCTTCTCGCGGGCGTGGTCGCCGCTGAAGACACGTCGACGCCCGTCGCGTCCGCGACGGTCACCCTCATAGGGACCGACCTCGAGACACACAGCTTGGCGAACGGGACCTTCGCCTTTACGGACGCACCGCTGGGGCCCGTGACGGTGAAAGTGGAGGCGCCCGGCTTCGCCACGATGGTTCAAGAGGTGGTGCTGAGTGCGGACGCCGTGGTCTTCATGCAGTTCATCCTTCCCAGCCTCCACGCGTTCCTGGACGAGATCCTGGTGGTAGGCCAGCGTTCCAGTACCGGCTCGACCCTCTCCGAGACGAGAACCGCGGCGGATATGCTCGCTGGCCAGATTCCGGGTATCAGTGGGAACTCGGGCATCGTCGGCCTGACCCTCTCGACGGTTCATCTTCGGGGCGTGAGCAGCATCAGCATTCAGAGTGAGCCGGACCTTTTCCTGAATGGCGTCCGCATGGCGGGGAGCTTCGGCGACGCGCTCCAGCTGCTCCAAATGATTCCCGCGAGCGATGTGAAGGACATCCGGATCCTGCGCGGCCCGACCGCCGCTTTCCTGCACGGATCCGCCGACGGGGCGATCCACATTCGCACGAGGTCAGGACCGGAGGAGTAGACGGAGGGACCTGGCGGACGAGCGACCTCGCATGCTGACGCTTACCGCTGGCCGACCAAACGCCAACGGGGCGGCGCCCGAACCGCGGCGCCGCCCCGTTGCATCGCGAACCGATCTCGGCTCGCGCGTCTTGCTCTCGACTGATTACACGACGGGGTTCTGGTTCGGAGCGCAACCGGACCCCTGGTCGGCCTCGTCCAGGTTTGGATTCGCCGTGAACTCTCCGTTCGGGAAGACCATACGCACGCCGGTCTGGTACCCGAAGTTCCACCGGTCGACGCCCTCTCCCCGCGGGAACCAGAGATCATAGCGGAGCTTGGTGCTCCACCACCGCCCCGACTCGAGGTAGTGCGAGCGGCGGATCTCCTCGAGGAGCATGATCTGGATCTCTGAGGCATCGTTCGTGCCGTCGGTCAGGCTGGTGAGGTACGCGCCCGTGATTTGCGGAAGGCTGTGCGCGGCCCGGATCTCATTGACCAGGGTGATCGCTGTCGCCCCACCGGCGGCCTGCGCTTGGATCAGCCACGCCTCCTCCCACTTGGCGAGCGGGAAGTCGTCACCCTGGCTCGTGTACTTCGCCTGCTCCAATTGCGGGTAGTTGTAGGGCCCGCCGCCTCCGCCGACTCCACCTACCGACGACGGTACGGCGAGGACCCGTGGATCGGCCGTCGAGTCGGCCGGCGTGCTGGCATCCGCGAGGGTGATAGGGTACCCCGTGTCGGAGACCGCGCGGCCGTCCGCCAGAATGGCCAGATCCCAGTATCCGGTGAACGGGATGACCGCGGGCCAAGCCCCTCCGCCCAATAACGCAGGCATGTTGGACGAAGTGCCGCTCCACCAATCGACCGGACCCAGAAGGATGACCCAGCCAAGTCCCACGTGGGCGCTGTACACACGGTTCCAGCGCGTCCGCTCGCCGCCGGACTCGCGCGTGACGGACGAGGTGAAGCCCTGCTGGATTTGCGCGGCGTCCAGCGCTGCCTCGGCCAGCTTGGCCGGGGTATTCTGGGCGATGCGCGCCCTGGCGCGCAGGAGGTACGCCATTTGCTGGGCGCTCGTGGTGACGCCCGTGGCGATGGAGTAGTCCCCCGCCGCCTGGATGTGTGTGAGGGCGTCGGTGAACCACTGCTCACCCTTGGCCAGCGACTCCTGCCACGTCATGAGCGGGCCGGCGTCGGCCGTGACCTCGCAGAAGAACTCTCCGAAGTGAGTGTAGGCCAGGCCCGCATAAAGTGCGGCCGTGCCCATCAGCTCCTCGCGATCGGCCACGCCCGTCCAATCATTTTGCAGCTTGGTGTATACTTGCTCGGCCATCCACCGACCCTTATGGAGCGGGCTGAACCAGCCGACGCTCGTCTCGCCCGTGCTGCACTGGCCACCGTTCGGCGTGACTGGGCGCTCGAACCTGCTTCCCCACCACCCGACCGTGCGTGTGGTGTTGTCCTCGTTGCCCGCCGCCTCGAAAGCGGTGAAGTCCGAGAGGGCGCATTCGATATCAGCGATAGCCGAGTTGACGAGCAGCCTCGCCTGGGCCGGAACGAACGTAGCGTCCTCGGTGACCTGGCCAGGCAGCTCCACTTCCAGGAGGCTCTCACATGCGGCCACCGATACGCTGAGTGCGAGCACAGCCGCGCTTCTCGCGATCCAGCTGCCCCTCGTAGATTGTGTCATGGGAGTCATCTTGTCCCCTCTAGAAGGAGATTCGAAGCGAGGCTTCGAAGGTCGAGAGCGGCGGCCACTGGAAGAGAGAGAACGCATCTTCGCTGGAGGGATTCGAGATTTCGTGCGATGGGATCGGGACCCCGGACACGTCCTCCGTGTGCTTCCACAGATACCAAAGGTTGCGGGCGGAGAGCGAGAGGGTGGCCCGATCGGCGCGCGTGAACTCCAGCAGCCTATTCGGAATCTGGTAACGGATTCCGACCTCCCGCAGGCGGATGTACGAAGCGTCGTAGTCGAACGCTTCGCGGCTGTCCGTCGGGTAGCGGAACCAGAGCGTGGAGGAATTGACGAAGAGGGGGTCCTCCCTGGTCATCGCGGCATAGCTGTTCGCGAAGCCGCAGTAGTCGTGGCGGCACGAGATGTCGAAGTCGTTCAGCCAGCGGCCGTGCTCGGCGTCGACCATTCCGAATACCTGCAGGTCGCGCCAGCCGAAGGTCCCGTTCACGCTCCAGTGCCACGGAGCGAAGTTTTCACCCAGCAGAAGGTCCTGTGCTGCCCCCCGTATATCAGCACAGGGAACGACCGGGCCGCCACTATTCCTCCCCCAGAGGTTATCGGCATCTATGCCGTCGGGGTTCATCGTAACTCCCGCGTCGCACATGAAGGTCGCCGCATCCGGGACCTGGGTGCCTGGAATGAAGTCGCCACTGACGACGTGCACCGTGGTTTCGCTGGGCCATGGCATGCCCAGGCGAAGCGCCGTGGTGGGAGTCCGCCCCCCCAAGTCCTTGATCTCGTTCATCGTGTACGTCGCCGAAAAACCGAGGTCGAAGGAGAAGTCACCGCTCTCGAACGCACGGGCGTTCAGCCCCAACTCGTAACCCCAGTTGTCCAGCTGACCGAGGTTGTCGGCCTGGCTGCCCGGGAATCCCTCGCTTGGAGCGAGCGGCACGCTGACCAGCGCGTCCGTGGTCTTCTGGTAGAAGTAAGTGAACTCGGTCGAGAGGCGGTCGTTGAAGAGCGCCAGGTCGAATCCGATCTCGAGCTCGGTGCCGATCTCGGGTCCGACCTCCGCGTTGCCGTAGGTCTGGGGCGTGACGGCAGCCACACCTCCCGAGCCCACCGAGGGCGCAAAGAGCGTGACCGCGGCGAAGGTGTCGGGCTGACGGCCCGACTTGCCCCAAGCGCCCCTGACACGCAGCGAATTGATGAAGTCTACGTTCCAGAATCTCTCCTCAGAGACGACCCACGTGGCTGAGACCTTCGGATAGTAGGCCGCGTCGTAGGACGCGCCGAACGCGGAGTTGTCATCGGCTCGTACGGCACCGGTGACGAATACGCGGTCGTTCCAGCCGATCTCCTCCTGGATGTAGAAGCCGACCGACTTGTTCTGGGTGAAGCGTCCCGTGGACGTCGTCTCGGTGGCACCTTCGATGGAACGGAGGGCCGGTGCGGCGAAGACTCTGCCGACGCTCTCGAGCCGATTGAACGAGTTTGAGAAGAACTGGGCCCCGGCCGAAGTAGTAAACGTGAAGGCGTCATTCAGGGAATACCGCCCGCTCAGCCCGTAGTCGAGGGTGAACTGGCTGGTGATTGGACGCAGCACCGTGACCTGTCCGAGCGACGCGTCGCCAAAGGGGCCGGCGGACCCCTCGATGTCGCGGGGGAAGAGCGTCTGGCTCTCCTCCTCAGCCCGGTCGATTCCCACGGTCAAGCGATGGTCGAACCAAGTGAACGGGCTGTGGGAGACGGTCATGCTCCCGTTGAAGCGCGAGAAATCCCTGGTCGCCTCCGGAATATCGAAGTCCTCGGGTGTGTAGGAGCGGTACCCGCGGAGCTCGTCGTCCTTTCCGTCGGCCCACATCATGGTCGGCCAGAGGCCGCCACCCTCGATGATTCCGGTCGAGAAGCGCGTCTCACCATCCACGTAGCCCAGGGAGAAGTCCAGGTTGAGGGATTGGTTCACGACGACGCCGAGATTGGCCCGACTGCTCCACTGGTTGTTCCAGTTCGTCTGACGGACACCATTCTGGTCCGCGTAGTCCCCGGACACGAAGTAGTTGACCTGATCGACCCCGCCACGGATGCTCATGTTATAGCGCTGGGTCAGCCCGTTCTCGAGGGGCGATGCGTTACCCCTCGCCGCCTCCTGATCCAAGATGTTGAACTGGATGACCTCGGTGGGGGCGCACGGCGCGGCTGCGGGGCAACGGTACTGTTCGCCGATCATGCTTCTCGGATCGAGCATGAAGTTCGATCCTTGCGAGACCTGAAGGTCGAACTGCGCGGCCCCGGGCAGGCCCCTCTTCGTGATGATCTGGATCACCCCTGCAGAGGCCTCGGTGCCGTACAGAGTGGCGGCCGCGGGCCCCTTGATGATCTCGATGCTCTCGATGTCGTTCGGGTTGATGTCGTTGAGCGCGCCGGCGGACCGTTGCCCGGAGCCGGTGTTCGGCAGGGCCGGCCCGAGGCTCGTGCTGTTGTCCATCCGCACGCCGTCGATGTAGATGAGCGGCTGCGATCCGAGCCCGAAGCTCGAGACGCCGCGTATCTGAATGACCCGTGCCTCTCCCAACTGCCCGCCGGCCCCGGCGAAGGCCAACCCGGGCGTCCGGCCCTGTAGGAGGTCCTGCATGTTGGCGATGGGACGCGAGGACACGACGGCCGACGCGTCGAGACGGGCGATCGCGTTTCCTACCGCACGTCGCTGCGTCCCGCCTGCCGTACCGGTGACGACGACCTCGTCCAGCCGAAGGGCGTCCTGGGTTGCGACGAAGTCCTGCACCACGGCCTGCCCCGCTCCCACCGTCACTTCGGCGGTAACGGTACGGTAGCCGATGCGCTCGAACGAGAGCGTGTGCGTGCCAGGCGGAACGTTGATCAGCAAGTAGCGACCGTTCTGCTGCGAAAGGGCGCCCAGGTCGAGGTTGGAGATGAAGATCTGCCCCGAAGCTATCGGGTCTCCGGACTGCGAGTCGGTGACACGCCCGGTGATACTCCCCCCCTGCTGCGCCGCGACTTGGCCTGCTGCGAACAGCATGACAGTCAGGGCTGGGAGAAGGACTCGGGTCGCTCGCGAGCGCCGCGGGTGCTGTTGCCGAAAATCCATGTTGCCTCCTCAAGGGCCGCTGGACACTGGCGGCAACATGAGATCCCCGCCTTCCCGCCCGCAAGCCCGGCCCGGTTGGTAACGCACCAACCGAAGGAACTGGATCTCGTCGGTGAGGGCCGGCTCCGGCTCCGGCTCCGCGCCGAAGACGATCGCCCGCGCGATGCATACGCTTCGTGAACGACGCATGAAGACTTCCTCACCTACGTGAGGTTGGTGAAGGCCCCTTCATAGGCGATTCATCAAGGCTTCACAGGGCCGTGAGTAGACTGATTCAGCAGCGCGGACGACTCCACTCGAATCGGAGGGCATAATGCTCAACACCAAGGTTGTAACGTGGTCGTTGGCCTCTTTCGCCGCGGTGACCTACCTCGTCTGCATTCTATATGGGCTGGTGGAAGCCTTCCTCTATGGCGCGTACACAGGCGTCGTGTTTGCGCCCCTGCACAATACCTTCCACAAGCGGTGGGTGGCCTCATGAACGACCACACCGGTCAGGGCGACCGCCATGGCGAGCCCCCGAGCCACAGCGCGCAGCACGAGGGTCACGACAAGCACGCCGGGCACTCCGTGGCGATGTTCCGCGACCGCTTCTGGCTGAGTCTGGGCCTGTCCATCCCGACGTTGGTGTGGAGCCGGTCCGTGCAGGAGTGGCTCCGCTTCACCGCGCCGGATTTCCCACTTTCACGGTACATCCCGGCCGTCTTCGGCACGGCGGTCTTCCTCTACGGGGGTCTCGTCTTCCTGAGAGGTGCCCTCGGCGAACTGAAGAATCGCCTCCCGGGGATGATGACGCTGATCTGCCTCGCGATCAGTGTCGCGTTCGTCTACAGTCTCGCCGTCACACTGGGGTGGGAGGGAGATCCGCTCTGGTGGGAGCTCGCCACGCTGGTGACCATCATGATCCTCGGGCACTGGATCGAGATGCGCTCCATCGGACAGGCTCAGGGGGCGCTCAAGGAGTTGGCCAAGCTCCTGCCGGACTTGGCGGTGAGGATCGCCGAGCACGGCAACGAGGAGGTCCCCGTCTCGGAGCTTCGCGACGGCGACCTGGTCCTGGTTCGTCCGGGAGCCTCCGTGCCGGCCGACGGCGTTGTGAGCGAGGGCCGGAGCGCGGTCAACGAATCCATGATCACCGGCGAATCGCAGCCGGTCGAGAAGACTGCGGGGGCGTCGGTGGTTGCGGGCACGGTCAACGGCTCGGGCTCGCTCCGCGTCGAGGTCACTCGTACAGGTGACAAGACGGCGCTCGCCGGCATCATGCGTCTCGTTGCAGAGGCGCAGTCCTCCCGATCGCGGGCGCAGGCGCTCGCGGACCGGGCGGCCTTCGTGCTCACGATCGTCGCGATCGGTGCCGGCGCAGCGACTCTGATCACGTGGCTGATCGTCGGCGACGATTCGGCCTTCGCGGTGCAAAGACTCGTGGCGGTGCTCGTGATTGCCTGTCCACACGCACTGGGCTTGGCGGTTCCCCTGGTGGTTGCTATTTCGACCACACTCGGCGCGAGGAACGGTTTGCTCGTGCGAGACAGACGGGGCCTCGAGGAGGCGAGGAATCTCGACGCCGTCGTCTTCGACAAGACCGGGACGCTCACGACGGGCGAGTTCGGGGTGGTTTCGATCTCGACTCACGAAGGGATGTCAGAAACCGAGGCCCTTCGCCTCGCCGCCGGCGTGGAGCAGGACTCCGAGCACACGATCGCGCAGGGCATCGTCAAGGCTGCCCGTGACAGGAATTTGGAGCTTCCGCCGACCACGGACTTCGCTTCGATCCCCGGTCACGGAGTGGTCGCCCGGGTCGAGGGGCGGAAGCTCCGTATGGGTGGGCCCGCGCTCCTGAGAAAGCTCGACCCTGAGGTCTCTCCCGCGATCCGCTCTGCCGGAGAGGAGAGTGAGCGACGCGGGCAAACGACCGTCTATCTGCTCGAGGGCGAGCGGGTGGTCGCCGTATTCGGTCTCGCGGACAAGGTGCGTGAGGAGTCTCGTGCGGCGATCGACGCCCTCCACCGTATGGGCGTGGAGGTCGTGATGCTCACCGGCGACGCACAAGCGGTGGCCGACGCGGTCGCGTCCGACCTCGGTATCGACACGGTCTTCGCCGAGGTCCTCCCCGAGCAGAAGGCCGACAAGATCCGCGCCCTCCAGGCCGAAGGAAAGCGGGTCGCCATGGTGGGCGACGGGGTGAACGATGCGCCGGCCCTGGTCTTGGCCGACGTCGGAGTCGCAATCGGAGCGGGTACGGATGTGGCCGTCGAGGCAGGTGACGTGGTGCTCGTGCGAAGCGATCCGCGCGATCTACCCCGAATCATCGCGCTCAGTCGTGCCACCTATCGCAAGATGATCCAGAATCTCTGGTGGGCAGCCGGCTACAACGTGTTCGCGATTCCATTGGCCGCGGGTGTCCTCGCGCGCTGGGGTGTGCTGCTGGCTCCGGCCTTCGCAGCCGTGCTCATGTCCCTGAGTACCGTAATCGTGGCGATGAACGCGCAGCTTCTCCGACGAACAGACCTGAGCGTGAGTTGAAATGGCCGCCCGCAGCTTCGTATTGGTCTTGGCCGGAGGAGGCGCGCGTGGGTATGCCCACGCGGGTGTCCTTCGTGGTCTTCAGCACATCGGCTTGGAACCGGCGGGGCTGGTCGGCGTGTCGATGGGTGCGATCGTAGCGGCGACGTACTCCCTTCGTGAGGACTGGTACCAGGCCCTTCTGTCCGTCGATCTGAGCGGTGCTCCTCCGGTGGGGAAGGGCTGGCGATCGGCCGGCCAGCGCGGTGCGGCCCTCCGACGTGCGTGGAGCTACGCGCACACGACCTGGAACATGGTTACGGGGTGGGGCGCGCCCGATGATGCGGTCCAGGCGGGTCGCAGCGCGCTGGACGAGCTCCTCGGCGCGGGTCGCCTCGAGGACGGGCGTGTTCCTCTGACGGTCTGCGCCACGGACCTCCGGTCGGGGACCCGAGTCGAACTCAGTACTGGCCCGGCAGCCTCAGCCGTCTACGCCAGCTCTGCGCTGGCGGGGGTCTTTCCACCCCTCGAACAAGGTGACGCTTTGCTTGTGGACGGTGTGTACGCCGACATGGCGCCGGTCGACGTCGCTCGCAGGATGAGTGGCGAAGTCGTCATCGTCGTCGACCCGAGCCAGGGCGCCGGGGGCGAGTCGTTCGGAAACGGGCTGCAAGTGGTCATGCGGGCGATGGAGATCTGCCATCTCAGTCACGCCCACCTGCGTGTGGATTCCGCAGACCTGATCCTGCGGCCGGTCTTCGACCGCCCAATCGAAGTGTTGAATTTCGATGCTCGGCGAGAGTGTGTGGCGGCGGGAATCCGCGAGGTGCGAGCTAGGAGGGCCGATCTCGAGGCGGCGCTTTGCTCCCCCTCGCCTGCCGAACACGCCTGACGACTGCGAACATGCCCGAACTCCCGGAGATCACAGCCTACGTCGAGGGTCTCGAGCGGCTGATCCAGGGGCAGCGACTCGAGAAGATTCGCGTGCGCTCGCCCTCGCTGGTGCGCACGTGGGATCCCCCGCTGTCCGCCGCGGAAGGGCTTCGCGTCGAGGGGCTGCGGCGCATCGGCAAGCGTATCGTCTGGGAGATGGAGGATGAGCTCTTTCTCGTCTTTCATCTGATGATTACGGGGCGCTTCAAATGGACGCGGGCGGGTGCCGCCGTGCCCAAGAAGCGCGCCCACGGCGCGTTCGACTTTGCGAACGGCACGCTGTTGCTCACCGAGCAGTCGACGAAGAAGCGGGCGGCGCTCCACGTTGTGTGGGGGGAGGAGGCCTTGGCGGAACTGGACCCCGGCGGGCTGGAGGTGCTCGATGCCACATCAGCGCAGTTCGCCGAAGCGCTCACACGCGAGAGCCGCACGCTCAAGCGGGCGCTCACCGACCCGCGCGTCTTCAGCGGCATCGGGAACGCGCACTCCGACGAGATCCTGCTCTTCGCGGGCCTGTCTCCGCTCCAGCTCACCAAGAACCTGTCGGACGACGAGGTCTCGCGGCTCTTCGAGGTGACGCGCGCGTCGCTGGGGGAGTGGACCGATCGCCTCCGGGCCGAGTTCGGCAAGGAATTCCCGAAGAAGATCACGGCGTTCCATCCTGCCATGGCGGCCCACGGCAAGTACGGAAAGCCGTGCCCCGTGTGCGGATCGCCGATTCAGCGCATCAAGTATGCGGACCGCGAGACGAACTACTGCGCGACGTGCCAGACCGGTGGGAAGATCCTGGCCGATCGAGGGATGTCGCGGTTGCTCGGCGCCGATTGGCCCCGCACGCTTGAGGAGCTGGAAGAGCTCCGCTCCCGCTAGCCACGCCGAGCCACTCGGGGTTGATCCGGGTACATGTTCGATATATCGTACGACATACTGTTCGACCTATTGTACGATGGAGTAGATCACGTGTATCGCACAGGAAGACGGGGACGCTGCATGGACTTCGACTGGATCTTCGACTGGGACCTGGGAATGGGGCCGCGACGGAAGGGCCGACACCGCGGGCGCGGTGGCCCCGGGCGGCGCTTCTTCCGGCAGGGCGAGGTCCGGTTGGCGCTGCTGTCCCTCCTACAGGACGAGCCCGGGCACGGATACGAGCTGATGAAGCGCCTGGAAGAGCGCTCGGGCGGGATGTACCGCGCGAGCGCCGGAACCATCTATCCGGTGCTTCAGCAACTGGTGGACGAGGACTTGGTCCGGATCGAAGAGGAGGGTGGAAAGAAGGTCCATCACCTCACCGATGCCGGCCGGGAGGAGCTGCTTCTCCACGCCGAGGACATCGACCGGATCTGGAAGCGGGCACACGGCTGGAAGGACTGGGGCTCCACGATGGGCCCCGAAACCGCCGAGATCTGGGGCAGCTGGGGACGGCTCTCGAAGGCCGCGTTCAAGGCTGCGGCCAAGTCGGACTTCGAAAACACGGAGCGGATCCGGGAGATCCTCGACCGCGCGAGAAAGGAGCTGGAAGCTCTCTAGGCGCGGGTCAGCGCGACGGCGTGGGTTGCCACAATGCGACACTCAGGCCGAAGGTGAACTGCTTGTACGTGATGGGCGCCTCGTCGATGAAGACCCATCGGTACTCGAGTTGGGGCACGACGAGCCCGAGCCCCACCAGGCGGATGCCGATCACGGCCGAGTAGCCCAGTTCTGTTTCGCGTCCCTGCGAGCTGGTGAAGATGGTGTTGCGGAGGCCGATGCCTGCGCCGGCATAGAAGCCCCCCGCACGCCCGTCCAACACGTAGACGCCTTCGAAGTTGTACTGGTACTCTTTGAGGCCCTGCAGGAACGTCACGTCTACGCTCGGCATGAGCTCGATCTGGCCGCCGCGCAGGATGGGGAGGCGCAGCTGCGCGCCGAGCACCTCATTCTGCTGCTGGTTGTCGTACCCAAAGCGAACGCCGAGTGCCGGCGGTGCCCACCCACCAGGCGCCTGAACCTGGACGCCCGGTACGACCTGAGCAGCCAGCTTCCCAGCGGGAAGGGTGGCCCCCGTGAGGAGGACCGCGAGCGACAACGCCAACATTCGGTTCGGGTTCATCCCGGAAGTTGGGCAGGGTGGGGGACGCCCCGCAATGTCGGGGCTACCGGCGCGGGAACTCCATCAACTCCCCGCGGAGCTCGTGGTCGTCGGCGCGCTCCACGCTCGTCACGAGGCTACGCATCTCGTCGAGAATCGGCGCGTACGAGTCGGAGTGGACTTCGCCCTGAATGAGCTGGAGAACCGCCAGGCGGTGCCGAGGCGACTCGACCACATGGGTGAAGGACGGCAGCAGCCGATAGAACAAGCGTATGAAGTCGTCCCAGATGGCGGCGTCGGTGAGCACCTTGTCTTCGTAGGGGAGAAAGGTCGCCCGCGACACGTCGCCGCTCTCCAGCGCGGCCTGGATGCGCTCGGCCGCGAACCGCGCCATGTGCATCGCCGCGCCCACGCCCGACGAAAAGATCGGGTCGATGAAACGAGCCGCGTCGCCAATCGCGATCCAACCGTTTCCGCACACCTGCTCCAGCTGGTAGCTGTAGTTGACCTCCCCCTTGAGGTCGTTGAGGCGCTTCGCGCCTCGGGTGGCCTTTGCCAGCGCGGCGTTGTGTCCTAGAGCCTTGGTGAAGAAATCCTCCACGCTCAGGCCGGACTCCTGGTAGATGCCCTTGTCCGCAACGAGCCCGAGCGAGGTGATCTCGCTGTTGATGGGGGCCTGCCAGGCCCAGCCACGCAGCTCGGGAATGAAGAATATGTGCGTGTAGTCCGCGGTATTTCGTTTGCCGCGGTCTACGTCGAAGAACCACGCGTGCAGGCCGAACTGATCGAAAACCGGGTGGTCGCGCCGGAGCTCGAGCTGGCGACCGAGCCGGGTCCCTCGCCCTGCTGCGTCGACCACGATCCGAGCGGGCACCACGATCTCCTGGCCCGCCACGGCCACGCGCACCCCGGTGACGCAGGCGGCTTCGTCGAAGAGCACCTCCCGCGCCGTCGCGCCCTGGACGATTTGGCAGCCCAAACTCTCGGCGTGCTTCAGGAGCAGCATGTCGAACTTCGAGCGGTCCACGTGATACGTGTAAGCTTGGTCGACGCCGTCCTGCGGAAACTCGGCGTAAGCGATCGGGGTCGACTTGCGTCCGCGAGGGTGGTACACGATGCCGCCCGAACGCGGAAACTCAGCGGCCTCCATGATCGGCAGGAAGTCGATCTCCCTGAAGACCCGCACGGTCGACGGCATGAGCGACTCGCCGACGTGGGGGCGTGGATGGTGCGCCTTCTCCAGGATCACGCTGGAGATGCCGGCCTTGGCCAGGTAGCAGCCGAGCGTAAGTCCGGCGGGGCCGGCCCCGAGGATGACGACGTCGCTCATGGTTGGAGTGCCCTCCGCCTAGGCCGACATCCGACCGTCGGCTACGGCGCGCAGCACGTCGGCCGAGGTCACGATGCCGATGAGCTCGCCGTTCTTCTTGACCACGGCGCGGTGGATGCGCCCCCGCACCAGGAACTGGCAGAGCTCGGCCAGCGGCGTGTCGGGCTCAACGGCGAAGGAGACCGGCGTCATGAGCTCCGCGACCGTCACGGTGTCGAAGTCGCTGTCGGGCCACTGTTCCAGAAAGCGCTGACCCGAGAACGGTGAGTCCTCGGGCAAGAAGAAGCCGTACGGGTCGGACTCAACCTCGGAGTCGTCTCGATCGTCTACGTCCATCGGGGCCACCCCTACGCTTCCGCCAGTGGGGCGGAGCTGGACGCTGGAGTCGTCGGCAGCGAGGCGGACCAGATCGGTCGACGAGACGACGCCGGCTAGCGCGCCGGACGAGTCGAGCACGGGCACGCCGCTGATCTCCTCGTCGGCCAGCAACCTGGCCAGGTATCGAGCGGTCGTGTCCGTCGTCACGGTGACGACATCCGTCTGCATGACGTCTTTGACCGTGAGCATGGTCGTTCGTCCTTTCCCCTAGGAGGGGAGCTTGGGAGGTCTGTAGAGCAGGAGTGGGACATGGACGCCGCGCAGGACCTTGTCCGTCGTGCTGCCGAGCACGATCCGGCTCATGCCGTGGCGCCCATGCGTGGCCATCGAGATGAGGTCGCATCCGACGGCTTCGGCTTCCGTCAGGATTCCGTGCGCCGCCTGGGGGTCGACCGCGACCGACGCGGTCACGCGTAGCCCGCTGCGTCGCATGCGGTCCGCCTGCTCCTCTAGATACTCGGCGGCACTCTCCTTGGCGTCGGCCAGGATGTCCTCGTTCATTTGGACGGTATGCGGGAGGTACGGAGACGCGATCTCTAGTGGGTATGCGACGATGCGGGTCAGGTGGTAGGCCGATCCGAAGAGCTCGCCGAACTCGGTCGCGTGTTTGAGCGCCGACTCCGAGACGTCGGATCCGTCGAGTGGGACGAGCAACGTGTCGAACCCACGCGGTGCCTCAGGCGGAGGGGCTTTGCCCTCCTCCGGTCGCACGAAGAGTACCGGCGTTTCTGACTCGCGCATGAATGCGTCGGCCACCGAGCCGATCCAGGCCCGGGAGAGAACGCCGCGCCCGTGCGTCGCCATCACCACGAGATCGATGTCCTGCGCCGTGACCTCGGCGTGGAGCGTCTGGGCTACCGGTCCCGTGTGCACCGCGGTCGTGACCGCGGCCCCGGCGCTCCCGGATACACGGTCGGCGACGCTCTCGACGTACTGCGCGCTCCAGTCCAACGCCGCCGGCTCCCACCCTGCGAACGCGAACGATGGTATCGGTTCGATGACAGAGACAAGGTGGAGGCCCGCGCCGGTCTTGCGAGTCAGCGCGAGTGCAAGCGGAAGCGACGCCTCCGCGAAGGTCGACCCGTCGAGGGGAACCATGATGCGCTGATACACCCAATCCTCCTTTGTCGCAGGCGGGTCACTCTCGCGGTGCCCGTCGGTGTACATACATTCTTGCAGACACCGGTCCTGCCGGATGTCGGGGACATCGCCTCGCCAGGGGTGGGGGATGCGCTGTCCGACCCGTCGGAGAATTCCTCTATTACGGCCGCTGGCTGGACCGGCCGGGAGCGGCAGGCGTTGCTTTCGAGCGATGAATACCAGGCCATCTTCGATGCCTCGCCCGACGGCTTTCTCGTCGTTGATCGGAAGGGCGTCATCCGGGCCGTGAACCCGCGCGCGGAAGAGCTCTTCGGGTGGACCGCCGAAGAACTCCGCGGCGAGAACGTCGACGTGCTTGTCCCTGACGCCGTGCGAGGCGTGCACCATTCTCACCGGGCGAGATTCGTCGGGGACCCCCACAACCGCCCCATGGGCGTCGGACTGGACCTGCGGGGGCGCCGGAAGGACGGCACTACGTTTCCCGTCGAGATCTCCCTGAGCCCCTGGACCGGATCGGACGGGAAAATCAGCGTCATCTGCACGGTTCGCGACGTCTCGGACTACCGGCGGCTGCGGAATTTCTCTGAGGGCGCCCTGCTCGCGACCGAGGAGGAGCGGCAGCGCATAGCGCGGGACCTCCACGACGACACGGCCCAGCGTCTCGCCACACTCATCTTGCGCGTGCGCCGTCTGGCTCTGGAGCCCAATGCCGACGCCCGGGCCGCGTTGCTCGAGGATATCCGTGACGAGGTCGTAGAGACGACCGAGGGAGTCAAACGAATTGCTCGCGGCTTACGGCCCCCCGAGATCGAGGAGCTCGGCTTGGCCCTGGCAATCACCGCGCATGCGCGCAGCCTGGGCGAGGGCACGGACTTTTCGGTCGAAACCGAGCTCGATTCCATGGAGCACGAGTTGGACGATCCCGCCAAGCTCGCGATCTACCGGATCGTCCAGGAGGCGCTTTCCAACGTCCGTCGACACGCCGGGAGCAGCGGGGCGCTTGTGCGCCTCCACTTGGAGGGCGGGAGGGTCGTGGCCGAGGTTGTGGACCGGGGGCGGGGGTTCGCAGCCTCGCAGACAATGGAGCGGGGCGGCGGTTTAGGCTTGGTAGGGATGCGTGAGCGGGCGACTATGTTGGGTGGAATCTTGACGATCGAGAGTGTGCCGGGTGAGGGAACGACCGTTAGGGTGAGCCTACCGAGACTGAACAAGACGGGTGGAGATGGCTAAACCGATTTCTGTGCTGCTTGTGGACGACCACGCCATGTTTCGGGCGGGCATCCGCGCGTTGCTGGAGAGCGAGGGGCACGTTGAGGTCGTGGGGGAGGGAGCCACCGGGGACGAAGCGGTCGATCTCGTCCGGGAACTCAAGCCCGACGTCGTGGTCATGGACCTTTCCATGCCGGGGTCGAACGGCCTCGAAGCGACCCGTCGCATCGCCGCGCTTGGCCTCGAGACCCACGTGCTCGTGCTGACCGTCCACGCCGAGGAAGAGTACTTGGTGCCGGTCGTTGAGGCCGGTGCGAGCGGCTACCTGACCAAGACCAGCGCCGACACAGACCTCTTGGAGGCGATACGCATCGTCGCTCGCGGTCAGGTGTTCCTCCCTCCCAAGGCCACGACGCTGCTACTCAAGCGGTACAAGGAAGCGGACGCTGAGACCGAGGCCGGCCTGAAGGACCTCAGCTCGCGGGAGCAGGAGGTACTCGCGCTCACGGCCGAAGGCTTCAGTTCGAGGGAGATCGGCAAGAAGCTCTTCATCAGCCCCAAGACGGTCGACACCTACCGGTCACGCATCATGGACAAGCTGGGGCTGAGCCACCGGAGCGAGCTCGTTCGGTTCGCCCTGAAGGTCGGGCTGCTCAAGGAAGTTTGACTGCGGGTTGGCAGGGGCGCTTGGGTGGCCTACATTGATTTTTAGGCTTCCCTAAATATGCTTGCCTTGCCGCGATCCATCCTCACCCCAGTTGCCGCCCTAGCTTTTGCGGCGTGCGGCGTGCTGACGCCGAACGGACCTGACCCGGATCAGCTCTTGGACGGGACCGTCGACGGGATGACGGCGTCCCAAATTCGCCAGCACTTCGCGGGCGATGAGGAGTTCGGTCGGCGCTTCAGCGTGGCCGCCGGCCTCGGGCCGATCTTCGTGGCCACCTCGTGTGAGCAATGCCATGTGGGGGACGGGAAGGGACATCCGGCTTTCATGCTCTTTCGCTTCGGAATGGAAGGCGGCCTCGACTTCAACCCCCTGACCGAGCTCGGTGGACCGCAACTGCAGCAACGAGCGATCCCTGGATACCCCCCGGAGGTCGTGCCCGGATCTGCCACAGGCGTCTCCGGATTCTTGCCTCCCGCCGTGACCGGGTTGGGCTATCTGGACGCCGTAGACGACACGACTCTGATCGCCCTCCAGGACGTGGATGATCTGGATGGGGATGGCATTAGCGGTCGTCTCCAACTCCACCGACCCACCGAGCTCATCGAGGCCGCGCTGGCGCTGGAGGCGCAGGGAGCGCCGGCTCTGGCGGGCAGAGGGACCCTGTACGACGGGCGGTACATCGGCCGCTTCGGCAAGAAGGCGCTCACCGTGAACCTTCTCCACCAAACGGTGGGTGCGTATCACCAGGACATGGGCATCACGAGTGACCTCCTGCCTGAGGACCTGTTCAATCCGCAGGCCGGCAGTCGCGCCTCCGACGACGTCCCCGACCCGGAGGTCTCGAGCAGCACCGTCGCGAACGTGGTCTTCTACCTCAAGACGCTACGGGCTCCTCCCCGTCGCGAGGCGAACGATCCCGAAGTCCTCGCCGGCGAACAGATCTTTTCGGACATCGGCTGTGCCGACTGCCACCTGCCCACGCTCGTCACCGGTAGGTCTGAGATCGCCGTCTTGGACCGCGTCACGTTCCATCCGTACACCGATCTCCTCCTGCACGATATGGGAGTCGAGCTGGACGACGGCTACACGGAAGGCTTGGCTCTGACGTCTGAATGGCGGACGCCGCCGCTTTGGGGAATCGGCATCCAACAGAACTTCCAGGGTGGCCGCGCCTTCTTCCTCCACGACGGGCGTGCGACCTCGCTCCGGGAGGCCATCGGGTATCACGGCGGCGAGGGAACGGCCTCGAGGGCTGGCTTCGATGCTCTCTCGGCGACGGACCAGGAACGCCTCTTACGCTTCCTCCGGTCGTTGTGAGTACCATGCGCAGACGCGACTTCGTCCAACGCCTTCCGGTTGTTGGGTCCGGCTTTTTGCTGGGTGCGTCGAGCCTATCGCTGACGAGCTGCGGGGGTGTGGCGTACCTGGTGCCGGTGGCTGCTCCGGGTCGGCTCGTCATTGGCACCGCGGAGCTCGGACCGGGAGCCGAGGCGTTTCTCCAGGGGCCCGACATGAGTCGCCCTGTCTACATGAGGCGCGCCGCGTCGGGTGAGATCACCGCGCTTCTGGCATCGTGCACACATAACGGGTGTCAGCCCACGCCTCTGGGGGACCGGTTGGTGTGCCCGTGCCACGGGAGCGAGTTCTCGTTCGACGGCGCCGTGCTCCAGGGGCCGGCGGAGCGGCCGCTCACGCGCTACGAGGTGACGGAGGCGGACGGGCAGGTGACCGTGTGGCTCGAGGGGAGGGGCGCCTGATGGGCTTGCGGCCGGTTCCCCTGGGAGTCGGGCTCGCGCTCGGGCTGTTTGCCGCGCCGCTGGCGGGTCAGGCCGACTCGACGATGGCGCAGGACGGACTGTACGACCGGCCCTTCATCGGGTCGCTCTCGAACACATCAATCGGCGGCTACATCGAAGGGAACACGAACTACTTCGTTGAGGACGGCCTCTCGGAGGGGTTCTCCATGGAGCTCAGGCGCTTCAATGTCTTCCTGTTCTCTCAGATATCGCAGCGGGTGCGCTTTATCTCCGAATTGGAGTTCGAGCACGGCACGGAGGAGATCGCGCTCGAAACGGCATTGATCGACTTCGAGGTGTCCCCAGCACTGATTCTCCGGGCCGGCATCATCCTGCCGCCGCTGGGCTTCTTCAATCAGAACCACGACAGCCCCAGGTGGGACTTCGTGGAAAGGCCACTGGTTGCGACCGACGTCATCCCATCGACGCTCTCCGAGGTGGGAGGCGGTGCCTATGGGCGCATCGTTCTGGGCGACCTCCTGCTCTCGTACGATGCCTACCTCACGAACGGACTCGGGGACGGCATCGTCGGGAACGAGCTGGGCCGAACGGACGTTCCTTCCGGAAAGCGTGAGGAACAGTTCGCGGGGGACAACAACGGATCGCCTGCGGTGTCCGCACGAGTCGCGCTACGAAAGCCCGGCTTCGGTGAGGTGGGTGTCTCCCACTACGGCGGCTATTACAACGCATATGGGCTGGAGGGTGTTCTAGTCGACGAGCGCCGCTGGCTCGCGATCTCTGCCCTCGACGTCGGGGCCTCGGTCGGACGGGCGGAGGTGCGGGCCGAGCTGGCTTACGCGTCGATTGACGTCCCGCCCAGCCTGGTCGAGTTGTTCGGGGACACACAGTGGGGAGCACACGTCGACGTCGTCGTGCCGCTCTGGCGCCCGCAGATTGCGGGCTATCCAACGGCTGTGGTCTCAGCCGCCCTGCGCGTCGAACGGGTTGACTACAATGTCGGGTCGTTTTCATCGACCGGGGAGTCGATTCGTGACGACGTCACCGCGGTCGTCCCCGGCATCAGCTTCCGCCCGAGCGCCGGCACGGTCTTTCGGGCGAATTACCGTTATCACTGGACCCGGGACTTCCCTGGGAACCCGACCAATCGCATGGCGGGCTTCCAGCTCGGTTTCGCGACCTACTTCTAGCCGCGGCGCCGCTCACCGCGCCTGATGCGTACCGGCGGCGGGCCCGAGGACCTCGCGGGAAAGCGCCAGCAGCTCCCCGAGCCGAAACGGCTTCGGAAGCATTAGGTACCCGCGCGGGTTCTGCCAACCGGCAAAGAAGAACGACGGGTGATGTCCGGCTTCAGCGAGGGCGACCACCGGGACCTTGGGAAACTCTCGTCTCACCGCCTGTAGCGCCTCTGATGCGTCCTTCGGGTCGGTCAGGTCGGAGATGAACAGGTCGACGTGTGTCCCACGGAGCAGCTCGAGCGCTTCTGATGCGTCTCGGGTCGTAAGGACGTGGTAGCCTTCCGCACCCAGCGCTTCCTTCAGGACGTGACGCAGCTCGGAGTTGTCTTCGACCACAAGCACCACCGGAGGCGAGCGCATATTCCCGACCGATCGACCTCTACCGAGGGTCGACCTCTGCGTAGACCGAGGTCTCGCCGGCGTGGTCGAAGGCCATGACCTGATAGGGCTGGGCGTTCAGACCTTCCATGCCAGGCGACCCGGTCGGCATGCCGGCCACGCCGATACCGGCGACGTCGGGGCGATCCGCGAGCAGCCGCTTGATCTGGTCGACGGGTACATGGCCCTCGACGACGTAGCCGTCGATGAGCGCGGTGTGGCACGTCACCAACGGGCCGGGCACGCCGGCGTCGAGCTTCACAGTCATGAGGTCTCGAACGTTCCGCGCATCTACCTCGAAGCCGGCAGCACGCAGATGCTCGATCCAGCCGTTGCAGCACCCACACGTCTCGGTCTTGTAGACGACGACCGTGGGAAGCGACTGATCGACGGCCGCCGAGGCGAGCACGGCTTCCGAGTCGCTGGGTGCCGCGTCCGCGCTACCGCAGGCCGCCAAGAAAGTGATCGCCGAAAGCTGTAGGAGACGTCTCATGATTCTATCCTTGCTGCGTGATCGGTTCCGGGCAGGCTGAGTAGTATACGACAGTACTTGGGGCTTCGTCCAAAGGTCCCGGGCCGAACGGTGGCCGGTTAGCGGCTGGCCGCCACCCGCTCGAGCATCTTGTCGAGGTCCGACCGGTCGTACCACCGGCCTCGTACCATGACACCCACTGGCCGCCGCAGCGTCTCGGCATCCAACCTCGGGTCTCCGTCGAGCCAGATGATGTCGGCCCGGGAGCCTCGTTCGAGGGTTCCGAAGCGGGCCCCGGCATCCACGTATCTACGTACGAAACGCCCAGGGTTGCTGGTCGCCGTGGCCAGAGCGTCGTAGCCTGACATTCCCGTGCTCCGCAGGGCCTCGATCTCGAGGCGGAGTGAGAAGCCAGGCGCCAGGGTGGGAATCGGGGTGTCGGTCCCCGCCAGCATCGGCACGCCGGCCGCATGAAGCGCGCGTACCAGCGGCCCGTGGAAGTCGGACATCTCGGCGAGTCTGATGCGATCGGCGGCGTCGAGCCCGAGGAAGGGATTCTCGCCGCTACGCCACTCGTCTCGAAGCCACGAGGGGAGGTAGGCAGAGGTCTCACGCTGCAGAGCAGCATCGACCGCCGAAGGGGTGCCCCACTGGTCGGCCACGCTCTCGAAATGTGCCATCGTGGGGATGAGCCACGTCCCGGCCTCGACCATGTCTTTCGCCACATCCGTCAAGGCTTCCGGGTCCAGGTTGCGGAGCTCGGTCTGGATGATCTCCTCGGCATGGGACAGCGCCACCTGCCGATTCTCGACCACGGACGCGAACGGGAGATTCCTGGGGGCATGCCCCACCACCGGGATGTCGAGCTCCCTTCCTGCTTCGGTGAGCATGCGATACGCCTCGGCGGACAGGTCGCCGTGCACCTTCACGAAGTCGTACCCGCGGGCGGCCTGCCGGGCGACGGTCGTACGCGCGTCGGCTGGCGTCCGCACTTGGGGGTCACCGACGTAGGGGCCCGATGTGTAGACCATCGGTCCCTCCTGCGTCCCTTCCAGGATTCGCCGCTTGAGCGCGAGATGACCCGGACGGCCCTCGAGATTGAAGACTGTCGTCACCCCGTTCGCCACGAACAGCGGGAGCCAGGAGTCGTAGCGCCCACGCAGATGCACATGTGCATCCGTGAGTCCTGGTGACAGGTATCCGGTGCCGTTGCCCTCGATGATGTTGGCGCCTCTCGGGGGCTCGACCGTGCCGACCGGTCCGATCTGCTGGATGAACCCGCCGCGCACGACCACAACCTGGTGGGGCAGGACGACGTCGCGGTCCATCGGAACGACGTTGAAGTCGACGAACGCCGTGGTGGGCTCCCCGACCGCGCTCGTGACGGAGCCGCCCGCATCCGCCACGCCGGCGCGATGTCCGTCTGGATGGCCGAACGGCCCATTGTGGACTGCCACGACCCCGAGGGTGCACAGGATGACCGCGACGCCCGCGGCGTCCTTGGCGTCCAGCCTCATCGGACGATCAACGAAGCAGGCTGTCCAACTCGGCCCCGCGTTGCCTGGTCAGGTCCTGAACGTCTAGGGCCTTCCCGACTGCGCCGGCTCCGGGAATGGGCATTATCGAGATGAGGCTGTCTTTTTGCCGACGAGTCAGGGTGTCGACTGCGGTCTGTGCATCTCCGGCGCCTTCACCACAGGCTCCGACCGCGAGAACCGCAGCCGCGACGATCAGCCCTCTCTTCATCTCACGACTCTCCCCTGGAATCGAATAACCTCAGTTCGACTCTTGCTCTTCCCGGGGTGCAGCGCAACCTCATTCGGGTCGGGAGGGCCCCCATTCGCTGATTCGCGCGGCTAAGTGAAGGAGCGTCAGCGGCGCTGAGCCCTCCGCCTTGTTGTTGGCGATGACGAAGGCCGCTCGCTCCGCCAGCGTCACGTCGAGCACCGTGGTGGCGATCCGCTCGCGGGTCTCCGGGTCCTCATCGACGATTCGGTCGAAGGGCTGGTAGCGCTCTCGTGCCGCTTCGTACGGCAGGCCCGAATGCAGCATCCAGCGGACGACCAGAGCCGGTTGGTAGAACGGCTGCACGACCGCGAGCTGGCGCTCCAGGGGCGACATGGCAGGGTGGACGTTGTAGCAGTGCGCGGCGCCCGTGCTCTCGAGGACCGCGACGTAGTCCTCGGTGAGGAACGCGGGGGTCCGCAGTTCGACTGCATAGAGAGGGCCGGCGGGAAGCGCCGCCAGAAAACGCTGAAGCCGCTCGAAGAAAGCTTTCCTGCCGCCGACGAGGTTGGGTGGGATCGGTGGAAACTGAAAGAGGAGGACCCCGGCTTTGTCGCCCAGCCCCTCGACCATCGGGCCCACCACCTCACTGGCCGCATAACCGGCGTCCAGATAACGCAGATTTCGCTCGCCGAAGGCCCGCTCATCGGGATTGACTGGGGACGTGAGCAGTCGGTCGGCCTTCACCAAGAAGCGGAAGTCCTTCGGAACAGCCGCTGCGTATGCGCGGAACTGGTCCGACGTGAGCGGTCGGTAAAACGAGCGGTCGACGCCGACCGTGCGGAACAGCGGATGCTCCGCGTAGGCACCGAGCCCCTCACGTGCCAGGACGTCCGGCGAGGCTCGACGGTCGTATACGTGGCCCTCCCAGCCCGGGAAGCTCCACGACGACGTGCCGAGGCGGACCGACTTCGGCAGTCCGGCCGCGTAAGCCTCTACGCGGTCGGACGCCCGCGCCGCGCCCACCGCCGCGGGGCCCGCGACCACGGTCTCGTCCGCGAACAGACCCAGTTGAACGTCCATGCAAATGGACTAACGTTTCGCCGCATGGACGTCCAGGTCTTCGGCATCAAGAACGATGCAGACACGCGCCAGGCGCTGCGGTTCTTCAAGGAGCGCCGCGTGCAGGTGCATTTCATGGACTTCAAGCAGCGGGCTCCCTCGAAGGGTGAGCTCCAGCGATTCTTCCAGAAGTTCGGCGAAGAGAAGCTGATCGACCGGACCGCCAAGCGCTTCGAGGCCCTCGGGCTGCGCCAGGCGTACTACGGAGACGAGCGCTGGCTCGAGATCGCGTGCGACGAGCCGTTGATTCTTCGCATGCCCCTGGTGAGGTCGGGCAACAAGCTCACCGTAGGCAGTGACGAAGCGAGCTGGAAGGAGTGGGTCGCAGGCGCCTAGCAGGCGCCCACCGGGCCGACCCGGCGTTATTGGAGCGACGCGATCAGCGAGGCGCAGCTCCCCGGCGCCCCGCCGCTGCCGAGCGTCAGGCTCAAGAAACGCGGGAAGAACCCCTGCAGCTCCTGCCCCCCCGACCCCACCACGCCGCTCTCCGCGAGGGCGAACAAGTCGCGTTCGCCGCGAACCCGAACCAACGCGTCGCGGACGCGCTCACGCCATTCCTCGTAGGTTCGGTCCGGCCCGAACACCATTTTGTGCAAGTTGATGCACGGAGCGAGCGTGTTGAAGGTCGAGAAGTATTCCCAGCGTAGCCCGCGCAATGCGTCCTCGCCCTCCACCAGGTCTGGGATGCCTTGGAGTAGGGAGTGGATGTCCTCGGGTATGAGGCCCGCTCTGGCCTTCCGAGCCGCGGAAAGCGCTGCGGTTCGCGCCCAGCTCAGCTCGTCCGCCCGAGTCGCATCGTCCGTACGGCGGTAGAAGGCCTCTAATGCGTCTCCGCCCATATTCGCGAGAATGACGCCCATGAGATTGTCCAGGAGCGTGGGCCCCTGGTCGATCAATAGGAACCCCGTCGAGATGAGTTCCTGGAGCGTGGCTTCGGCTTCCGCGGCCTGACCATCGGACACCTCGACAGCAGCCTTTGCCACGCGCGCTAGGCCCGCTGCACGCAGCTCGGGGAAGCGCGGCCAGAGGTCCTGGAACGTGGTGGAGTCCGGGAAGGGAAGGACCCAGCGTCCGCTGACCACATCGACCAGCGCCGCGCGAGCCAGGAGCTCGAACTCCGCCTGCGCCGGATGCGTCGCAGCCTGCCTGAGCGCCGCCTGCTCCGCGGGGTTGAAGTCCGAGAGAGGGCGGCTGAGCAGGTCCGACGCTACGGTCTCCGAGAATGGATCCGGGAAGTAGTCCGGATCGGGGAACCATCGCTGCGCATACGTCGTCGCCGGGCGGCGCTCGGTGGTCTCGGGTCCTGGCGCGTCGCCGACGAACGCGAGGTTTTGGAGGGCCGCACCCGCGTCCTCGGGGTTGATGTTGGGGTCCTGTGCCAGCCGATACCGTCTAAGCGACTCCGCGCCCCCAGCCGCCTCCTGCACGGGTTGGAACGAAGGGACGGCGATCTCCGCGAGCAGGGGCCCGATGGCCGTGGTGACGCTGATTGTCATGGTGGGAACGAAGCCGACCACGAAGAGCGCTACGAGCGCGAACGCCCCGGTACGGAAACGGCCTCCCTCCTCGGTGCGCCCGGCGCCGAGCACGACGGCATCGCCGGCCTCCTCTAGTCTGTCTTTCCAGGCGACGGATTCCGCACGGACACGGTCCGATCCCTCCTGGGCATCCCAGCCGTTTCTGGCCGTGCGTACGGTGCTGTTCTGCTGGACCAGGAGGAAGATCCCTCCAGCCGCCATCAGGCCGGTCGGGCCACACGTCATCAACCAGATGCCCGAGGGCGTCACGAAGCCGCGGGCGGCGAGGACGATGGCGAGACCGAAGCCCACCACGAGCCAAAGCGCACCGGCAAGGACGAGTGCAGCCCCTCGCAAGCGGGCATGCACGACGCCAATCAGTCGCTCCGCGTCGAGGGAGCTGAAGTGCCGCTTGCCCTGGATCAGGAATCCCGTGTCGTGCCTGGAGTCGTTCGCCACCTCCAGAATCGTCAGCGCGCCGTACCCCATGTCGGCCGCGTCGGCCGCGGAGCGTAGGATCCCGAAGAAGATCCCGAATGCGACCACGACGATGATCGCCCCGAGCACCGCAATGCCGAGGCCGAGACGCCAATTGTCCTCGAAGGGGCCCAGGCTATAGAAGGGCTGCTCCACGGCGAGCGCCCACAGGAGGGGGAGGACCAGAACGAGGCTCCCGATCCAGCCCAGGACGATCACCCTCCAGAGGCTGCCTTGAAGCCGCTCGAGGCCCGGAGGAGGCCAAGAGAGGGGAGGGGGGGACGTCAACGGCGTGCTACGCTTGGCATCGCTATTGCTCATCACGCTTCCCTGAACGTGTTGCGGTGAGGCAAGATAGTAAAAGACACTCGGCGATGTGCCATTTTTTTCGGTATCCGTCACAACTTCGGGCCCGCGCTCGTGTCATGGACAGAGTCGTCTCTCATCGACCCGCAGGTGATCATGGTTCGAACCGGTGTTTCTTCCCTCGTGCTTGCGATCGCGCTGTCATGCGTCGCATCCGCGTGCGGCCTCTCGACAGGGCCTTCGTCGCAGGTACGTGTCTCAGGAACATGGAGCTGGCTCGAGTCCACGGGGGGTATCGCGGGGATGACGATCACCCCTGCGTCGACGGGCGATTCAATCTCGCTTCGCTTCATGGCCGACCAGGCCCAACTCATCCGCAACGGGACGCTGGAGCGCACCGTCGGGTTCACCACCGGTCCGGGCACCGAACGCGACGCCTTGGAGATCCGCTACGACGAGCCTCTGATGGGCTTCGAGACCCAGACCGCGACGTTTCCGAGCGACAGCCTTCTCGTGCTCACGGATCCGTGCTGTGACGGTTTCGTCTCGCGGTACGTGAGGGCCCAGTGACGCGCCTGGCCTGGCTCGCGGTCTTCGGACTCTCCCTTGCTGCGTGTGGCGCGAGCCTCGGCCCGGTCGACGAGCGCCTCGTCGACCTGGAGGCCAACCAGGCTCGATGGGACTCATCAGGTCCAGGCTCGTATGTCTACGGGGTGGAGCGCCTCTGCTTCTGTGGCGTCGAGTACCGCGGGCCGGTGCGGGTCACCGTCGTGGACGGATCAGCCGTGGAGCACGTGTACATCGATTCCGGCCTCGTCGTCCCTCCGGTCGTCGCCCAAGCGTTCCCGACCGTGGATGGCCTCTTTTCGCTCCTGCGGTCCGCGATCGAGGGAGACGCAGCAGAGGTCAACGTGACGTACGATCCCACCCTCGGTGTGCCTCTGGACTTCTGGATCGATTACAACCTGATGATCGCCGACGAGGAGCTCGGCATACAGGTGACGGAGGCAGTGACTCCCACTCCGTAGGCGGGGCCCTATATTGGCGGGCCGGTCGACCCAGTGCGGCGACCGCCAGTGCACATGCCGAGGAGCCTCCGTGAGCCGACAGCCCGAGACCCCCCGTCTCGCTACGGTGACAATTCCCGCTCCGGACCTGCGTCCGGACGTATTCCTTCGCCACGCGAAGGGAGAGGCGCGGGGCTTTTGGGCCAAGGGCGATCGTTGGGTGGCGCACCGCGGGGTGGCCGCCGAGCTGCGCGGGAACTGGAATCCGACGGTCGATCGCTTCGAAGAGCTGGCCTCCGCGGCCCGCCAGATCGCGCTGGATCCACTCCTGCCCCCGGGGACGGCACGGGCCCCCCGGGTCCGGTACTACGGTGGCTTCTCGTTCCGACCTGACCACGTCGCATCAGGCGTCTGGTCCGACTTCCCCTCGTGGCTCTTCCACACGCCCGTGTTCGAACTCGAGGGAGAAGGCCCCGGCGACGCGTGGCTCCGCGTGCGAATGCTCGTGTCACCTCAGGCGCAGGAAGACGTATTCGTACGACTGAAGCACCGGGCGGAGGCGCTGCGCGCGGAGCTGGTCGCGTTGGGTGAGGCGAGCCCTGGCCAACGCGCCGTGACTGCGGGGCGAGCCACCCACTCGGATCGGGCAACTTGGGAAGAGGCCGTACGGGAGTCGCTCCGCGCCATTGGCCGCGGATCCATCTCCAAGGCAGTGCTCGCCCGGATCCTCGAAGTCGAGCTGGACGGACAAGTGGATCCGGTGGACGTTGTCAGCCATCTGTGGGAGGCCAATCGAGGCAGCCACGCCTTCCTCTTCGAGCCCGTACCCGGATCGGCGCTGGTCGGCGCTGCGCCCGAGACGGTGGCGACCCTCCGCGACGGCGTCTTCCACGCAACCGCCGTGGCCGGCTCCATTCGCCGAGGCGACACCCCGCGCGAGCAGGCGGAACTCGCCGCACAGCTCCTCGCCAGCGAGAAGGACCGGGTCGAGCAGCGCATCGCCCTGGACGACATGGTGGCCCGGCTTGAGACCGTCGCGCACCAGATCCGTACCGATCCCCAGCCGCACGTCCTCACGTTGGCGCGCATCCAGCACCTGGAGACCGAGATCCGGGCGAGCGTCCCGGCCGATGTCGGCATCCTGGACCTGTTGCGGCTCCTTCACCCGACGCCGGCTGTGTGCGGGCTGCCGCGGGACGCTGCCATGTCCTTCCTTGCCGAAGAGGAGCCGTTCGAGCGGGGATGGTACGCAGGACCTGTCGGGCTCTTCGACGCCGAGGGCAACGGGATCTTCGTCCCTGCGCTTCGGACGGCGGTGTCCACCGGTTCAGGTTGGAGGCTCTTCGCCGGCGCCGGCATCGTGGACGGCTCGGTGCCCGCGCTCGAGTGGGAGGAGACGGTCATCAAGTTCGAGCCGGTCCTCGAGGCACTCGGCGCTTGTGGTGCCTCGTTGACGTCCGCCGCAGAGTCCAGGCCGCACCAGGGGGCTCGCACGCGCGGGGAGGCATGAGTCGGGCCGCAGCCAATACGGCATGGGCCGAGAGCTTCGTGGACGAGCTCGCACGCGCCGGCGTTCGCGATGTCGTCGTCGCACCAGGCTCGCGTTCCACGCCTCTTGTACTCGCCTTCGCGCGAGATGGGCGCTTCCGCATGCGCGTGCACCTGGACGAGCGTTCGGCGGCCTACTTCGCCCTCGGCGTCGGCAAGGCCTCGGGCTCGCCCGCCGTCGTAGTCACCACTTCGGGCACCGCCGCTGCGAATCTCCTGCCCGCCGTGGTCGAAGCCGCTCAGAGCGAGACGCCCCTGTTGGTGCTCACCGCGGACCGGCCGCACCGGCTGCGCGATGCCGACGCGAATCAGGCGATCGACCAGGTGCGTATGTACGGTACGTATCCGCGTGCGTTCTTCGAAGTAGGGCCCCCCGTCCTGGCCGGTCCTGAGCTGAGGCACTTGAGGACCCTGGCCTGCCGGGCGGTCGCCGCGGCGACGGGGCCGTCGGGTGGGCCCGTGCACCTGAACTTCCCCTTCGACAAGCCGCTGGAGCCTGAGCCGGCCCCAGAGGACTTCGTGCGCGAGCATCCGCTCGCGGTGACGGGCCGCGCCGACGGTGCGCCCTTTGTGGATGTACGAGCCGCGCGGGCGACGCCGAGCGAAGACGATGTGGATCGGTTGGCGCGCGCGCTTTCCTCGAAGGAAGGAGTCATCGTCGCCGGGCCCTCGCCCGATCCTGGCCGGCTTGGGCCCGCAGTCCGGGCCCTGGCCGCCGCGACCGGGTTCCCGGTCCTCGCGGACCCGCTCTCGGGCGTGCGCTACGGGCCGACGGACGGGGCACATATCGTGTCGGCTTACGATCTCTTTCTCCGTGACCCCGAAGCCGTCGAGCGGCTCACCCCGTCGGTCATCTTGCGCGTCGGCGCCTCCCCGACCTCGTCATCTGTCCTGGGATGGATCCTCCATCACGCATCAGTCGAGCACGTGGTCGTCGATAACGACGACCGTTGGAAGGACCATACGGCGACCGTGGGTCTGTACGTCAAAGCGGATCCGGCCGAAACGCTCCAAGCGCTCGCGGAACGAATAAAGCGTTCTGCTTCGGACGCATGGATCCAGCTGTGGGAGGCCGCGGAGACCGCGACCCTCGCGGCGTTGGTGGCGGACCAGGACGAGCCCCACGAAGGGGACGTGTGGCCGGCGGTCCTGGCGGCCGCACCGGCGGGCGGCACCGTGTTCGTCTCCAGTTCGATGCCGGTGCGGGACCTCGATGCGTTCGGTCACCCGCGCGAGGAATCGCTTGCCGTTTTTGGAAACCGGGGCGCGAGCGGAATCGACGGCATCGTCTCGACCGCGTTCGGTGTGGCCTCGATGCGTCCGGCTCCAACCATCTGCGTGCTCGGCGACATCGCCTTCTTCCACGACCAGAACGGCCTACTCTGGCACCGGGAGGAGGACGCATCGGTTGTCTTCGTGCTCATCGACAACGACGGCGGCGGCATCTTCCACATGTTGCCCGTCGCGGGCCAGGAGCCACATTTCACCCCGCTCGTTGCGACTCCTCACGGCCTCGATCTTCGCTACGCCGCAGAACTCCACGGGCTCGAGCTTCGGGACGTGACGATCCGAGGCCTCGAGGAGGCGCTCCGCGATGCGGTCCGCGCGGCCCGCACGGTCGTGTTGCGTGTGCGGACGGATCGCGCTGAGAACCATCGGCGTCATACCGAAGTGGTCGCGGGGGTCGCGCGGAGCGTGCGCGAGGCGCTGGGGTAGCGGTGCTTCCCCGAAATCCTCTAACCATCTCGCGGGAGAATCCCGAGCGATGACGAAGCCAGACTGGCAAGAAGTGAAGTCGTACGAGGACATCACCTATCACAAGGCCGACGGGGTTGCGCGCATCGCGTTCAACCGGCCGGAAGTCCGGAACGCGTTCAGGCCGGACACGCTGCTCGAGATGCAGGAGGCCTTCCGTGACGCCGGCGAAGATCCTGACATCGGCGTCGTGCTGCTGACCGGGAACGGTCCGGCGAAGGACGGCAAGTGGGCGTTCTGCTCGGGCGGTGACCAGAAGGTGCGCGGCGATGCCGGCTACGTCGGCACGAGCGGGGTGCCCCGGCTCAACGTGCTCGAGCTTCAACGCTACATGCGCTCGATGCCCAAGCCAGTCATCGCGTTGGTCCCCGGCTATGCGATCGGCGGCGGGCACGTCCTGCACGTGGTGTGCGACCTCACCATCGCGGCCGAGAGCGCCATTTTCGGACAGACCGGACCCATCGTCGGATCGTTCGATGGCGGCTTCGGGTCCTCGTACCTCGCGCGCCATGTCGGCCAGAAGCGTGCTCGTGAGATCTGGTACCTCTGCCGGCAGTACACCGCGGAAGAGGCGTACGAGATGGGCATGGTCAACAAGGTGGTGCCCCTCGATCAGCTCGAAGCTGAGGGGTGGCAGTGGGCGCAGGAGATCATGACCAAGAGCCCCCTCGCCATTCGACTTCTCAAGAGCGCGTTCAACGCCGACGTCGATGGTCAGGCTGGCCTGCAGGAGCTCGCCGGCAACGCAACGCTCCTCTTCTACATGACCGAACAGGGGCAGGAGGGGCGCAATGCATACGTCGAGAAGCGCGAGCCGAACTTCCGAAAGTATCCTTGGCTTCCTTGGTAGGGAGGACTTCCTGATGCGTCGTTTCCAGACCGGTTTCGTGGCATGCTTGGTCGCCATGGGGTGGCTCGCGGCCTGCGGTCCAAACAAGGCGCTGTGGGAGCCTTCCCCGGAGATGCTTTCCGGAGCCGCTCCCGATTCGTTCGTGGTCGAAGTGGAGACCAGCGAGGGCACGTTCCACGTCGCGATGTATCGTGCCTGGTCGCCGCTCGGCGTGGACCGCGTGTACCACCTGATGGGCAACAACTTCTACGCGGGCGCTCGCTTCTACCGCGTTCTCCCCGGCTTCGTCGCACAGTGGGGCTTCTCTGGCGATCCTGCGCTCGACTCGATTTGGCAGGCGCGCACGATCGCCGATGAGCCGACCGTCGAGAGTAACCTGCGAGGCACTGTGAGCTTTGCGCGCGCCGGCCGACAGACGCGGTCCTACACGCTCTTTATCAACCTCGTCGACAACGAGCGCCTGGACGAGGCCGCCGCGGGTGGGGTCGTGGGCTATCCGCCAATCGGACGCATCATCAGCGGGCGCGAGGTCGTGGACGGCTTCTACGCAGCGTACACGGAAAATCCGCCCGGGCAGGACTCGATCGCCCAGCTGGGGAACGAGTATCTGCGACGAAGCTACCCGCAGCTCGACTCGATTGTGGCCACGCGGGTGATCCTCGAGTGGCCCTGAGCGTTTGGATCCAGGCGGCGCGCCCTAAGACGTTGATCGCCGCTGCCGCGCCCGTGTTCGTCGGGACCGGCCTGGCGGCACATCTAGCGGAGGCGGTGTGGTTGCCGGCGCTGGCGGCGCTCCTGGGCGCGATCCTGATTCAAATCGGCACGAACTTCGCGAACGACTACTACGACTTCGTCCGCGGCGGGGACACGCAAGAGCGCGTCGGACCCGTCCGAGTGACGCAGGCCGGGCTGCTCCCGCCCGCAGCCGTGAAGCGCGGGATGGTGCTGGTCCTGGCGTTGGCGGTGCTTGTCGGGGTCTATCTGGTGACGGTAGGCGGGTGGCTCATCGTATGGATCGGCACGGTCTCGGTCGCAGCGGCGGTCCTGTACACAGGTGGACCGTACCCACTGGCCTACCACGGCCTCGGCGACGTCTTCGTCTTCGTCTTCTTCGGGCTCGTCGCGGTCGGGGGCACGCTATACGTGCAGGCCCTGAGCTGGCCGCTTGACGCGTGGCTCGCTGGCGCCGCTCTGGGCTCGCTCAGCACCGCCCTCCTGGTCGTGAACAACCTCCGTGACATCGATACCGACGCGAGGGCAGGGAAGCGTACGCTCGCGGTGCGGATCGGGCCCGAAGGCACCAAGGCGGAGTACGTCGCGCTCCTTCTGGTGGCCCTGGCCGCACCCGCGGTCGGCGTCACTCTGCTCGGCTGGCCGGCTGCCGCCCTGGCCTCGCTCCTCGCGGTTCCCCTGTGCTGGTCCCCTCTGCGTGCAGTGTTCGGGTACAGGGAGCCCAGCGAGCTGATTCCTGCGCTCGGCGCCACGGCTCGCGTCACGGCCGTGTACGCATCGCTCCTGGCCCTGGGGCTCGGCCTGGGCTGATGCTCGTCGATCTCCTCGACGACGCGCGCGGCGCGCCGGACTCCATCGCGCTCGTGTCCGCTGAGGAGACCTGGACCTACGCAGACCTCGATCGCGCGGTCACGGAACGGGCGGACGGACTACGCGCGGTGGGGGTGCGAGCGGGGCACGCGGTGCCGGTGACCCTCGACGCGACGGCAGACGGCGTCATCCACTTGCTCGCGCTATGGCGGGCAGGCGTCACGCCTGCCCCGCTCAACCCGGGGCTCACGCAGGCGGAGCGGGACGCAAGAGTCGCGGCACTCACCGACGAGCCGTGCGACGCACAAGCCGTGCTGTGGACGTCGGGCACCGAAGGCCGCCCACGAGGCGTGGAGATTTCGTACCGCGGGCTCGCTGCCAGCGCTCGCGCTTCACAGGCACGCCTGGACCTCGGTGTCGACGACGTCTGGCTCGCGTCGCTTTCTCCGGCTCACGTGGGTGGGTTGGCCCTCATCACCCGGGCGCTCATGCTCGGCAGCCGGCTCGTGGCCCTCGGTGCGTTCGACGCTGAGCGCACGGCGGCCCTGATCGCGGGAAGGGACTTGCCCGCGGGGACGGAGCGGCCCGTCACGCACGCGTCGCTGGTGCCGACGCAGCTCCTCCGACTTCTCGACGCGTGGGGAAGCGCGCCTCCCCCCGCGTCGTTCCGCTGCGCGCTTGTCGGCGGGGCTCGGGCGCCCACTGCTCTCGTCCGCGCCGCGCTCGACGCCGGCTGGCCGGTGGCGCTGACTTATGGGCTGTCGGAGGCGACGTCTCAGGTCGCCACGGCGCCGCCAGCACTGACCAAGCGGAAGCCGGGGACCGTCGGCGCTGCCCTGGACGGTGTCGACGTGACCTTCGGGGACGATGGGGAGATTCTCGTACGAGGCGCGACACTCGCCACCGCCTACGTGGGCCCCAGGGCGGGACCGGTGGCAGACGCCGAGGGTTGGCATCACACCGGGGACCTGGGCCACATGGATGACGAGGGGCACCTGTGGGTGACGGGTCGCCGATTGGATCGCATCGTAAGCGGCGGCGTCACCATCGATGCCGTCGAGGTCGAGGAGGTGCTCCGGTCGCACGCTTCGGTCATGGATGCGTGCGTCGTAGGCCTCCCCGACATGGAGTGGGGCGAGCGCGTCGCGGCGTGGGTCGTCCCCGCGGAAGACGGCCTCGACCTGGAGGCGCTTGATGCATTCCTGCGGGACCGGCTGAGCGCTCCAAAGCGACCCCGCGTCTTCCATGTCTCGGACGCCCTACCGCGCAACGCGAACGGCAAGGTGGACCGGGGGGCGGTCAGGGAAGGCGTGGCAGGGTCGCAGAGCTGAAAGCCGGACGAGATTGGTGCGCGGAGAAGCTTTCCTCTAGCCTTCGTAGCACCCGAATGTCACCAGAGGAGGTCTCTTGACCCAGCAGGCCGAACGACTTCGCGAGGCACCCCGTGAGCGATTCGCGGGGAGAAGTCACCGCTTTTCGTTAGATCAGGCGCTCGCCGACCTGCGAGCCGAGGATCACCCCGCCCGCGGTGGGCACCGCCAAATCACGCTGCTTCACCGCGCTCCGGTAACGCAGGTGCTGTTCGCCTTCGACGCCGACGGCAGCCTGGACCAGCACTCGGCGCCGGGCCTCGTGACGATCCACGTGCTCGAGGGGCGCTTGAACGTGCAGGCGGACCACGTCGAGAACGCACTGAGCGCGGGTGACGTGCTCATTCTCGACCCGGGCCTGCCACACGACGTTCGCGCCGTGGACGGGCCCGCGGCCATGCTGCTCACGGTCACGATGCAACGTGACTAGTTCGCCCTGAACCCAATCGAGACGCCGAAGCGGAACGTCATGAGATTGGCCTCGCTCCGGTTCGGGAAGAGCGACACTGATCCGTCCGGGTTGTCGAGGATGTCGCCCTCCGTCAGGAAGTTGGCGATGCCGTTCTCGTGACGCTCGATGCCGAAGTCGAGCGAGATGGGCCGTCTGCCGCGGCGCACCCGAACACGGGCGCCGCCGCCCACCTTCCACGCCATGACGACGTCGGAATAGTTCGTCGTGTCGAAGTAGTCGGCTCCGTCGTTCGCACCGCTCAGTGAAGAGATGGTCGCGAAGTACGACATGCCGATCGTCCCGAAGACGTAGGGCTCGAAGGCGCCTGACGTGAAGGCGTACTCCGGGCCGACCCCGGCGAAGAAGATGTTGTTCGTCGTCGTGAGGTCGACCCCGATGCGGCAGGTCGTCGGAAAGCACATGGCGATCCTTTCGTGCCCGTACACGACCCCACCGAGGTCGGCGCGCAGACGCAGCCGGCGATCCTCGGTCATGGCCCAGGAGCCTCCGAGCTGGGCACCGAAGCCCTGGTCGAAGAACGTCCCGAGGTCTCCGACCGGGTTGCCGGCCACGAAGCTAAGACCCAGGAAGGCGCGGGGCTCTGGATACTCCTGCGCCGCGAGGCCCTCCGCCGACAAGAGCAAGAATCCGACAGCCAGAACTGTCCGCCACGTTCTCGTATCCATGGTGCCACTCCGCTTTAGGTGTGTCACCAGGGAATAAAGCATAGGATGTGCCAAGGCTGCACGATCTTATAAGGGGCACGCCCACAATCACTTAGGTGCGTACTCGCCTGGCTATTGGCGTGGGGCCTTGTCCACAGCGGAGGACGCCTAGCGACCTTTTTCGGTCAGCCCCGCATCACCCTCGCGTGCAGGCCCTCGACCGCGCGCCACGCGGCCGTGACACCGCCCTCGAGCCAGGCGGGGTCGTCGCTGGCGCCGGCGCAGCCGACGTAGAGTCGCCCGTCGGGCTCACTGAGCCTGGCGAGGATCTCTTCACTCGGTGACCTACCGTAGGCACCCTCGCTGTACTGCACCTTCTCCCACCAGACGCAGTACGCGTGTTCGAACTCCTCGCGCATCTGCGGGTGGACCTTGCTTGCCTGCGTGAGCACATGCTCGACCCGGCCACGGACCGGAAGGTCGTTGAGCCCCGCCTGGAGGCTACTCCCGTAGTACCCGAGCAGGACGCCCTTGTCCGCAAAATAGTCGTAGCACGGATAGGAGAACTCCCCCAGCTGGAGGCTCCTGGACCAGAGGTGTCCACCGAAGATGCCTTCGTCCTCCTCCCAGAACCGTCGACCCATCTGGAGGCCCATCTTCGCGACGGAGGCGTGCCCGGTGCCCTGCACGGCTTCGGCCATGTCGGGTGACAGGTTCACGTCGATCTTCTTGAGAATCGACATGGGCAGACAGCTGATCACGTAGTCGGCGACTTCCTCCCGCTCTGCGCCCGTGCGCGTGTCGCGGTAGACGACGCGGACCTCGTTCTCCGTTTGGCGGATGGAGCGGACCTCGGCGTTGAAGGCCAGCCGGTCGCCGATCTCGCGTTGGAATCCGAAGGCGATCTCCTGCATGCCTCCGATCGGCTGGAAGAGCGGCGCTGGCCCGCCGGTCTCCTGATTGAGCGACCTGGCGCGAGCGCCGAAGCCCGACTGCAGAAGCGCGCCGAGGTCGTACGGTTCATCGGAGCCGCGTGACGTCGGGGGACGGTACAGGTGGTCGTCGGAGTCCAGGTATCCGGACCGGACCAGGAACTGCACGAGCCGTTCCTGGTCCTCCTCCGAAAGGGGCACGTCGATGTCCCCCTGGTCCATCGCCTTCGTGAGCAGCTCCGTCGTGGCGCCCCACAGGTCGGCCTTCACCTCGCGCAGCCGGACCCGCCGTCCGGAAAGCGGGCCGATGTCGGAATTCTCCTCGTAGAAGAAGTTCGCGTCCGAGTTGTTGGTGAATATCTCGAGGGGGACGCCCAGCTCCTTGCAGTAGCCCAGGATGCCCTCGTCCGTGTGCGGGATGCGCCAAGCGCCGGCATTGATGTAGTTCTCGCCGTCGAAGTCGCAGACCTGGCGCTCTCCGGTGTCCATCTCCGTGTGTTGGGCGCCCCTCTTCACAGTCCACGTCAGGCCGCCGGCCCAATCGCGCGCTTCCAGAATGCGGTAGTCGTAGTTGAGCTTGCCCAACTCGTAGCCGGCGATGAGCCCCGTGATGCCGCCGCCCAGAATCAGAACGCGGGTCGTCGCCTGGGTCCCGCGCAGCTGAGGCCTGGGGCCGGCCGGAGCGCCCTTCAGGTCCCAAACGTCCATCGCCCCCAGCATCATGGATGATCCGCCGAGGATGCCGAGGCTCCTGAGCAGCTGGCGGCGTGTCATCGGGTTGACGTGCATGCGGCGCTCCGGAGGGTCGCTTGATAGGTCCGCCGAATCTACGTCCAGATGCGGCTGGCGACAGGGCGCGGCCCCGACCATGTTCGGCCGCCATGGAGCCTCATATAAGGCGCACGCACTTCCTCCCGCGCACGCGCGACGGCCGCATCGCCGTGATGGCGTTCGTGGCTCTTTTCGCGCTGGCCATGCCGCCGGTGACGCATCGGGTGCTGAATCGGGCCGAACCCTGGATCGCCGGTCTCCCCTTCATCTTCGCGATCCTGCTCGCGGTGTACGTCGCCCTGATCGGCGTGCTGATCTGGACCTACCGGCGGGGTGTCTGACGTGGAACCGTGGGTCGTGGCGACCGGGCTGATCTTCGTGTACCTGCTGATCACAGTGGTGCTCGGAGTCGTGGCCAACCGACGCCTGAGCGTCGACATGGAGGACTTCCTCCTCTACGGCCGCAAGGCGGGGTTCGTCGTCCTCTACCTGACGGTGGTGGCCAGCTTCCACTCCGCTTTTGCGTTCCTCGGGTCTGGCGGTTTCTTCTACACGCACGGCGTGGGTTTCTGGGCCGCGGGCACGTGGACCGTCCTGGTCGGCGCGATCACGTACGTGTTGGGGACACGCATCTGGGCGCTTGGGAAGGCGTTCGGCTACATCACGCCCGCGGACATGTTGGCCGACTTCTACGAGTCGGAGTCCGTGCGCATCGCGGTCGCCGTCGTCTCCGTGGTCTTCACGATCCTCTACATCCAGGTCCAGGCGCAGGGCCTGGGCTACATCATCAACGTGGCCTCCGACGGGCGTATCTCGGTCGCGCTCGGCACGCTGATCCTCCTGGTCGTCGCGGCCACCTATCTCGTCTTGGGCGGGCTCCGCGCGGTGTATTGGACCGACGTGCTCCAGGGCATCTGGATGTACGTCGCCGTCTGGGTCGGCGCGCTGGTCCTTTCCTACGAGCTCTTCGGTGGACCCTTCGCGCTACTGCGCCAAGTCGCTGCCGATCGGCCGGACCTCCTCACGCTGCCCGGCCCGAACGGATTCTTCACACCAGGCATGTGGATCGGCATGACGATCACGCTGTCGTTCGGTATCGTCTTCCAGCCGCACCTGATGATCCGTTATTACACCGCGATCGACGGCCGTACGCTCAAGCTCCTGGGCGCGACGACCCCGATCTATCTCATGACGCTCTACATCCCGACGGCGCTCGTGGGCCTGGGCGGCGCCTTGGCCATGCCCGGCCTCGAGGTACCGGACCGAATCTTTCCTGAGCTCCTCTTCGCTTATGCGTCACCGTGGCTCACCGGGATGATCTTGGCCGGGGCCACAGCCGCGGCGATGTCGACGCTCGATTCCATCCTGCACGCGAACATGACGGTGCTCACTCGCGACGTGTACCAGCGCTACGTCGCCCCGGACCGCACACAAAAGCACTACGTCGCGGTCGGCCGCATGATCGTGGGCGCGCTGCTCGTCGTTGGGTATCTGCTGTCCATACGGAGCTACGACTTCCTTGTCGTGCTGGTGACGCTCTCCGGCGCCGGGGCGCTCCAGCTGATGCCAGCGATCCTCGGCGTGTGCTTCCCGGGTCGAAGGACGCTCACCGGTGCGGGCGTCGTGGCCGGCATCACGGCTGGGCTCGTTGCCCTCTACGTCACGCTTGTGGTGGTGCCCCATCCTCTCGGGATGCACGGGGCCATCTGGTCCTTGCTCGTCAACGCCGCCATCGCCGTGAATGTGTCGGCAGTGACGACGCCACCTTCGGCCGACACCATCGAACGGGTTCACGGCGAGATCGAACGCTTCGTGTACGGCGCCGAGTAGCGGTGCGTGCGGGTGCAACGCATAATGCCCGACCCCAACGAGGCGAGGTGAACAGATGACGGACCGCCCGTCCGCTAACGACCCCGAGGTCGCGGCACGGCACACGGAGTACTGGCGCAGGAACATCCGCTACATGGGCATCCTGCTGACCGTCTGGTTCGTCGTGTCCTTCGGATTCGGGATCCTGCTGGCTGAGCCCCTCAACGCCTTTACGGTTCCGGGCACGGGCTTCCCGCTGGGCTTCTGGTTCGCCCAACAAGGATCCATCTACGTCTTCGTGGTCCTCATCTTCGTGTACGTCCGCCTCATGAACCGGCTCGACCGCGAGTTCGGCGTGGACGAAGGGGGAACAGCATGACCGTCCAGTCCTGGACCTTCCTGCTGGTTGCGGCCTCCTTCGCGCTCTACATCGGCATCGCCATCTGGTCGCGGGCCTCGACGACGAAGGACTTCTATGTCGCCGGGGGCGGGGTCTCCCCACTCGCCAACGGCATGGCGACCGCGGCGGACTGGATGAGCGCCGCGTCCTTCATCTCCATGGCGGGCCTCATCTCGTTCATGGGTTACGACGGGACCGTGTACCTGATGGGTTGGACAGGCGGTTATGTCCTGCTGGCACTCTGCTTGGCGCCTTATCTGCGTAAATTCGGCGCCTTCACCGTGCCAGACTTCGTCGGGGACCGCTACTACTCGCAGCTCGCGCGGGTCGTGGCAGACATCTGCGCCATTTTCGTGTCGTTCACCTATGTGGCGGGCCAGATGCGAGGCGTTGGCATCGTCTTTGGTCGCTTCCTCGAGGTGGACATCAACACAGGCGTCTACATCGGCATGGCGATCGTCTTCTTCTACGCCGTGCTCGGTGGCATGAAGGGCATCACCTACACGCAGGTGGCGCAGTACTGCGTGCTGATCTTCGCCTACATGGTCCCCGCGATCTTCCTGTCGATGATGATCGCCGGCAATCCGATTCCGCAGCTCGGATTCGGCGGCGCCGACACGAGCACGGGCGTCGCCCTCTTGGAGCGACTGAACGGTCTCCACCAGGAATTGGGATTCGCGGCGTATACCTCGGGGACGAAGTCGACGCTCGACGTTTTCTTCATCACGGCTGCCCTGATGGTCGGCACGGCCGGACTCCCGCACGTGATCATCCGCTTCTACACGGTGCCACGGGTTCGGGACGCGCGCCTCTCGGTGGGCTACGCGCTCATCTTCATTGCGCTGCTGTACACGACGGCTCCAGCGATCGCCGTGTTTGCACGCACGAACCTCATCACAAGCGTGTCCGAGGCGCCGTATTCGGAGGTCCCGGAGTGGTTCACGAAGTGGGAAGAGACGGGCCTGTTGGCGTTCGACGACGTCAATGGCGACGGGCTGATCCAGTTCGTCGGACCGGACTCGCCTCTGACGAATGAGCTGACCGTGGATCGCGACATCATGGTCCTCGCCAACCCTGAGATCGCCGGACTGCCCGACTGGGTGGTGGGCTTGGTGGCGGCCGGAGGTCTCGCCGCGGCGCTTTCCACTGCGGCCGGCCTCCTGCTCGTGGTGTCGTCCGCGGTCAGTCACGACTTGCTCAAGAGGACCTTCATGCCCGAGATCACCGAGAAGGGCGAGCTACTGGCCGCCCGCATCTCCGCGGGCGTCGCGGTGATGGTGGCAGGCTACTTCGGCATCAATCCACCCGGTTTCGTGGCGCAGGTGGTCGCATTCGCATTCGGGCTGGCCGCTGCCTCGTTCTTCCCGGTCATTATTCTCGGGATCTTCTCGAAGCGAACTACTCGAGAAGGCGCGATTCTGGGGATGGTCACGGGCGTGACGATCACCGCCGCCTACATCGTCTACTTCGCGCTGATGCACCCCGAGCTGAACAATGCCGACAACTGGTGGTTTGGGATCAGCCCGGAGGGCTTCGGCACGGTAGGGATGCTCGTGAACTTCGCCATTACCATGGTCGTCTCACGGTTCACGCCCGAGCCTCCGGTGCACGTGCGGGTGCTCGTGGAATCGATCCGCATCCCGAGGGGCGCGGGCGAGGCGCACGAGATCAGCGCCTAGGAGCCCGTGGTAGAAATACAGCGGCCCGCGCTTCCCACGCGCGTTGCGCGTGGGAGCCCAGGTCTCGCGAGACCTGGAGTAGGAACGACGACGAGTCGTAGTACGTCCTACGGCGAGGAGGAGAGACGACCTCCTGGGCCGCGACCCCCCTGCGCCCACAATCAGGTGGCCCGTATGACCTTATGTGGTGGCGGGTTACGGCGGCATGGCCCCATCTTCGTCGTTGACCCTCCTCGCCGTAGCTTAGGCTATGCCTTCGTCGTGTCGCCTAGAATCTGGGGCCATAGCGCGCGTAACGCGGGCCGCTGTATTTCTACCACGGGCTCCTAGGGTCGGGCCAGCCGGCCCTACTCGATCTCCTGCCCGGCGACGAACACGCGCTCCAATGTGCGCGTGTTCCGGATGTCGCGGAGCGGATCCGCGCCGAGCACGATGAAGTCGGCCCACTTGCCCGGCTCCAGCGTGCCCACGTCGGCCATGCTGAGGCATTCTGCCGCCACACCGGTCGCTGAACGAAGTGCCTGCGCGGGCGTCAGGCCGGCATCGACCATGAGCTGGAGCTCCTCATGCTCGAAGAAGCCGGGAAAGCGACCGGCGGGCCCGGCGTCGGTTCCCATGGCGATCGGGATACCTGCATCAGACAAGGCTTTGAGGTTGCGCTGCGCCTGACCGAGCGCGACCCGGTACGCCGCGGCAGAGCTGCTGGCCGCCGTGCGTTGCATGAAGGCAGGTTCGGACACGCGCGCCACTTCGGACATGTCGGCGTGCGCGAGGAAGAAGGGGTCGTCGAACCAATCCGGTCGCGTTCCGTAGACGAACGTGCTGACCTCGCGCACGAGGGTCGGTACGTAGCACACATCGCTCGCTCGCAAGCTGCTGATGAAGGCCGCGTCCACGTCCCGGTCGCGCACGGAGTGGGCGAGCATCCCCGTACCGAGCTCCAGGAGGCGCTTGGCGTCTTCCAGGTAGAAGAGGTGCGACGCGACCGGGATGTTCCTCTCGCGGCTCACGTCCATGACGGCTGAAACTGCCGCCCATGGCATCTTCGGCGTCGCGCCGAGGTTGTCGTCCACACGCAGCTTCAGCCAGTCGACCCCAGCGTCCGCCGTGCTCACGGCGTCGGCCCGGACGGCCGCGGGGTCGCTGCCCGCGATGACGGCGCCGGCAGCCAGGAGTCGGGCGCGGGGGTCGGTCGGTGTCGCTGCGTTCCGCACTGCGATGACCGTCTCCCCGTCACCGAGGCTGTTGACCGTCGTCACCCCGTAGCGCGCATAGAGGAGTAGGTCTTCGCGGACCCGATCTTCGGGGCTGGTCACCTCGTCGGGCGCCCAGTCCCCGCTCACGTGGGCGTGTGCTTCGACGAGCCCCGGAATCACGTATTTGCCTGCGAGCGAAACCGTATTGGCGACGGGCGGGAGCTCGGAGCCCGAGGGAACGACGGAGACCACGCGGCCGCCGTCCACCACCAGCGCCGCGTTCGCGAGTGCCGGTGCTCCTGTGCCATCCCACAGCGTGAGGTCGGTGTAGGCCGTGGCCGTGCTGGCAGGCGAGCAGCCCGCTGCCGCCGCCAGGAGCACGACGGTCGTGAGTGCACGTGTGGATGTCATATGTCTTCGCCTCGCTTCATGAGATTCGTGTGTTGCGTCGCCTGGGCGAGTCCGCCTTCGCCGTCTTGCCACCCGACACGCCCGTCCCCGTCCATGTCCTGGCCGCGGAAGATTGCGCTACAGAGGGCGTCCAGTTGCGCGACAAGAGAGGCAGCGGCGGTCACGGAGGCCGCCGCTTGAACCCGTCGTGCCAGGGCCACGGCATCGTCCGTCCAACGCACGACGTTGCCGAGCGACGCCAGGACATGCCCAGCGTGCACGGTGACGTTTTCCGACACGCTGTCGGAGGCCAGCGCGAGCTCGATATGCTGTGCCGCACCCTGCGCTGCTCGCTTCACGCCGTACCCCAGTCCCGGACCACCTGCCACTACGGAAGGATCGAGCGCGTGAATCACGTGACCCGCATGCCGCCGCATCCCGTCCAGATTCCCCAGATCCGCGGCTCCGAGGGCGGCGTGTTGAGCGGCGACCTCGGCCTCGGCCTGGGCGGTTGCCAATAGGCCCATGCCGGCGGGCGTGTCGGCGTACGCATCGGCGGCGTGGCGAATGTGCGTGTGCACGGGGTTCTGCGCTCCGTCCTGGGCTTCGACACCCGCGCCGACAAACGCGCACAACAGTGCCAGTCGGAGGGTGGTCGCGTCCATTGCTACCAAATACGCCGCCCGTGCCGACCCTGCAAGCGGTCACGGGACCCACGAGGCGAGGCGGATGGCTAGACGGACTCGAGGCGTCCCCGGTGTCTCACGGCCTTGGCTCGGTTTCCGCACGTGGCCATCGAACACCACTTACGCCGCCCGCCTTTGCTGGTGTCTACGAACCAAAGCGAGCACTGCCCGGAGGCGCACCGGCGCACCCGAGCGGGGTCGGTGCCGAGCATCAGCTCGGCCGCGGCCCTCGCGATCGGGGCCAGGTAGGCGAGTGGACGCTCGCCCACTTCGAGCTCGACCAGTGATGCGTCGTCGGCTTCCATGCGAAGCCACAGTGACACCCTGCTTTCCGCAAGGACGCGATTGAGCCCGTAGAGCGCCTGCGGCGCGGGGGCTTCGCCGGCCCGGTGGGCCTCCAGGAGGTGTGAGATATCCCCGCGGAGTCGCAGCGCCTCGGTGAGGAGCATTCTGGCGGCCGGCGGTTCCCGCAGTGGGGCGGCCCAGCCAGGGGCGCGGGACAGGCCGGTCTCGAGCCAGCTCACCAGGTCGGCGGGTGCGCGCAGCTGGTCGAACACCGCGCCGTCTTGCAGGCGCAGGGTGTTGAGGAGGCCGATGGCCAGATTTGCTCGCGACTCCATAACTCTATAAATACATCTTATGCGGTTATTGACAAGAATAACTCGTAAAAGATCTTATAAATGGTTACGCATGATTCAGGGGCCAGCCGAAGTCGTCGAGGTTGATTCGGCCGGCCTCGCTGAATCGGACTCCCTCCGCCTCCAGCAGCGACTGCTGCAGTCGCTCGTAGCCGATGGCGGCAGAGCGCCGACTCACCTCGCCGCGCGCGTTCACGACGCGGTGCCACGGAACCTCGTGCCCGTCCGGGAGGGCGGCGAGTGCGTAGCCCACTTGCCTGGCGCGACCCGGCAGCCCTGCTTCTCTTGCGATGGCGCCGTACGTGGCCACGCGACCGCGCGGTACCCGTCGGACGGCGGCGTAGTAGAGATCGTATGTAGACATTTCCCGAAAAGCGTGGGCCTCCGGAGCCCGACGCGAAAGGAGTCGCACCGGAGATGGACGAACTCAGGTATCCCATCGGGCCTCTTTCCCTCAAGCGTGAGCCGCTCACCGCGGACGAGCGCTCGGCGCTTGTTGCGTCCATCGAGAGCCACCCCTCCCGAATGCGAGCCGCCGTGGACGGACTCACCGACGAGCAGCTCGACACGCCGTATCGCGAGGGAGGGTGGACGCCCCGCCAGGTCGTCCACCACGTCGTCGACTCCCACGTGAACGCCTACGTCCGATTCAAGCTGGCGATCACCGAGGACAACCCGACGATCGGTACCTACGAAGAGCATCTGTGGGCGGAACTTCCGGACGGAAAGTCGGCGCCGGTGGAAGGATCCTTGGCCATCCTCGAAGCGCTGCACCCGCGCTGGGTGGCCTGCCTCGAGAGCCTCGGTCAAGACGACTTCAGACGTCCGCTGCACTATCCCGGTATCGGGGACACCCATGTCGATGTCCTGCTGGAGATCTACGGGTGGCACGGGCCCCACCACGAAGCCCACATCACCAGCCTGAGGAAGCGCATGGGGTGGTAGGCGCTTGACCGGCACCTAGGCCCGAGTACCCTTCCTGCCCATGACTACCACGCGCCCCCAATCACGGCTCGTCGACGAGCTCCAACGTCGCACCCTTCTCCATGACCTGACGGAGGGGGCCGCGGATCATCTCGCCGAGGCGCCGCGCACGGTGTACATCGGGTTCGACCCGACGGCTGCGAGCCTACACCTGGGCAGCCTCCTCCCGGTGATGGGTCTCCTGCACGCCCAGCGTGCCGGGCACACCCCAATCGCATTAGTGGGTGGAGGCACGGGCCTCATTGGAGACCCGTCGGGCAAGACCGCCGAGCGGCAACTTCTCTCGAAAGAGGACGTCGCCCGGAACGCCGATGGGATCCGCGCACAGCTCGAGCATTTCCTCGACTTCGGGTCGGTGTCCAACGCGGCGCGCATGCGCAACAACCTCGACTGGCTGAGCGGACTGCCGCTCGTCGACTTCATGCGGGACACCGGTAAGCACTTCTCTGTCAATCAGATGCTCGCCAAGGAGTCCGTGAAGCGACGGGTCGAAGGGGACGAGGCGGGCATCTCGTTCACGGAATTCTCCTACGCCCTTCTGCAGTCCTACGACTTCCTGGAGCTCTACCGCACGGAAGGTTGCACGGTGCAGATGGGCGGGAGCGACCAGTGGGGAAATATCACCGCCGGCATCGACCTGATCCGGCGCGTCGAAGGCGCCCGTGCCTTCGGTGTCGTCTTTCCGCTCATCACCCAGTCGTCGGGGGTGAAGTTCGGCAAGTCGGAAGCAGGGGCCGTCTGGCTGGATCCCGAGATGACTTCTCCGTTCCGGTTCTACCAGTATTGGATCAACGTCGAAGACGCGGACGTCGTCCGCTACCTGCGGTTCTTCACCTTGCTCGAGGTCGACCAGATCGCCGACCTGGCGGACAAGGTCGAGTCCGAGCCACATGCGCGCACGGCACAGCGGGCGCTGGCCGATGATGTCACCCGGCGCCTGCACGGCGAGACGGGCCTCGCCAGCGCGAAAGCGGCGACGCAAGCGCTCTTTGGCGGTGACGTGGCCGGACTCGGCGCCGACGAAATCTCTGACGTCTTCGCCGACGTGCCGTCCTCAGAGGTCACCAGGGACGCGCTCGGCGGTGAGGGGAAGTCGCTCATCGACCTGATGACCGAGTCGGGCCTCGCTTCGTCGAAGGGCGACGCGCGTCGCTCCATCGACGGTGGCGGCGTCTACGTGAACAACGTGCGCGTCGAGGACGCAGCCCGGGCGCTCACGACAGAAGACACGATCGACGGCCGCTTTCTGCTGATCCGGAAGGGCAAGAAGCAGTACCACCTGGTGGCGATACGCGGCTGAGCGGCCGGATGGCACTTCGAAGAAAAGAGGGCCCGGGGTCTCCCCCGGGCCCTCCTGTCTTGCCGTGATAACTGGCCTAGAAGGCCACCTTGTAGCCGACGTTGATGCCCCAGTCGAGTCCGAGCTGTGGGCCCTCGTAGTCCTGGTGCAACGTATACGTAGCCTCGAAGAACATACGATGTCCCGCGAGCGGTCCGTCGCCGGGCATGACGAAGTTCACACCGACTGGCATGTCGGCACGCTGACCGGCTAGGAAGACAGGGTCGCTGCCTGGATCGCGCGTCGCGTTGAGCAGCGGGTCGGCGCCTTCGATGTTGCCCCAAATCTGCCAGCGGATGCCGGCCGAGGCGCTGAACACGTCGTTGAACTTGTAGGCGGCCCAGCCGTTGGCTTCGTAGCTGTCACCGAGCGCGAAATCCGAGGCGCCGTCGCCGACATTGATGCGGCCCCTGAACTGGGCGCCGATCGAACCGACCTCGTTCTGCATCTGGCCGGTGATGCCGGGCATGACCGCGAAGGTGCCGCCTCCGGGGCGCATGTCGTAGGGCAGCGGCTCCTCGCCCGCGCCACTGAACGGCGTGGTGGCCCACGTGCGGGACTTACCAACCGGGATCACGGCTCCCATGGAGAAATTCAGCCGGTACGGTCCAGCCCGATATGCTTCGTAGATCGCGCTCGCGATGACGTCGCCCAACTCCTCGGCACCGGTGATGTAGTAGATGCCGCCGGAGGTGAGTTGGTCACGCTCGTAGATCGAGAACTCCGCAGACGCGGTGACCGTCAGGTTCTCGGTGATCCCGCGGGCGGCCATCACGCTGTGGGTCTGCTTCGACAGCGTCAGCGGCGCGACCTGATACAACTGCAGGGTCGTCGCTAGCGGGAGTGAGTCCGTTGCGAACCAGACCCCTCGAGAATTCATCTGGGTGAACCGGTACGTGATCTCCGTGGTGCCGAGATCGAGCGTGCGAGCGCCGGTCACGCCGAGCGGCGCGTCCGCGTCAGGACGATTGGACGACCACACCCACTCATCTTGAGCGGCCAGTGGTGACGAGACGGCCAGCAGCGCCGCCACGATTAGGCTCCTACGAACCATGGAATTCCTCCGACTCGGTATGGGCGCGTCAACACGACGCTCCCTCGGCGTTCACGGGCTTGAATATAGAAGTTCGGACGCATCGCGCCCGTCTCCTGCATGGCGAGCACTAGCAAAATGTCCCGGCGATGGCCAAAAAACAAATGTTTTCTTGGTGGGGGGCTAATGGACGAAGTCTGGCAGCACGATGTCCGGGATGCCGAACCCATCCACGAGGATCTCTGCGTACTCTCTCACTTCGCCACAGAGTGCGTTGACCTGGGCACGAATCGCGCGGGCCTTGTTGCCCTCGAAGTACCCCGACTCGAGGAACCAGCCGCGGTCCGCCTCGATCCGCGAGAGGGCGTAGAGTCCTCCGAGTGAGCGTAGCGCCTCGGAGAGACCGGGCGTCGGAGCGCGCGTGACTGCGTCGTCCATACGCTCGGCCAGCGTACGCTCGACGTGCGCCTTTGCCAGAGCGACCAAGTGATCCTGACACTCGGTCACCGCTCGGAACGAGTCCATGCCGGCTTCAAGCCGTGCGCGAATCCGGGTCGCGGCGGAGCGCAGAAGGCGCTCCTCTCGGTACCGCAGCGCTGCCATCTGAAACTCAGGGTCCAATAGGTGCTCTTCGTCGGTCCTGCGCCGGGTGACCGGATTCAGTTCGGTGAGTGCGGTCTCCGCGCGGTCTGCCAGGTAGCGGAGGGCCCGCCGGAGATTGAGATCACCCATCTCGTCGCGGAATCGGGAGAGGAGCCCCTTCGCTACGAGTTGATACAGAACGAAGTTCGCGCCCTCGAAGGTGGTGAAGACGTCCGTATCGGCCTTGAGCGATGCGAAGCGCGCCTCGGCCAAGTATCCCTGGCCGCCGCACGCTTCACGGCAGGCTTGTAAGGCAGCGACGCAGTGCTCGGACGCGTATGCCTTCAGACCCGCCGCCGCCACCTCGAGCTCGGCGTCGTTGGCCCGCTCGGGGTCGGACGCCCACGCTTGCAGGTCCCGTACCGCGAAGTGGAGCGCGAATGTCGTGGCGAGTCGTGGCATTAGCGCCCGCTGGATCAGGATGTAGTCCAGGATCGACTGTTCGGGCGCGTTGTCAGGTCCGAATTGGCGGCGCTCCGCCGCGTACCGGATGGCGACGGTGAGACCCACCTTGGTCGCGCTCACCGAGGCCGAGGCGATGCTGACGCGGCCCAGGACGAGCGTTCGCAGCATTCCGAAGAATCGGCGTCCCGAACTTGGGATCGGGCTGTGATACCGACCGTGCTCGTCGATGGAGGCAAAGCGGTCGAGGAGACTCAGCCGGGGCACGCGCACCTGATCGAACGAAATGCGCCCGTTGTCGACCCCGTTCAGCCCCTCCTTTTCGCCGCAGTCCTCGATGCGGATGCCCGGCCGTACGTTCATCTGCTCATCGCGTAAGGGCACGAGCACGGCATGCACGCCGTGGTCTTCGTCGGCAACGATGACGCGCGCGAAGACGGTCGCGAGTCGCCCGTGGAGGGCCGCGTTGCCGATCCACTGCTTGGCAGCTCCCTCGTGTGGAGTGTGAACCACGAGTTCGTCACTATCGGGGTCGTAGGTCGCCGTGGTCTCGAGTGCCCGCACGTTCGAGCCGTGACCCAGCTCGGTCATCGCGTAGCAGCCGGGCAGCTCGAGCGTCGCGATCGCACCGAGCAGTTCCTCGTGGTGTCGTTGGGTGCCCAACTGCAGCACGCTGCCTCCGAACAGGCCGAACTGGACGCCGTGCTTCACGACAACGCTCAGGTCGCCGTAGGCCAGCGACTCGAACACGGCCACCCCACCGGCGGGGTCGCCGCCGCCCCCGTACTTCTCCGGGAACCCGAGGCCACCCCACTCTTGGTCCGCCACGAGCCGCACGGCTGCGAGCACCCGCTCGCGGTATTCGGGTGTCGGAAGCCCCAACGGAATGCGAAGCCCAGGCTCGGCCAAGAGCGCCGCGACGCGGCCTCTCAGCTCGAAGTGGTCCCGATCGAGATACGCGTGCAGGCGCGTACCGTCGAAGGCCGCAGCCTCGGCCGAGGTGCCCCCCGTCGCCTCGATCGTTACTTGAGCGTGGCCCAGGATCGCCCTGGCGGACTCACCCCCGAGACAGCCCAGCGAGATTTCCAGGGCGCGCAAGGCGTGCTCTGCCTCCTGATCGGACCAGGGGCCGGGCTCCCCCGTAGCACCCCAAAGCGCCAGGCCGAGGTCGGTGAGGGAGCGCGTTGCGGCCTCCGCATCGACCAGGTCCGTGCCTCGCACCCTCGCTACGAGCCCCTTGATATCGGTCGGCGCCGGCGGCGCCGCTGGATCCAGCCATGCGCCGATGACATCGGGTCCGTCCCCCCCGAGCCATGCCAGGCCGTCCACGGCTTCCAAGAGGATCTCGTGCTCCGCTGAAGTCAGGATCCCGTCCGACAACGCGTCGATTACGAACGGGATGAAGGGGATGAGCTCAGGCCGATCCTCCGGCCAGCTGAGTGCGGTCTGCATGGAGTCCTTTCTGCTCGAATGGCCCTTGATCCTCGCGTCCGCATCCACCAACGTGGCGGCCTTCCGGACGGATCGCAGGGAAAGAGTATCCTCCTATTAGGCAGAGCACGATGGCAGAGTCGTTGGTAGGCGTCGTAATGGGCTCGAAGTCCGACTGGGACACGATGGCCCATGCAGCAAGCACGCTCGAGGCACTGGGCATCCCGCATGAGGTGCGCGTGATGTCGGCACATCGGACGCCCGACGTCGCGGCGGAATACGCCACCACGGCTGAAGAGCGCGGGCTTGAGGTCATCATCGCGGCGGCTGGTGGGGCCGCGCACCTCGCGGGCGTGCTCGCTTCCATGACCGTGTTGCCGATCCTGGGCGTGCCCATGAAGGGCTGGTCACTCGACGGCCTCGACTCACTCCTGTCCACCGTGCAGATGCCGCGCGGCGTGCCCGTCGGGACTCTGGCGATCGGCAAGGCCGGCGCGGTCAACGCGGCCCTTCTGGCCGGCCAGATCTTGGGGCTCAAGCACCCGGAGATCCGCGAGGCTGTCCGCGCGGACCGGGAGCGACGGCGGCAGGAAGTCCTCGCGGACTCGGACCCGCGCGAGTAGCCTACTCGGAAGATCTGGAGGATCCCATGCCGCACCGCCTCACCCGCTCGCCCCTATTCCTGTTGCTGCTGCTGCTCCCGCTCGCGACCGGATGCGTGAAGCGCAGCACCTACCGAAACGCCATTGCCGACGCACAGGCGGTCGAGCTGGGGCTGCGTACCGATCTCGACGCGGGCTGGCAGCGCGAGGAAGGGCTTCAAGCAGACATCGCAGACCTGGAGTCCCAGGTGGCCCGCATGGAGGGTGAGATCGAAGCCCTTCAGCAGCAGAGGAGTCAGCTCCAGTCGCGACTGGGGCTGGCGGCCGAGGAGGTTCACAACTTGGAGGTCCTGCTGAGCGACCAGGGCACCGAATACGACCAGTTGCAGGCGCGTTTGGAGTCTCTGCGTGCAGTCGAGGCGGAAGTCCGCGAGCGCAACGCCATCTATGAGGACGTGCTGCGGCGCTTCCGGTCTCTCATCGACGGAGGTCAGCTGGGCGTATCCATAGCCCGTGGCCGCATGGTCATCCAGCTCCCGCAGGACGTGCTCTTCGCCTCGGGCAGCGCGACGCTGGGAGCCGAGGGCCGACGCACGCTGGCTCAGGTTGGAACCGTGCTCGCGGAGCTAAACGACCGTTCGTTCCAGGTCGAAGGGCACACAGACAACGTACCCATCGCCAACGCGCCCTTCGCCTCGAACTGGGAGTTATCAAGCGCGCGCGCGCTGTCCGTCGTGCGCGTCCTCATCGATGCCGGAGTGGCGCCTACGAATCTCTCGGGCGCGGGGTACGGGGAGTTTCAGCCCGTCGCGCCGAACGACGACCGCGAGAGTCGGCGGCTGAACCGCCGCATCGAGATCGTCATGCTGCCGAACCTGGACGTGATCGCCGGGACCGAGGCTCTCTGATGCTCGAAGAAATTCGCGACAAGATCGAAGGTGAGATCGAGCGACTCACCCACGAGCTCCAGCGTGAGCTTCCTCAGCGTATCAAAACCGCTATGGAGCACGGCGACCTACGCGAGAACGCCGAGTTCAAGGCCGCCAAGGAACGCCAGGGATTCGTAGAGGCGCGTCTCAATCACCTCACGTCGCGTATGACCGAGCTGTCGAAGATCGACGTGACGCAGATGGCGTACGACAAGGTCGGCTTCGGCTCGAAGGTCACAATCAAGGACGAAGGGACGGGCGACGACTTCATCTTCACGATCACTGCGGGTGACTTCATCGACTTGGACGGTGGCCAGGTCTCGTTGGCCTCGCCGATTGGGCAGGGCCTTCTCGGCGCGAAGGAGGGCCAAGTCGTCACCGTCAAGCTGCCACGCGGCGAGCGGCGCTATAAGGTCCTTACTCTGGTCACACTGCCGCAACAACTGGAAGGCAAGGGGGGCTGACGCCCTCCCTTTCTCGCTAGACGGCCTGCTCGACCGCCGCTACGGCCTCCTCGATTTCGTCGGAGGCGATCCAGTGGCCGATGCGGTAGTCGCGCGCCACGAGTCTAGCGCCGGCACGTCTCAAGCGTTTGCGACCCCGTTCGGCCAAGGAAATTGGGATGGCCGGGTCGCCCACTCCGTGTCCCCAGAAGATCGGTGTTGCAGGAGGGGCCGCGCCCGTCTCGTCGAGCTCAGCCGTGGCTACGAGAAAGCCAGACAGGTTAAGCGCCGCAGCGACGGCGCCCGGCCGCGAGAGTGCGTACGCCAAGCTCACCGTGCCCCCCTGGGAGAAGCCTCCGAGGACGACACGGCCGGGTTGGAAGCCGACGATGCCGGGCAGCTCGCCGAGGAATTGGTCGAGCTTGGCGAGGCTCTCGGCGAGGGTCTCTTCGACGACGCGGTCCTCCTCGACGTAGCGGTACCAGGCCGAGCCCAGTCCATATCCCCACGCGCTCGCGGGGAACGGAGCCTCGGGCGTGACGACGGTCCAGGCTTGGGGAAGCAGAGGCTGAAGACCTTGAAGGTCGCTCTTGTTGCTTCCGCGACCGTGAAGGAGCACGGCGACTGTTGCGCCCTCACTGGCGGAGGCGGGCAGGTGAAGCAAATAGTCGAACGTCGCTTCGGTCGGCGCCGCGCTCATGATAGGGGGACCAATCTGCGTTCGATGTCCGCGCGCTGCGGCTCGAGCCACTCAGGGAGCCTGAGCGTCGTGCCCAGATGTTCAGACGGCTCGTCGATGGCGAAGCCCGGTGTGTCAGTCGCGATTTCAAGGAGCTGTCCGTCGGGCGCGTGAAAGTAGATGCTCTCGAAGTAGCTCCGGTCACGCACCGGCGTGACCTCGACTCCGAGCGACAGGAGGTGATCGCGCCAAGCCAATTGCTCTTCCGCGTTCTCTGCGCGGAAGGCGATATGGTGCGTTTGCCCCGCGCCGGGTCGTGCGACGTTGCGCGAGCCCGGCCACCCAAAGAGCGTCAGCGCGGAGTGGGCGCCAATCGTGGCTCCGTCGTAGTTCGCCCAGAAGTAGTGCTTCGTCTGCGCGTCGTCCTGATTGAACGTCTTCTTCACGATGCGAAGACCCAGGGTGCGCTCGTAGAAGTCGCCCGCTTCCTCCAGGTCGTCGGTGATGCCGGTGATGTGGTGGATGCCGTCGAGTTGCATGTCCGGGGTCACAACGGGGACCGGCTCGGGATGCGTGAGCCTCGCGATGGCCTGCTCGTCGCGCCCGGCCGGTAGACGCTCGGCGACCGGCGTGATCAGTTCCCGCCCTAGTGCTTCGGCGGGCTCGTCGATCGCATAGCCCGGTCCGGCCGTCGCGATCTCCAAGACTTGGCCGTCGGGATCGGCGAAGTAGAGGCTCTTGAAGTAGCCCCGATCGATCGGTCCGCTCACCTGAACGCCCGCGTCGGTGAGCCGTCTCTTCCACTTGAGCTGCGCTTGGGGTGTCGCAACGCCGAGCGCCAGGTGGTGGACGCCGCCCACGCCCCAGTGTCCGCGGCGGGCATGCGCCCACTCGAAGAACGTGAGGATCGTGCCGGGGCGTCCGCCGTCCCGTCCGAAATAGAGGTGGTAGGCGCCGGGGTCGTCGAAGTTGACGGTCTTCTTCACCAGCTCTAACCCCAACAGCTCGCCGTAGAAGTGGAGCGTGCGGGGCGCATCTGTCGCGACCATCGTGATGTGATGGAAACCACGAGTCGTGAGTGTATTCATGCGCGGAAAGATCTTGAACCTTCAAGTATTGTCAAGACATGCTTACTCCACGCCGGCTTCCCGCCCCGTTACAGCGTGCTGCGGAACCGCCTGGTCGCGAAGAACAGCCCAGCGGCCGCCATGCCCGCTAGCACGGAGAACTGAATCCAGAGATCGGTGACGCCCGCTCCCTTGAGGAAGATCCCGCGCACGATCTCCAGGAAGTGACGCAGGGGATTCACCAGCGTGAGCGTCTGGAAGAACTCGGGCATCGTCGAGATGGGGTACAGGAAGCCCGACAGGATGATGGCAGGCAGGAAGAAGAGGAACATGGCTAGGAAGGCTTCCTGCTGCGTCGCCGAGATCGTCGAGATGAGCAGACCGAACGAGAGGCCCGCCAGGATGAAGAGCGCCGCGGCGAGCAGCAACGTGGGCACCGAGCCCCGCAACGGGATGTCGAACCACAGCAGCGCGACCGACGTGACCAGCGTGAGCTGCACGAGTGCGATGCCCGCCACCGGGAGCGTCTTCCCGAGCATCAGCTCGCCCGGCGTGAGAGGAGACACGAGGAGCTGCTCGAGCGTCCCGACCTCGCGTTCCCGCACGACGGCCAGCGCCGTGAGGAGGAGGCACATGAGCAGCACGATGACGCCGATGACCGCGGGCACGTTGTACACGCGCGACTCGAGTGACGGATTGAACCAAGCACGAGCCCTCAGGTCGATGCCGGCTGGAATCTGCACGGCCCTAGCGCCGAGTTGCAGCACGATCCGCGTGGCGTACCCTTGCGCGACGGTCGCCGTGTTGGAGTTCGTGCCGTCCACCAGGAGTTGCACGGAAGGGGACCGGCCGTCGAGCAGGTCCACACCGTATCCGACGGGAATCTCGAGCGCTACCAGGGCCTGCCCACGATCCAGCGCGCGGCCGAGATCGGCCGAGCGGTCCGACGTGCTCACGATGCGGAAGTAGCCCGACGCCGTGAGCGCGGACACCAGCTCTCGCGATTCCGCCGAGCGGTCGTGATCGACGAGTGCCATCGCGACGTTGTGCACGTCCGTGTTGACCGCATACCCGAAGAGGATGAGCTGCAGGATAGGCGACACGAAGATGACCCGCTTCGTGCGTTGGTCGCGGAACAGCTGCCGGAGCTCCTTCACGACCATGCGCCGGATCCGGAGCAGCGAGAGCTTGAAGTCCGTGCTCATGCCACCAGCTCCTTCTTGAAGGCGCGCGTGGCGAGCGTGAGCCCGATCACGGCGTAGAGCAGCATCATCGTGGCTTGCGGCCAGAGGACCTCCGCGCCGACGCCCTTGAGGAAGATTCCTCTCGTGACGGTCACGTAGTATCGGGCCGGGATCAGATAGGTGATGCCGCGCAGCACGGTCGGCATGCTCGCGATGTCGAACATGAACCCCGAGAGGAGCACGGCCGGCAGATACGTCGCGACCATGGCGATCTGTGTCGCCAGGACCTGCGACTTCACGGCGGCCGAGATGAAGATGCCGAGGCCCAGGGCGCCGGTCAGGAAGAGCAGCGTCAGGACGGCGAGCAACAGGACGCTCCCGTTCAGCGGCGTCCCGAAGATCAGGATGCCGGCCACGACCGTGACGGCCACGTCGAAGAGCCCAATGCACAGGTAAGGCGCCAGCTTGCCCAGGACGACCTCGAGGCGGCTCACCGGCGTGGCGGCCAACTGCTCCATGGTGCCGCGCTCCCACTCCCGGGCGATGGTCAGCGCCGTGAGCATCGCAGCGATGATCGACATGATCACTGCGATGAGGCCGGGCACGATCATGTGCCGGCTCTCGAGATTGGGGTTGTACCACGTCCTGGACTCGAGCGCGATCACAGGCACGGCCGGCCGCCCACCCAGCGCGGCGCTAACGCCGTGCCGCGTTACGATGGCGTCCGCGTAGTTGAGCGAGATGGTGGCGGTGTTCGCGTCTGATCCGTCCAGGAGCAACTGTACCTCCGCGACGCGACCAGGGGTGGTCAATGCGCTTGAGTATCCGGGCGGAATCGTGAGGATACCCGCGGCCGAACCGACGACGAGCCGGTGGTCTCCATCGGCCGCCGACTCGAGGTGGCCGACGACCGTGAAGTATCCGCTCGAGACGAAGGCCTCGACGAGCTCGCGACTCTCACGCGATCCGTCTTCATCGAGGACGGCGATCGGAATGTCGTTCACATCCCAGGTGATGGCGTAGCCGAAGAAGAGCAGCAGAAAGAGCGGCAGCACGAACGCCATCACGACGCTCCGCGTATCCCGCCGGATCTGGATCCACTCCTTCTTGGCGATCGCGAGAAAGCGAACGAGGTCCATGCGCGTCAGCCCACCACGGCGCCACCCTCGGCGCGGACGAGGGAGACGAAGACGTCTTCGAGCGAGGGCTCGATGAGCGCGATCGCGCCCACCTGCCGGCCTGCGCCCTCCAGGGCCTCGCGGATCCGCCGCTCACCTTCTTCCCGGTCGTCCACGGTCACATGAAGCGCGCGGCCGAACATGGCCGCATCGAGGACCTCTGGTACGTGGGCCAGGGCATCGATCGAGCGTGGCGCATCGTCCGTCGCGACCTTCAGGATGGGCTCGACCACGCGGTGCCGTAGCCCGCGCGGCGTGTCGAGGGCGATCAGCCGCCCGCGGTTCAGCAGCGCGAGGCGGTGACAGTACTCGGCCTCCTCCATGTAGTGCGTGGACACGAAGACCGTCGTGCCGCGTCCCGCCATTTCGGTCACCAGGTCCCAGAAGCGACGCCGAGCCACGGGGTCGACGCCCGACGTCGGCTCGTCCAGGAAGAGGATGGGCGGCTCGTGCACCAGCGCGCAGCCCAACGCGAGCCGCTGCTTCCAGCCGAGGGGGAGCTGGTCCGTGACGCGGTTCACCTCTGAGGTGAGCTCCGCCATGTCGAGGATCCAGCTCCGGCGTTCCTCCAGGCGACGGCCTGCAACACCGTACAGGCCCGCGAATAGCTCGATGTTCTCGCCCACGGAAAGGTCCGCGTAGAGCGAGAACTTCTGTGACATGTACCCGATCCTGCTCTTGATCGCCGCGCGCTCCGTCCGAATGTCTAGAGAGGCCACCCGGCCTTCACCCTCGGTCGGCGGGAGGAGTCCGGTGAGCATCTTGATCGTCGTAGTCTTACCCGCGCCGTTGGGGCCGAGGAAGCCGAAGATCTCGCCCGGGCGCACGTCGAAGGTGATCCCGTCGACGGCCGTGAAGTCTCCGAAGCGCTTGGTGAGCCCCTCCACGACGACTGGGTGGCCGGTGTCAGGCATCTGCGCCGACCAGGTGGATGAACAGGTCCTCCAACGAGGGTTCGACGGCTTCGATGTCCAGGACCTCGATGCCTTCCCGCGTAAGGGCGTGAACGGTCGCGTCGTGATCTGCGTCCGAGGGCAGCAGCGCGTGCACCGCCTCGCCGAAGAGGGTGGCGCTCCGGACCCCCGGAGTACGCTTGAGCACGTCACGCGCCTCGCGCGGGCGGTCCGTGCGGAGCGACAGCATCGAGCCGTCCAGCGACGCCTGTAGCGCGATGGGACGGTCGAGCGCGAGCGCGCGTCCTTCGTTCATCATCACGACGCGGTCGCAGCGTTCCGCCTCGTCGAGGTAAGAGGTGGAGACGATGACGGTCACACCCTCGGCGACCATCTCGTGCAAGATGAGCCAGAGCTCCCTACGCGAGATGGGGTCGACCCCGAACGTGGGCTCGTCCAGGAGCAGGACCTTCGGGTGATGCACCAAGCAGCACGACAGGGATAGCTTCTGCTTCATGCCGCCCGACAGGTTACCCGCCAAACGGCCCCTGAACTCCTCCAACCGGCTGAAGCCGTAGAGGCGCGCGAGCCGGTCCGGCCGGTCGGCTCGGGGCACGCGATACAGGTCGGCGTAGAAGTCGAGGTTCTCGGCGACCGTCAGGTCTTCGTACAACCCAAACCGCTGCGCCATATAGGCGATATGCGGCTTTACCCCCTCGGGGTCGGCACGCACGTCGATCCCGGCGACGTGCACGTCGCCTGCCGTGGGCCGCAAGACCCCGGCCAGCATTCGCAGCGTGGTCGTCTTGCCAGCCCCGTCCGGTCCGACGATGCCGAACAACTCCCCCCGGCTCACGTCGAATGTCAGCCCGTCGACCGCGGTGACGTCGCCGAACGTCCTCGTCAGGCCGTTGAGAGCAGCAGCCCAGTCGGTCACGCGCCGGCGCCCAAGAGGGTGACGTCCGCCGGGATACCGGGCTTGAGCTCGAAGCCGGCGTCTCCTGTGATGCGCACCTTCACCGGGTAGACAAGCTTGATGCGCTGCTCGGCCGTCTGGACGTTGCGAGGAGTGAACTCGGCCTCGCTCCCGATGAAGACGACTTCGCCCTCGTAGACCCGGTCCGGGTAGGTGTCGGACGAGATCTCAGCGGTGAGCCCGAGGCTCACGGCTCCGATGAGGTCCTCGCGGATGTAGATGCGCACCCAGCGATCAGTCGGATCGAGGACCGTGAGCACAGGAGCACCCGCCTGAACCGCCTCACCCGGCTCGCGGTGACGGGCCGTAACGACGCCGTCGAAGGGTGCCGTCACGACGGCATAGGCGACCGCGGCTTCGGCGCGTTCGACGTTGGCTCGCGCCTGCTCCACCGCGGCCAGCTGCGCGCGGATCGTTTCGGTCCGCGGGCCTTCGCGCACGAGCGCGAGCTGCTCCTCGGCCTGCTGGCGGGCTTCCGTAGCGACCTCCAGAGCGGTTTCGGCCTGGTCCATGGCCTGACGACTGATCGCACCGCCCGCGAAGAGTGTGCGCGCGCGCTCGGCGTTACGGCGGGCTTCGTCAGCGCGCTGAACGGCGGAGCGGGTCGCGGCTTCCGCAGTAGCCAACTCCTGGGGCCGCGCGCCGCGCTGAAGCTCGCTCAGGCGTGCCTCGGCAGCCCCGAGCTGCGCCACCGCGCCGCCGAGCGCCGCCTCCATCTCGCGTGCGTCGAGCCTGGCGAGCTCGTCTCCGGCCGACACCTGGTCGCCTTCCCTCACGCGAATCGACAGCACCCGCCCGGGGGCCTGGAAGCCCAGGTCGGCATCCGTTGCCTCGACCGTGCCTGACGCCTGGAGCATGCCATCGGCGGCGTCGCCGTCGCGCAGCACGAACCAAGCGATCGCGCCACCGATGACGAGGAGCGGGACCAAGATCCTGATGCGCTTGTTCATCGTGAAACCTCCAGTGCTTCGTCCATCCATGAGCGGTCGAGCGTCCCTTCGGCTCTCGCGAGTCTCACCCGAGAGAGGACTGTGTCGTAGCGGGCCCTGATGTATCCGGCGCGAGCCTGAAAGAGTCCGGCCTGTGCCCGCAGCAGGTCTCCTTGGACGCCGGAGCCTGCCTCGAGCGCGAGCGCCTCGATGCGGGCGACTTCCTCCCACTGAACAACGGCCAGCGAAAGCGCCTCCGCGCGGGCGTCGGCCTCGATGACCGACGTCTCCGCGACGTCCACCGCCTGCGCGACCTGGAGCCTGGCGGCATCGAGGTCGCTCCGCGCGGCTGAGAGCTCGGCCTCCGCCTGGCGGACCGACGCACTGCGAGCGCCGCCCGTGAAGAGGGGCCAGGAGACCTGCACGCCCGCTTGCCACTCCACGATGTGGCCGCCGTCCAGCGTTCCGAAGTCCAGGAGTCCGGCGCCCGCCTGGATGGTCGGAAGCCGGCCTGCCCGCGCGGTCGAGACGCGTGTCTGGGCAGCCGATGCTGCCCGGTCCGCCTGCATGACGATGGGGCTCTGCGACGTCACAGCTCGGCGGGTCGCTGGGGCGACCGTGACGTCGGCCATGCCCTCGGGTGCGATCGACGTGGCGTCGACGCCCATTACGCGTGCGAGCGCCCGCACGGACAGACTCATGCGGGCTTCTGCGCTGGCGAGCTGGGCGCGCGCCTCCTGCAGCGTCGCCTGTGCCCGCAGGACCTCCAGCTCGGCTGACGTTCCCGCGTCGAAGCGACGTTGCGCGCGATCGGCTTCATCCTGTAGCGCTTCGACCTGAGCGACCGATGCATCTAGTACGGCTTGGGTCGACAGCACGCCCACGTAGGCGGTGGCCGTTTCGTCGATCACGGACATCTCCGTCGACGACTGGCCATACCGAGTCGCCTCGTACATATGGTCGGCGCCGCGGATACGCGACGAGCGCTCCCCACCATCGAAGAGCGTGTAAGCGACCGACAGGCGCCCCTGCGCGAGCGTGCGGTCGAACGTCGGCGGATCCGAGAAGTCGAGGCTGTGGAACGGGGCCACGACCATCGGCTCCTGAAAGCGGGTCAGCGTGGCGTCGATCGCGGCTCCCGGAAGTCGTGCCGCGCGTGCGACGTCACCCGCCCCGGATGCCGCGCCGACACGAGCGGAGGCGGCCGTCACCGAGGGGTGGCTGCCGAGTGCCGATTCCACGGCGTCGCCTAGGGTCAGTGACTGAGCGTGTCCCGCTGCGGGGAAGGGCAGGGACGCGACGAAGAGTAGAGGCAGGGTCCGCCCGATGCGGCTGATACAGGACTTCATGACTTGGATCCCTCGCGGGGCTCCAGCCCCGCTCGAACGAATGCAAGAGTGTGCTCGAGGGCAGTCCGGCGAGCCTTGGGTTCACTGAGGTCGACCGGACCGACCACGCGGAGCAGGGGGGAGACGAGTGTGAGGAAGACGGGCTGCGACACGACGGTCAGCGCCGTCAGGGTCGGGTGCCCCGGTCGCACAGAGCCGTCGGCCTCTCCTTCGACTTGGAGGCTGGCGATGGTCTCGCGTATGCCTCGAAGGATGTCCACGACCACGTCGGGGGGTTGTTTACCCGCTGCCACCTCTTGCAGGAGGAGGTGGGGAAGGTCGGGGCGAGCCTGGAAGTGCTCGAAGTACGCCTCGACGATACGGAGCATCCGCTCCAGCGCGGTCCCCTCAGAGGCAGCAGCCGCCTGAACGCGCGCGGCCATTGGACGGAGTCCTTCCTCGAGCACCGCCGAATAAAGGCCGTGCTTCGATCCGAAGTGGTAGGTGACGGCGCCGAGGTTGGCGCCGGCCTCCTTAGTGATTGCGCGGATGGACGCGCCGTCGAATCCGCGTCGGCCGAACAGCTTACGGCCGGCTGCGATCAGCTCCGTGCGCGTGGCCGCACCCGAATCAGCGCTTGATTCACTCATACGTTCGTATGAATAGCCTGTGCGATTCGGCCTCGCAAGATAGGTTTTGCGTCCTGAAGACTCGGAGCACGCGGGGAGATCAGAGGGTGAAGACAGTCGGCGATGAGCGGGTCCTGGCGGACTTAGGGGTGCGGTTTGGTCGCCTCTCCCTGGGCAGTCCGCGGCGCTGGGGGAAGATGAACGTCCAGCAGATGCTGGCGCATCTGGCGGTAGGGATGGAGAAAGTCTTGGCCGATGAGCCGTTCGGCCCTCCTCCGCAGCGGCCCCGGACGTTCCTGAAGCTCTTCTTCATCAAGTTGCCACTCCCGTGGCCCAGAGGCGTCCGCGGCTCGCGAGATCCGGCGGGAATGGACATTCCGGAGTCCGACTTCGAGGGCCTCCGCCAGCGCGCCGTCGATGCCCTGGCCGCGATGGCGGTCTGGTCGACAGGGCCCGGTACGCCGCAGCATCCAGCGTTCGGTGAGCTCACGACACGCGAGTGGCAGCGCTGGGCGTACCGACACGCCGATCATCACCTGAAGCAATTCAGCGCCTAAGCAGCGCCTAGACAAGGAGCAGTCCGATGGTGAAGACCCCCTCGACCATGGCCGCGCTGGGTACCGAAGCGCCTGACTTTTCGCTCCTGGATCCCCGATCCGGTAGCTACGTGTCCCTGGGCGACCTCGCCGACGCACCTGCGTTGCTCGTGGTCTTCCTCTCCAACCATTGCCCGTTCGTGAAGCATATCGCGGACCAGCTGGGCGCGTTCAGTACGCAATACGCAGAGAAGGGGCTCGCGATCGTCGGGATCTGCTCGAACGACGTGGAGAACTATCCCGACGACAGCCCGGAGAAGATGGCCGCGGAGGCGGAGCTACGGGGCTACGCCTTCCCCTACCTCTACGACGAGTCGCAGGACGTCGCGCGGGCCTTCCACGCGGCGTGCACCCCCGACTTTTTCCTGTACGACGGGGGGCGCGCCTTGGTCTACCGAGGCCAGTTCGACGACAGCCGTCCCTCCCTGGACGTTCCGGTGACGGGGGCGGACCTCAGGGCCGCTTGCGACGCGGTGTTGGCCGGTCAGCTCCCGTCGCCCAATCAGCGACCCAGCGTCGGCTGCAACATCAAGTGGAAGCCCGGAAACAGTAGGTAAAAAAAGGACGCCACCGGACTCTTCTCCGGTGGCGTCACACTGTCGCAGCCCAGCGCGATGGCCGGGTACGGCGCGAACAGCGACTACATCTAACGGTTCGGCTCTAAAAGCCGGTCCGGCGATCGCTTGCCCGTGCCAGGCTGAACAGGGTACAGGCGTGTGACAAGGATCACCTCCTTTTTTCGGTTCAACATTGGGCGGAGCGCCAGCGGGCTCAGGTCCCGCGGTCCAAGACCGGCGCTTGCTTCAAGCCTCCGGTCGAGGCCCAGCCGAGTCGATTAAGACCCAACGCGGCCATCATACAAGGATTGCCCGGGAGGGTGCAAGGGTTCGTAAAACGGTACCACGGATGGGGTCCACGAACCGGTTGGGCCACGAGATGTTGGGCTCGTTCAGGCTTCCTGGTAGGCTCGGCGGAGCAGCCAGAAACTGAAACCCAGTGCCAACACGATCCAGATCGCGCCCCACGCCACCGTGGGGACACCGGTGATCTCCGACAACATGAACGCGTCGGACTCGGCGCCGGGCCGGTCGATGATGTCACTCTTGATATCGAGGATCGCATAGAGTGCGCTCGTCAGGCCGAGCGCGAGTAGGAGCGTCCGATTGAGACTTCGACTCGCCCGGCGGCCCATGGCCAGCAGTGCGATACCGAATACCACGCCGAACAGCAGCCCGAACGGCGTGCGTACGTAGAGCACCGTGAGCACCGTCACGAGCAGCCCGATGAAGCTGGTGACCCACTCGGCCCGCACACGTCGCGCCCGGGCCGCGCTGAACATCATGCCGCCCCACGCCAAGCTCCCGAGATACCCGGCGCTGAGCGTGAG
>Ga0224512_10000206_pt1 | contig 63458 bp, 56 predicted proteins | sample SF_May12_sed_USG_4_FD_169103 | JGI IMG/M metagenome (GOLD analysis project Ga0224512, IMG submission 169103) | Sediment microbial communities from San Francisco Bay, California, United States - SF_May12_sed_USGS_13 | ecosystem: Environmental > Aquatic > Marine > Sediment | place: USA...
GCCACAAGTGCAACCGCCATCTAGCGTGTTCTCGTCTGCCATTGTTCAATTTATGCTTCGGGTCACAAGCCGACATCTTACCTCAGATCGTTCGACCGGCGGCTATGCGATGTGCAGCAGTCATTCAAAGCCAAAACTTTGAAAACTCCGTTTGAACGTCTGCTCTTTTCAATACAAGTCGTTCGTTCATGTTCCTGGCGACCGACGGCAGTCGGCCGATACTGTTGAAAAACTCGGTTTTGCGAGCGACACGAAAATTCAAGAGGAATTTTTGTTTGTCCTGTGCGCGTCCGGTAGCACCGATTAGCGGCAATGAGCTGCGCCAGGAGACATTTTCATAGGGATTGCACAACCCTCCTCGTATCTACGATACAAACTCAGCCGCAGATCGCAAATGAAGAAACTCAATTCTGAGAAAAGAGTTTTTCAACAGAATCGGCCAGAAGGGGACAGTCAAGTTTTCGAAAAAGGAATCACCGGGAGCCATAATTCCCGGAAATCGCTACTCATCCGGACGATATTTTGGAGATGGTCCCCGGTATCTGGGGTCCCACATACACGCATTAGACTCCCAGCTCGCCTCGGCCGCAATACGGCGTTTTCCGTATCGTGCGCCGCAGGATTCGGATTACGATTCTGTCGCTATCGATAGCGTCGGGGGGCGTCGTTCCGGCATCGATGCGGCGCCATAGTCGACCTACTATCCGAGAGCAGGGCCAGCCTCAGAGCTGGGTTTGTTCTTTTTCCTCGCATCTTTCTGGATGCCGGGAGGTCCAAAATGAGCAGCCTTATTTCATTGCTAGTTCTCTTGTGTGCAATCGGATTTTGCGCCGTTTGCTGGCGAAAATCATCAATACTGCGTGTATTAGCGATAAGTCTATTTCTAGCCGGTAGCGGTGCGTTATGGGCGCCAACTGCAGCTGCGCAGGACGCAGTGTATTTCAGGTTCCCAGTTTGTCCTGCCGACACTCTGTTAGTGATCGACGCCGGTGAACTTACCGATCCTTATACCAGGTCGACGGTTTATGGAGATTTGGTGTTCTCCCATTTCGTCGAGTTGGTATATGTTGGAGGTGGCATCGACAACGCCGGAGGCCCGCAAGTCAGGCAGTACGTAGACGTATCCTACGAGAATCCGCTTCGTACGCTTAGGCGCGGCAACCGTATAGAAAGGACGGGAACCTGTTCTGGCGATAATGGATTGTATGTCTTTTCGACTATTGTTATTTCTGGTCCCTAGTGGTCACTGAAGGGCTAAGGGCGCCCCAGCTGGGACGCCCTTTTTCATTCCAGCGCCATTGAAACTATTTTCTCAATGTCTGCTGCGGGTCATTAGCAGAACTCCATGATACTTCGAAAGCGGCCGCTCGAACGATCGGAATGCCGCTCAATCCCCGCCCATGTCGAACAGGATGACCTCGGCTTCGCTTGTCGCGCGCACTGTCAACGCGCTCAACTCGTGAATAGCCACACCGTCACCCGCATCGAGCGATTCCCCGTTCGCGATGACGGAGCCGGCGACAAGTTGCAAATACCCCGAGTGTCCGTCCGCAAACGAATGCAGCAGTTCCTTACCCGCTTCGATCACGGCCGCGTACAGATCCACAGCCTGGTGAATGGTCATCGACGAGTCCCGCCCGTCGCGCGAAGCAACGAGACGCCACTGATTCAGTTTCTCGTCGCGCCCGAAGTGTTGCTGTTCATACCCTGGTGGCAGTGAGGCTTCGCGCGGCAGAATCCAGATCTGCAACAGGTGCACCGCATCTACCGTGGAATGATTGAATTCACTATGAAATACCCCGGTCCCGGCCGTCATGCGCTGCACATCACCGGCTTTGATAACAGAGCCGTTGCCCATGCTGTCTTTGTGTTCGAGCGCCCCGTCGATCAGGTAGGTCACGATCTCCATGTCGCGGTGCGGGTGCGTGCCGAAGCCCTGGCTCGGCTCGATGCGATCTTCGTTGATTACGCGCAGCGGACCGAAGCCCATCATGTCCGGATTGTGATAGTCGGCAAAGGAAAACGTATGCCTGGCCTTGAGCCAGCCATGGTCAGCCGAACCGCGGCTATCTGAACGAACGATTTGAAACATACTCCTGGCTCCTCTGGCATGCGCTAGGCGGCGCGACTGCCTGAATCAGATGCTGTGTACACGAGTTCCGCGATGCGCACCCGCGCCGCATCCATCGATTCGTCATGGTTGTTGTTCAACTGCTCTGCGGCGATAAACTCGATGTCGTCAATACCGACGAACGATAAAGCGTGACGCAAATACGGTGTCGCAAAATCCAGCTTGCTACCGACCGCGACACCACCCGAAGCAATGACGATATAGGCCTTCTTGCCTTGCAGCAGACCTTGCGGGCCATGCTCGGTATAGCGAAAGGTCACGCGCGCCCTGGCGATCATGTCGATCCACGCCTTGAGCGCCGCCGGCACACCGAAATTATAGATTGGGACGCCCATGACGATGACGTCGGCGTCTTGCAGTTCGGCGATGAGTTGGTCCGAGTACGCCAGGGCCTCGTGCTGTGCGGGGTTGCGGTCGTCGACGGACGTGAAATTTGCATTGATCCAGGCTTCGTCCACAAACGGCACGCCGCGCGCCAGATCTCTGACCGTCACGTCAACGGAACCATGGCGCGATTCGAGCGCCGAAATCAGTTCCGCCGACAACAGGCGGCTCACGGAACCCTGGTGTCTGCCGCTTGCACGGAGGTCGAGAATTTGCAGCGGCGTTGCATTCGTCGTGGGCTGTTCGTACATGGTATTGCTCCAATCGATGTGATGAACGCCAGTGTGGCTATTGATGAAATCAGAATAAATAGTATATTGGGCATAAGATTGTTCTAAAAATGGCAACAATATGCATCGATTCGAGGATCTGCAGGCGTTCGTCGCCGTTGTTGAAGCAGGCAGCTTCACCGCCGCCGCCGATCGCCTCGGCATGGCGAAGTCGGCGGTCAGCCGCCGCCTGTCGGCACTCGAGCAGCGGCTGGGTGTCCAGCTGTTGCAGCGCACCACCCGTCGCCTGAATCTGACTGACACCGGGCGCGGTTTCTACGAACGCAGTGCCCGCATTCTCGCGGATCTGGAGGAGGCCGAGGCTGCCGTTCAGCAGGAACACGGTGAGCTTCGTGGCCGGCTGCGATTGGCCTTGCCGCTGTCGTTCGGCATTCGCCACATGTGCAAACCACTTGCCGATTTTGCGCGACGGCACCCGAAGGTGACGTTCGATATGGACCTCAACGACCGGCGCGTCGATCTGGTACAGGAAGGGGCAGATATCGCATTGCGCATCGGCCGCCTGGCGGATTCATCGTTGATTGCGCGGCGCCTGTTCGATTCGCACACGGTAGTGTGTGCGTCGCCGGCCTACGTCGAGCAATACGGCCTGCCGCAGACGCCCGAAGACCTGCGCGATCATCGGTGTCTGGTGTACGGCAACCTCAGTGATCCTGCCCGTTGGGTCGGCCGTGACAGGAACGGTAGCGAGCACACGGTGGATGTCAATGCGGTGCTATCGGCGACAAGCGGTGACTTTTTGTCGCAGCTGGCGGCCCGTGGTCTCGGTATCGCCATGCAGCCGACATTTATCGCCGGCGAGTTGATCAAGACGGGCGATTTGTTGCCATTGTTGACAGATTATGAGTGGCCGATGGCACCGGCTTATGCGGTCTATCCACCGACGCGGCACCTGTCTTTTCGCGTGCGAATGTTTATCGATTTTCTGGCCGAGTACTTCGCCGGGACACCTTACTGGGATGACGATTGTGAGGTGCTGAGCGCCAGGCAGACCTGACCGGCGTAGTACAGCGGCAAGCCCCAGACGATCGTAGGGAAGTCTGACTGCAGAATTCTTTGTGCCGCGACCGACAGGTCGGAAACGAAAAACATCATCGCGCCGACGACAAGCAGAGTCGAGGCGCCCGCACCCTTGCTGCCGAAAGCCGCGATGACCATCAAACTGATGACGGCAATGTAGGCATAAACGGGCAGCACTAGTTCGCCCGGAAGTTCCGGCGAAAGCCACCTCACCACCAGGGCTGCCACCATCACCACAGGCAGCGCGGCAACGGTGAGCCACTTCCTGCTCAGCCCGTGAATAATGAAAGCGCCGATATAGGCCAGGTGCGCGAGCAGAAAACTGCACAAGCCGAACAGGAATGCCGTGCGTGTTGTTCCAACCAGGAACATATCGCCCATGAACGACAACACGAGACCGCCAAACAGGACTCGCCCAAAACGGTGTCGCAATGCGCCTGCGCTGATCGCGGTTGCCAGGAAGCCGCTGGACGCGACTGCCTTGGCGCCTGCGGCAAGCTGCGGCCAGCCAACGCGTAAGAAATACAACAGAGCCGCGCAGGCAAGCGCCGTCACAACGACAAACACGATGGTGAGAGTGCGGTTCACGCCGCGATCATACACGGGTTGCCGAGTCGGAAGTCGCAAGACTATAGTGCAACAGGTCGTGATCCGGAGCCGCGCCTTGCGAACGTCAATACTTGTCTTGATGGCCTTTGTTTCCACTGCCCTCACCGCTGGCTGTGAGCGACAGGCGGAGCCCGATGCAGTGCCGGGCAGTTTTCAGAAGCAACTGCAAATGCAGTTAATCACTGCAAAGCCGGGCGATGTCATCGTGATTCCGGCCGGTTTGCACAGCATCAATCGAGGATTGTCGCTGAACGTGCCCGGTGTGACGATTCGCGGCGAAGGGATGGACAAGACGATTCTGTCGTTCAAAGACCAGGTGCAGGGCGCAGAAGGACTCCTGGTCAGCGCGAGCGACTTCACGATCGAGGATCTCGCGATAGAGGATACCGCCGGCGACGGCCTGAAGATCAACGAAGGCCGTAATATCGTCATAAGACGGGTCAGAACCGAATGGACTAACGGTCCCGATGAGAAGAACGGTGCTTACGGTATTTACCCGGTGCAAGCGGAAAATGTCCTGCTCGAAGAATGTGTTGCCATCGGCGCATCCGATGCCGGCATATACGTAGGGCAATCGCGCAATGTGGTTGTCAGGAATAATCGCGCCGAGCGCAATGTGGCAGGTATAGAAATCGAGAATACTTTTTTTGCCGACGTCTACGGTAATCGCACCAGTGAAAACACGGGCGGTATCCTGGTGTTCAATATGCCGGATCTGCCGCAGCCCGGTCACAGTACGCGCGTGTTCGGGAACACGGTGACCGCCAACAATACGGCTAACTTCGGCGCTGCAGGAACGCCGGTCGCCAGCGTGCCCGCCGGATCGGGAATCGTTATCAACTCCAACGACAAAGTGGAAATCTTCGACAACGACATTGCCGATAACGATACGGCGAACATCATTATCAGCAGCTACTATGCCACCGGGTATCAAGGCACGCGCGAGATGGCGGCCGATTATGACCCGTATCCCGAAACCATTTACATCTACGGCAATCGGTTTTCCGGAGGTGGGTCATCACCGGACGGGCTCGACTTAAAAGCATTGAAAGTCGCGATGTTCGGCTTCAATGGTCGTTTCCCGGACGTCTTGTGGGACGGCTACGCCAATAGCGACAAACTCGATAGCGAGGGCAATCATTTGCCCGAATACGCAATCTGTGTGGCTGACGACCTGGTTGAGGTCCTGAACGCAGACCTGCCGAACGGAAGCAAGAATATCGTCGTCGGTTCGCAGCAACATCGCTGCCAGCACGAAAAACTGCCGGCCGTCACACTCGCATCGCCGCTCGGATAAGCATGCGGAAGTCAGTCGTAACGGCGGCACTCTGTGTTTTGCTTGCAGCTTGTGAGCCGCCTGCCAGGAACGTGCTTGTACACGCAGCCGACGACATACCGGCCCGACTGAGTGAGTGGGGCCTGGTATTTGCGGATGGTCTGCAGTTTGGCCTGAACGACGGCGTCATACCTTATGAGCTCAACACGCCGCTGTTCAGCGACTACGCACTGAAGTTACGCACCGTTTGGCTGCCGGACGGGACGAGTGCGGACTACAACGCGACGAGAGAATTTGACTTCCCGGTCGGGACGATCATCAGCAAGACATTTCACTACGAAAAGGCAGCCGGCTGGAGCGCAGGCGCTGCAAACGTAATCCGGGCGGATCGCGAGTCTGGTCTGGACGAGCGGGGTCAGCTCGACCTCGGTCAGTACGTGCTGATTGAAACGCGCTTGCTGGTTCGTTACGCGGGCGGCTGGCGGGCCTATCCGTATGTGTGGAATGCAGATCAGGACGAGGCATTTCTCGAGTTGGCGGGCGACGCGCGGCCTGTTCGGCTTGTCGATTCAACGCTCAGCGAAGATATCGTTTACATCGTTCCTGATGCGAATCAATGCGCCGGGTGCCATGCGTCCGACCACAGCAGCAAAGCGTTGCGACCACTCGGGCTACGGGCATGGCAATTGAACCGCGAAATTTCGTTCAGCGGTGAGGTCGTCGCGCAACTTGATCACTGGTCGTCTACGGGATTGTTGAGTGGAGCCGCCGACCCGCCGATTGCCGGAACGCGCTGGTCAATGCCCGGCGAGGCAACACTGCAGGATCGCGCCAAAGCCTACCTGGACGCCAATTGCGCGCATTGCCACAACCCGGCCGGTCCGGCCGACACCTCGGCGCTGCATCTGAATATCGACGCACCGATTGATCGCTTGTATGGTGTGTGCAAACCGCCCGTGGCGGTCGGGCGGGGCAGCGGTGACCGGCCTTACGATATCTACCCGGGCAGGCCGGAAGAGTCGATTCTGGTTTTTCGCATGCAGCACACCGATCCGGCGATCGCGATGCCTGAGCTCGGCAGAAGTTCGGTTCACGTCGAGGGCGTCAAAGCGATCAGCGACTGGATCGCCAGTATGAACGGCGACTGCTGATGTTTGTCTCAGTATTTAATGCGTGAATTCGGGATGCAGCAAATGATTCGAACAACTCTGGCCGTGCTTCTGGTGCTGGTGACATCGCTCGCGGGTGCGAGTGAGACCGTCAAGGAATTCTCAGGTAGCGGCAATACGACAACGCCGATCTTCACCGTCAGGTCTCCATGGTTGCTGGACTGGCGCCTGGATGGTGATTTCAGCCAAATGGTTGCCCTCGATATCTCGCTAATCGATGCGCGAACCGGACGTCATCTCGGGCGAGTGCTGCACACCAAATACCGGGGCAACGGTGTAAAACTGTTTGATGAGGGCGGCAGCTACCAGCTACGTATCAGCTCCACGCTGGCACGATGGCGTGTCAAGATCCAGCAAATCACTGATGAAGAAGCCAAGCTCTATACGCCGAGGCGAGAAGAGAAGCGGGACAATATGCTCTGATTGAGGCCGCTCTTCGACACGGTATTTGATCTTGTGCGATGATGTCTCATCGGCACACAAATCAGCACGCGATTGAACGATTCGTCCCAGACCCAAGGCAGTGCGGTTATCAGCTTCGCTGCTGTTGTGATTATCGTCATTGGCCTGCAAATGGCCAAAGACCTGCTGGTTCCTTTCCTGGTTGCCGCATTCCTCGCATTGATCACTGTTCGTCCCATGCTGTGGATGCAGAAAAACCGGATTCCCGCGGTTATTGCGGCACTCATTATCGTTTCGATCATCATGTTGGTCTTCGCGGTCGTCGGCACCATCGTCGGTGCATCGATTGCGGAGTTCACCGCAGCGCTTCCGGCTTACCAGGAAAGACTGGACAAAATCGTTCAGGGTGTGGCCACTTTCATTGGCAGGACGTTGAGTCGCGACGGGGCCTTCGAATCTCTTGGTGACATGATCGATCCAGGCTGGGCGATGGGCCTGGCAGCGACTATTCTGAACAGTCTCAAGGACGTGCTGACCAATGTGTTCCTGATCATCTTTACGATGATCTTCATTCTGCTCGAAGCGTCATCCGTGGAAACGAAGGTTGCCGCCGCATTCGGTCGCAGTACACAGTCCCTGCAGCGGCCGCGGGTGTTTCTCGGTAATCTGGGCCGCTACCTCGGCATCAAGACTCTCGTCAGCATCGTCACCGGTTTTGCGGCCGGACTGCTCACCTGGGCGATCGGCCTCGACTTTCCATTGTTGTGGGCGATGTTGGCATTCCTGCTCAACTATGTGCCGACCATTGGCTCGATTATCGCGGCGGTTCCCGCGGTTTTGATGGCGCTCGTACAGCTCGGTCCTGGCGAAGCGTCTGCGACGGCCATAGGCTTTGTCGTGATCAACATGGTCTTCGGCAATATCATCGAACCGCGCCTGATGGGTTACGGCGTCGGCCTGTCGGCGCTCGTCGTTTTCATCGGTCTGGTGTTCTGGGGCTGGGTTTTTGGCCCGGTTGGCATGCTTCTGTCCGTGCCGTTGACGATGACGCTCAAGCTTGCGCTCGAAAGCGACAAGAGAACGCGCTGGATAGCCATACTGATAGGCTCCGAACGCGATGCGCAGTATGCTTTGCAGCGTCGAACGGCTTAGGCTCTAGCCGTACTCTCTGTCGAGCGGCTCGGTGTCTTCCATCTGCTCGAGCAGATTGATCGCCACGGCGACGAAATCCGTGTCCGTAATAATGCCGCGCAGTTTTCCCTTGGTGACGACGGGCAGGCAACCGATCTTGTGTTTTTCGAGAAATAACGCCGCCTGTCTGAGACTCGCGTGTTCATCGACCGTGGCAAGGTCTGTCACCATGACGTCTTTAATGCAGATATCTTTTGCGCGGATGCGGTTATCAGGTTCACGCAGAGACGAGTCGGTCCCGGCCAGCACATTCGTGAGCGTAATCAGGCCGACAAGCTCCATGTTGCCAACAACGATCGGCAGATGATGAATGCGATTTGCCTGCATGAGCGCTCGGGCTTCCGCAAGACTCGCTGTCGGTGGCAGCGTAATCAGGTCGGTGCTCATGATGGCGTCAATGCTGAACATGGCCGCGTCCTTTGTTCTTTGATTGTTCTCAGTCTAGACACTGGTGCGAGGCATACCATAGCGAAAAACACCTATTTCGCGGCCGGCCGTGACGCGCGACGCTATGCCAACGGGGTGCACGAAGCGCCCGGCCAGAGCCGTTCCCTGCTCCGATCGGTCATGGCGGCGATTCGACGCCTGTGAAATACTGAGAATCCTGCGTCTATTCCGGTCCAACACGCCATGATCAGTCGTTACCTCACTGTTGTCACTGCATTGCTGCTCGCAGTGGCCGCAGATGCAGACGAATTCAACGCGACCGGCATTGTCAGGGACGCCGTAAATCACTGGCGTGGGCTCGCATCCGACAGTGTCATCACGATGGTCATTCACCGGCCCGACTGGGAGCGCACAATGACGATTCGCGCCTGGACCAAAGGCGACGATCGCTCGCTGGTACGCGTGCTCGAGCCGAGGAAGGACCGTGGGAATAGCACGCTGACTGACGACAACAGCATGTGGTCGTTTTCACCCAAGGTAAATCGCGTCATCAAGATCCCGTCATCGATGATGGGCCAGAGCTGGATGGGCTCGGATTTCTCGAACAAGGACGTTGCGCGTGCCGACGACATCGTTGATCAGTACGATCACTCCATCCTTGGCGTCGAAGAGGTCGATGGCATTACGGTCTATGAGATCGAGTCCGTACCGCACGAAGAAGCCGCAGTTGTGTGGGGCAGGGAAGTGCTGCGCATCCGCGAAGATCATGTTGTATTGACGCACCGTTTTTTTGATCAGGATGGCGAACTCGTCAAGACATTGACCTCGCTCGAAATCGGCGAAATGGGCGGTCGCGTCATTGCGCAACAGCAACGCATGAGCAAGACCGAGTCTCCCGATGAATGGACCGAGATTCAGGTCGTTTCAGTTAATTACGACGTGGACCTGAAAGACAGCCTGTTCACGCTGTCCAATCTGCGCAACCCGAGAGACTAGTACTCCATGGAGTACCCGCTGTGAATCTTGTTTTTCGCCTGGCCTGGCGCAATCTGTGGCGGCAGCCGCGTCGCACGTGGCTGACGACCGGCGCGATGATGTTCTCGAACATGCTGCTCGTATTCATGATCTCTCTGCAGTTCGGCATGTACAGCCTGATGATCGACAATACCTTGCAGGCATTTACCGGGCATTTGCAGATTCAGGCACCGGGCTACATTGACGACAAGAAGATGCGCCAGACTGTGGCCGACATAGTGCCGCTCGCCGAGTCTCTGCGTGCTGAACTTACTGCGCAACATGTCGCGGCGCGCGCGACCGGTTTTGCGCTGGTATCGAGCGAAGAGCGCAGTTACGGCATCGCCGTATTTGGCGTGGAGCCGGAGTTTGAAGACGATGTTTCGACACTGCCCGGGCTGATAGCGGAAGGACGATTCCTGCGTGACAATGAGGCCGCCGAAATTGTCATTGGTGCGGCGCTTGCGCGTAATCTTCGCGTCGCACTCGGCGACGAGCTGGTGCTGCTGGGCAGTGGTCGCGATGGCTCGTTTGCCGCCGGTGTGGTCAAACTCGTCGGTATATTCGACAGTGGCATTGCCGATTTTGACCGCAGCGTTACCGAGATACCGCTCGGGTTCTTTCAGGATATGTTTTACATGAACGGCAGCGGGCATCACGTCGTGATCAACGCAGGTGGTATCGACGGCGTGGCGGCGCTGCAAAGCCGGGTCGGCTCACTGTTGCCTGCCGGGCAGGAACTGGCGGTGCACGACTGGGATGCGCTGCAACCGGGGCTCCAGCAGGCCATCAAGGCGGACATGAGCAGCGCATTTTTCATGTACGGCATTCTCGTGATCCTGGTTGCGTTCAGCGTACTCAACACGCAGCTGATGTCAGTGCTGGAACGCACACACGAGTTCGGCATCGTCTTGTCGCTCGGTCTGACGCCGGGACGACTCGGCCGCCTGGTCCTGCTGGAAACGGCGATAATGGGCATGCTGGGGCTGCTGCTCGGCGCCCTGCTCGGCGGTCTGCTCACCTACTGGTTCAGCATCAACGGCTTTGCCTATCCGGGTATGGAGGAACTGGCTGCCAAATTCAATCTGCCCGCGCGATTCTTCCCGCAAGTGTCACCGCTTACGTTGCTGATCGGCCCGGGAGTTGTATTCATCTTCACGATTCTGGCGGCGCTCTATCCGGCGCTCAGGCTGCAGCGGCTGCAACCCGTTGAAGCGATGAGGGCTGTCTGATGCACATGATCGCGATTCTGATGCGCCTGGCCTGGCGTAATCTGTGGCGCAACCATCGGCGTACTCTGATCATGCTCATGGCGATCACGCTCGGCGCCTGGGCGATGATCTTCATGACGGCGCTGATGCGTGGCATGGTCGCGGAAATGGTCAGGGGCGGTATCAGCGCTTTGCCGGGCCACGTGCAGGTGCACCACCCTGATTACCGTGATGATCCCAGTATTGCGAACCTGATTCCCATGAGCGACTCGGAACTGTCGGAGCGGTTTGCCGGGGCCGGTTTTGCCGCGTGGGCATCACGCGTTCGCGTTCCGGCGGTTATCACCAGCGAATACGATTCACGTGGCGTCACCCTTCTGGGCGTCGATCCAGTGTCAGAGCAGGGTCTGACTTTTGTCGACGACAACCCGGTGGAGGGCCGGTTTCTCGAGTCTGTCGACGATGCAGGCGTGGTGATTGGCAAAAAGCTCGCAACGACACTCAATACGCAGGTAGGTAAGCGCGTCGTCCTGATGAGCCAGGATCCGGATAACGAGATTGCCGACCGTGGCTTCCGCGTTGTCGGCCTGTTCGAGGCAGATATCAAAGCGTTCGAGGAAAACTACGTTTTCGCGGGCAAGGCGACAGCCCAGAAAATGCTGCGAATCACCGATCAGGTTTCCGAACTGTTTGTTCTTGGAAGTGACCATCGCAATGTCGATGAGGTGTATGACAAAACAGTGGAACTCATCGGCGACCGTGCAGAAGTCATGCGCTGGTTCGATATCGATACCTACCTCGGATCGATGCTCAAGGTGATGGATGGATTCGTTTTCGTCTGGATTATCGTGATATTTCTGGCGCTGTCGTTCGGTCTCGTCAACACCCTGGTGATGGCCGTATTCGAGCGTGTGCGCGAAATCGGATTGATGCTCGCGCTGGGCATGCGGCCGGTCTATATCCTCGGCCAAATTGTCGTCGAGTCGCTGTTGTTGCTTGCCATAGGGTTGGCCATCGGATCGGCCCTGTCCTGGGCAGCCGTGCAACCCATCAAGGATGGGATCGATGTCTCGATCGTTGGCGACGGCCTGGACATGTGGGGCATGTCGAACATGTTGTATCCCGAGTTGTTATTGAGCGACGTGATTCTGGCGAACGTCGTTGTTCTTGTACTCGGTTTTCTCGCGAGCCTCTCGCCAGCATGGCGCGCTGCACACTATGAACCGATTGAAGCCATCACGAAGGTCTGACCATGACAGCAGTACGTTGCGTTGATTTGTGCAAAACCTACCGCCAGGGCGAGGAGGACATCAAAGCCCTCGACCACGTCAGCATCGACATTGACGAAGGCGGTTTCGTCTGTCTGTCGGCACCGTCCGGCGGCGGCAAGACCACCTTGCTCAATGCAATCGGCGGTCTGGACAAGCCGGACAGTGGTGAGGTCTACATCGCGAGCCGGCGGATCGATAACCTCTCAAAGGGCGAACTCGCGGAACTGCGACTGCGACAGATCGGATTCGTCTTCCAGGCCTTTAACCTGATTCCGGTACTGACGGCGCGCGAGAATATCGAATTCGTTATGCAGGTCCAGGGTGTGCCGTCCGGCGAGAGACAGGCAAAAGCGCTCGAAATACTCGAGGAGGTCGGCCTCGCAGGACTTGAAGATCGGCGCCCGGCGGACATGTCTGGCGGTCAGCAGCAACGTGTGGCGGTTGCGCGCGCAATCGTGTCGCGCCCGGCGCTGGTCCTGGCTGATGAGCCGACGGCGAATCTCGATTCGAAGACGGCCGATGGCCTGATGGAATTGTTCCGCGAACTCAATGACCACCACAACACGACGTTTATCATCGCGACCCACGACAAACGCGTGATGAGCTATGCGAAGCGCCTGGTCAGGATGCTCGATGGGCGTATTGTCGATGACGTCCTGCAAGATGCGGCCTAGCCACACGCTGTTGTCGTTGCTTCTGTGCGCCGTCGCATTGGCTGAAGACACACCCTGCGAATTCGGCGGACACACGAAATTTCGATGGGTCGGGCAGAGTCTTCCCGACGACAGTGTGTTGCGCGATCTCGCAGGTTCAACGTCCGTCGACATGGCCGGTGAACTGCGCCTGAACGTCTCGGCGAAGCGCGAGAAGTGGGATTTCCATGCCGACTATCAGCTCATAGCTCTGCACAGCGAGTTTCTGCCGGCAGGTATGCCCGATGACGACAGCCGATTGTTCGATTTGACGGCGGTACTTGATGATGGCGACGAGCTTGCCGTTTTGCATCGGCTCGACCGATTCTGGGTCGGCCACGCGGGCGATAGAACCGTGGTCAGGCTCGGTCGGCAGGCCTTGTCATGGGGCAATGGCCTGTTTTTCGCACCGATGGATCTCGTCAACCCCTTCGATCCAACGACCATTGATACCGAGTACAAGACGGGCGATGACATGTTGTACGTGCAATATTTGCGCGACAATGGCGACGATGTGCAAAGTGCGGTCGTTTTTCGTCGCAACGCCTTGAGCGGCGAAATCGAGGCCGACGAGGCGACGGTCGCACTTAAGTATCATGGCTTTGTCGGTGACGGCGAGTTCGATGTGCTGGTCGCGGAGTCGTACGACGACCTTGTAGTCGGCGCGGGTGGTACGCGAAGTATCGGCGGTGCCATCTTGCGCGGCGACATTGTCCTGACAGACACAGCGACCGAGACGGTTGTCGAAGTAGTCACAAATCTGAGCTACTCATGGACCTGGAATGACAGGAACGTGAGCGGCGCGGCCGAATATTACTATGACGGTTCGGATCGCCACTATCTGGCGGCGAGTCTGATGATTGAAATGTCACCGCTCTGGATGGTCACGCCGACGCTGGTGTCGAATGTTGACGATCCGAGCGCCTTGTTGCAACTCGTCACACAATACAGCCTGTCGGACAACATGACATTTCTGGGCAGTGTCAATATTCCGTTCGGGGCTAACGGCAGCGAGTTTGGCGGCCCTGATTCCGGAGTGCCGAACAAATACCTTTCGATCGACGCCGGCGTCTTCGCACAGATCGCGTGGTATTTCTAAACTGTTGAAGGCGCATGTACCCCGGCTCGGGAAATCGAGTGCTTGTCGCGTTGCGTGCGGCGCGACTAGCCCTGTGACAAATCCTTGATATTTTGCAGCAGGTTGGCAAATGAATGTTCGCGCTCAGGACCAAATACAGGGTCAAGAGTGTCCAGGTGAGATATATCGACGAACATCGATTTCTCACCATTGACAAGCTCATCTGCCCGCCGGAACAGGTCGTCCTCTTCCCAGGCCATGTGCGTGCGCAGCGTTTGAACGTATGCGTTCGTATCGGCGAGAATTCGCTCACGCGTCACGGCCGCACCCGAAGCGACCGCCTCGATGTCATTGCGAAGCCTTTCGCCAAGCTCCGCAATCTCGCGGTGCTCAGGTCCGACACGTTCAAGCCCCTGGGCAAGTTTCGGCTGTTCGGCCTGCATACCCGCATACAGCAGATCTTCTTTCGGGTGGTGAACAGCGTCCGAATAGACAGTCATGTAACGCATGATGTCGTGGATCAGTTCGTAATCGGGCTTCTCGCCATCACGAATATGCCCGACCTGCCGCGACAGAAGGTCCAGCATGATGGCCATGTTGCGGTGGTCTTCACGCAGGTCGTCGAGAAGGTCTGCCAGCAAGATTGTCATATTAGAGCCCTATTTGCAGATACCCTTTAATCCTGCGCGCAGCTTAGCATGGCGAAAATCCGGGATTTCACCTACCTCATCGCCGGAATACTTTCGAAATCGCTGGCCGCTTCCATGTCCAGCAAGGCATCCGCGAGTGCAGAAAGCAAGCTGTGATTGGACACGTACAATTCTCTGTTCACATTCAGCAGCGTGGAAATCTCGACTTCGCCTAATTCGCCGCGCGACACCTCACCGTAGATGCGTTTGTGCATGCGCGCGTACAACATCTCGCTCTTGTTCTTGATGTCGACAAGTGTTTCGAAACGCACATTCGGCACATCCAGCTTTCGCAAGGATTCGAAAGATTCATAGAATTCGCGCGCGACCTCCCGGAACTGGTCGAAATAGGCGTTGAACCTGTCGCTGACTGAATTGCGAAACAGGCGCAGGTCCTCGTACGTGTCTTTGATGCTCTTTGCGGAATGGACTCCATTTCGAATCGACGGAATGATCTGACTGAGTCTCTGGGATTCCGCGGGCTCAAGCGGCACACTTTGAAGCGCCAGCGCCTGCTTGAGAATTTCACCCTCGAGTTGTTTGAGTTCGGCATAGCAGCGTTCGTAATCGGGATCACGCTGAAAGACGCTCACTCCGGTTCGATCATCACCGCTGTCATAGAAAGTGTAATCCGGCGGCAGCCCGAAGCTGATTTGATTCAAAGCTGCCGCCTGATCGATCAGGCGATACGTTTCCCGCGTAACGCTTTCGATCGCGGCCTCCGGTACTGACGCATCGCTCGCTTTAATATGCCGTAGCAGCGGCGTTTCATCGTCAGTGAACATGCGGTCAAGCCGCTTGCTCAACACTCCGACGAATGGCAGGAACAGCAGTATGCCGAACAGATTGAACGAACTGTGAAAAGCGACCAGAGCGAATAATGGATCGGAGATTCCGAAGACGTTCGTAATGAGAGCCAGCAGCTGTTTGAGAAAGATAAACGCGATCGCGTCGACAACGACGTTAAACAGGATCAACGCAGCCGCAACGCGCTTCTTGGCCACGGAACCCGCGAGTGCGCCGAGCAACGCCGTGATGGTCGTGCCGAGATCGGCACCAATGGCAATCGCTGCCGCTGACGTCAAGGAAATTGCTCCGGCAAACAGCGCGCTCAGGGTGATCATAATCGTTGCCGAACTCGACTGAATCATCGAAGTCAGCAGCAAGCCCGCAGTGAGAAAAACAATCAGCGGATAACCGCTCAGCGCCGCCGGATCGAACAGCTCGGTAGCGACCAGCGCTCCCGATTTCATGAATTCGAGACCCATGAGCATCAGGCCGAAACCGATGACGAAATGACTGATGCCTGCGCGCCGCGTTCCCTGGGCGGACCAGACAACACCAAAGCCGCCGAGTGTTATCAGCGGCAGGGCCAATGCCTCGATATCCAGCTTGAATCCGATCGTGGCAACGATCCAGCCGGTCACCGTCGTACCGAGATTCGAGCCGAACACGATGCTGATCGCGCTTGACAGCGAAATGATGCCGGTACCGACAAACGCGAGCACGATAAGACTGACGACCGAGCTGCTCTGCAGCGCGGCTGTGGAAGTGGCGCCGGCGATGACGCCGGCGACCGGCCTGGCGGTGTACTGGCGGAGAAATTTCTTGAATGACCGACCGGCCAGCTGTGTCAGCGCCCTTTCCAGCTGGTGCATGCCGAAGAGAAACAGGCCAAGGCCGGCGGCAAGGCGCCACAGGTCGAGCTCGCCATTCATGCGTTGCTAGAAGAACTTCTTTGCCAGCCCCAGGACGTCGTCGAGACCAAATCCGTCCCCGCCCCCCAGAATATCGCCCAGAGGCCCAAGGCCACCCTTGCTGACGGACGAACCAAGATCCCGGCCGGCAGAAGTTTTCTTGCTCATCGCGCCCATCGCAAGACTCGCCAGCAATGGCAATGCCTTCTTGATGACGCCGGAGTCGATGCCGGTTTCCCTGGACGCGTGAGCCGCGACGTTGCGACTGACGTCCTTGCTGCCGAACAGATGCCCGAGAATCTTGTTACCGTCGGTGCGTGTCGCGTCATCGCGCAGTAACCCGGGATTGTCCAGGTAACGATCGTGGCCGCCAGACTCGAGCGCCCTTCGCAAACCAGCCAGTCCGGAGTCATCTGCCGTGTTTTTCTGCAGGCCGCTGAGCAAGGCAGGTCCAAGTGCGCCGATCAGATTTTTGGTATCGGAAGAGCCCAGACCGATTGCTCCGGCTAGCTCACCGATGCCGTCATTACCGCCGGCACTCTTGAGTAAGTCAAGAAAGTCCATAGTATTCCTCTGTTGGTGTTATCTGCGGATATACTGTCATAGCTGCAGTGCAGCGCCATGACAACACAGGCCCTGAATATGCGCAATAAGACATTCTACTATCTGATTTCGACCCTTATTTTTTCCGGTTGCGCAGTAAATCCCGTGACCGGTGATCGTGACTTCGTCCTGATGAGCGGCACACAGGAAGTGGCGCTGGGCGAGCAGAACTATGCTCCCATGCAACAGTCCCAGGGCGCTGCCTATGACGTCGACCCGGCGCTGACTGCGTACGTGCGGTCGGTTGGAAACCGGCTCGCCGAGGCGAGTGACTCGCCGTTACCGTACGAGTTCGTGGTGCTGAACAACTCGGTGCCGAACGCCTGGGCGCTGCCTGGCGGCAAGATCGCGATCAATCGGGGCCTTTTGACCGAAATCAATTCCGAAGCTGAACTGGCGGCCGTGCTCGGCCACGAAATTGTGCATGCCGCGGCTCGTCACACGGCGCAGCAGATGTCGAAAGGCATGCTGATGCAGGGCCTCGTCATCGCGACGAGCGTCGCCACGAGTGACAGTGACTATGGCAACCTGGCGGTCGGCGCCTCCAGCGTCGCGGCGCAGATGACGATGATGAAATACGGCCGTAGCGCCGAACTCGAGTCCGACAAGTACGGCATGCGTTACATGTCGAAAGCCGGCTATGACCCGCAGGGGGCCGTCGCTCTGCAGCAGACATTCGTTCGCCTCAGCGAAAGCCGCAATCAGGACTGGCTGAGCGGCTTGTTCTCCAGCCATCCGCCGTCACAAGCGCGTGTCGAGGCCAACAAGAAGACTGCAGCCAAACTTCCGGCGGGCGGCAAAGTGGGTGTCGAGAGCTTCACCGCAGCAATGCAAAAGACGATGGCCATCAAGCCTGCATATGATGCCTACGACAAAGGCCGGAAGGCATTGTCGGAGAAAAACGTCGATGAAGCACTGGCTTTGGCCAACGAAGCGCTGACACTGTTTCCTGACGAGGCACATTTTCATGCTCTGCGCGGAGACGCGCGCTTCGTCAACAAGCAGTACGACATGGCTGTAACGAACTTCAGTCGAGCGATAGATCGGCGTCCATCGTTCTTCTATTATCACCTGCAAAGGGGCATGGCGAAGAACGAGTTGGGCCAGGTCGATGCGGCCATGGCCGATCTGCAGCGCAGCCTCGATATTCTGCCGACCGCACCGGCTCACTACACGCTGGGCAAAATTAAAGAACAGCGCGGCGCGAGATCCGAGGCGATCGAGCATTACAAAGTCGTTGCGAAAAGCGGCGGCGAGTACGGCAAGTTGGCGAATGGTGCGCTGGTTCGGCTCGAGTTACCGCAACAACCGGGGTCATACATCGCATCGGTGTGCGGTGATGATGGCAGCGGTCAGATCGTCGTGCAGGTGCGCAATGATACGGATGTCACCGTGACCGGGGTGCAGGCGCAATTTCAGTACGTGGACGGCAGTGGCACACAGCGCCAGCTAACGCAGGCATTCCGCGGTCAGATCGCGCCGGGCAAGATTGCCAGCGCCAAGACAGGCGTGGCGCCGAAATCGGGTACGCGTTGCGCGGCGAAGGTTACCAGCGCGCAGATAGTTGAGTAGCCTGCTCGTCGAGTAAACGCTCCATTTCGTCCATGACGTCGTTCATCTTCGCGATGATCGCCTGGTAAGGCTCGGGCTTGGCAAGATCGACGCCGGCATCGGTCAGCAGCAGATACGGGTAGTTCGACCCGCCTGCCTTTAGCAGGTTCTTGAAGTTTTCGATGCCGGCCTCGCCGTCGTCAATAATCTTCGCGTACAGCGCCGTGCCCGCGGTCTTCGATGTCGCATACTGGTACACATACATGTTTCTGTAGAAGTGCGGTATGAACATCCACTCGTTGGTGTACAGGTCATCGATGATTACGATGCCGTCGTCGTGGCCGTGGTAGCGTTTCAGGATCTCGCCGTAGATCGCCGAAATGCGCTCGCCGGACAAGGCTTCGCCGCGCTCGGCGGCTTCGTACAGCGCGAGCTCAAACTCGGCGAACATCGTCTGGCGAAAGAAGGTTCCACGCATGCCCTCGAGTCCGTGGCCGAGGTAGTAGAGCTTCTCGTCGACCGTTTCGGCGTTTTGCGTCATGTAGTCCTGCAGAATCAATTGCAGCGACGTTGACGGTATTTCAGCGATAAACGTCGCGTAGCCGGCGGTCTCGAACGGTTGCGCCTGACGTGCATACAAGGTGTGCATCGCGTGACCCCATTCGTGGGCAAACGTGGATAACGACGCATAGTTGTCGTTATGGTTGAGCAGCACGTAGGGGTGAACGTCGTACGCAGAGCCGGCCATATAGGCGCCGGAGCGTTTGCCGCGCTGCGGGTAAACGTGCATCCAGCGCTCATCCATGGCCCTTTGCTGCATGTCGACCCAGTCGTCGCCCAGAACCGACATCGCTTCGAGCGTAATCTTCTTGCTGGTTTCGACGTCAAACTCCTTGTCGAGCGATACCAGCGGCGGATAGATGTCGTAATAATGCATTTGCTCGATGCCGAGCATTCGTGCGCGCAGCTTGAAGTAGCGGTGCAAAGTTGGCAGCGCCTTGTTCACTTCCTCTACCAGCGTGTGGTACACGCCCGGCGGAATATTGTCCTGGTGCAGCTCGCGATGCAGGACGCCATCGTAATTGCGCGCCTTGGCGAGCGCGGTCTGCGTTTGAATGTGAGAATTGAGCACGATGCCGACGGAGTTGCGATACTCGAGCCACTTGTTCCAGAAGGTATCGAAAACGAGTTTGCGGTCATCGCGGTTCTCGCTGCCGCGCGCGTAACCGTAGCCCTGCGAGTCGACGCGTACCGTTTCGCCGGTCGAGAGCGTCACGGTCGGCCAGGGAATGTCCGAGTTGGCGAGCAGGCTATAGGTACTGCCGGGCGCAGCGAAGGACTGCGAAAAGTAAGATAGCGTTTGCTCGGCTTCGGCGCCGAGCGTGTACGGCGCGTTCCTGAGGCTGTCGTCCAGTTGGTAGGCAAACGGTGCAAGCCGCTCGTCTTCTTTAATATAGGACTCGATGACTTCGCGCCCGACCTCGATCAATTCGGGCAGCATCCAGGCCGTGGCTTCATTGAGCCGTCCGAACATGATCGTAGCGAGCTGGCTTCGTTCCTGGGTTTCGGTCACACGCAGATCTTCGTCGCGGTTCAGCGATGCGTAGACCGATACGCGCTGAGCTTTCCTTATCGTATCCGACAGGTGCCGGTAAGCCTGATACAAAGAGTCCGCACTGTCGCCGAGCGTGCCGCGGCGCGCCTCGATCTTGCCGAGTTCTGCCAGAACCTCTTCACGCGCCTGATCCCAGGCTTCGACCGACGGATACAGGTCTGTCAGATCCCAGGTGTATTTCGTAGCATCAGCCGGCGCATCCTGGGCGACTGCATGCCCGGCAGGCAAGGCGACCAACATGGCAGTTGCGACAAGAATGATGTTTCTCATGTTCTTTCCCCGATTTTGTTTCGGTTTTAGACAGACAAGGCTGTCATTGTTCCGGGATACAGGCGTCGATTTTCTACTCGCCTGCACGCGGACATGATAAAAACAGTGCAGCATTTCAACACTGCGTTTGTCTGATTCAAGCAGGAGCCGTACGGAGCAATCCGATGAACAAGAGCGTTTTCGCAGCTGTGATCAGTCTTCTCGCGGGCTTTGCGGCCGCCGCCATTATACTGACCGCTCGGGACTCCGGACAGGTCGACGAGCCGGTGGTCACTTCGAGTGACTACTTCGACCAATCGGCAGATGCCGACGATCGCATTCGCGCGCTGGAAGCAGCCGTGGCGGAAGAGCGCAATGCGCGGCAGCTGCTCGAGGAGGAGTTGCAAGTACTGTTTGCCGAAATCGAGCAGTTGCGGGACGGGCGCGACACTACCGAGGAGCAACAGGTCGCCGCGGCGCGCGAGAACAGGGAGCGAATAGAGGCATTTCGTCAGCAGCGATTCGGCGTGTCGAGTCAGGACATCGTGAGCCGGCTTGTCGAGGCGGGATTCACCACGGAGCGGGCCGAGTGGCTGCAGCGGCGTGAATCGGAGTTGCAAATGCAGGCGATGCAGGCACGATTCGACGCGCGCCGTTCAGGCGAGCCATGGAGTCCGTTTGATCCGGCGTTCAATCCTGCTAATGCTCTGCGTGCCGAAATTGGTGATCAGCAGTACGAGCAATACCTGCAAGCCAACCACCGGCCGACGGCGGTGTCGGTTGGCAGTGTGCTGGAGTCGTCCCCCGGCCAGCGCGCGGGTCTGCAGCCTGGTGACCAGATCGTTCGCTACAACGGCAATCGCGTATTCGATGTATCCGACCTCAATCAGCAGACCATGCTGGGCGAGCCGGGCGAATCAGTGGTGGTCGATATCACGCGCGATGGCATTCCCATGCAGCTCGTGATGCCGCGCGGCCCAATCGGTGTCTCGACCGCTCGCTATGCGGGACGGCGCTAGTCAGGCAGAATGGGGCTCTAAAGGGACAGGCACCCTGCTTTCCAACGCGGGTCCCTCCGGTTGCCCGGAGTGGAATCAAGGTGCCTGCCTTCGTCATTCTGGTGAGCATCGACTTTGGGTAGAATTCGCTACACGATACCGAACAGCTTTACCGCGCTGTCCTTGTTGCTAGGTCTTGGCTCCATCGTGACGACGCAGGTGGGCGACCTGGAGTTCGCGGCCTGGCTGATCGTCTGGTGCGGTATTCTCGACACCATGGACGGCGTTGCCGCGAGGCTGCTCAAAGCGACCTCCAGTTTTGGCGCTGAATTCGATTCGATGGCCGATCTGGTGTCGTTCGGCGTTGCTCCCGCCATACTCGTCTTCAACGCGGGACTGCAGATCGGAGGCATCGAAGTCGAATCGGGCCAGTTTTGGGTTCTGCTGACCGCTTGCGGCGTGTTTGTGCTGGCCGGGGCGATGCGACGGGCGCGCGTCAATCTGGCGACCGACAAGCCGCGCACGGGCTGGTTCACGGGAGTGCCGATTACGGCGGCCGGGGGCGGGCTCGTCTCGTCGATGATCCTCGTTCTGATCCGCCATGATGATGTTTCCAGTGTATTACCGCTGCATTTGTACTTGCCGATATTAATGTTCGTGCTTGCGATACTGATGGTGTCCCGACTGCGCTTTCCGAAAGCGGTTATTCGCAAGAGCATGATCATCAACGCGTTTCAGATCATCAACATCATAGCGATTTTTCTCTGCGCCATATTTCGCGTATTTCCCGAGTACCTGTTCGGCATCGGGGTCTTCCTGCTCGTTGCGGGCATCATCGCGGGCCGAATCGCGGCAGATGATTAAGGCTGGCAAGTCCTGATGAATTCAATCGTCGTGGTCGTGGTCGTCTATCTCGGCCTGCTTCTTGCGTTCGCCATCTGGAGTCGGCGTGAAACCGGCACGCTCAAAGGTTTTTATCTCGCTGGTAAGAAACTGCCGTTCTGGGTCGTTGCTTTCAGCACAAACGCGACAGGAGAAAGCGGTTGGTTGCTGCTCGGGCTGACCGGGATGGGTTATGCCGTCGGTGCCCAGGCTTATTGGGTGGTCGTTGGCGAGGTTATCGGTATTGCGCTGTCCTGGTGGCTGATGTCGCGGCGCTTGAAGCGGTTCGCAGATGCTGCCGATTCGATCACCGTACCCGACGTGCTTGCGGCAAAGTTCGACGACAGATGGCACCTGATTCGCGGTGTCGCGGTCGTCATCATCCTGACCATGGTGACGATTTACATTGCGGCTCAAATGGTCGCCTCGGGTAAGGCGCTGAATGGCTTCATGGGCGTGGATTACAAGGCCGGTGTTGTCGTCGGCTCGGCAATCATCATCGCGTACACGTTTATCGGTGGCCATAAAGCCGTCTCCTACACGGACGTCCTGCAAGGCGTCCTGATGCTGGCAGGGCTGATTTTCGTGCCATTGGTGGCCATCCGGACGGCCGGCGGTTGGAATGATGTGATGTCGAACCTGGCCGGGCAGGACCCGAATCTCGTGAGCATGTTTTCGCTTACCGATGGCGGCATCAAAGGCTGGGTTGCGGCTGCGAGCTTCATCGCGATCGGCTTGCCATTTCTGGGGGTCCCGCAGTTGCTGGTTCGCTATATGTCGGCCCGGGACGACGACGAGCTCAGGAAAGCGCGCTGGGTTTCCGTGTTCGTGCTGCTGTTTTTCACCTTTGGCGCGGTAACCGCGGGCATCGCGGGCAGGGCGCTCTTTCCGGGTCTCGAAGACTCGGAGACAATCTTTCCGAAGCTGGCGAGCGAGCTCTTTCCGCCTCTGGTCTCCGGCGTACTGCTCGTGATCGTGCTATCGGCCATCATGTCGACGGCGGACTCGCTGTTGCTGCTGGCATCTTCGGCCGTCGTGCGGGACGGGTTACAGAAGATACTCGGGAGCCGGAAGAGCGACCATCAGTTGGCCGGCTATGGCAAGATCGTGACCATCGTCATCGGCATCGTGGGCATTGCGCTCGCCATCCCCGACGCGAAGTTCATTTTTGATTTCGTCCTGTACGCGTGGTCCGGGCTTGGCGCAGCCTTTGGACCGGTGTTGATTTGTCTGCTCTATTACAAAAAGACAAGTCGTGCTGGCGTCGTGGCCGGAATGCTGGCCGGTTTTGCAACCAGCATAATCTGGGTGGAGCAGTTCAAAGAACAATCGCATGGCCTGTATGAGGCCATACCCGGATTCGCGCTCGGGATCGTCGTTACGGTTGTCGTCAGCGCGATGACTCAGGAATCGCAGCAACAGGACATTGGCCAGTAAGCTCAACATCACTCGCCGCGACTTTCTGAACGGGGTCGCGCTCAGTCTGGCTGCGGGAACGTCATTGTCGCCGCTGGAAGTTCTCGCCAAGGCGACGTCCACGCCGCGATATTATCCGCCGGCACTTACCGGACTGCGGGGCAGTCACGTCGGTTCCTTCGAGATCGCGCATGCCGTAGCGATGGCAGGTGCCAACTTCGGCTATCCGGCGGAACAAACCGACGCGACCTACGATCTCGTTGTCGTCGGCGGTGGTCTGTCCGGTCTTTCCGCCGCCCAGCTGTACCGGGAGCGCGCCGGCGAAGATCGGAAAATCCTCGTGCTCGACAATCACGACGATTTTGGCGGGCATGCGAAACGCAATGAGTTCAGCGTTGATGGGAAATCACTGATCGGTTACGGGGGCAGTCAGGCAATTGAAGCGCCGGGCCTGTACTCCCGCCAATCGGCCCAACTCCTGCACCGCCTGGGTATCGATACGAGCCGTTTCTACGACTATTTCGATGCCGATTTCTTCGAGAATCAGGGACTTGGCCCGGCGATCTATTTCAGCCAGGAGGCTTACGGCAAGGATGTCACACTGCCGAATGCGATGGGCGACTGGATGGGCGATATGGATCCGGCCTTGCTTGAGACGACGATCGCAGACTACCCGCTGTCGGACGAGTCCAAAGCATCGTTGGCAGCTCTGTTGCAGGGAAGGGAGGACCACCTGGCAGGCCTGCGGCCGGGCGAAAAAACGGCACTGCTGAGAAGTATCAGCTATAGCGATTTCCTGCGTAAGCACGTTGGCGCGACCGAGGAAGTCGTGACAATGATCAGGGACACGATCAAAGGGTACTGGGGCATCGGTTGGGATGCGCTTTCGGCGCTGGAAGCCTATCGGCTCGAACAGCCAGGTACCCGGGGTCTCGGCATCGAAACGGGGTTGGACGAGAAATGGACAAGCGAGGAACCGTACATTTTTCATTTTCCGGATGGCAATGCAGGCATTGCGCGCGCCCTGGTTCGCAATCTCATCCCAGACGCTGTGCCGGGCTCCACAATGGAAGATCTCGTCACGGCGAGAGCCGACTACGGGTTGCTTGATCTCCCAGCAAACAGCACGCGCATCCGCCTCAGCGCGACCGCGGTCAACGTCCGGCATACGCCCGACCAGTCAGCGGTTGATGTGACCTACCTTGGCAACGGCAAGCCGCAGCGCGTGCGCGCACGGCATGTGATCCTCGCGTGTTACAACCAGGTCATACCGCACATCGTGCCCGAGGTCCCGACGGCACAACGTAAGGCGATCGAGCATGCGACCAAGATTCCGCTTGTGTATGTCAGCATTGCGGTGCGCAACTGGCGCGCATTCGCCAATCTTGGTTGTCACAGCATATACGTGCCGAATGCCTCGCTGATGCATTCTTTCGGTCTCGATTTTCCAGTTAGCATGGGCAAGTACGCGTTCACGGCCGGGCCCGATGACGCAACGGTGCTGCACGGCACCTTTGTGCCGACCGCGCCCGATCAGGGGCTGAGCCAGCAACAACAGAACCGGCTGGGCCAGAAACGACTCTATGAGATGAGCTTCGACGACTACGAGACGGAGATCCTGCATCAGCTCGACGGTGCATTGGCATGCGGCGGATTCGATGCCGAGCGTGATATTGCAGCCCTGACAGTCAATCGCTGGCCACATGGATATGCATACGAGTACAACGATCTCTTCGAACCGGTCGGGTTCGGTCGCGATGCAGGCCCGCATATTCAGGGTCGCGCTCAAATCGGACGCATTTCCATCGCTAACTCGGATGCAGAAGCGTCGGCCTATGTCGACGGCGCCATCGATGCGGCCGTTCGGGCCGTCAACGAACAGCTAGCCTGGGAAGCATGAGAGCCCGTTTCGGCCAAAAAGCTCTGACCAATCCAGTCGATGCTGTAACCAAATCGACCGGCGGCGACTATAAGTAAGTAACAGAAACGGAATCCGAGGACATTTCCATGCGTATTTTTCGAATTGCGGCCATCCTTGCCTTGTTCGTGCTGCCGGCGGGGTCGTGGGCGGAGATCAGCTCCGCCGATCTGCCGAATACCTCCAAGTGGTATTTCCACGCTGACTTTGAAGAGATGCGTTCCACTGAGGCGGGTCAACAGCTATATGGCTGGCTGCAGGACGAGGTGTTCGACGACATCCGCGAAGATGTCGGCATCGACTTCGACAAGGAGGCCGATTTTCTGACGGCCTTTGCGACCGATGCAGGCGGACTTGTCGTGTTGATCGACGGCAACATCAGCCAGAAAACCCAGGACAAGTTGCTTGCGATGGGGGCGGCCTCGGGCGGGCTGGACAAGCTCGAATCAGGCGGCCGCACTTATTATCACGTCAAAGGCGGTGGCGAGAAGGACCTGGATATCGACATCGAGTCTTTCGAGAATGGCGCGTTCGTCAGTTTCGCGATCAAGAACAAGCTGCTTGTAACGTCTTCTCGCGAAAGCATGCAGGGCCTGCTGGCGGACAAAGGCAGAGTGACGGGCATCAGGAGTGGCAAGGGCGCCATGTTCGTCCTGAGTGCGGAGCGCAGCCTGATGCAGGCCGGCGCAAACACCGGCAACCTGGGTGGGGGTGTCGATTGGGACTCGAATATCCTGCGCAACACGGAACATGCCGCAATTCTGATCGCGGACAAGGCAGGCAAGATTGCGGTCGAAGTGCAGTTGGTTACGAAAGAGAAGGAGATGGCTGATTCGCTCGCCAGCATCGTTCGCGGATTGATCAGCCTGCAGGTGTTCAACGATGACCTGGATCCCGAGATCGCGAGTTTTCTGCAAAATACGTCGGTTGACGTCAATGACAACAGGCTGACGGTCAAGGTCGCGCTCGATCCCGACATGGTGGTCGCCGCGCTCGACTGACTTGATGCCGCAGACGTGAGCAAAGCATGAGCAATCAAGCGGCGTTGATCGAGGCGGCCCGCGGCGGGTCGGCAACGGCGTTTGCGGACCTCGTGCGCGATTACCGCGACGGCTTGTTGCGTTTCCTGCTGACGCGCGCATCGAGTTATGCGGATGCCGAGGACGCGTTGCAGGATACCTTGATCAACGCCTACCGCTATTTGCACAGTTACGACTCGCGCTGGCGCTTCAGTACCTGGTTGTACCGCATCGCGATCAACAACGTGTCCCGGATGCGCCCCGTCGACACGGTGGAGCTCGGCGATCTGCGCGACGAGAAAAGCGATCCGCTGGCACATTGCATTGCGGCCTCGGACCGCGAAAATCTGTGGCGGTACGCGAGCCGGACACTTTCCGATGAGGTGTACGCGGCGATGTGGTTGCGCTACGTAGAGGACATGTCAGTCAACGACATCGCGGCGGTCCTTGAAAGGTCCGTGTCATGGACCAAGATCAATCTCATGCGAGGGCGCCAGGCCCTGAGCGAAGGGCTCGGCAACAACGCTACTGACGACAAGAGTACGGCCTATGGATAAGCTCGCCAAACAGCTGCGCGAAGACGCGGAACGAATTGAATGCACGGTTTCTGCGGAACTCGATAAGCGTATTCAGGCATCGCTACTAGCTACCGAACCAGAAGCGGCCAAGCCGCGAGGGCGAGAGTCGAGGCGCGCTTGGTTTTGGTGGGCCAGCAGCCTTACCGGCGTCGCGGCTGCGGTTGTGATGATTGCGATCGTCAACCTGCAGGCGCCCGACGCCGTGCCCGAAGCCTCCGCTCCGACAGCGGCCCCGCTGGTCCTGCCATCGATCAGGTGGCATGCCGAGACGGCGGTGCTGACAAGTCCACTGCAGGAGGAGATCGACGATTTGCAGTCCGATCTCAGAAAGGCCGAAGAAGCCGTCAAGCAAGACATCGACCGTCTGTTTTAGTATCCTTCGGTTTATACGTATAAAAAGACTGGCAGCGGCGGCGCCGTTGTTGGCGCAAAAACTCGTGTTGATCAACCAAAGGATGCATGAAGTATGCCTTTAGCTGTCGTTTTGATCCTGCTCGTTGTCGGCTCCCTCGTTTTTCACGTTCTCAGTCCCTGGACTTTCACGCCGCTGGCCTCCAACTGGGGATTGATCGATTTTACGATCGACATCACTTTCTGGGTTACCGGTGCCGTCTTCGTTGCCGTGAATCTGTTCATGGCGTACTGCGTGATCAAGTTCCGCTACAAGAAGGATGCGCAGGCAACGTACGAACCGGAAAACAAGAAACTCGAGACCTGGCTGACGGCACTGACGGCTGTGGGCGTGGCGGCGATGCTGACGCCGGGTTTGTTCGTCTGGGCCGATTTCGTCAACGTTCCTGATGATGCCCACGAAGTCGAGGCCGTCGGGCAACAATGGCATTGGAGCTACCGCTATCCGGGCGTCGATGGCAAGTTCGGCGAGGTCGATGCCGAGCGCATCAGCTCCGACAATCCTTTTGGCATGGACCCCGACGATCCAAACGGGCAAGACGACGTCCTCATCATGCACCCTGAGGCACGTCTACCGATCGACAAGCCGGTCAAATTTTTGCTGCGCTCGAAGGATGTGCTGCACGATTTCGCAATAGCCCAGTTTCGCGTCAAGATGGACCTGGTTCCCGGCATGCAGACCTTTCTCTGGCTGACGCCGACGGCGCTCGGCCGTTTCGAACTGCTGTGTGAAGAGTTGTGTGGTATCGCACACCATACGATGCGCGGCGCCGTAATCGTGGAGGAGTCGGACGACTTCGATGCCTGGCTTGCCGCACAACCGACGTACAGCGAAATCACTGCGCAGGCTGCGGGTAATGCGGCTGTCGGTGCCGGACAGTACATCGTCTGCGCGGCCTGTCATGGCCAGCAGGGCGAGGGGCTGGCCGCACTCAACGCGCCGAAATTGGCGGGCCAGAGTGCCTGGTACATGAAACGCCAGTTGCAGAATTACAAGAGCGGCGCACGCGGCGCCCACGCTGACGACGTTTTTGGCAGGCAGATGGTGCCGATGGCCGCAACGCTGGCTGACGATGCCGCTATCAATAACGTTGTGGCGCACATTCAGACGTTTCCGGACGTGCCTGCGCCGGCGACTATCGACGGCGATGTCGAAAATGGCGCAAAACTGTACAACGTCTGCGCTTACTGTCATGGCGACCAGGCGCAAGGCATAGAGGCGATGAATGCGCCACGCGCGGCCGGGATGTCGGACTGGTATCTCGCACGCCAGCTGCAAAACTTTAAGGACGGAATCCGCGGTTCGCACCCAACAGACTATTACGGATTTCAAATGGGATTCATGGCCAGGGTCCTGCACGACGAACAGGCCATCAATGACCTTGTCGCCTACATCAACACGCTCTGAATAGGATAGCCGCATGGGATACGTTGCAATCGCCGACCGTGATCACGAGATCGAACATCATGATCCGCAAACGTTCATAACCAAGTACGTCTGGAGCCAGGACCATAAGGTCATCGCGATACAGTACGGCGTGACGGCGATTTTTGTCGGACTGATCGCACTGGGCCTGTCGGCGATGATGCGGTTGCAGCTGGGTTTCCCCGACTCGTTCTCGTTCATCAACCCCGAGAATTATTACCAGTTCATCACGATGCACGGCATGATCATGGTGATCTATCTGCTGACAGCGTTGTTTCTGGGTGGTTTCGGGAATTACCTGATCCCGCTGATGTGCGGTTCGCGGGACATGGTCTTTCCATTCCTGAATATGCTCAGCTACTGGGTGTACCTGCTTTCGGTCATCATTCTGATTGCCAGCTTCTTTGTACCCGGCGGCTCGACAGGGGCCGGCTGGACCCTATACCCACCGCAGGCGATCTTGCCCGGAACGCCCGGCGTCGACTGGGGCATTCTGCTAATGCTCGCATCGCTCGCCGTCTTCATCGTCGCTTTCACAATGGGCGGCCTCAACTACGTCACGACGGTATTACAGGCTCGCTGCCGCGGCATGACGCTGATGCGTATGCCACTGTCGGTCTGGGGCATCTTCATCGCGACGATCCTGGGCTTGCTGGCGTTCCCGGCTCTGCTGGTCAGTGCCATCATGATGCTGCTCGACAAGACGATCGCGACGAGCTTCTTCATGCCGGCCATCAGTTCCATGGGCGTTGATCCAGGCTATACCGGCGGCAGTCCGATACTGTTCCAGCATTTGTTCTGGTTCTTCGGTCATCCCGAGGTATACATCGTTGCATTGCCGGCTTTCGGCATCGTCTCTGATCTTCTGAGCACGCACGCGCGCAAGAACATCTTCGGCTATCGCATGATGGTCTGGGCAATCATCGCCATCGGCGGACTGAGCTTCATTGTCTGGGCACACCACATGTACGTTAGTGGCATGAATCCGTATTTCGGCTTCTTCTTCGCAACGACGACACTGATCATCGCGGTGCCAACCGCCATCAAGGTGTACAACTGGGTGCTGACGCTCTGGGAGGGCAATATTCACCTCAGGGTGCCGATGTTGTTTGCGATCGCCTTCATCTTCACGTTCATTCATGGCGGTCTTACGGGGCTGTTCCTGGGCAACGTGACGATCGACCTGCCGCTTTCCGACACCTACTTCGTTGTCGCGCATTTCCATATGGTCATGGGTGTGTCGCCAGTCCTGGTCGTATTCGGTGCCATCTACCACTGGTGGCCGAAGATCACCGGGCGCATGTATCACGAAGGACTGGGCAAGTGGCACTTCTGGATGACATTCCTCGGCACTTATTCGATCTACCTGCCGATGCATTATCTGGGGTTTGCCGGCGTTCCGAGACGCTACTTCGCAATGGGCAATACCGAGTTCTTGCCGGAGTCCGCACAGGATCTGAACGCCTGGATCACGATGTCGGCGTTGTTTGTGGCTGCGACGCAGGTGTTGTTCTTCATAAATGTGATCTGGAGTCTCAAAAAGGGCCCGAAGGCCGATCCGAATCCCTGGGATGCAACGACACTGGAATGGCAAACACCGGATAATCCGCCTAAGCACGGTAACTGGGGGCATGAACTGCCGGAGTGTCATCGCTGGGCTTACGACTATAGTGTGCCGGGCTACAAGGATGACTTCATTCCGCAAAATGTACCGGCATCCGATGCTGCACCGGCCGGTCGCGACCACGGAGTCGAGCACTAGTGGAAATCGGTCTGATCGTTCTCGCGGCCATGCTCGCCACCCTGCTGGGGTGGATTCTGAAGCAGTCGTTCAATACTCAGCCATGGCTGGCCGAGGTGGTCGACGAGACGGCCAATCAGGCGCCCTTCAACGCGCGGCCAAAACTCGTCGCCCTGACGGCGTTTCTTGCAGTCGTCACGTCCTTCTTTGCGCTGATCCTGAGCGCGTACTCTCTGCGCATGGAGCTCGGCGACTGGATACCGCTCACTGAGCCGCAGCTGTTGTGGGTCAATACAGGCGTTCTCGTCCTGGCAAGTGTGGCGTTTCAGTGGACACGCAACATCGCCGTACGTGAAGCAACACCGCGACTGATGCCGGGATTGTTGCTGAGCGGCGTGTTGACCATGGTGTTTCTGGCCGGCCAGTGGATTGCCTGGCAACAGCTCAACGCTTCCGGGCAATACATGACCAGCAACCCGTCGAACGCGTTTTTCTTTTTGCTGACGGGCATACACGGGCTGCACATTCTCGGCGGAATGTATGTGTGGGCGCGTGCGACGGTAAAAGCCTTCGGCGGTGATGTCGACGCGGTCAGGCACAGCGTCGAGCTGTGTACGATCTATTGGCACTTCCTGCTGCTGGTATGGCTCGTGCTGTTCGGCTTGATGTTATCGACCTAATGTACTCGACTTGATTTGGGGTTATCTATGTCAGAAGCGGTAATGGAACCAGGCGGCACTAGCGGCGTCATCCACGACTTTTCCAGGGACAAGCAGGCCTTTGGCGTGCCCTGGGGCAAGGCGATGATGTGGATCTTCCTGCTCAGCGACACGTTCATTTTCAGTTGTTTTCTGGTCGGCTACATGTCGGTTCGGCTCGCGACGACGGATCCGTGGCCGATTCCGAGCGAGGTCTTCGCCCTCTCATTCGGCGGCGATCCGATTCCGCTGATCCTGATTGCGATCATGACATTCATTCTGATCACATCGTCCGGGACGATGGCCATGGCCGTGAACATGGGCTATCGCAAGGATCGCAAAAAGACTTTCTGGCTCATGCTTATAACCGCGCTGCTCGGCGCGTCGTTTGTCGGCATGCAGGCCTTCGAGTGGACCAAGCTGATCGTCGACGAGGGTGTCCGACCCTGGAGCAACCCGATGGGTGCCGCGCAATTCGGTTCCAGTTTCTTCATGATCACCGGGTTCCACGGCATGCACGTCTCGGCGGGTGTCATTTATTTGCTGGTCGTTGCCAACAGGGTCAGGAACGGGTTTTATGAGAAGCGCGGTGGCAACTACGAAATCGTCGAGATCACCGGCCTGTACTGGCACTTTGTCGATCTCGTCTGGGTATTCATTTTCGCATTTTTCTATCTCTGGTAAGAAGTTCCGAGAGGACGCGCGAACATTACGCGGAGTCTCGGGCAGTGAACGTTAGGAGCCGAACGTATGGCAAGTGAAGAAGGCCAGCAACACCCGATTAGCGTCTACTTCTGGATCTGGGGGCTGCTCTTTGTACTCAGTTTCTTTTCCTACATGGTTGATTACCTGAATCTTCAGGGAGCGCTCAGGTGGACACTGATTCTTGTATTCATGTTCCTGAAAGCCGGCTTCATTGTCGCCATCTTCATGCACATGAAATGGGAGCGGCTGGCGTTGAAGATTGCGATCATCGGTCCGCCGGTGGCGATCCTGGTGCTGATCTGGCTCATGGCTGTCGAGGGCAGTTATATCGAAGAGACGCGTGTCGACTACTACGGCGAGAGCACGTTCGAACCGGAAGCCCTGCCGCACCACTAATCGATTCGCTCGCGACGGCGCAGCACAGCGCGAACGCCTAATGCGCCATGCGCTCAGCGCGGCGTTCGCAGTGCAGCGTTACGCGCTGACCTGGACGGTTCTGCTGGAGTACAGATATGGGTAGAGCAATCATTCTCGTGTTGGATTCATTCGGTATTGGCGCCACCGCTGATGCTGAACGCTTCGGCGATGTCGGCTCCGATACGTTTGGTCATATCGCGAGAGAGCGGGCAGCATCGCCGAGTGGTCCCTTAAGATTGCCGAACCTGGCTCGGCTGGGACTTTTTCACGCTGGCCGTGACAGCACGGGGGAGTTTCCTGCCGGCGCCATGCCGGATGTCGAAATAGAAGGTGCGTACGGCTTCGCCGAGGAGCTCTCGAGCGGCAAGGACACGCCCAGTGGGCATTGGGAGATCGCCGGTGTTCCCGTGTTGTTCGATTGGGGATATTTCACCGACAAGACCAACACGTTTCCACGGGAGTTGCTCGACAGGCTGGTCGAGCGCGCCGACCTGCCAGGGTATCTCGGCAATTGCCACTCGTCGGGTACGACGATCATCGCGGAGCTTGGCGATGAGCATGTACGGACGGGCAAACCGATTTTCTATACCTCGGCCGACAGCGTATTTCAGATCGCCTGTCACGAGGAAGCCTTCGGCCTGGAGCGCCTCTACGACCTCTGTGACATCGCGCGCGAGCTTGTCGATGAGTACAACATCGGTCGCGTCATTGCCCGGCCGTTTATCGGCGACGGGCCGGATACCTATGTCCGTACCGGCAATCGTCGTGATCTGACGACACCGCCGCATGCTGACACGGTGCTCGACAAGCTTGTCGCGAGCGGCGGCGATGTCATCAGCATTGGCAAGATCGCCGACATCTACGCGCACCGGGGCATTACGCAGAAAGTCAAAGCATCCGGCAATGCGGCGCTTTTTGATGCAACACTCGAGGCCATGCGCACCGCGGAAGATCGTTCGATCGTCTTTACGAATTTTGTCGATTTCGACATGCTATACGGGCACCGTCGCGACGTGGATGGTTATGCCGAGGCGCTCGAGTATTTCGACGAACGGCTGCCGGAGTTGATCGATCTGATGAGCGATGGCGATCTTCTCATCCTGTGTGCCGATCATGGCTGCGATCCGACCTGGCAAGGCACAGACCACACTCGTGAACACATTCCGGTCATCGCCTGCGGCGCGGGCGTGCGACCGGGTCCGCTCGGAAAACGTGAATCCTTTGCCGATATCGGGCAGAGTCTCGCGGCGTTTTTCAACCTCACACCGATGGACTACGGCAAAAACTTCCTGGTCAGTGATCCGCGTTAACGGTTTTGCTCTTCGGGCAAAGCTGCATTGCAAGCCACGCGCTGGCAGCTATGCCGAGAACAGAAAGGATCGAAAACCACAGCGGGTGGGGAATGACGATCAGATTCGCGATGGTCGCGGCCAGGACCAGGCCACCGACGATACCTGCCAAAGTCAGCGGTCGTGCCGTACCAATGAAACAGGCGAGCCGCGATCCGGCGAAAGTGCCGATCATCCAGGCGAACATCGGAAATAACAGTGCGAGGAGCGGCAACGTCGCGATGTAAGGTCGTACGGCGGCGGGGTCGCTCCAGTCGAGATCGGCGGGTGGTGGATAGATGAGGTGACCAAGCTTCTCGATCAACATGATGAGTACGAACGCGGTTACGACGCCGGCGATTACAGCTGCCGCATCGCGGATCATTCGCGGTTCCTCTCTTCGAGTGCCGTTTTAATTCTTGCGGCGATTGCTGTCGCCTCGGTTGCTACACGAGCCGTATCGATAGTCAGCATCTCGCGCTCTCGCATCAGGATCTTGCCATCGACAACGACTGACACGACATCTTGCTCATCGCTAACGTAAACGAGGTGAGAGACGACGTCATAGGTCGGCACATGATGGACATCATCGAAGGCGACCTGAATAACATCGGCTCGCTTGCCCACTTCCAGTGATCCCGTTTCGCTGCCGAGGCCGATGGCCGTCGCACCGCCGCTGGTCGCCATGCGCAAGACGGTCTTGGCGGGCAGGACCTCCGGATTCATCTGCTCGACTTTTTGCAGAAACGCAGCGAGACGCATTTCCTCCCACATGTCGAGGTCGTTGTTGCTGGCCGCGCCGTCGGTACCAAGCCCCACACGCACGCCGGCTTGCAGCATCTCCGTGACTGGCGCTATCCCGGATGCAATCTTCATGTTTGACGTCGGGTTGTGAATCACACCGACTTGACGTTCAGCCAGTATTGGAATTTCAGTTTCGGTGGGCCAGACGACGTGCGCTGCTATCGTCGGTCCGTCGAAGAAACCGATCGAGTCGAGCATCTCGATACTTGTCGTGCCATAGGTGTCCTTTGCGTACTGAACCTCAAATGGCGACTCGGACACGTGGATGCTGATCGGAGCGCCGAATTTCATCGCTGCCGCGCGAGTCTCGCGCAATTGATCTGCATTGAGCGTGTAGTTCGCATGTGGGCCGAATATCGGGGTAATGCGGCTGTTCCTGCCCTGCCAGCGCTCGATGTATGCGCTGCCTTTTTGAACAGAATCCACCGCGCTTTCGGCATCCGGACTGCGTTGATCGATTACGGTCGCTGAAATCAGCGCGCGCATGCCGCAGCTGTCCACAACCTGTGCGATCGTATCCGGGTAGTAGTACATGTCGACAAATGTCGTGGTACCGCCGCGAATCATCTCCCAGCACGCCAGTTCAGTGCCGATGCGCACGAACTCGGCGTCGACGAACTGCACTTCGGCAGGGAACATATAGTTGTTGAGCCAGTCCATGAGCGCAAGGTCGTCCGCAATACCGCGCAACAAGGTCATCGCAGCGTGCGAATGGCCATTGACAAGGCCCGGCATGACGATGCGATGCTCGCCGCTCAATATTTCCTCAGCCATGAACTCGGAGTGAATTTCGGCGGCCGTGCCCACGGCCAGGATGATGCCGCCGTCGACTGCGATCGCGCCGTCCTCGATGATCGTGTCATTCGCATCCATCGTCACGACGGATTGGCCGTCGATGATCAGGTCGATGCGGTCTGCAGATTCCTCGGCGGGCAGGGCAGCTTGCTCCGCTTTCTCCGGTGTGCACGCCAGCAGCGCGAATAGCAAGGTGGCGAGCGATAGTCTTCGCGTCATTTTTCTCATGTCTGCATTTTGACACAAAAAAAGGGGCAGCAAAGCTGCCCCTTGATTTGCCGTGACCGGGGTTTAGCTAGAACCTGAATTTCAGGCCGAGCTGGATCCGGTAGACCGAGGGCAGCCGTGCAATCGCCGGCCTCGGCGCCATCGTTTCGGGACTGACCTGCGCGCCTGATACCGGAGTATAGACGTACTGCCCTCCAGCGATCGATACATTGGCGAGCGCGACGTTGGACGGCGCAGAATAACTTTCCACGCGACCCCAGTCGTCGTTGAGCAGGTTGCCGAAATTCTCGATATCCAGGAAGACATCGAAAGCTGAATTACCGACCTTGATCTCCTGCTGCAAACGCAGATTGAGAATATTCACCCAGCCAGTCGAGCAGGCGTTGCGCGTGATGATGGTGCCACGCCTGCGTTTGAGGCAGGAATCGTTGGAGATAAATGTATCCATGTTCGAGAGGAATTCAGAATCTCCTGTGACGATCGGGTCGCTGGTGCCGGTCGGCACATAAAACAGGTGCGAACCCGGATTGTCACCCTCGCTGCCGAAATCAGCCAGGAACGTGCCGCCAAATGCCGCGTCTCCGCTGCCAAACACGTAGGAAAAATGTCGTCCCGAATTTCCGATAAAGATCAGGCTCACGCGACTCGTGTTGTCACCAAACAGCGTGTGAGACCAGTCGAAGGTCGCAGTGAAGCGGTCCGACACCTCGTACTTCGATGGCGACAGCCTCATGTTGTTGAAATCCGTGGTTGCGTCGAAGGCAAAGGATTCGTAAGTGATGAACCGGTTGTACGCGCGGACCTCTTCCGCATCGGTACTGGTGTATCCGAGCGAGAAGTCAAACAGACCCCGATTGGTGTCCCAGGTCTTCGCCAGGTTGAGTGTGAAGACCGTGCTATCGCCCTGGCTGGTGTTCTCGAGGATATAGTCGCCACCCGGCGTGAAACTGTATATGTTGCGGCCATCAGGCGCGGTGCCGGTCACCGTGCGCCGACCTTCCCTGACGTTGAAGCCGTCTTTGACCTCGGACAGGATGATATCCGCAGAGACGTTCCAGTCGTCACCCAGACCGATTGCGGAAAAATCCGCGGTGTATTCCGCGCCCAGGCTGTACTTCCAGGTGCTCAGCGTTTCGAAATCCGGTGAGATGGTCTCGACATCCGAATTGGCGTTGACAGTATTGAACTCCTGCAGGAGTTCAAATGCGATATCAGGATCGGGCAGAGCCGCGCCCAACTCGTCGAGGAGTCCAAACGCCTCGTCGATACATGGGCCGCATACGATGTTGCGAGTAACACCGTTGCCCGAATAGCTGTTCGACAGCATGATTAACGGCTCGCCGCCGCCGAACAAACCTGCACCGCCCCTGATTGTCAGGCGGTCGCTGGCAGACCAGTCGAAGCCGAAGCGTGGCATCACCAGGTCGTTGCCGTCCAAGTTGAAGGTATTGTCGAACGGGTTTCGCGCCGCGAAGCTGGAATTCAGCGGGACGTCGTCATCGTTGCTGTGCTCGTCATAGCGCAGGCCGAATCTTAATACCAGTTCATCCGTGGCTCTCCACTCGTCCTGAACGTAGAAACTGTCGGTCACGAGCTCAAATTTGCCAACTGCGTCCGCAACGTCCCCGGTCGTGGAGCCACCGAACAACACCAGGCCGATATTACGTTGCTCAAAATTATCGATGCCAGTGCGTTCGTCTCCGGTGTCGGGAAGACCATCAGGACCGTCATCCGGGAAGAACAAGAACTGACCGCGCGTGAACGGGACAAATACGTTGAAGGTCTTTTTCGCCTCACGCTCGTAACCGGCGGTAATGGTATGGTCGCCTATCGTATAATCGGCCTTGAAGCGAAGCTGGTCCGATTCGTTATCGAGCAGATTATTGTGCCGGAACCGGTCACCGCCCGCGGTAATCGTGCCGAAGCCGCCGGTCAGGATTGAAAAATCCGGTGTCGACGAGTCGATACTGACCTGACGGTTCGCCACATCCTTGACACCGTACTTGAATTCCGTCGACAGGTTGTCGGTCCAGTTGGAGAACACCTGCAATGAATAGGCGTTCAGCTCTTCGTTGATGTTGTAGCGATTCGACTGCAACACCGCCAGGTCGGGAAAATCATCGAACAGCACATCGCCGTCGGCACTCTGGTAGCTGATGACCGCACGGTGATCGTCGTTGATGTACCAATCCAGTTTCAACAGGATTTTTTCGTCCTCGTCGACGTCTGTTGCGTCGAACGTACCCGGGTCGAAACCGTACTCGGTTTGAAATATATTGATCACTCTGTCGACGTCTGCCTGCGTGACACCGACAATGTTGTCGATGGTTTGCGAGTTGGACGGCCGCGTGGTCTCGTATTTCTCGTAGTTCACGAAGAAGAACAGCTTATCCCTGACGATCGGCCCGCCCAGAGTGAATCCGTAGACCTCTTCGTCAAAATCGGCGATGGCCAGGTCTTCACCATCTGATTTATCGCCGGTGAAACTGTCATCCGTCTGGAAATAGTAGGCGCTGCCCTCCAGATCGTTGGTGCCTGACTTGGTGACAATATTGATATTTCCGCCGATAAAGCTGCCGAAGGTCACGTCGTACGGTGCCACGTTGACGGTCAGTGCCTCGATCGCGTCGATAGAGATCGGCGCGCGCTGGGTAGCGGAAGCATTCTTGGACAAGCCGAAGTTATCGTTCTGCGCCACGCCGTCGATCGTCAGGTTGTTATAACGGAAATTGGCCCCCGCGATCGATACCGCGGGCCCTCGGGCCACGCTGTTGTCGACCAGAATTTTGGGATCGGTCGCCAGTGTGCTGACGAAGTCGCGCGATAGCGACGGCGTGCCATCGATCCGGCTACGGTCGAAAGCGCTGCCAACACCGACAGCGACTTCTCCGGTCGGCGCCACCGCCGTAACCATGATTTCCTCGATAATGGACCGCACCGCGAGATCGACAACCGCGGTCTTATCGAGTTCGAGATAGATGTTCTGAATGACATCCGCTGCATACTCGCCGCCACCCGCGACAGATACCTCGTAAGGACCGCCGACGGCCAGGCCGCGCACTGCCGCAGCGCCCTGATCGTTCGAAGTAAGGACCTGGGTACGCCCGGTTGGCACGTGCGTCACGTTGACCTGAACGCCTCCTGCTGCAGCACCGTTTTCGTCGGTGACCACGACCCTTATCGAGGAAGATGTGTTCTGCGCAATTGCCGAGCTGAATGAGAACAGCGCAGACAATGCGAGAATCGCGCACAGGAATGGTAAGCGTTTGAAACTAAAGAAGGTTTTCACGACTTTCCCCTTAGCCTTGTTGTTTGTTAGTGGCGAAAGTATAGCTCAGCTGTACTCTGCCAACACAATTAATCGCGTTTGTTACGTAACTGTTTCCAAGCAGATAGAATGGCGGCACTGCAAGTGCGTAAATAACGCATCGGATTCGACTGCTCGACACCACAATGGTTACAGAACAATAATGAATGAACTACCGACATATACCGCTCCGCCCGGGGGTCAGCTCAGCCGGGAGATGCTGGCCGATTATGAAAACACCGGTGTGTTGATACTGCGAGATTTCGTGTCAACGGACCAGTGTCAACGCTTGCGCGAACATACGCTGAAACTTATCGACGAATTTGATCTGACCGAAGTTCGGCATGTGTTCTCGGCGATGGAACAATCGCAACTCGACGACAGCTACTTTGAGGAATCGGGCGACAAGATCCGTTTCTTTTTTGAACACGATGCGTTCGATGAGAGCGGTAATCTCAGGCAGCCAAAGGAGCACAGCCTCAATAAGATGGGGCATGCGATGCACGATCTGGACCCGGTATTCGACAGTTTTTCACGGACAGCGGAACTTGCCGGGATCGCACGCAGCCTCGGTATCGAAGCTCCGGGCATCATCCAGTCGATGTACATCTTCAAGCCGCCCCGGATTGGTGGCGAAGTCTATTGCCACCAGGACTCGACGTTCATATACACCGAACCCGAATCCTGCGTTGGTTTCTGGTTTGCGCTCGAAGACGCAACGGTCGAAAACGGCTGTATGCAGTTTATCCCGGGCGGGCACAAGCTGGGGCTCAAAGAGCGTCATTTTCGCGGCAAGGACGGCAAGCTGACGTTCGAAACGCTCGACGATTCGCCGTGGCCCGAAAACGCGACGGTCGCCGCGGAGGCGCCGGCCGGTACCATGGTCATTTTCGACGGTCGTGCACCGCACCTGAGCGGCCCGAACCTGTCCGCCAAATCCCGCCACGCCTACACGCTGCACATTATCGATCGCAACTGCCACTATCCGGCCGAGAACTGGCTGCAACGCAGCCCGGACCTGCCGTTGCGTGGTTTCGACAGCTGATGTTGTTTGCCGATGTAATTCGTCATAAGCGTGATGGTGGTGTGCTTGGCGATGCTGAGATTCAGTTCTTCGTGGACGGCCTTGCTGACGGGAGCCTGCCGGCTGAGCAAGTGTCGTCGCTCGCCATGGCGATCTTTCTGAACTCGATGACGTTCGATGAGACCGCGACGCTGACGACCGCCATGGCCGAGTCAGGCACGGTCCTCGACTGGAGTAGTGCCGGTCTCGACGGGCCTGTCGTCGACAAGCATTCGACCGGCGGCGTTGGCGACAAAGTCAGTTTCCTGCTGGCGCCGATCGCGGCAGCGTGTGGCTGTTTTGTGCCGATGATCTCCGGACGAGGTCTCGGGCATACGGGCGGAACCACTGACAAAGCCGAGTCGATTCCGGGATACAACACGGCGCCGGATTTCGAGACTTTCCGGAAGGTCGTCAAGACCATCGGTTGTGCGGTCATCGGCCAGACGTCGGACCTGGCGCCGGCGGACCGGCGGCTGTATTCGATTCGTGATGTCACCGCGACCGTGGAATCGATACCGTTGATAACGGCGTCCATCCTGTCGAAGAAGATTGCCGCAGGGCTGAATGCGCTTGTTATGGATGTGAAAGTGGGCAGTGGCGCCTTCATGCCGACCTATGAGCGCTCGGTCGACCTTGCGAAAAGTATTATCGCGACGGCGGCAAAGGCGGGCCTGAAAACCAGTGCCGTATTGACCGACATGAACGAAGTGCTTGGCACGACGGCCGGCAACGCGCTCGAAATTGAAGAGGCCATGGCCTTTCTGCGTAACGACTATCGCGAATCGCGCCTCGATGAAGTGGTGCTGGCACTGTGTGCCGAGATGCTTTTGACAGCCGGCCTTGAAGACGACGTCGACACAGCCGCGAAGCGCTGCGATGACGCTGTAAGCAGCGGTCGGGCTGCAGAGATCTTCGACAGGATGTGTGCATCGCTTGGCGGTCCGGGCGATTTCGTCGACAACAGTCGTAAATACCTGGCGACAGCGCCGGTCCAAAAACCGGTGTTTGGCAAAGGTTATCTGACGGCCGTCGATGTTCGCGCTGTCGGCAATTCGATAATTGAGCTCGGCGGTGGACGCCGCCAGGTTGGCGAGACCCTCGATCTGTCGGTCGGGCTTAGCGATGTCGCGCCAATCGGAACGTATCTCGACGCACAAAGGCCGCTGGCCGTGATCCATGCCGCATCCCCCGATGCTGCCGCACATGTTGAGAAACTGTTGCTTGAAGCCTGCTCGACGAGTGACTCGGCACCGTCGGAAAGTGTTGTAATCCACCAGAAATTGTCGGGTCCGGGCTGATCTATGCGGTATGCTAGTGCCGCTATCAATAAAGGGGACGGTCCGGGTCTGGACGGTTAAATCTGGAATGTCCCCGTTTTAAGAATCGTCAAGCGGGGGGAATTATGCCGGATAATCTCATCGGAATTGTTGGGGTCATTGTGCTTCTCGGCATCGCGATCCTGTTCTCCAGCAATCGCCGGAAAATCAACCTGCGAGTCGTCGGCGCGGCATTTGCCCTGCAGGCGGGTATTGCCGCGTTCGTGCTTTACTTTGAAACCGGCCGGGCTGCAATCCGCGGTTTGAGCACGGGCGTGCTTGCCGTGATCGGCTACTCGAAAGCAGGCATTGACATGGTATTCGGTCCGCTTGGCGATTCCGGTGTCATCGGCTTCAGTTTTGCGATCAACGTGCTGCCGATCATCATCTTCTTCGCGGCGCTGATGTCGGTCATGTATCACCTGCGGATCATGGAGTGGGTCGTAAAGCTCGTTGGCGGTGCCCTGCACAAGATCATTGGTACCGGCGCAATTGAATCGATGAATGCAGCTGCCAATATCTTCGTCGGCCAGACCGAGGCGCCGCTGGTGGTAAAACCGTACCTCAGGAATCTGACGGAGCCACAATTCTTCGCTGTCATGGTGTCGGGTCTTGCGTCGATCGCCGGCACGGTCCTCGCCGGATATGTGCTTATGGGCGCAGAGCTCAAATACTTGCTGGCGGCGGCGTTCATGGCCGCCCCGGGCGGTCTGTTGATGGCCAAACTCGTGATGCCCGACGAGGAGGCCGTGCCGCCAGGTGGCCACGAGAAACTCAAGATGGAGCCCAGTCACCACGCCAACGTGATTATGGCGGCGGCATCCGGCACCTCCGACGGCCTGCGTCTGGCCGTCAACATCGGCGCCATGCTGGTCGCCTTCGTCGGCCTGATCGCACTATTCAATGGTCTGGTTGGCGGGCTGAGCAGCCTGCTGGGCATCGACAGTCTCCTCGGAGTCGACGAGGTCACGTTGCAGCTGATACTCGGCAAGATTTTCCAGCCGCTGATGTACATCCTGAGTGTGCCGTGGGCCGAGGCCGAGGCAGCGGGCGCCCTGTTCGGTGAGAAGATCATTCTCAACGAATTTGTCGCGTTCTCGCACCTCAACGACTACCTCGCCGGCATGAGTCCAAGAACGATCGCGGTCACTACCTTTTCGCTGTGCGGCTTCGCGAATTTATCCTCGATCGCGATTCTGCTGGGAGGGCTCGGCGTACTCGTGCCCGAGAAACGCGAGTTGATCGGGCGCTTCGGAATGAAAGTCGTGCTGGCCGCGTCGCTGTCGAACCTGATGAGCGCTGCGCTCGCAGGACTGATGCTGACGTTCTGAGCCGGTGGCGCGCAAGATCATCATCGACTGCGATCCCGGGCAGGACGATGCCGTCGCCCTGTTGCTCGCATTCGCGTCACCCGAAGAACTGGAACTGCTCGGCATAACGACCGTCGGCGGTAACGTGCCACTCAGGCTGACTCATCGCAACGCACGCATGATGTGCGATATTGCAGGCAAGCAGGACGTGCCGGTCTTCGCGGGATGCGCGGAGCCTCTGGTTCGACCGCTGCAAACGGCCGAGATGATTCACGGTGAGACGGGCATCAACGGTATCGATGTGTTCGAGCCTGACACGCCGTTGCAGGACGAGCACGCCGTCGATTACATCATTCGCACATTGATGGACGCAGATCAGGATTCCATCACGCTCGTGCCGACAGGCCCACTGACCAATATTGCAACCGCGATCGACAAGCAAGCCGCGATTTTGCCGAAGATCCATCGGATCGTATTGATGGGCGGCGCGATGCGCGAGGGCGGTAACCGCACGCCGTCCGCCGAGTTCAATATCCTCGTTGATCCCGAAGCCGCCGATATTGTCCTTCGTTGCGGGCGACCGATCACGCAATTGGGTCTCGACGTGACGCACCAGGTTTTGTCGACCCGCGATCGGGTCGACCGAATTCGGGCACTGGGAAATCCTGTTGCCGAAGCGACGGCCGACATGTTGAGTTTTTTCGATCGTTACGACACCGAAAAATACACATCGAAAGGCGCGCCGTTGCATGATCCCTGCACGGTAGCCTGGTTGCTGAAGCCCGGGCTTTTCGATGGCAAGGACTGCAATGTTTCCGTCGAAACGCAGTCCGAGTTGACGCTCGGGCATACGGCTGTCGATTTCTGGCATGTCACGGATCGGCCCATCAACGTGCACTGGGTCTATAGGGTCGACGCCGACGGCTTCTACGATTTCCTGATCGAACGACTGGCCCGTTTCGGCGAGGACTCCTGATGCCATCAATCGTCGTCGTCGGGTCCGTGAATCTCGATCTCGTCGCCACGGTCGACCGCCTGCCGACACCGGGTGAAACGGTGACCGGTGCTGATCTCAATCGTTTCCCCGGCGGTAAGGGCGCGAATCAGGCCCTGGCAGCAAAGCGGCTTGGGGCCGATGTAACCCTCGTTGCATGCGTTGGCGACGACGCCGCGGCCGATGAAGCGCTGGCGTTATTGCGTGAGGAAGGCGTGGAACTGGGCATGTGTCAGCGCATTGCCGGCGCACGGAGCGGCACGGCACTTATTGCCGTAGCGGCATCGGGCGAAAATCACATTGTCGTTGCGCCGGGCGCGAACCGGGCGCTTACGCCCGAATTGCTGCGCTTACCTGAGGCCGACGCGCTGATCTGTCAGCTCGAAACGCCAATCGAGACGATCGTCAGGGCTGCCGCGGAATTTACGGGCTGGTTCGTTGTGAATCTCGCACCCGCGATGCATGTGGATGTGTCGGTGCTGCAACGCGCCGATCTGGTGGTGGTCAATGAGTCCGAGGCGGCCTGGTATGGTGACAGCCTGCGCGCCTGCAGCGGCATGATCGCGACGACCTTTGGCGCCGCCGGCGCGGTTCTGTCGAAACGCGGCGAGGATCTCGCACGCACGAAGCCGCCGCGCATAGAGGCCGTGGACACGACCGCTGCCGGGGACACGTTTACGGCCGCGCTAACCGTCGCGCTGGCCGAAGGTCAGGAGCCCGAAGAGGCGCTGAAGTTCGCTTGCGCAGCCGGCGCCGCCGCCGCGACAAAGCTCGGCGCTCAGCCGTCTCTGCCGACCCGCGATGACGTGATTCGATTGTTAGCGGATGGCGGCGGGTGAGATGTTTGCCGACCGAAGCAAAGCGCAGCACGGCGAGCCATGAGGGAGGCAAATATGTCGCCCGCAGTCTGTGTACTACAAATGGAATGACGCCGGCAGCAAGTCTGCCATCGTAAACGTACTCCACTCGCCAGCATCGTCTTTGACGATGATGCGTGTGTTTTCGTCCGAGAACTCATGAATACGCTGGCGGCAGCCGCCACAGGGCGTGCAGGCGCGTGTTTTGTTTTCTCCGCCACCGGCGACAGCAATCGTGACGATGCGTTTGCCGCCAGCCGCAATCATTGCCGAAATCGCGCCCGCCTCAGCGCAGCTGCCCTGCGGATACGCTGCATTCTCGACGTTGCAGCCGACATGAACCTGGCCCTGCTCGTCGAGAATCGCCGCGCCAACATGAAAATCGGAGTAGGGGCAGTACGCCTTTTCTCTGACGACACGGGCGGCGTCCAGCAGTTCTTCATCGGTCATACGCTCATCGCTCCTTGCGCATCGGATTGTTCGGATGCATCGTCCAGTTGCATTTCTCGGTTGTAATAGCCTTGCCGGTGCGAGCGTCGATGCCCTCGGTCATGGGATGCATCGTGATGCAGTTGTCGACGGGACACACGCTGACGCAGAGGTTGCAGCCAACGCATTCATCATCGATCACTTCAAAGTGCCGCTCACCGTTAAGGGTGTGCGTGATCGCCTGGTGCGAGGTGTCCTCGCAGGCGATGTGGCAGCGTCCACACTTGATGCACAGCTCCTGATTGATGAATGCCTTTTCAATGTAATTGAGATTCAGGTACTGCCAGTCGGTCACGCTGGGCACGGCTTTGCCGACGAGTTCGCGAACCGAGTGCATGCCCTTGTCGTCGAGGAAGGTACCGAGACCGTCCGTGAGATCGTCGATGATCTTGAAGCCGTACACCATCGCCGCGGTGCAGACCTGCACGTTGCTCGCGCCCAGGGCGAGAAAGTCGACCGCATCGCGCCAATCCGTGATACCGCCGATTCCGGAAATCGGCAAATTCTTCGTTGCCGCATTGCGCGCTATCTCGGCAACCATGTTCAGAGCAATCGGTTTAACAGCTTCGCCGCAATAGCCGCCATGCGTACCCATGCCGTCCGTCGTCGGATACATCGTCAATGTGTCGTAATTGACGCGCATAATCGAATTGATCGTGTTGATCAGGGATACCGCGTCGGCTCCGCCATCCTGTGCGGCCTTCGCGGGTGGCACGATGTTGGTGACATTCGGCGTCAACTTCACGATGACCGGAATCGACGCAACTTTTTTGCACCATTCCGTCGCCATCTGTATGTACTCGGGAACCTGGCCGACCGCTGCGCCCATGCCGCGTTCGGACATGCCATGCGGGCAACCAAAATTCAGCTCGAACGCGTCAGCGCCGGTGTCCTCGATCATCGGCACGTACTTCGCCCAGGTCTCCTCATTCATGGGTAGCATGACCGAAACAACCACGGCCCGGTCGGGCCAGTCACGTTTGATCTGTCGAATTTCGTCAAGATTGACCTGCAGTGGCCGGTCGGTAATCAATTCGATGTTGTTGAAGCCGATGACGCGACGATCGTTGCTGTGTAATGCGCTGTAACGGGGACCGTTGACATTGACGATGGGCGGGTCTTCACCAAGAGTCTTCCAAACCACTCCACCCCAGCCGGCTTCGAACGCGCGGTTCACGTTATAGGCCTTGTCGGTCGGCGGCGCCGATGCGAGCCAGAACGGGTTAGGCGACGTTATGCCGAGAAATTCCGATGTCAGGTCTGCCATGTTTGCGTCTCCTCTATCGGTCAGCTTCGCAGGGCACGATCGATAGCCATTGCCGCGACCTTGCCGTCCTGCACGGCTGACACGGTCAGGTCTTCGCCGCCAACGGCGCAGTCGCCGCCGGCCCACACGCCGTCGAGCGATGTGGCTCGCGATCCATCAACCACGATTTTGCCGTTCTGCATGTCCAGCACGGCGAGCTCATCGCCGGTTTCTTCGTCGTCCAGTTTTTGACCGATTGCTTTGAAAACGACGTCGGCCTCCAGTGTAAAAACCTCGCCGGTTTTCTTCAGATTTCCGTCCTTGTCCAGCTCGGTTTTTTCCAGCTCGATCGTGATCACGCCACGCGAGTCAGCCCTCAACCCGGCAGGTGCCGCCCAATGATGAATCGTGACGCCGTTCGTCCTCGCCAGATCTTGCTCATACCGACTCGCGCCCATTTGCTCCGGTCCTCGTCGATACACAATATCGACGCGCTCGGCGCCAAGGCGTTTGCTTTGCACGGCGATATCAATGGCTGTCATGCCGCCACCCACAACGACGACATCGCGACCGACCGGCAGGCTGCCCTTGTCTTCGGCCTGGCGCAAATCGGCAATATAGTCGATGGCATTTTTCAGTCCCGGCAGGTTTTCGTTTTCCAGGCCCAGCTCATTGACCGAGCCGAGGCCGATGCCGAGAAACACGGCATCGTATTGGCTGCGCAAATCAGCGAGGTGGAAGTCCACGCCGAGCGCGGCGTTGTTTTCCACTTCGATCCCACCGATCGACAGGATATAGTCGACTTCGCGTTGTGCGAAATCATTGACCGTCTTGTAGGCAGCGATGCCGTACTCATTCAGGCCGCCAAGCTTGCTGTCTCTGTTAAACACCCTGACGTCATGCCCAAGCATCGCAAGCCGGTGTGCGCACGACAGCCCGGCCGGGCCGCCACCAACGACGGCTACCGTCTTGCCACTGGACTGGGCGCGATCAAACAGCCGCGTCGCATTATCGAATATGGGGTCGGTCGCATAGCGCTGCAGCAATCCAATGCTGACCGGGTTTTTCTCATGCGTGTTTCTGACGCAGGCCTCTTCGCAAAGTACTTCGGTGGGACAGACACGCGCGCACATGCCGCCCATGATGTTCTCGCGCAAGATCGTAAGCGCCGAGCCGCGAATATTGTCGCTGCGGATCTTCTGAATGAAGCCTGGAATGTCGATGCCGGTCGGACAGGCGATCGTGCACGGCGCGTCAAAACAGAAGTAACAGCGATCGGCCTCGATCAATGCTTCCGAACGTGATAATGGCTCATGCAGATCAGCGAAGTTCTTGTCGATCTCCGCCTTATCGAGGCGATTGGCTTTTATGTTCGGGCTTGGCGTGGCCATTGTCGTCGTCCGCGTATGCCTAGCGCTCGACCGCGACCGGTTCCGCGAGTTGCGCCTGCCTTTGTAGTGCGTCGTAGTAGGGCGCAAAGCTCGGCCGGTCGACATAGCGCCCGGCGCCACGTTCGACATTCAGCTCACCATCGCGGTATACGACATTGCCTCGGCTGACCGTGTGCGACGCGCAGCCCGTTACGGTCATGCCTTCGAAAATGTTGTAGTCGACGTTCTGATGGTGCGTCTTCGCCGAAATGGTTTTCGTTGCCGCCGGGTCCCAGACAACGATATCGGCGTCAGCGCCAACCGAAATGCTGCCCTTCCGCGGATAAATGTTGAAGATTTGTGCAGCATTCGTCGAGGTTACGCGCACGAATTCATTCATCGTCAGGCGGCCCGTATTAACGCCCTGGTCCCACAACACCTCCAGACGATTTTCGATTCCGGCTGTACCGTTGGGTATCGAACGGAAGTCGTCCTTGCCCATCGCCTTCTGGTCAGCGCAAAAGCAGCAATGATCCGTTGCTGTCGTTTGCAGGTTACCGGACTGGAGCCCTTTCCAGAGCGCGGCCTGATGCTCCTTGCCGCGAAACGGCGGGCTCATGACGTGAGCTGCCGCCACCTCGAAATCCTCATTGCGATACACGGAATCGTCGATCAGCAGATGTCCCGCGAGGACTTCGCCGAAGACGCGTTGTCCTTCGTTACGTGCACGCGTGATCGCTTCGAGCGACTGTATGCAGGAGTTGTGCACAACGTACAGCGGGACGCGCAGCACTTCGGCTATGCGAATCGCGCGATTCGCCGCCTCACCCTCAACTTCGGGAGGACGTGACAAGGGGTGACCTTCGGGGCCCGTAATGCCTTTTTCATAAAGTTCTTTTTGCAGCCGGAAAACGAGTTCGCCGTTTTCGGCATGCACGGTCGGAATTGCACCGAGTTCGAGCGCTCTCGAAAAGCTGTTCACGAGGATCTCGTCGTCGGCCATGATGGCGCCTTTGTACGCCATGAAATGTTTGAAGCTGTTCACGCCGTGATCACGCACGAGCGTGCCCATATCCTCGTACACCGAGTCGTCCCACCAGGTAACCGCGACGTGGAACGAGTAATCGGCGACCGCTTTTTCAGCCCAGTCGCGCCACTGGTGGTAGGTTTCCATGAGGTTTTGTTGCGGATTCGGGATGGCGAAATCGATGATCATCGTCGTACCGCCGGCGAGACCGGCCGCAGTTCCCGTGTAGAAGTCTTCCGTCGTCACGGTACCCATGAACGGCAGTTGCATATGGGTGTGCGGATCGATGCCACCCGGCATCACGTACTGACCGCCCGCGTCCACGACCGTTGCGTCCGCCGGTGGAGTGTCTATGCGGTCTGCGACGGCTGTAATCTTGCCACCCTGGCACAGCACGTCGGCACGAAAGGAGCGGTCTGCGTTGACAACGGTACCGCCTTGAATAAGCACAGTCATGGTGAACTCCTGATTTCGTTGCGGGCGGCCAGGTAATAAATGCTGCCGCCCAGTATAGATCCTGTGAACCAGCCATAAGTATAAAACCAGCCAAGTTTGCCGGTCGTAATCGCAATGAGCGTCAACCCGACAGGTATTAGGAATGCGGTAAACCCGGCTGTGTTCCAGGCCGGGTAGCCTGCGTTGTCCTGGTATAACGCAAGCACATCGTAGGACTGATTCTTGATCAGGAAATAGTCGACAATCATGATGCCGGCGATCGGACCGAGCAGGCTGGAATAGCCAATCAGCCAATTCGAATAGAGGCTCTCGACGCTGACGTCCGTGTCCAGCCAGCCCAGTTTTTTCAGGAGCTCCCAGCTCATCAAGACTATGCCAATGATGCCTGTGAGGATGACGCCCTTGTTTTCGTTGATGTACTTCGGCGCGACGTTCTGAAACACGTTGGTCGGTGAGACGATGTTGGCGGCCGTGTTGGTCGAGATGGTGGCGAGGATGATCATGAGCATCGACAACACGACCCAGAACGGGCTGTCGATTCTGCCGATCAGATTGATGGGGTCGGATATGGTCTCGCCAACCAGTTCGACCGATGCGGCAGTCAGCACGACACCAAGGCCGGCGAACATGAGCATCGTCAGAGGCAGACCGATGATCTGGCCGATGACCTGGGATCGCTGCGAACGCGCATAGCGGCTGAAGTCCGGAATGTTAAGCGACAGCGTTGCCCAGAATCCCACCATCGCTGTGAGCGCGGCCATGAAGTAGCCAATAAACGAACTGTCTGCGGGTCGGTTGGCCGGCGTCGACAGCACCTCGGTCAGGGAAATTTTCGGCAGCGCCCAGATGATCAGGCCGATTGCGACAAGTAACAGCAATGGGGCAGCCAGGGTCTCGAGATGCTTGATAGCCTCCGAGCCGCGTATCACGACAGCAATATTCGCGACCCAGAAGATAAAGAAGCCGAGGACCTCGCCCGTGCCGCCCAGGGCGGCCCAGCCGTCAAATATCGCCGCCAGCAACAGGTGGATTGCGATGCCGCCGAACAGCGTCTGCACGCCGAACCAACCGCAGGCAACGACGGCTCTGACCAATGACGGTACGTTGGAGCCGATGATACCGAAGGATGCGCGAAGCACGACCGGGCAAGGAATGCCGTAACGCGTTCCCGGAAACGCATTGAGCGTGAGCGGAATCAGGACGACGATATTGGCGATCAGAATCGTCCATAACGCTTCGGCCACCGACAAGCCGAAATAGGCTGTCAGGACCCCGCCGAGTGTGTACGTCGGTACGCAGATCGCCATACCGACCCACAGTGATGCAACGTTCCACCGCGTCCAGGTTCGCTGGGCGGCGCGTGTCGGCGCAATGTCGTCGTTGTAACGCGGGCTGTTGGCAATGTCCGCACCGACATCGAGCTCGATATGCTCGCCGACCGCGCGTAGCTTGCTGGTCGCTTCAATCATCCGTCAGCCGCCCGTAGGTCTCGGGCCGGCGGTCGCGGAAAAATTGCCAGGTGTTGCGAACTTCGCGCACCATGTCGAGATCGATCTCGTGGACCAGCAACTCGTCGTCACCGTAACTCGCCTGCGCTTCGATCGAGCCACGCGGATTGACGATGTAACTCGAGCCGTAGAACTCGCCCATGTTCATCGTCGTCGCCCAGGGCTCTTCGCTGCCCACGCGATTGATGGCGCCAATGAACACACCGTTCGCGGCGGCCGAGGCGGGCTGTTCGAGTTCCCACAGGTACTTGCTGAGTCCGGCAACCGTCGCCGACGGATTGACGATGTACTCTGCGCCGTTCAACGCCAGCGCGCGCCAGCCTTCGGGAAAATGCCGGTCGTAACAGATGTACACCCCGAGCTTCACATAGGCTGTGTCGAATACGGGCCAGCCCGAATCGCCAGGTTTGAAAAAGAATTTCTCGTAAAAGCCGGGATCAACCTGTGGAATATGCGTTTTGCGATACTTGCCGAGGAACGAGCCGTCAGCATCGATCACGGCAGCCGTGTTGTAGTAAACGCCGGGCATCTCTTCTTCATAGATCGGCACGACGATGACCATGTTGTGCTTTTTCGCATACTCGCGCATCAGGCTCGTCGTATGCCCGTCCGGAATGCTCTCGGCCGCGGCGTACCATTTTCGGTCCTGGCTGGGACAGAAATACGGCTGCGTGAAGACTTCCTGGAAACACAGCACCTGCACGCCCTGGCTGGCCGCGTCCTCGATATACGGGATATGCGCCTCGATCATGCGGTCGCGAATTGCTTCGGGTTCCATCGAACCGTCGCCTTTGAGGGCCATCTGAATCAGGCCACATTTGAGTTTTGCCATGACAAACCTCTTTTTTTCAATGTGTTAGCGGGGTTTTTATGTACGCCAAGAGTACACCTTTTTCGCGGCAAGGGTCACAGCCCATGGGCTGTGACCTCTTTTGACCGGATCATCTGAACGATGTCCATGATCCGTGTGTCGGTCCCGGCAGAATATACCAACCGTTTCCCCAATACCCTGAGTACTGCTGCACAAAAGATCTTCGGCTTTCCTTTGTCGCTGGTTCAGTACAGGGCCCGTAGAGCTTCTTGCGTACGCAGGGCAGGAAGTCGCCCAGATCGTCACCAATCAGCATGATCACCCGGTGAGTCTCGGCGATCAGTTCTCTTCTGCGGATCTTCGCGCGATCCCAGCCGTGTTGATCGGCCAGCATTACATGGTCCTCGTCAACAGCAATGCCCAATGACTCTATCTCTTCAATGACCCCGCGTTTTTGCGGACAGGGATCCGGGTCGTCGTCGATGAATTCACAGGGCCGATTGGTGACGAAGAAGATCGCGACACCAGCGTCCCTCGCAGCCGCGATGAATTCGACTACGCCCGGTACAGGTATCGCCGCGTTTTGCCGATAGAAATCGTACAACTTGCGGTTTGTAAACGGGCGCTCATGCTCGATCTGAAAGTCGATATTGCTGACCACCGTTTCATCAACGTCGAGAATCACTGCCGGCCGCAGTCCCTGAGCGTCCTCCTGACCCGGCATGGCGGACCACGATTGATCGGCAATAAACCCTGGTAAATCGGCTGTGGCGGACTGATACACTTGCATCGTGATTGCCGGGTATTCCGCGGCGTGTTTCACCCATTGCAGGCCGAGGTCGTCTTCCGGCGAATGAACAACCGGTGCCGTCGTGCACGACGCGCCAGCCACCATCGCGAATAACATCATGAAAAATCGATTTGCCATCGCTAAATTCCTGCTTCTGCCAGCTCTGTTGTTGTCGGCCTGCGCCGCAACATCTGAGTCTACTGCAGTCGATTCCGCTGAGCTTACTTTTATACACCTGAACGATACGTACCGGGTCGGTGCAGTTGAAGACGGTAACAGCGGCGGATTCGGTCGGGTTGTTACGGTTATCCGAGGCCTGCAGAATCAGGGCAAAGACGTGCGCATCCTGCACGGCGGCGATTTCTTGTACCCGTCACTCGAAAGCCAGCTCTGGAACGGGCTGCAAATGGTCGATGCGCTCAACTATATGGACGCGCTCGCGCCGATGTACGTGGTAACGGGCAATCACGAATTCGATCGGCGCACGCCGGAGCATTTGATAAACGCGGTGCGAGCCTCCCGTTTCGACTGGCTGGGAGACAATTACGTGTTCCGTACCGGTGCGGCCGACGTCGATGCCGCACTGCAGACGGCGTTCACATTCGCGTCAGGCGATAAGCGGATCGGTGTTTTTTCACTAACGCTGCACGCGGAGGACGGCGGAAACCATCGCGACTATGCCCCGGTCGACAGAGATTTCATGGCGCATGCGAAGCGCGTTATTTCGCAACTGGAATCGCAAGGCGTCGATGCCATCATCGGCATTACGCATCTGCACATGTCGCAGGACCGCGAGGTCGCAATGCTGCGCAAAGATCATCCGACATTGGCATTTATCGTCGGCGGCCATGAGCACGAGCCTGAATTCAGTGCAATGAGCGACACCTCGGCGGCCATCATGAAAGGCGCGTCGAACGCGCGCGTCATCTGGCGAATCGATATGACATTCGATGAGTCGGGCTTGCCATAGGTCGACAGCACGATGTTGCCGATGGATCGGAACGTTGCCGTTGATCCGGATTACGCCTTGCTCGACAGGAAGTGGCGCGACCGCTTGCTCGACAAGTTTCCGTTTCTCGAGGCGCGTGTTGGCGTTGCGGCGTTTCCTCTGGACGCCACCGAGGAGACGACAAGAAACAAGGAAACGGCCTGGGGAAACTTTATCGTCGACCAGATGCTGACGGCATTTGGCGAGCCTGCGGACTTTGCGTTCATCAACAGCGGCACGTTGCGCATTGATGACTTCATTGCCGACGACATTCTGTTTGAAGATATCGGCAGGACGTTCGGTTTTTCCTCCTTTCTGCGCTATATGACGATGAGCGGTACCGAGTTTCGTCAGCTCATGGAGGCCGGTTTTCGTGGCAGCGGCCGCAGCAAAGGTTATTTCCCACAGATCGCCGGTTTCCGCGTGTGCGTCGATCGCACGCGCCCCTCGGGTGCGCGCATCGTTAGCCTGCAGGTGCCGGTCGACAGGGGCTGGACGGAAATCGATGCGGGGGCCGACTACAGCATAGTGATTCCCGACTTCCTCTACCGAGGTGGTGACGGCTACGTGGTGCCGCAGGGACGGCACGCCTCGAGGCCGGGCTCGGAGCTGAAATACCTGGTGCTCGACGCAATCGTCCGGGCCCAGGCCGAGGGCAGGGCGATCGGCATCGCGGTCGATCCTGTCAACCCGAGAATCGAGGTTCATGAAGCGCCGGTTGCGCAATGTTTCAGCGGAAACTGACCCCAATCCCGCTGATGCGAAAAAACAACAAGTGCAGTTCGGGTCTGTGCGGCGCCTGCGAGGCCAGCGTGACCCCCCGGGGGAAACCCTGTCCGGCGGGCCGGGAATACGTTGATCGCCTGCGGCGATCACAGCCGTTTTAAGATCAATTCGAATAAAAACAAAGGTTTGACTATCTAACTGCAAGTGGTTGTTGATTAAGGGTCTTCCGCGCGGATTCTGAATCCTGAAGGCGTTGCGCCGGCTGCGGTTTTCGCGCGGCCCGACTGCCGGATCGACCGGCGGCACTTGCTTATGGCGAACTTGTCACCCGTTAATCAAAGAGCGACAATAGTCGGGTTCCTCGGTGCGCCGCCCGCATACCGTGTTGTATTTGCCCGACAAAGACCCAGCGTGCGGCGGAGCGCCCGGCTTAGCGAAAATAACGGTTTCATCAAGAAATAGGTTAGGGGAAATTCAATGAACAGGTTCTTAAGTAAGCTCTTACCGCTTGCTGCGCTATTAATCGTGCCAATGATGGCTCAGGCGCAGGATACGTCTTCAGCCATGCGTGGCAGAGTGCTCGACGACGCAGGCGCGCCGGTTGCTGGCGCGGCAGTCGTTATTCAGGATATGCGCACAGGCAGTCAGCGCCGCCTGCAGTCCAACGCCGCCGGTACGTTCCTCGCAACCAACCTGGCCGTGGGCGGACCTTACAGAGTCACGGTCAATGGCACGCGCACGGTTGAAGTCGCTTCGATCTCACTGGGCGAGACTTATAACCTGTCTGTCACCGTGGGCGAAGCGATCGAAGAAATCATCGCAATTGGCCAGCAAGCGCAGGCATTTGAAACGACGCCGGGCCCGACAGCGACCTTTGGCCAATATGAACTCGACAGCGCGGTGGCATTCAATCGCGACATCAAGGATGTCTACGCGATCGATCCACGGCTGAACCTGGACGGGTTCGAGATCAACTGCGCCGGCAAGCATCCGCGCTTCAATAACATTACGCTGGACGGTGTGAGCCATCAGGATCGATTCGGCTTGAACACCAACGGTTACTCGACCGCAACCGGCATGCCGTTCCCGTACGATGCGATCCAGCAGGTATCGGTCGAGCTCGCACCGTTTGATGTCAAGTACGGCGGTTTTTCTGCCTGCAACATTAACGCTGTGACGAAATCGGGCAGTAACGAGTGGGAAGCCAATGTTTTCTACGAATACACGACTGACAGCCTGCGTGAGGATGAACTCGACGACCTGGATCTGAGCGGCGAGTCTTACCGTGAAACGAAGCAAGGCTTCAGTGTTGGCGGCCCGATCATCAAGGACAAGCTGTTCTTCTTTGTCGCCTATGAAGAGCAGGAAGAGCCGAGGTTCCTTGCTGCGGGATACAATGGCTCCGGTAACGGTGAGGAGCGTCCGTGGCTGTCGCAAACTGACTATGAACGAGTGCTCAATATTGCGCAGAATATCTACGGCTTTGACCCGGGTGGCCAGGGACAGGATGGCGCACAGACCGCGGAGAATATCTTCGTTCGTCTTGACTGGGACATCAACGACAATCACAACCTCGCCGCTATCTACAACGATTACGATGGCGTGCAGTCACGGTCCTCAGACAGCGATGCATTCGAGTTCGAGTTTTCCAATCACTTCTACGACAAGGGCTCCGTTTCCGAGACCTACACGCTGATTCTGGATTCGCAGTGGAATGACGCCTTGTCGACGCAGCTGTATTTCACCGACACGAGGATGGACGATTCGCAGGTAACCGTCGGACCGAAGGACATCGGTGATCACCAGATCAACGTCAACGGTTTCAGCAATGTTATTTACCTCGGCGCGGACGACTCACGCCAGGCAAACAAGCTGTTCACCGACTCGCAGCTCCTGAAGCTGTCGGGGCAATATCTGGTTGGTGACCACGTCATCAGCGCAGGTATCGAAACTGAGGAACTCGAGGTCTTCAATATTTTCGTGCAGCATTCACGCGGCGGCGAGTGGGACTATCGTGACAACTCGGCTGGCGATGATCCCAACTGTGCGGCGCTGACCGCGCAGCAGCGCTTCGACGGCACGGTTGTCGCCGATTCTGACGGCGATATCACCAACGATACCTGCGGCGCGTCAGGCATCGACCATTTCGAGCTCGGTCGTCCCTACCGCGTTTACTACGGCAGTGGTGGCGGCACCAACGACCCGAATGACGCGGCCGCAAACTTCGTCAATACCCAGAACGCCCTGTTCGTTCAGGACGAGATTTACTTTGCCGAGCAGGACTTTACACTGACGGCGGGTCTGCGTTACGAGTGGATCGACAGTAGCGATTCACCGACGTACAACTCGACACTGTCAAACGCAATCGGTATTCGTAACGACAGTGGACTCGATGGTGTCGATATCCTGATGCCGCGTATTGGTTTCACGTGGGGATACCGTGACGACCTGACGTTGCGCGGCGGCCTTGGCCTGTATTCCGGTGGTAATCCGAATGTCTGGCTGGGCAATGCCTGGAGCCGGGACGGCATCACCAACGTGCAGGTGCGAAACGACTACTTCCACAACTTATCGATATTCGATGGTGGCATCCCGCTGGTTAGCGGTGCACCGATCGGTGGCGCCGTGCCTCAGGATCTGGTTGATCAGGTCGCCGCGGTCTCCGGTGATGAAGGCTCGTTCTTCTTCAATAACCTGATCGATCCGAACTACGAGGCACCGCGGGAGTGGAAGACCGCTATCGGCGCAACCTGGGATATGCCCTGGGGCGGCATCACGGCCGATATCGACTTCATGTATACGCGTCTCGAGAAGCAGGCCATCTACGTTGACGTATCGCAGGAATACATACCCGGCAACGACACGCTGGCGGGGGCACCGATTTATACGGCCATACCCGGCGCCGGTGAAGGCAACCTGATGCTGACCAATGCCAATGCCGACGGCAGCGGTACGGTTTTCTCAGCCGTGTTCAAGAAGGATTTCGACTGGGGTCTCGACCTGATGCTCGGCTACGCCCGAACCGACGTCGAGGACGCTGCGCCAATGACGTCGTTCACGGGAGAATCCAGCTTTGAGAACCTCGCAACGAACGACATCAACAACCCGAGGGCGGCTACCGGTAATTACAACGTGAAGAGTCGCGTGACCGTGCGTGCGAGCTTTGCGCGTGATTTCTGGGGCGACAACGCAACGCGGTTCACATTGATGGGCTATTACCAGACCGGGCAACCCAGCACCTATACGATGTTCTCCGAAGACTCCCTGCAGGTCGGCGAGTCATTCCGTCACCTGTTGTACGTGCCGGATGGCCCCAGCGACCCGAACGTCATTTTCGATGATGAATTCGATCAGACGGCGTTCTTCGACTGGGTCAGTGAGCGGGGCCTGAAGGGCGGCAAGTTCGTCCGTCGCAACAGCGAAACCTCAAAGGTCAATTCGCGCGTCGATCTGCGCATCGACCAGGAGATTCCGCTGTTCATGGATGATCTGAAGGCGCGCGCGTTCCTGAAGATTTACAACTTCACGAACATGCTCAATGACGAGTGGGGCCGCCAGTACGACGCGGAGTTCTTCTCGCAGGATGTCGTCGACGTATCGCTCGATGATTCCGGTGCGTACATCTTCGAGGAATTCAACCGAAAAGGTGTTACGGACCTGCAAGAATTCCCGTCGCTGTGGGAAATGCGTCTCGGACTCGAAGTCAACTTCCGATAGGCAGCAATAGTCGGACGATGAAAGGCCAGCCTTCGGGTTGGCCTTTTTTTATGGGCGCGGCTCGAGCGTGAGTTGCAGCGGCCAATGATCGGAAACGCCGACACGGTTTACCGAGTTGTAGCGCAACGGAGTTCCGGCCTCGGTGAGCTGCTCCGCTGTGCGGTTTGCCAGGCCGACCGATCCGTCCCTGATCGCCCAGGCCGAATCCGCCTCGCTGGCGGGCGCAAACAGAATCATATCGAGAAACGACCAGGTGGCGTCACGCGCGTAATAGGCGGTTCCCGGACAATCGTCGCAAAGTTCGTGCGCAACGGTCCAGTAAGGCCGCACAAAACGATCCAGCATGTCCTGTTCAGCGTTTTCGGTGCTGGTTGTATTGAAGTCACCGGCGGCAAATACATGCCGATCGGGCGGCAGGCTGGCACGCAGTTGGTTGAGGTGATTGTAAGCAAGAACACGCATTTCGGTTGGGTGAAACGGTGCCGGAAAGTGCACCGCGAAACCGGTTAGCAATGAACCATCGGGCAATTCAAACGTGGCCTCGAGAACACCGCGCGTGTCGCCAGCCCTTTGCGGAAACTCGTCTGCCGGGAGCGGGTGGAGGGTCGCCGGACCGGCGAGCGGCAGCCGCGTAAGAAACGCAACATCGATACCGCGATTGTCGGTTCCCTCAATCAGAATGGCGGGCAGGTAGTCGCTGTCGGCAAGAAACTCGTTGCGCAGACGCTCGAGGATCGCGAAATTTTCGACTTCCTGCAGCGCGATGATATCGGCGCCTTTGCCGTCGTTGACTTGCTTGATCGTGCTGGCAAGCACGCCGAGCTTGTGCTCGATGACGTCGTCATTCCAGTCGAGATTCAGACATTCGTCCTGCCATCGTTCGACTTCGATCGTCTCGCACGCGGCGACGTGTTCGGCCGACTGTTTCGCGTCGAGCGGCAAATAGGATTTGTCGTCTTTATACGGATCGTCGACATTGTCGAAAAGGTTCTCAACATTGAACGTCATGATCGTTACGGCAGGTGCCGGCTTGCGCACGCCGCTGAGGTCCACGCGCAGGAGCGGTGCGTGCTTTCTCTCGGTGGTAATAAACGCCGCGTCGCTGCTGCTCGAGAACGCAATCGATTCGGCATTGCGGATCCTGCCCAGGCCAAGCCCCAGTGGTGGCTTCTGCAGGGCGGCCAGCCAGCTTTCATTTGCGGAGCGCCGGTAGTAATACATCCCGGCGTACGTAAGAACGACTGCAGCGCTGCCGTCGGCGTTAATGTCCATGCCACTGGGCTGCCAAAACCAGTTGCCCGTGATGGGCGCGTTTTCCACATCCAGCCGTCTCGGTTGCGGCAGGCTGTCCACGACGCCCAGGCGCCTGGCGACCACTGTCTTCTTGTTCTTCGGTACCAGCGGCAACTCGTAGAGCAGGGCCGGGATATCCCATTTCGTCAGAACAAGCACTCTCTGCTTATCGGCATCGACCGCAACGGCTTCCGCGTCTCTCGGACCATCGGGATACCTGAAGTCGAATTGCCAGGCAATCCTGACCTTTTTCTGATCGAGCTCGGGTTCTTCGACGATATACAACCTCACATCCTTGCGTTTGCGATCATTGTCGCCGATATCCGCGATGAGCAGATACGATCGGCCGCTCAGCCGAAACGATGCGAGGTCTTCCCAGTCGCGATTGCTGGCTTTTGACAACTTGACCTTGCCGCGCGCTGCGCCCGTGTTGTCGATCGCATGCAGGACGGGTGCGCCATCGTCATTGATCACCCACAGCAGGTCCGCATGCTCCTGAGAGCGAGCGAGTCCGCTCGCTTCGTCGATGGACGGGTCCTGCAGTCGCCCGGTCTGGGTCAGCAGCGAACCACGCGAGGCCGGATCGGCCTCCGGCTGGCATCCTGCGAGCAGAAAAAAGGCGCAGACCAATAGACGCATGGCACATTCTCGCTGTATCGTTGTTTCAGCGCCAAAGTGTGGCGCACTCAGGTCAAAGAAGCGAGACATATGGCGGCCAAACACATGAACGCGGCACCCGGCGACTTTGCCGAGACTGTGCTGATGCCCGGCGACCCACTGCGTGCAAAATACATTGCCGATACCTATCTCGACGGCGCCAGACGGGTCACCGACGTACGCAACATGTGGGGCTTTACCGGCGAGTACAAAGGCGAGCCGGTTTCGGTTATGGCGCACGGCATGGGCATTCCGTCAGTGTCGATTTATTGCACCGAGCTACTGACCAACTATGGCGTCAAGCGCCTGATTCGCGTCGGCAGTTGCGGGACCTCGCATCCCGATGTCAAGTTGCGCGACATCATTATCGGCATGGGTGCGTCGACCGACTCGAGCGTCAATCGCATGCGCTTCGGTGGCTATGATTATGCGGCGATCGCTACCTTCGACCTGGTCAAAAAGGCCGTCGCCGCGGCGGAGCAGCAGAATGTCCGGTATCACGTCGGCAATATCTTTTCCGCAGACCTGTTCTATACGCCGGATCCCGACATGTTCGAGACGATGGCGAAATTCAATGTTTACGGCATCGAGATGGAAGCGGCCGGTATTTACCCGATCGCGGCGGAACACGGTGCCGAGGCGCTCGCGATCTGCACGGTCAGTGATGACATTCCCAGCGGCAAGGCATTATCCGTCGAAGAGAGGCAAACGACATTCGATGAGATGATTGCTGTCGCGCTCGAGACCGTCGTTGCCTGAGAAGGATTTCCTGAGACCGATCGGGCCTAGTTCGTCTCGATATCAACTGCGTCGACGATAGCGACGACAATCGAGCGCACCGGCGCATTGGCGTCATCGAGAATCTGCCGGGCGCCATTGCCCTCATCAAGGATCAGGACGGTCTCGCCCTGGCCGGCACCGATGGCGTCGAATGCGATGAGATAGCCGCCGCTGGGGCGCCCGTGTTGATCGAGTCGCTCGGCGACGAGCAACTTGCGGCCCTCGACGATGGAGTGATGAATCGTCGACACGACGTTGCCGACGATGCGACCGAGAATCACTGGCCCAAATCCTTCGAAGTATAGAGCTGCACATCGTCGACCAGGCCGACGATTGCGTCGTCGACCGGAACGAACCACGGATCGAGGGCTAGCGCCGCTTCGCGGCTTGCCACCCAATAGATGATCTGACCCGGTCCTGCCATGCGTGTGCCGTCGGCGCAGACCAGAGGGTTGCCCTCGTCCTTTCCGTCGCGGCTCAGCGGTTGAACCCACAGCAGTGGCGTCGCGGACAACTCGGCCACGAGCATTGCCGGGACTACGGTTCCGATTACCCGACCCAGGAGCATGCCACCTCCTCGGGATACTCGGCACCGGTGGGCTCCAGAGCGGAACAGCGACCGAAACGGGTGCCTTGTTCGAGCAGATGTCTCAGGTCAGTGTCAAGTCGTGGCAAGAGTGAGCGCGCGAGCAGCTGATCGCCGGCGCGCTCGGCGCAGATTCCGATTGCGGTCTCGGCATCGGTCAGATCACCGCACATCAATGCCAGCGCGTGGCCACCGAGGTCATCGCCGAGCCGGACTTCGGAAAGGATCACGGGCGTGCTCTTGATCGCGGCATCCACGGCGGCCAGCAGGGCGGGTGAGGAACGCGTCTCGACGACCGCCAGGGCGTCGCCCGTCAGGTCTTTGCGGGCGCCGAGAACTGCATCGTGCAGCGCAGGGTGAACGTCACCCAGAAAGATGCTGCCCTGCAGGGTGTCCCCGGCTTTGCCGGATCGCACGCCGACCATGAAGGCCTCCTCGGTGCTGGCGACACTGCCTCCGACCAGAACCAGGAAGCGACCCGGGTGAATCGTTCCGCAGCGCAGTAATGCGATAGGCGCCCGCTTGACCATGAGATCGCTCGCCAGAATGCCGGCGGCGACGGTCTCGAACTCGAGTAACGCCAGTGCACCGTGACGAATGTTCTCTTGCGCCATAGGGTTCAAACGATGCGGAAGTGATCGACGAGGACGCAGCGCCGCAGGCGGCTAAAAGCGACCGGTCCGGTCAGCCCTTCGCCGGTGGGGCTGGCAATGGTGAAACTGCAGTGGCCTTCTCCGCCTTCGCCGAGGCCGGCATAAAACGGCCCGTTCTTCGTGAAGATACTGGTGTTGATCGTCCGCGCCATGCGGCTCAGCGCATCGATGTCACGCGAGTACATGCCGGCGGAATGGCCAAAGCCATGTTCGGCTTCCCTGGCCAGTTCGATGCCGCGATCGACGTCCGGTACCGAGGTGACCGGCAGCACCGGCATCATCTGTTCGGTCCATATCAACGGGTGGTCATTCGGGACGCGCGCTACCAGAAGTGGCGGGTCGCCGGCCGATGAAATGCCCGCGCGCGCGAGGATTTCGCTCGCGTTCTTGCCGATCAAATCCTTCGTCACGGTCGCTCGCTGCCGTGGTCCGCCCTGTTCGCTGAAGATTGCGCGTTCCACACGGTGCAGCTCGCCCTCGTTCAAGAGGTAGGCTCCGTGCCGCTTCATCTGCTGCAACAGCTCGTCGACGATGCTTTCGACGGCAATGACTTCTTTCTCGTCTACACACACGATGTTGTTATCAAACGAGGCGCCGGCGACTATGCTGCGGCCTGCAAGCTCGAGATCGGCCGTCGCATCGACGACGACCGGTGGATTGCCCGGGCCGGCACAGATGGCACGCTTGCCACTCGTCATCGCCTGACGCACGACGCCGCTGCCGCCGGTCACGGCGAGGAGGCGTACGCCCTTGTGTGTCATGAGCGCCTGCGCGGATTCGATCGTAGGCTCCGCCACGGCGCTGACCAGGTTGGGGGGGCCGCCGCCACGCACGATCGCGTGATGCAGCAGTCGGACATTCGCCATGGAACAGGCACGGGCGTTGGGGTGGACATTGAAGACGACGCTGTTGCCCGCCGAGAGCATGGCTATGGTGTTGCAGATGATCGTGGACGTCGGATTGGTTGTCGGTGTGATGGCGCCGATCACGCCGTAGGGCGCGTACTCGGTAAGGGTCAGGCCGCGGTCCCCGGTGACGGCCTGGGGCGTGAGCACCTCCGTGCCGGATGTCTTGCGCGTGACCAGGCGGTTCTTGACGACCTTGTGTTCCACCCGGCCAAGCCCGGTTTCGCGCTGTGCGTGACGCGCCAGTTCTTCTGCGTGCTCCAGCATCGACTCCCGAATCGAAGCGATGATCTTCTGACGGCCTTCGAGTGACATACCGTCGAGTTCGCGGAAGGCGACACCCGCGGCTGCGACGGCATCGTCAACCGTTGCGAAGACTCCTTCACCCAGCGCTTCGGGAGGAGCGCTTCTTGCTGCGCTTTGGACCGTGCCGATTGGCGTATTCGCGGCCCGAGGTGCCGACAGGCGTTCGGCAAGGCGCGTGGCGATGATATCCACCTGCTGGTCGCTCAGTAGGCCGGCGTTGCCGCCAGGACGGCTCATGCGTCACTCTCCCCCTTGCGGTATTTTTCGTCGCCTTCGATTTCCCAGCTATCGACGATCGCCATGACGACGGCGTCCACCGGTTTTTTGTCCGTGCGTTCGGTCTGGCGAGCAGAAGAGCCGCTGGCATAGAGCACCATTTCGCCGACGCCTGCACCGACGGCGTCCAC
>Ga0224512_10000207_pt1 | contig 63358 bp, 53 predicted proteins | sample SF_May12_sed_USG_4_FD_169103 | JGI IMG/M metagenome (GOLD analysis project Ga0224512, IMG submission 169103) | Sediment microbial communities from San Francisco Bay, California, United States - SF_May12_sed_USGS_13 | ecosystem: Environmental > Aquatic > Marine > Sediment | place: USA...
TCGGTCTCGAGGAAGCAATCAGCGGCACCATCCAGGAGTACTACGGTGAGAGGGGATTCGTCACCGCCGCCGTCGAGGGCGGTCAACATCGGGATCCCGAGACCGTGGATCGCTTGGAATCAACGCTGTGGATAGCTCTTGTCGCGGGCGGCTTTCTCAGGGCCGAGCAGGTCGCGCAGCTCGGCGAGCACCGCCTACGTCTGCGGAGTTTTACGCGCGGACTTCCGTCGGTTGTGGAGGTGGTTCACCGCCACGGACGGGAAGACGGTGATGGATTCCAGATGAAAGACGGCTTCAGGAACTTCTCCACGATCAAGAGGGGCCAAGTGGTTGCCCGTGACAGGCGGGGGGACATCCGTTCCGATGTAGACGGCATGCTCATCTTGCCCAGTTATCAGTCGAGCGGAGATGACGGGTTCTTTGTCGGACGACGCGTGCGGCGTATTTGGCTGAGAATCTCGGCGATCGTACGTCGACTGCACCTTCATCGCTTGCTGCCGCTGCTTCCCGGAGTGAGGCAACATCCCGACGATCCCATGGCGCTTGTCGCTAACCCCAAGATTACCCGCTGGGCCGCGGTTAAGGTATTTCATCTCTTCGGATTACGCAGATACGCACAGGAGGGTGGTTGCCTGGTCTTCCGACGTCGCCGCGAGCAAATCGTGGGCGGAAAGTCCGTATCAGAACCGTAAGGGCCGAGTTCGCAAGGCCCCGACACACCGGTTGAGGATTACTACGTATGAGTTTTTTTGTCGTGGGATTGGTGGCGCTGGTCGTGTCGGGCCTGACTCTATTCACGGGCTTTGGCCTGGGCACGTTGCTGCTACCGGCGTTTGCTCTATTCTTCGCCGTTCCGGTCGCTGTCGCGGCAACCGCCGTGGTCCATGCGGCCAACAACGTGTTCAAGGTGATGCTTCTTCACGCGACTGCCGATTGGCGTATCGTTTTGCGTTTTGGGATTCCGGCGGTTCTTGCCGCGTTTTTCGGTGCGTGGCTGTTGACTACCCTCTCGGCGTTTGAACCCGTAGCGGTGTGGTTTGTCGGCGAGCGCGAGGCGGTGATCACTCCCGTCAAACTGGTGATGGGTTTGTTGATCTTTGGGTTTGCGATCATTGATCTGATCCCAAAGTCCCACGGTTTGCAGGTGGATACCCGTTGGCTTCCGATGGGGGGTGTTCTGTCCGGGTTCTTTGGTGGTCTATCAGGACACCAGGGTGCGTTACGAGCGGCGTTTCTTCGACGTGTCCATCTGACGCCATCGGCATTTGCGGCCACCCAGGCGGTCATCGCTTCTCTGGTGGATGGGGCCCGTCTGACGGTTTACGGTGCCGAGTATTTTCGCGGTAAAATGGGCGGTATCGAGACGAAGCAGCAATGGTCACTGGTCGCCGTCGCGACGATACTCGCGTTCGTGGGGGCGCTGGTGGGTAGAAGCTTGCTGCCCAAAGTCACATTGGGCCTGCTGAGAGGCATCACCGGGGTCATGCTCCTCATCGTGGCGGTCGCCCTAGGTCTGGGTCTGATATAAAACTGACTGTGGCCGAACCGAGTGGCCGGACTGATTTGCTGGTGCAGCGCGAACCGTGGCTTACTCGGTCTTGGCTAAATAGCTCGTAGATCCGGGTGTTACCCGGGCAAATGGCGACCGGGAGGGCGATCGACGCCCGGAAGAGACATGAGCCACCCGCAACGAGCGGTTTTTCTCGGCAGCCGGGACAGGTTGGTTCACACGGGCGGGATGACCGTGGTATACTCGAGTATCGAGGCCGGCGCGGAGGTGCCGGAACCCCGTCATTACCACGAGCGGGTGGTCAGTGTCTTGTCCGGCGAATGTGAACTCAGGGTAAATGGCAATCCCCAATTGGCGTGGTCTTTGTTATTCCCTCCAGTCATATACATGTGCGAGTCGCAGTTTCGGAAGGCTAGATCCTAGACATTTTTCCGGCCCCGTTGGGGAAGCTCGTTGTGAGGAAGCCCCGATCAGACCGCGCCGAGTTCTGAGTTGCCTCGAGTTTGGCGAAGGCTGTTGTTCTTCACCAAGGTGTGATAACATTACGATTTACTTGGTGTTGCCGTGTTTATGGTCTTAACAAGGGGGCGCAATGAGCAATCATGTTTACAAGCAGGTTGAGCTTACGGGTTCCTCGCCGAATGGGATCGAAGATGCGGTTGTGAATGCGGTGTCCAAGGCCTCACAAACCGTTCGCAACATGCGCTGGTTCGAAGTGGTGGAGACCCGCGGGCACTTGGAAAACAGCATGATTGCCCATTGGCAGGTCACAGTAAAAATAGGTTTTACGCTGGAGGACTGATTACATCAGATGACTACTGACAAATCGAATAGGAAAGGCAGTAATAGCACGAACACGATCCCTCATGGCATTGAGTTGTTGCACGACCCCAGGTTGAACAAAGGGACTGCATTCAACGATGCCGAGCGTGACATGCTTGGAATCCGCGGGCTTCTGCCCCCGCGTGTAAGCAATCTGAGCACACAAGACAAACGCATTATGGAGAACTTCCACAAGAAGACGGACGACCTGGAAAAGTATGTCCATATGATCGCGCTTCAAGATCGTAACGAGACGTTGTTCTATCGCGTGCTGATGGATCACATTGAGGAAATGATGCCAATAATTTACACCCCCACTGTCGGCAAAGCCTGTCAGCTGTACGGACATATTTTTCGTCGCCCCAGAGGCATATACATCTCCACGTACGACCGTGGCCGAGTCGCGAAGCTTCTGGAAAATTGGCCGCAGAAAGATGTACGTGTGATTGTTGTCACCGATGGCGAGAGGATTCTTGGGCTCGGTGACTTGGGTGCAAACGGCATGGGCATACCGGTGGGCAAGCTGTCTCTGTACACGGCTTGCGCCGGCGTACACCCGTCGCTGACCTTGCCTGTGACTATCGATGTCGGGACAGACAACGAGGGTTTGCTCGAGGACCCGCTCTATATCGGTATCCCGGAGCGGCGGCACCGGGGTGAAGAGTACGACGGTCTAATCGAGGAATTTACCGAGGCAGTCCAACAAGTGTTTCCGAAGGCGCTTATCCAGTTCGAAGATTTTGCCAATCGAAACGCCTTTCGTCTGCTCAACAAATACCGGGATCGCATTAGTGCGTTCAACGACGATGTGCAGGGTACGGCCAGTGTCACGCTGGCTGGGCTCTACTCCGCGCTCCGCATCACGGGAGGGGAGTTGAACGATCAGAAGATCCTGTTTGCGGGGGCAGGAGAGGCGGGCAGGGGCATCGCCGATCTCGTCGTTTCCGCGATGTCAAGCGAAGGACTATCGGAGGAGGAAGCACGTCTGAAGTGCTGGTTTGTGGATTCGAGAGGTCTCGTGGTGAAGAGCCGCACCGATCTCGCAGAGCACAAACTACCGTATGCACATGATGCTGAAGCAGTGGCAGATCTCGCTACCGCGGTGAAATCGATACGACCTACGGCGATAGTCGGGGTCTCTGGACAACCCAATGTATTCACCACAGAGATCTTGGAAGCCATGGCTGAGTATAATCAGCGACCCATGATCTTTGCGCTTTCCAACCCCACCTCAAAGGCGGAATGCTCGGCCAAAGCTGCCTACGAAGTTACCCGAGGCCGTGCCATCTACGCGAGCGGCAGCCCGTTTGATCCTGTCGAGTTCGAGGGAAACAGGTTTGTGCCTGGTCAGGGCAACAACGCCTACATATTTCCGGGAGTAGGGCTCGGGGTGATTGCCAGTGGTGCCAGCCGAGTGACCGATGAGATGTTCTTCTCGGCGGCGCGGACGTTAGCCAATGAGGTATTGGAGAAGGACTTGGAAAGCGGATCAATTTATCCGCCGCTATCGAGAATCAGACAGGTTTCAAAGTCCATTGCCACAGCAGTGGCTGAGGTGGCATACGCGCAGGGGGTGGCCACGAACCCGAAACCGGCCAGTATCCCAGAGTATATCGGGTCACAAATGTATGAACCGGTTTATCCGAGTTATGCGTGAGCTCATTTGTTGCTCGCCGTGCTGGCGTTGGTTGGGGTTTCCGGGTTCGCTGGACGTGGGATAAAGGAGTTGTCATCTGATCTATGTCTCTAATAACCTGCAGGAAATAAGCAAACTTCATTGCGCGAGGACCGGTAACTATGCAAGTTCTCATCGTCGGTGCGGGAGACATTGGTCTGGAGCTCGCCAAGCGCCTGTCGCAGGAAAAACACGACATCACCATGATCGAGCACGATCCGCACAAGATGCGACGGGCTCGTGAGCAGCTCGACGCACTGGTCATCGAAGGACACGGCGCCAGCTACAACGCCCTCAAGAAGGCGAACGTGCACGGGGCGGACGTCGTAGCTGCGATGACGAATAACGATGAGACCAACATCCTGGCCTGCCAACTGGCTAAAAAAGCCGGTGTCCCCTCCACGCTGGGCCGGGTTAGAAATCCCGAATACACGATGCCGGATTTCTTTCTGAGTCCTCAAGAGCTTGGCGTCGACGTGATGATTCATCCCGAAAAAGAGACCGCGAATGCCGTCGTACGTCTGATACGAAGATCGAGTGCGACCGATCTGATAGAGTTCGAAGACGGTCGTATCCAATTGTTGGGCATCCGCCTCGAGGAAGATTCTTCGCTTCTCGATATACCGCTGAGTGAACTTGGCAAGAAATCTGGAGATCCTCCCCTGCGTATCGTGGCTATAATCCGCAAGCAATCTACGATCATTCCCAAGGGACACGACGCTCTTGAGCCGGGTGATCAGATATTTGTGATCTGTGATCCTGATTACGTAAACGACTTCATCACCCTCACCGGCAAGAAGGATACTCGCATCGACGATATCATGATCTTGGGTGGCGGTTTGATTGGGCAGTTCATCGCTGCCAGTCTCGGCAGTGAGATGAAAGTCAAGATTATCGAAAGCAACGCGGAAAAATCTGAGGAGATCGCCGAGGTACTACCGCACACGCTCATTATTCATGGCGACGGAACCGACTATGATCTGCTGGCTGCCGAAGGTATTGTTGATATGGACGCGTTCATTGCGGTCACTGGTGATGATGAGACCAATATTATCGCTACGCTGCTGGTTCGTCACATGAAAATACCCAGGACGGTTGCGTTGGTTAATAAGGTGGTGTATCTGCCCATCACGACTACGATTGGCATGGATGCCGTCGTCAGCAAGCAGCTGCTGACGGTGAATGCCGTACAGCGACATATTCGACAACATCAAGTTGCAGCCGTTGTCAGTCTGCCCGGTATCGACGCTCACTGTAACGAGTACATTGCCAAAGGAGGTTCGAAAATCACCAAGAAGAAACTGAGAGACATAAATTTCCCACAAGACGCTATCGTGGGTGCTATTCTGCACGACGAACATATTGTCATCCCCAAAGGTGATGATCAAGTCGCGCCCGGAGACAAAGTCGTAGTTTTCTCGCTGCCGCATGCTTTGGACAGCGTAGAAAAACTTTTCAAGTAGCGGGCTCGTGTAACCACATGGTCGGTGTGTCGGTCAAAAGGGAAGAGTAATAAATGCGAATCACCAGTGTGATCCACATACTGGGTTTCCTGCTGATGTTTCTGGGGATCGCGATGCTATTACCGATCCCTTTTTCGTTATACTATGGCGATGCTGATTACATGGCGCTGTTGATTAGCGCCGGGGTTACGCTGGTGCTTGGCTATAGCGCCTTTGTGACTACGGATCTCGACCGGGAACTACGCGCCAAGGAAGGGTTTGCGATAGTCGCATTTGCGTGGTTCTTTTTTTCGATCTTCGGCTCTCTTCCTTTTCTGATTTCCAATTCGATTCCCAACTTCACAGACGCATTTTTTGAAACGATGTCCGGCTTTACCACTACCGGGGCGACGATTCTCACCAATGTCGAGGGACTAAGCCACGGTGTACTGTTTTGGCGAAGTCTGACGCACTGGATCGGCGGTATGGGCATAATCGTGTTGTCGCTGGCGATCCTGCCCTTTCTCGGGGTCGGCGGCATGCAGCTCTTCAAAGCGGAAGTGCCGGGACCAGTAGCAGATAAGCTGACCCCTCGGGTGACCGAGACGGCCAAAATCCTGTGGGGCGTGTATGTATTGCTTACAGTGGTGGAAGCGGGGTTATTGATGCTGGGGGGGATGGGCCTTTTTGATTCGCTTTGTCACTCGTTTGGCACTCTGGCAACCGGTGGGTATTCGACCAAGAACGCCAGCATTGGAGCGTACAACAGCGCCTACATCGACTACGTGGTCATAGTCTTTATGATTCTGGCGGGAACGAACTTTTCGTTGCACTACCGCTTCCTGCGCGGGGACTTCCGTGCATACTGGCGGAACCAGGAGTTCCTTTTCTTCCTGTCAATAATCGGACTGGCCACGTTGATCATCGGTGCCGACACTTACTTCAATATCTATGATAACGCACCACAAGCAATCCAGAAAACGCTGTTTCAAGTCGTGGCAATTCTGACCACGACCGGCTACGGAACGACCGACTATGAGCAGTGGGCCTTTAGTTCGCAGTTCGTTTTGTTCATGTTAATGTTTTTTGGCGGGTGCGCTGGCTCGACAGGAGGGGGGATGAAAATAATCCGCATTTTCCTGCTGGTCAAATTTGTTTTTAGTGAAATCACACGACTACTGCATCCCCACGCTGTCATCCCGGTACGAATCGGCAATTCAGTCATACCACGAGATGTTCTAACCAACGTGCTAGGATTTTTTATCCTGTTCATTCTAACATTCATGTTGGGCGTCCTGATTATGTCGTCCATGGGCTTGGATATGCCGACGTCATTTGGCGCGGTTGCCGCGACACTGGCGAACATTGGCCCAGGGCTTGGCAATGTCGGACCTACCGATAACTACGCTCATATCCCCATGTTTGGGAAATGGGTGCTTTGCGTATTGATGTTGATGGGGCGCCTGGAGCTCTTTACGGTCATAATACTATTGTCTCCATTCTACTGGCAGAAGTAGAACGCCGGTTGAAATCCACGGACGAAACTGTTCGATTATGCATTTTGATCTTGCTACAAGTCCCGCGCTTACCGTTGCTCTGGCGCTAGCAGCAGGAATTATTGCCCAGTCGATTGCCCGGCACCTTCGACTGCCAGGCATTGTCATATTGCTCGGAGTAGGTGCTTTGCTCGGCCCCGATGGTTTGGGCGTGTTGCGACCATCCGCCCTCGGGGAAGCGACGCACATCTTGGTGGAGTTTGCCGTGGCGGTGATTCTGTTCGAGGGTGGCCTCAACCTAGAATGGCGTCGCCTGCGCGCGGAAGGCGTGACCATTCGACGACTGGTGTGGTTGGGAGCCTTGGTGACCGCGCTTGGGGGCATGCTGGTGGTGCACTGGGTGCTTGGCTGGAGCTGGCGGCTTTCGATTCTGTTTGGCACCTTGGTTGTGGTTACCGGTCCCACCGTCATAACACCACTTCTTCGACGAATTAAGATCAAACGCAATCTCGAGACGGTCCTCGAAGCAGAAGGTGTGTTCATCGATGCCGTTGGCGCCATTCTCGCCGTGGTAGCACTCGAGGTGGCGCTGAGCCCCACAGGTTCATCACTCGCCATCGGTTTTGTCGGTGTGCCATCGCGTCTTGTCTTCGGCGCGATCTTTGGCCTTGTAGGCGGCCTGTTGATCGCAGCGCTCCTACGCTTTCGTGGGGTGGTGCCCGAGGGGCTCGAGAATGTTTTTACGCTGTCGCTTGCGCTGGCCCTCTATCAGTTGAGTGTCACGTTGGTGCCCGAAACCGGAATCACCAGCGTTATTGTCGCGGGATTCGTCGTTGGCAATGCCCGCACTCCTGTCCACCGCGAGCTCAAGGAGTTTAAAGAACAACTAACCGTAATGTTGATCGGAATGTTGTTTGTGATTCTTGCCGCGGACGTTCGGCTCGCGGAAGTGGCGGCGTTGGGTTGGCGCGGCCTGCTTGTTGTTTTTGGACTAATGGTTGTGGTAAGGCCGATCAACGTGATCGTCTGCACCTTGGGCGGGGGCATGAATTGGCGTGAAAAAGCGTTCTTGTCGTGGCTTGCTCCGCGCGGCATCGTCGCGGCGGCTGTCGCATCGCTCTTTTATGATCGCATGTCGAGTGAAGGGCTAGCCGGTGGAGCCGAAATGAGGGCGTTGGTATTCCTCGTGATCGCGGTTACGGTGGTTTTTCAGGGGTCCACGGGAGCCGTGGTGGCCAAGTGGTTGGGGGTAAGACGTCCATCTGGCAGGGGTTACGTGATTCTGGGCGCACACGAAGTGGGGCGAGTGGTTGGGCGCCTGCTGCGCGATGCAGGAGAAGATGTCGTTCTCATCGACGCGAGCGCCGAGGCCTGCCGTGAGGCGCAGGAGGAGGGTTTTCGAGTGGTCTTTGGCAACGCGCTTGAGGAGCGAGTCTTGATTATGGCAGATCTCGAGTCGAGAAAGGGGGCAATTGGCACTCTACCCAATGAAGCAGTGAATCTGTTGTTTGTAAGAAGGGCTCGCAACGAATACAAGGTACCAAAAACCTATGTCGCCATCCAGCGGGGCCATGGTGCGATCGACGCGAAAATGGTGCACGACGCGGGAGCAACGGTACTGTTTGCCGAGGAGACCGATCTCGATCTATGGTCAGTTCGCATACGACGTGATTCTGCGCATATCGAGGTCTGGCGGCGTGATGACGGGGCGGTGGAGGATGATGAAGATAAGTCAATCCGGTTGAGTCGCGACGTGCAAAACCTGCTACTACCCTTGGCACTGCTTCGCGATGGTTCGCTGTCGCCGCTCGATGACCGGACCCGCGCAGACAGTGGCGATGAGGTCTACTGGCTTGTGCTGACGGAACGGGCAAAGCACTGGCAGGGTTGGTTGGAGCAATCCGGCTGGCGGCGGGTAGAGGCGCCAGTACCCGCCAAGGACAGCTGACGGCGCTTGTGTGGGGGCCAACGTATGCTGCGACGAGAACCTGCTTGCATTCTGGCTGCAAAGCTGGCCCGGACGCGCGGGTCAACGGGTGGACGGACTGGACGAACGTATGAGGTCCAGCTTGTCCGAACGTTTCATCTCTTTTATCATGACTTCACGTCTGAGTGCGCTTCGGCGTGACGGGTGGCCCTCTTTGTAGACTAGTCTGATGGGGAGACGCGCTCTCGTGTATTTTGACGCGGTGCCCTTGCGGTGAGATTGCAGACGCTTCGCGATGTCTGTTGTGATACCGGTATACAGAGTCTGGTCACGGCACTCTATAATGTATACGATCCATCTCACGTCTTGATATTACATCACTAGGCCGGAAAGGAAAAGGCGGATGCCGTCATTCGATGTTGTATCCCGAGTTGACATGCACGAGGTGACCAACGCGATCGATCAAGCGAACCGGGAGGTCACCAATCGCTTCGATTTCAAAGGAACGGACTCCCGATTCGAGCGACAGGAGTCGACGATAACGCTGCACGCCAGCTCTAAATTTCAGCTCAAACAGATGTTGGATGTTCTGGAGGGAAAGCTGGCCAAGAGGCATGTTGATCTCGGCTGTTTGCTGGTGGGTGAAGCAGAGGAGTCGGGGAAAGGTGCGCGGCAGACTGTGACCATTCGTCAGGGGATAGAGACCGACCTCGCCAGACAGATCATAAAGCGGATCAAGGAAACAAAACTCAAAGTCCAGGCTTCGATTCAGGGTGAAAAGGTACGAATATCCGGCAAGAAGAAAGACGATCTACAGCAAGTGATCGCCCTGCTCAAGGAACAAGAGTGGGATATGCCACTCCAGTTCGAGAACTTTCGGGACTAGCTAGTTGGTCCGCTACGGTCACGTCCGTAGGGTGGCCCTCAATCCGCAACACGAGCTCAGAGTGCAACGCCCGCATACCGGAGGTGACTATGACCAAGTCAGGATTTATACCGCTCGAATCCCATGAGGAATACTCGACCGAGGAGATGACAAAGCGTGCTGCGGAGTTTCTCGCCAACTTGCAGCGACGTCGCACGGTTAGACAGTTTTCGGAAAAACCAGTGACCAAAGAGATCATCGAGCAGTGTATTCGAGCGGCCGGGTGTGCGCCAAGTGGAGCAAATAAGCAGCCGTGGCATTTTGTGGTGGTTTCCGATGCCGTGCGAAAAAAACGAATCCGCGAGGCGGCTGAAGCCGAAGAGCGTGAGTTCTATAGCAGACGGGCACCCCAAGCTTGGTTGGAGGTCCTGGCGCCGCTGGGCACCGACGAAAACAAACCGTTCCTGGAGACGGCCCCCTACTTAATCGTAATCTTCGAACAGCGTTATGAGATCAACCAACGCGGGGAGAGGGTTAAGCACTACTACACCCAGGAGTCCGTGGGGATCGCTGTGGGTATGCTGATAACAGCCATCCATAACGCAGGTCTCGTATCCTTGACGCACACGCCTAGTCCGATGGGCTTTCTCAACGACATACTGGATCGGCCCGCGTATGAGCGCCCGTTTCTGATCCTCGTAGTTGGGCATCCCAGCAAAGATGCGGTGGTTCCAAAGCTCGAGCGAAAGTCGCTGGACCAAATCGTGACTTTTCTGTAGTCTCAACAAACCAAGCGTCACTTACTCGCCCACGACGCTATGCTCAAATGCTGTGCTTGTCCGTTCGAGAGCATGCTCCCCGATGGCAAATGTTATCAAGCAACCCTGTGACGACGGTGTCTTGCAATGTAGCGAGGCGACACTGCCGTGCTCCCGTTCGGTTGGCACCTGGGTACTCATAGCGACTATTCTTGGTTCCAGCATGGCTTTCGTTGATGGCACAGTCGTCAATGTCGCGTTGCCCGTGTTTCAGAGCGAGCTAAACGCGACTGTCTCCGACGTGCAGTGGATTGTGGAGTCCTACGCGCTCTTTCTGGCGGCGTTACTCCTGGTCGGTGGTGCGCTCGGCGATCGTTTCGGGCGAAAGCGTATTTTCGGCGTGGGTGTTTCGCTTTTTGCGCTGGCGTCCGTTACTTGTGGAATGTCTCAGACGACTACTCAGCTGATCATCTTCCGTGGCGCCCAGGGCGTCGGGGGAGCGCTGCTGGTGCCAGGTAGTCTGGCTATTATTAGCGCCACGTTTGACCGTGCTCAACGTGGGCGCGCGATAGGTACCTGGTCAGCGTTTACGGCGATAACCGCGGCGCTGGGTCCGGTGCTCGGGGGATGGTTGATCGAAAATCTGTCGTGGCGTTGGATCTTCTTTGTCAATATTCCGCTCGCCGTTGCGGTGATTGCAATTGTGTTGTGGCGGGTACCAGAAAGCCGGGGCGAAGCGACGGAGGGAAGGCTGGACTGGGTTGGGGCTGTCTTGGCCACGCTCGGTCTAGGCTTGGTGGTTTACGGACTGATCGAGTCGGCTAATCTGGGTTTGGGCCACCCCGTTGTTTTACTGACCATCGCGTTGGGATTCGTCGGACTTGTGGCGTTCATCCTTGTCGAGGCAAAGGGTCGAACACCGATGCTGCCGCTTAGCCTATTCGCTTCGCGAGACTTTAGCGGGGCGAACATCGTTACCCTTTTCTTGTATTCGGCGCTCAGTGCGGGGTTGTTCTTCCTGCCGTTTAATCTTATACAGGTCCAGGGTTATTCGACGACAGCGGCTGGCGCCGCCTTCCTGCCGCTGATCTTGATCATATTTCTGCTGTCGCGGTGGGCAGGCGGGCTAGTGACGCGTTTTGGTGCAACAATACCCCTGGTTGTGGGCCCCACCGTCGCCGCGGTTGGTTACGTATTATTTGCTCTGCCTGACATCGGTGGCAGCTACTGGCAAACGTTTTTTCCCGCTGTGGCCGTATTGGGGATTGGTATGGCCATAAGCGTAGCGCCACTGACGACGGTGGTCATGAATGCGGTGGGGACCACGAGATCGGGCCTGGCCTCTGGTGTAAACAACGCGATCTCTCGCACCGCGGGTCTTGTGTCGATCGCTGTGATGGGAGTCTTCGTGTTGACGGTATTCAACAATAATCTCGATGCTCGCCTGGAATTACTCGATCTGTCTGCGGAAGCGCGTACCGAGCTGAGCACCCAGCGAGTCAAACTTGCTGCCGCGGAAGTGCCTGCTGGGCTCGACGATGAGATGACTGGTGCCGTCGCACGAGCGATTGCCTCCTCTTTTGTCGTGAGTTTTCGGGTGCTCATGATGATCGCTGCTGGGCTCGCGCTGGCGAGCGCGGTCGCTGCAGGTCTCATATTGGGTAGGAAGGGCTCGGGGCAGAGTTCCGTCGGAGCCTGATTCCCACGGCAACCTTCACATCAATTCTCAACTTTGCTATACTACGAGTCTGTACGCAACGAGAGGAGCGTCGTGTCAAAGCGAGTAAAGAAAACACAAGAGCAGTGGCAGGGACAACTCACCCCTGAGCAATATCGAATCACGCGGCAGAAGGGAACCGAGCCGGCTTTTGCAGGTCGATTCCACGATTTTAAGGGGCATGGTGTCTACCGCTGCGTTTGCTGCGGCAACGTTGTCTTTGAGTCGAAAGCGAAGTTTGACTCTGGTACAGGATGGCCGAGTTTCTTCCGGCCTGCCGACAAACAGAGTACGACGGAAGCCACTGACAACAGTCTTGGTATGGTGAGGACTGAAGTGATGTGTAGCCGGTGTGACGCTCATCTGGGCCATGTTTTTGATGATGGGCCGCGCCCGACTGGTCTGCGGTACTGTATCAATTCTGAAGCACTGACATTTGACAGCACCGACGAGAAGTAGTGGCTGTTATGAGGGACATTACGAACAGACCAGGCGCTATAGGTTTGTGCACAGCAGTTATCTTGGCTCTGCTTAGCGCCAGCTGTGCCAACGATGACAACGGTCTCAGCGAAGGTGATATCGTTGCCATGAGAAACTTGAGCGAGGTGTATACTAGCGCCTGGATGGCTGATGATGCGGAAACGGTGATGGATTTGTTTACAGAAGACGCGGTGCTGATTCCACATCACGGTGCCGAGGTAGTAGAGGGAAACGAAGACATTCGGCGGTTTTTTTGGCCAGCGGATGGACCGGGGGTGACGATCACTGATTTCAGTCTCGTTCCCGCGGAGGTCAGTGGCAATAACGGACTTGGTTTCGTTCGTGGCCGTTTTTCGCTTAGTTTCGCTATGGAGGAGAATGGGGAGAGATCGGTTTACTCCAATGATGGCAACTACCTGATGATTCTGCGCAAGAGTCGCGACGGATCGTGGCGAGTCTCTCACTATATTTGGAACGATCCGGTACCCCAAGTACGTTAACGAGCGCCCAGCCAAACCTGCCGCCCGATTAAACAGGTAAGATATGAGCCATAGTATTGAAGAACTCGAAACACGCCTGGAACAACTAAACGACAGTCGGCAGGAAACGACTGAGAAAGTCGATGTTCTAAACGACCTGGCGAGAAGTTACTCCACAGATCATCCACGGCTGGCCCTGGACACCAGCGTGGAAGCGTACGAGCTTGCCAGAAAGTTGGGCTATAAAGAAGGACTGGCCGTCAGTCTTGGCAATACGGGGTTCTCGTATTACCTGCTGTCCGACCATGAAAAAGCGCTACACAGATTGCTCGAGTCCATAAGTTTGTGCGAGGAAACGGGGGACCGCAAGCACATGGCGCAAGCTTTGGACATTCTGGCCGCCGTGCAACAGAGTCTGGGCAACTATGGACAGGCGTTTTCAACGTCGCTGCGTGCCTTAAAAATCCATCGCGAGGTCGGTGATCGTCATTCTGAGGGATGGGTCTTGAACGGATTGGGCGGAGCGTACAACGATATCGGTGATTACGATCGCGCGGTCGAGCATCATGAGAAGAGTCTACGCGTCTTCGAGGATTTGCACAACAAGGTGGGCATAGCAAGGGCGTTGAATGGCCTGGGCACGGTGCATCAGAGTTTGGGCAACCATCAAAAAGCGCAGGAGTATCATCGTAGGAGTCTGAAGCTGTTCAGGGAGATGCGTAACAAGCTCGGAGAGGCCCGCGCACTGAATGATCTCGGATTGATCCACCAGGAACTCGGCGAATATGAAGAGGCCCTACGGTGTCATGAGAAGGCCTTGCAGCTCCGAGATCAAGTGGGAAACAAACAGGCCAAGAGTACAAGCTTGATCAATCTGGGCAAGTTATTCATAGAGAAACGCGACATCGACAAAGCCTTCGATGCGCTACACCGCGCATTGACGATCGCCATGGAGATCAAGGCCAAACCCAGAGTTTATCAGGCGAATCTTGCGCTGTCCGAAGCGCACGCGCTGAATGGCGATTTCTCGGAGGCTCTGGAGCATTACAAGATCTATCAACAAATAAAGGAAGAAGTGGCAGGTGACGAGGCCAACGCAAGGCTGAGGAATCTGCAGATCAATTTTGAGGTCGACTCTTCCAAAAGAGACGCCGAGATCTCTCGTCTAAAGAATGTGGAGCTGAAGCAAAAGAACGAGCAGCTTGAAAAGCTGTTGGTAGAGCTTAGAGAGACTCAGGCCCAGCTCATACAGACGGAGAAAATGGCGGCACTTGGTATTCTTGTCGCTGGTGTCGTTCACGAGATCAATAACCCGGTCGGAGCCATCAATAGCGCGGCTGACGTAACGCGTCGCTGCATCGCGTCGCTCGATCAAGTGTTGCGATCGGCCACATCACTGGATGACATTAGAAACAGCAAGCAGCGGAAAAGCGCACTTGAGACGCTAGAAAGCGTAGGCCGTATTACGCAAGACGCGATTAACCGCATAAGCAAGATTGTGCGTAGTCTAAAGAGCTTTTCCCGTCTCGATGAGGCCGAGTTTCAAGAAGCGGACCTTCACGAAGGGCTTGACAGTACATTAACCTTGCTGGAGCACGACTTCGGTGAGCGTATCAAGGTGGTAAGGGAGTTTGGGAGCGTTCCGCGTGTCCCATGCAATCCGGGTGAAATGAATCAGGTCTTCATGAACCTGCTCACCAATGCAAGTCAGGCGATCGACGGCAAGGGGACGATCAAGATCCGCACCTATGAAGATAAATCGCGTGTGCATATAGAGATCAGCGACACAGGTGTCGGCATCCCCAAGGTTCATATGGAGCGTTTATTCGATCCGACGATTTCGAAAAGAGGGGTAAGGGTAAAAGCAGGGTTGGGGTTGTTTACGTCGTACAATATACTCAAGAAACACAAGGGTGACATCAAAGTTGACAGTAAAGTTGGACGAGGCACGGTCTTCACACTGATTCTGCCAACCGGCGCTCAGACGGGTGCCGGTGCTGCAGACCGTGTCATACATTAGTACCCCGGGATCGGAGCAGGTCCGATGAAGTTAGCGACATCCTACGTCTTGATGGGATTGCTGATTCTGGCGAACGCGTGCGAGTCCCCTGATAACGAGACGGGCGGGCGTAACGCCCCGGCTCTTATGCAGCTGGTCATTATGGGGCCACCAGGCGCGGGAAAGGGCACGCAAGCCAGGAAGATCGCAGCGAAGTATGGAATCCCCCACATCTCAACGGGCGATATACTGCGAGCGGAAGTCGCCCGCGGTACGGAGTTGGGCAAGCAGGTCAAAGGCATTATGGAAAGCGGTGAGTTGGTAGCCGATTCGATTGTGCTAGATCTGGTCGACGTCCGCCTCGCCGAACCTGACTGTAATAATGGGTTCATTCTCGATGGATTTCCCCGCACGGTACCACAGGCTGAGGGTCTGGATGGCATAATCAACAGGCAGCGCACGGGGACGCTGAAAGTCATCGATCTGGTAGTGTCGGATGAGATCCTGGTTGCCCGGCTGCTTGCCCGCGAGCGGGCGGACGACACGGAAGAGACGATACATAATCGAATCGAGGTTTATCACCAGAAGACCGCTCCCCTCATCGGGTACTACGGTGGCCGGGGTGTACTGGTCCAGGTTAATGGCGCACAGCGGATCGACGAGGTGTTCGATGATATTGTGGCGGCTTTGGCCAAGAACAGATGAGCAAGGTTTCTTTGAGGAGGAGATCCGGTAGCATGAGCAATCGAGGATTTAACGTTGGCTTGATCGTAGCAGTGACTTTGGTTCTCTCGGTAACGACCGGAGTCGCCGATGACGCGAAAAAAGAACCGGGTGAGGCGCGTTTTCTTACCAATCCACGGGCGCTGACCTACCAGGGTAAGCGCGCGGGCGAAGGCTACTTCTCACACGACGAGCGACACGTGATATTTCAGGACGAGCGCGAGTCCGACAATCCCTTTTATCAAATCTACGTAATGAGCCTGGAGACCGGGGAGACACACCGGGTATCCACAGGACTTGGCAAGACGACATGCGCATTTTTTAGGCCTGGCACGGACGAGGTAATATTCGCCTCGACGCACCTTGACCCCGACGCCAAGAAAAAACAGGTAGAGGAAATCGAATTTAGAGCATCCGGTAAGAAGCGGCGGTACTCGTTTGATTATGACGAGACATTTGATATTTTCTCAGCCCGGCGGGACGGCAGCGACATGAAGCGTCTGACCAGCACATCAGGTTACGACGCCGAGTGTGCCTATTCACCCGATGGTAACCAGATCGTGTTTTGTTCGATACGCGATGCGTATCCCGTCGCAAACCTATCCAAGAAGGATCAAAAACAGCTGCAGGTCGATGCTTCGTATTTTGGTGAGGTCTACATTATGGACGCCGATGGAAGTAATGCCAGACGATTGACCAATTGGGAGGGTTACGACGGCGGACCGTTCTTCAGCCCGGACGGAACACGGATCTTGTGGAGGCATTTCGACGAAAGCGGGATGGTGGCCGATGTTTATACCATGAGGCTCGACGGTTCCGACCGGCGTCAGCTGACAGATTTCGACTCCATGTCTTGGGCACCTTACTATCATCCGTCCGGCAGCTACGTGATCTTCACGTCGAATAAACTTGGCTTTTCGAATTTTGAGCTTTACATCGTGGATGCGCAGGGAATTCAGGAGCCGGTGCGGGTCACTTTTACGGACGGATTTGATGGTCTTCCCGTATTCTCACCGGACGGGCGTCGTCTTATGTGGACGTCGAACCGCTCGTCCTCGAAGAAGTCGCAGCTCTTTCTGGCAAGATGGAATCACGCCGCCGCGTTGCAGGCTCTACAGCTGACTGCGGTCGCTGCGAACCAGGCAGGAGACGTTTCGCGGTACTCTGCGGACATATCAGCGGCGGATCTCAGCGCTCATGTCGAGTATCTGGCCTCTGATCAGCTCGAGGGTCGAATGACCGGTTCACAGGGCGCCCGGATGGCGGGTGACTATATCGCGGACCGGTTCAAAGAGCTGGCACTCGAACCGCTCGACGAGGAAGAGGGTTATTTTCAAGTGTTCCCCTTTACGTCGGGGGTCGAGATCGATGCGGGTGGGTGTCGGCTCAGCGTATCCGACGGAGCGAACTCGCGAAACGGGCATGAACTGAAGGTGGAGAGAGACTTCCGTCCGCTTGCATTCGCAGAGAACGACGAAGTGGAGGGTTCCATCGTTTTCGCGGGGTATGGGTTGAACGTGCCGGATAACGGACAGAGAGGGCACGAGTCCTACTCGGGTCTCGATGTTAAAGACAAAGTGGTGATGGTTCTGCGCTATGTCCCCGAGGGCGTGGACACCGAGAGGAGGCGCGAGCTAAACCATTATGCGGGTTTACGCTACAAAGCCATGGTCGCGCGTGAGAAGGGAGCGAAAGCGATTCTGATGGTGGGGGGGCCAAACTCGCCCAACGCAGGCGAATTGATACCGCTCAAATTTGATCAAAGCTCGGCCAGTTCGGGCATTGTCGCTGCCTCGATCTCTGGAGAGGTGGCACAGATGATTCTCACAGGTGCGGGCAAGGATCTGCATGAGGTCCAGTCGGGGTTGGACGACGAGAATCCTCATTTTGAGGGGACGTTTGAGATTCCCGATGTCCGCGTGAAGATCGCCACCTCGGTGAATAGAACAAAGAAGGACGGCCGAAACGTCATAGGTATGATTCCTCCAGCCAAAAGGCAAAGCGAGACTGAGTACCTCTTGATTGGTGCGCATTACGATCATATTGGCTATGGCGAGATTGGTTCTCTCGCCCACAAAGACGAAGAAGGTCAGATACACAATGGAGCGGATGACAACGCCTCTGGAACGGCGACGGTGCTTGAAGTAGCGGCGGCGTTGGCTGAGTTGAAGATGAGAAGTCCAGCCAAGTTCCGACGGGGTGTCATCGTTGCGCTTTGGTCGGGAGAGGAATTGGGCACGGTTGGTTCATCGTATTTTGTCAGTCATTCTCCAACGCCGCTCGACCGTATCGTTGCCTATCTGAACTTTGATATGGTAGGACGCCTGAGGGACAACAAACTGACGATGCAAGGTGTGGGGTCATCAACCCTTTGGCCCGAGCTGATAGAAAAACGCAATGTGCCTGCCGGCTTCGATCTAACGCTACAACAAGATCCTTATTTGCCAACAGACGTTAGTCCGTTTTATCCAAAAGAAGTCCCTGTCTTGAGCTTCTTTACCGGTAGCCATGAGGACTACAACCGCCCAACCGATGACTGGGCGACCCTGGACTACGACGGGATGGAGAGAATCGCGACGTTTGCGTTGGGTATGTTGACCGACCTCATCGATCGCGAGCAGCGACCACAATACGCTGAGGTCCAGCAAACCAAGAGTCCACAGGGGCAGCGGGCCTCGTTGCGTGCCTACCTGGGCACGATCCCCGATTACGCGACGGACGGCATCGAAGGCGTAAAACTGTCCGGCACCAGGGCCGGTGGTCCTGCTGACCTGGCCGGTGTTCAGGGTGGGGATATCATCATCGAACTCGACGGCCAAAAAATCACCAATATCTACGATTACACGTATGCCTTAGATGCGGTAAAGATCGGCAAAGCCGTAGAGATCGTTGTCCTGCGCAACGACAAACGGGTCACCTTGACCATAACCCCCGAAACCCGCAAGTGAAGCCGTAGATGGGCTAACCGTCTTCACGCGGGTCTGGTGGACGATCGATGGCTTGACCAACCACGGTGATAACGGTATACTAGTCAATAGTCAACACCGCGTATTGTAGAGGATTGCCGCCATGCAACCTCCTCTCCGCCGACCACATCGCGGGGTCGCAGCCGACGTGCTCATGTTGGGTCGTGGGCCAAAGGGCCTTTAACCGCGTCTTGCGTGGCTCGGGCACCATCCAGCCTGCAACTGATTTTGGAGGCCTTGTACCGAGCGTGCCCCAGTTCTGCTTCTTTAGTTCTTGACCAGCAATCAGGAGATGACGAACTTGTCTAGTCAGCATCGAGGAAAAAAGCGCGACGAGACCGACGCGCACGAACTTATTGGCGAAGAAGGATTCCGCACCATCTACGAGCATGCGCCAGTGATGATCGACTCCTTTGACGATAAGGGTAGGTGTCTGCTGTGGAACCGCGAGTGCGAGAAGAACCTTGGATGGACCATTGAAGAAATTCGGGATTGCGCGGATCCGCTGGCATTGACTTATCCCGACCCCAAGACGAGGGATAGGGTGCTAAACACAATTAAAAAGGCCGATGGCAAGTTCCGCGAGTACGAGGTTTTGGCCAAGGACGGGTCCACGCGAACGCAGCTATGGGCCGATTTTCGTCTGCCGGACGGTACGTTGATTTCGGTAGGTCACGACATCACGGAGCGCAAGTCGGTGGACAGGGCACTCGAGGAAAAAGATGAGCGTCTGCGTACGCTGGTCGAGCAAATCCCCGCCGTGCTATGGACGACTGACATCAACCTGTGTTTTACCTCGAGCGAAGGCACAGGGCTGGAATCGCTTGGCCTGAAGCCTGGGCAGGTTGTCGGGCTGAGTCTCTACGAGTATTTTAGCACGGATGATCCCGATTATTTGCCCATTGAGATGCACCGCCGGGCTCTGCGAGGTGAATCGGTGAAGTACGATACGTTGTGGTCAGAGCGCGTCTTCGAGTCGCACATCGATCCGCTCCGCGATAAGGACGGCAAGATAATCGGATGTCTGGGATTCGCTCTCGACGTAACCGAACGTAAGAAAGCCGAAGCCGCACTCAAGGACAGTGAGGTCAGACTGCGGCAGATCATAGATCTGGTGCCTCACATGATATTCGCCAAGGACAAAACGGGACGGTTCATTCTGGTCAATTCCGCGGTCGCTGAAGCCTACGGAAAAACTGTGGATGACCTCCTTGCGTTCAGGCACGTGGATGTTCACGCCACAAAGCAAGAGATTGAACATTTTTTGAAGGACGATCTGCAGGTTATCGATAGTGGGATCCCGAAGTTCATACCCGAAGAGTCGTTCGTGGACGTTTATGGCGTCGAGCGTATCCTGCAAACTACTAAGATTCCGTATAATGTCCCCAATACCGACGAAAGGGCGGTCCTTGGCGTGGCGGTTGATATCACGGAACGAAAGCGCGCAGAGGAAAAGGTCCGACTCTCGCAGCAGCAGTTACGCGCTCTTGCGTCTCGACTGCAGGAGGTGCGTGAAGAAGAGAGCGCAAGCATCGCGCGAGAGATCCACGACGAGCTTGGACAGACATTGACGGGACTGAAGTTGGATATCACCTGGATTCGTAGAACATTATTGGCGTCTGAGTCCAGCAACCAAGGCTCCGAAATCGTACAGCGACTTAACTCCATTGCCGGCGAGGTTGATGCCGCGATAAGAGCGGTCAGGCGAATTGCTACTCAGCTTCGTCCGGTCATCCTGGACGACCTTGGCCTGGCAAGAGCCCTCGAGTGGCAGACGCAGGAGTTTGAATATCGCACCGGGATAAAGAGCGTGTTCAAAATGGATACGGGTGAAAGCAATCTCGATCCCGAGCGTTCGACGGCGGTTTTTCGGATTTTTCAGGAGATTCTAACGAACGTAGCCAGACACGCCCGCGCGGAGTGTGTAAGAACAAAGTTGAATCACGACAACGGATTTCTCGTCCTGGAGGTTGTTGATGACGGCTTGGGAATATCCGACAAGGACGTCAATAGTCCGCGCGCGCTGGGCATCCTGGGCATGCAGGAACGCGCGCAGGTTTGCGGTGGCGACGTTGTCATAAAGCGACAAAACGGGGGCGGCACACGCGTAACCGTTAGGATTCCGGTCGATTAGGGCTATAGTTGGGTCCAACAACGGCATATAGCCCGGATGGAGATGAGATGAGAGTCTTGATTGTAGATGATCATGCAGTTGTCCGCCGGGGTCTGCAGCAGATTGTACTCGACGAGTATAAGGATCTGGTATTCGGAGAAGCCAAGAATGGTCAGGAGGCCCTCGAACTCGTGCGGCATCAGGAGTGGGACGTCGTTATCCTGGACATCTCGATGCCGGGTCGTAGTGGACTCGACGTTCTCAAGGATATCAAGAAGGCGCGGCCGAACACTCCTGTCCTGGTGCTTAGCATCCATCCCGAGGATCAGTTTGCCGTCCGTGTTCTCAAAGCAGGAGCGTCGGGTTATATGACAAAAGAGACGGCGCCGGAGGAGCTTGTCAGCGCTGTCAACAAAGTGGTTGCCGGCGGCAACTATGTCAGCGAGGCGTTCGCGGAGATTCTCGCAAGCGATCTGCAAAGGGATGCGAGTGAGGTCTCTTTGCACAAGAGGCTTTCAGATCGCGAGTACGAGGTCATGATCAAGATAGCATCGGGCAAAACGGTTTCAGAGATCGCCGAAGAACTCTCTTTGAGCGTCAAGACTATCAGTACATATCGCGCCCGCGTCCTCGAGAAGATCAACATGAAGGGCAATGCTGAGCTCACACGCTATGCCATCAAACACGGCCTGGTGGACTGATTGCCTGCTCACGGTCGTTAATCAAACGGTATACGCTGTGACACCCTTGATCATGGTTTAGTACCCCTCTCACAACACAAGGGTTCTGTCGCTATCCCCCTGGCGCATCCAACTCCTGTAAGACGCACACCGACAGGCTTCGTCAGGTTTTGCCTACGCAAAATTCATACTTCTATCTGATTGCGAAGAAGCCCCATTTCCGGCATATTACTAGTGTCTTCTCTAAAGGATTGTTTGTATGTAAGACAATCGTTTGGGTACACAGGAGTCTGGCGGCGCAGGCTCGTGAGTTGTCAACTAAAGAACTATTCCAAAGAAGTCTGCGCCGCACCACAACCACCATCCGCTCTGCCGACACTCACTGCCGCGAATCTTTTGGAGAAGGCCATCGAAGCAGCCTCGGCACAAAACGACAGCCAACGGAATTAAAGAGGGTCGCACGCATCGCGAAATTGATGATTTAGCAACAACACTCGTACCCACGCCGATTTCGCGATATCATCAAACGGAAGTAGCTCAAAGCGGCCCTCTTTATTTTTGTATCTCCCAGACAGCTTTCACTCGTTCAAGCGGACTCGCATCGCCCCGCCCGTGGCGCCTATCAACGGAAGAACCAACGGACTGACGTCCAGCGCACAGAACGGCTGATGGTGTAGGGGGGAGTGAAGCTTGACTGGCCATGTTGGTAGACAGCCCGGTCTTAGACCGGGAAAAACCCGTAGAAAGGCCAGCGTTCCAGCAATCTGGACACCATGAAGCAGGGGTACGGACTGTGCCGAACAACGCAGTGGTTGTCAAATATGTGGACTTGTGTATAATGTCAAGACATCGTATCACGGCGATCCGCTCGCTGTGCTGTGTGTGGGGAGGTTGCTAGTTGTTGCCAGTTTGCGTAACACAATCTCACGGGAGACGAATTAATCGTGTGTGCGAGCAGAAAAGCGGCAAGTGCCCCATCACCAGACGCCAAGCGTCACGACGTTGCGGCTAAACCACTTCTCGATCGATACGCGGAAGTGCGTGCATTCACCGACGAGCTGTGCCATCCGCTCGAGACCGAAGACTACGTCATCCAGACTATGGCTGATGTCAGCCCGACAAAATGGCATCTTGCCCATACCAGCTGGTTCTTCGAGACGTTTGTCCTGACCCCCCACTACCCGGGTTATGTGTCTCCACACCCCGCTTTCGCGTTTCTCTTCAATTCTTATTACAATGCCATCGGTGATATGCACCCCCGTCCGCATCGAGGTTCGTTGTCGCGACCCACAGTGGCGGAGATTTTCGCTTATCGCGAACATGTGGACGGACATATAACAAGCTTGCTGGAAGGTTTGGATAAGCGCTCTTGTGGAGACATAGTATCGATTATCGAGTTGGGAATACACCACGAACAGCAACACCAGGAGCTCATTTTGAGCGATATAAAACACGTCTTCTCAAAGAATCCCTTGCAGCCCTCTTACAAATTGCAAGATGCGCCTGCACCGCGGGTCTCCGGACTCTCGCCGGCGCGGTGGGCTGACTATCCAGAGGGGGTACACTCGGTCGGATTTGAGGGAGATGGCTTTTGCTATGATAACGAATCGCCACGTCACCGGGTGTTTCTAAATGACTTCCGTCTTGCATCGCGGCTTGTGACTAATGGTGAATTCCTCGAGTTTGTGGTAGATGGGGGTTATAAGAAACCGGAGTTTTGGCTTTCCGACGGGTGGGCGACCGTGAGAGAAAATGGTTGGAAGGCGCCGTTGTACTGGGAGAAATCCGATGAGGGATGGCGGATTTTTACGCTGGCAGGCATGTCTGAGCTTGATGCAAGCGAGCCCGTGATTCATGTGAGCTACTTCGAGGCCGACGCGTATGCGCGTTGGGCCGGATGTCGCTTGCCCACGGAGGCGGAGTGGGAGGTGGCGGCTCGCGACGCACCCATCGAAGGAAACTTTGCCGATAGCCGCAGATTTCATCCTCTTCCCTTGTCGGGTGAAAGGCCGAATGGTGACATGGCTCAGATGTTTGGCGACGTGTGGGAATGGACACAGAGCCCGTATACGGCGTATCCGGGGTATAAGCCGGTGCCAGGAGCGCTGGGCGAATACAACGGCAAGTTTATGTGCAACCAGCTGGTGCTGCGAGGTGGATCGTGCGCGACGTCTCGTTCCCACATTCGGCCCACGTACCGCAATTTTTTTCCCGCTGCCGCGCGGTGGCAGTTTGCGGGCATACGTCTCGCGAACGACGCGACCAAGTGATAATCCTATGGCCCGACCGTTAAAAGTACGGGACTTTGCCCCGGAAACCGACAGCTTTCTGCAAGAGGTTATTACGGGGCTTCGCAAGCCCGTGAGGGAGATTCCCAGCAAGTTTTTGTACGATGAGCGTGGTTCGCGTCTCTTCGATGAAATCACACGTCTCGATGAGTACTATCCGACCCGTACAGAGATCATGATCTTACAGCGTTACATAGGCGAAATTGTCGAATGTATCGGTCACGGCTCCATGCTGATCGAGTATGGGAGTGGAAGCAGCGAAAAAACCAGAATCCTCTTGAATCACCTTCCGGATCTGGCCGCCTATGTCCCGATCGATATATCTAAAGAGCACCTAACGCGCTCTGCTCAGGACATCGCCGAAAAGTATCCCCATCTCGAAGTACTGCCCGTCGCTGCCGATTACAACGATTCTTCGTTTCGTCTTCCGTCCAGCTCCAAAACGGTGTCGCATCGTGTCGTATATTATCCGGGATCAACGATTGGCAACTTTCATCCGCCTGAGGCGGTCGCGTTTCTGAGAAGGATTGCATTCCTGTGTGGTTCAGGAGGGGGTTTGCTGCTGGGCGTTGACCTAAAGAAAGATCCGGCCATTCTTCATGATGCCTACAACGACCGGGATGGGGTCACGGCCGAGTTCAATCTCAACCTGTTGAAGCGTATAAACGATGAGCTCGATTGTGATTTTCAGCTGGATCAGTGGAGACACAGAGCGATCTACAACAAAGAAGCGGGGCGTATAGAGATGCACGTCGTGAGCCTGTGCAAACAGGCGGTACATCTCAACGGTGCAGTCATCGAGTTTGAAGAGGGGGATAGCATCTGGACGGAGTCATCGTACAAGTATACGGTCGAGGAGTTTGACACTATCGCGGCCAGAGGCGGGTTCGAAGTCGAGAAGGTTTGGACCGATCCCGAAGACCTGTTCAGTGTTCAATACCTGACGACTTCAATGACGTGATGCGTTTCTGCCCCACAAGAGTCATTGCCGTCCCCCGGTTGTCGGTTGAGTAGAGTTCATCACCTCTGGGTTGATAGCGACGACCTGTGCGAGGGTCTATTTATTGTGGGACGTTTGGAGGGGTGACCGCCGTGTTTTTGCCGCTGATTACAGGAATTCTCGCGGGATTCGTACACGTGTTGGTGGGGCCGGACCACCTGGCCGCCGTGGGCACGCTCGTTGCCGATCAGAGACGAAGGCCGTGGAAAGTCGGATTTTTCTGGGGGGTGGGGCACACCTACGGTGTCTGGTTGATCGCGATCCTAGTGCTCTTGTTCAAGGCGGTCATACCCATCGAGAAGCTCACCGGCGTAAGTGAGATTCTGGTGGGAATTACGCTGATCACCATCGGATTGTGGAGTCTTCGCAAGGCGCTGGTTCACAGGATTCACTATCACGAGCACACCCATGGTGGCGACAGTCACGCCCACTTTCACATACACAAGAGTGTCGACGAGCAACATCAACGGGCAACACACGATCACACGCATGCCGCAACGGGTGTTGGTTTACTGCACGGATTGGCTGGAAGCTCTCATTTATTGGCCGTACTGCCCACCGCCGCTCTACCAGGCTGGACGGCGGTTGCTTACATTCTCGGCTATGGCTTGGGCTCGGTAGCGGCTATGAGTGGTTTTTCGTGGGTGATGGGCAGATTAATGAGTCGTTGGATAGCCGCATACTCAAACACGTACAGTATCATCCTGGGCAGCTTTGCACTAGCGGCGATGGGTCTGGGCATCTTGTGGCTCGTTCACGTTTGATCGTGGGTCAAATATTTTTCGCTTCCGTCTATCGTCTCATGGCGCTTAGGGCGCCAGTGGTTACTGCCGAGGCGATTTTACTTCCTCATCTCGACTGTGAAATGTGTTTCTGAACAGGTTTGCTGTGAGGTAAAACCTGAATGAGTCAATGCTCCGAGTTGGCTGACTTATTAACCATATGTATGTAAAGGATTAACCGGCTGTCCAAAAACGGGGGTTAAGAATGAAACGTCTTCTGTTGAGCATGCTGACTACTGCAAGCCTTGCCACAGCCTCGCCGGTCGCGGCGGCGGATAACGGCGCTTCGGCGGATCTGCAAAAGTTGTTTAACGAAGACTGGGAGCTCTTTCTCGAACAGCACCCTTTGTCTGCAACCTTCTATGGAGACCACCGGTACAACGACAAGCTTCCGCACGTCTCCGAGGAAGCGAACAGGAACCGGAAAGACATCACCGAGGCGTCTATTAGACGGCTGGATGCGATCGACCGCGAGGCCCTGTCAGCCGTGGAGCAGGTCAACTACGATATATTCAGGAGATTAAAGGAAAATCAAATCAAGGAATTTGAGTTTCGTGTCTACCTCATGCCCATTACCAACCGAAGTGGATTTCACGTGGCCTTTCCACAGCTGCCCGATCGGGTTCCGCTCAATACCGTCACAGACTACGAGAATTATGTCGCGCGGCTGAATGGTTTCAAATCTTACGCACGGGAACATATCGAAGTGATGACAACGGGAATCGCCGAGGGGTATGTTCTGCCCAGAATCGTCCTGAAAGGCTTCGAGTCGACCATTGAACCTCATATTGTGGAAGACCCGACACATAGCCTTCTGTACAAGCCATTCAAAAACTTTCCCGACAGGGTGACCGTTCCGGATCGTCAGCGATTGTCCGAGGCCGGCGCCATGGCCATCAAGAACTCCGTTGTCCCTGGTTACCGGCTGTTTCTGAAGTTCATGCGCAGCGAGTATTTACCGGCCGCCAGGCTGGAGATAGGGGCATCGTATCTGCCCGCGGGCCGGGAGTTTTATGAACACCGCGTGCATCGTTACACGACTTTGCCCCTGGCAGCGGAGGAAATCCACGATATAGGTCGTGCCGAAGTGGACCGTATTCGGGGAGAGATGGAAGAAATAATAGCCGAGGTCGGGTTCGAGGGAAGCTTCAGCGGCTTCGTCGAGTTCCTTCGCACCGATGACCGGTTCTACGTCGACACGCCCGAAGATCTGATGAGACGTGTCGCGTACGTTCTAAAGAAGATGGACGGTGAGCTTCCCGGTCTGTTCAAGACGCTGCCCAGGATGCCGTACGGTATAAAACCCGTCCCCGAGTATATTGCACCTAAAACCACGACCGCCTACTACAACCGGCCCGCCGGCGACGGCACGAAGGCGGGCCTTTACTATGTAAACACGTACGATCTCCAGAGTCGTCCAACGTATGAGATAGAGGCGCTGTCGCTCCACGAGGCGGTTCCGGGCCATCATCTGCAGATAGCCATCCAACAGGAGTTGGATGGTATTCCAGAATTTAGGCGTTTCACGGGGTTTACGGTGTTTGTGGAGGGATGGGCGTTGTACTCAGAGCGTCTGGGTCTCGAGGCCGGTTTCTACGAGGATCCGTATAGTAACTTCGGCCGCTTGACATACGAAATGTGGCGCGCGTGCAGGCTCGTCGTAGACACGGGTATGCACTACCTCGGTTGGAGCAGGCAACAGGCGATCGACTTTATGGTGGACAATACGGCGCTGACGAAACACAACATCACCACGGAGGTGGATCGATATATTTCATGGCCGGGTCAGGCACTCGCATACAAGATGGGTGAGCTCAAGATCCGTGAACTTCGCTCGATGGCTCAGGAGCAGCTCGGTGCAAGGTTCGACGTCCGGGAGTTCCATGATGTGGTTCTGGGCAGCGGTGCCGTGCCCCTGGATATTCTGGAGGCCAATGTAAATCGCTGGGTAAGCAACAGTGATTAAACCAGATACGAAGTCTCTGTGCGTCGGGTCAATTTCGATGTGACCTTGGGCAGGTATTTCGTGTCTATCCATGTGATCACATCGCACCCCAATATTTTGATCGACCCGCTGCGGTATCTTGTCATAAACTCAAAACACAGCGGCTGGCAAGCATCATCGGGGACGCGTATATCTAATAATTGTTCTTGGTTTTTTGCCCCAGGAGGGTGATGTCATGAGATTCGTTTCTAGTGTGGCGTGTGTCGTTCTGATTCTGGCGTTCGTGGTAACCGGCTGCCAGCCCAAGCGATCCCGGGTAAAGATTGCCGACCTCGAAGACACAGTCGAGCGACAGAACGCAAAAATTGAAGAGCTCCAGTCATCGCTGGATGAGCAAGAGTCTGAGCTGGGCATGAAGCAAAGCGAGATCAAGACCCTGGAGCAGCAAGCGCGCACCGCGGAAAAGCAAAGTCGCGAGGCCACCCGTACCGCCCAGGACACACCGGTCGCTGCGCGAGCCGGCGCGGACCTACTGCCCAATGCCAAGGTTGGCGAGTGTTACGCGAAAGTATGGATTCCTGCGGCGTATGAAACCCTTAGCGAACGCGTGCTCAAGAACGAGGCAAGCGAGCGCCTCGAAGTTATTGCACCGAAGTACGAGTGGGTTGAGCAACAATTAGTCGTCAAAGAGGGCTCGGAGGAAATCGAGGTGATCCCGCCGAAATACGAGTGGGTCGAAGAGCAAGTGCTCGTGAAGCCCGAATCCAAGAAGATCGTGACGGTACCTGCGGTGTACGAAACCGTGACGGAGAAAGTCGTAGATACTCCAGCGCACACCGAGTGGAAGAAGGGGCGCGGACCCATAGAAAAGGTCGACAATGCGACCGGTGAGATCATGTGTCTCGTGGAAGTACCGGCCACCCATAAGACGGTGAAGAAGCGCATGCTCAAGACGCCGGCGACGACAAAAGAAATCAACATCCCGGCGGAGTACAAGACGGTGAAAAAGCGTTTGCTAAAAGAGCCGGCGACGACTCGCACGGTGGAAATCCCCGCGCAGTACGACGTGGTCAAAGTGCAGAAGATGGTCTCGCCGACCGATGTCAAGCGTATTCCGATCGAGGCGGAGTACGTGACGCTCACTTATCGCAAGAAGATCAGCGAGAGTCGCTTGGAGTGGCGCCCTGTGTTGTGTGAGACGAACATGGGCTCCAACGTCGTCTCCGACATTCAGAGGGCTCTGAAAAGCGCCGGTCATGATCCCGGTCCGATCGATGGTGTCTATGGTGGCAAGACCAGCCGAGCGATTACTTCGTACCAAAAGGAGAAAGGTCTCGCCACGGGCGGATTGACGATGGCGACGATCAAATCGCTGGGCGTCGTGGTAGGTCGATAGCCGAGAAGGATACGACTTACACCCTCGTTCTTGAACAAGCAAACGGGCGTGAACGTAAGGACGGGTGGAACCGCGCAGTCAGTTTCGAGGCTGCGTGGTTTCGTCCGTCCTTTTGTAAACCAGAAAGCGACGGTCGCGGTCTGCGATCACGAGCATCACGGACCCTCTCAGCCTGTCTGCAAGCTCCTCGAGCGACGCCTCGTCCTGCAATGGCCCCTTGCCTGGATGCGGTCTTGCGTTGGGCACGAACTGGAGAAGTCTACTCAGTACTTGGGTTTTTACCGCGTAGCTGACATTGGGAAGTGGCCGCGCGGGCTCGGATCCCGTCGACGTGATCCCCAACATCGAGGTCACGATACCCACGACCTCCCCGCGCATATTCACCAGTGGGCCACCGCTGTTGCCCGGCTGTATGGGGACAGATGTTTGGTAACTGCGAACGTCGTCCCGGATGCCATTCTCGCCACTAATAATCCCGGTTGTGAGCTTTGGCTCTTCACCCATGATATCAATACGCGGAAAACCAATGGTGAAAACACGCTCGCCGAGCCGCCCTGTTGTGTCGGTCAACGGCAGAGCTTTGGGGAGACGATGGGGCTGGGCGGTTCGTAGGATCGCGATATCGCTCGTTTCGTCCCTGAGAACCACGTAGGCCTCGATCTGGTCCTGGTCGTTGGTGACGAGTTGGACCGTGTCGGTTTCGGCCACGACGTGGTTGCTGGTGACGACGTACCCGGCCGCGAGCGGCCAGGCAGTGCCGGTCGCCGATGTGACGATGGTGGGATGGTCGCTGGACCGTGGGTTTGAGTGTGCTGTTGCGCCGCCCATGATTAGCGCGATCAACGTGATTGTGGCCGCGGCGCGCGCGTTCACCGACTTCAACGTTCTATGGAGTATCGATAGCATATCTGATGCGTCGCCAAGCAGTTATTCGCTCGCTCGTTGTAATTTCTGGGCCAAACCCGTTGATGCGTGTGAGGGATCAAGCAAAGTTAGGGCCAACATCACGGTCTACGGCGTGTCGAGACACCATGAGACGTGCCACCAGAGAACGTGAGCGGGTGCTGGCGGGGAGTGAAACCGTTGTGAGGACCCAAAAAGTGCCTCCAGCCACGGATTGACAAAAGTCGACAAAACCTATAACTTTATAGTTCTGGAACAAAGGTGCCCTCTCGCTCGGAGACGTGGCATCACCGGCGTTCGAGCGACCTATCCCTATGAAACGTGTACTCTTATCACTTCTTGTGGCGGGGCTCAATCTGTTGTGCCCGCGTGATTTTGCCAGCAGTCAGGATTTCCCGCCGGCGTTGGTCGTTACCGAGCCGGTGAAGACGCTCGACTTCCACAAGCAGCTCACCCTGATCGGCCGCTCCAAGGCCCGCGCCGAAAGCCGTATCGTGTCGGAGGTATCGGGTCGGGTCGTGAGAATTGGCGCGCGCGAGGGGGTATGGATATCCAAGGGGAAGCCCCTCGTGACTATTGATGCGCAACGTATCCAGTTTACACTCGATGCAAAAACAGCGGAGGCGGCTCAGGCTGAGGCCGATGCGGACCTCGCCAAGAAAGAGTTGGCCCGTGCGGAGAATCTTTTTGAGCAGGAAATCCTCCCCGAACGTACCCTGGACGCCGCGCGTGCGGCAGCCACGCGAACCATCGAGCGGTATCACCAACTTGAGGCGGAGCGCAATCAGCTCACAGTGGATGTAGCGAACTGCACGATCCGGGCGCCGTATGGCGGTTTTACGATCCGAGAGCTGATCCAAGTCGGCGAATGGGTGAACCCGGGAACACCCGTCTATGAAATCGTGGATCTGTCGGTGGTCAAGGTTACGCTGGATCTTCCGGAGCGTCATTTTGGCCACGTCAGCATAGGGAGTTTAGTGTCGATCATGGTCTCCGGCAATGATCAAACCCGCCTTGTCGGCAAGATCACCGGTATTGCTCCCCAAGCTTCGCCAACCACCCACACCTTTCCAGTCATCGTTTCCGTTCAGAATGGTGATGGGCGGTTGGGGAGTGGTATGCTGGTGAAGGCGACGGTTTCGCTAAAGGGCAAGTTCACGAGTCTCGCCGTGTCCAAGGACGCGATCATCCGGCAGGGGGATCAGACGCTTGTCTATACGATCGTCGAAGGGAAAGCAGCCCCGATACAGGTTAGATTGTCTTCCAGCAACGGCAGCATGGTAGCCGTCGAGGGCGAAGGGCTGACGGATGGTATGCCCGTGGTGGTTCGCGGAAACGAGCGAATCTTTCCGGGAAGCCCCGTGCAGACGCCCGATGGCGGCAGGGACTCGGGTGAAGACCCCGAGGGAGACGCTGCCACTCAAACCAGCGGATAGCAGCGACGGATGAGTCTTGTAACCTCGTCGATACGTTACCCCGTTACGGTAGCCGTTGGCGTTCTGCTCGCCTTTCTTGGCGGGTTTCTCGCTCTAACGGCTGTGCCAATTCAGCTAACTCCGGACGTTGACCGACCGGTCATCAACGTGACGACGTCATGGGTCGGAGCCTCCCCAGAAGAGATCGAAAAAGAGATCATAGAGGAGCAGGAGGACTACCTGAAATCGGTCGAAGGCGTTGTAAAGATGGATTCCGAATCATACGATGGGTTTGGACAGATCTCGATGGAGTTTGCCGTGGGCACCGACATTACCGGTGCGACGGTGCGCGTCACCAACAAGTTGAACGAGGTGCCATCCTACCCCGACAATGCCGACAGACCGGTGGTGTCCTCTTCCGGCCGCTTTGATCGTGCTATCGCGTGGTTTGTAATAAAGGGCGATAGCGGTGTCTACGTGCCTCACATGCTCACTTTTGTAGAAGACGTGGTTAAGCCAAGACTGGAACGTGTGGAGGGCGTGTCGGCGGTGAACGTGTTCGGAGGTCTCGAACGGGAGGTCCATGTGACGTTCGCCCCAGAGCTACTGGCTTCGACGGGGATAACCGTCTCCGATATGTCGAACGCGCTGCGGTCCGAGAATCGGGATATATCGGCAGGCGACTTTGGTGAAGGTAAGCGCCGCTATGTTGTTCGAACCGTGTCGCGGTTTCTAAGCACCGAGGATATCGAGCAGACAATCGTCGCGGTACGTAACGGCGTAAGTATACGCGTTGGCGACGTCGCGGACGTCGAGCTTTCCTACCAGAAACCTTATGCCCAGGTGCGCCACAAGGGCCGTCCGGCGCTCGCCTTCAACGTCCAGCGGCGTATTGGTGCCAACGTGCTCGAGGTCACCGACGCCTTGATGTTACAAGTGGGTGTCTTGAACGAGGAAATCCTCGGTCCCCGGGGCATGACCCTCGAAAACGTTTACCGTGAAACCGTTTATATACATTCGGCGGTCGATCGTGTATTTCAGAACATATTTATCGGCGGGTTTCTTGCGATTGCCATTCTTTTCATGTTTCTCCGCTCGCTGTCGTCGATACTGGTAATCGGGCTCTCGATTCCCATTTCCATCATAACCACCTTTTTGACCATGTTTCTCTTTGGGCGCACGATCAATGTGATCTCGCTCGCGGGTATGGCTTTCGCGGTGGGGATGGTGGTGGATAATGCTATCGTTGTGCTCGAGAACATCTATCGCCACCTGCAAATGGGGAAGAGCAGGTGGCAAGCAGCCAACGAAGGGACGCGTGAGGTGTGGGGGGCGGTCTTGGCATCCACGATGACCACCGTCGCCGTTTTTCTCCCCATCGTTTTCATTCAGGAGCGTGCAGGGCAGCTGTTTCGTGACATCGCCATTGCGATATCCAGCGCGATAGTGGTCTCGCTCATCGTGTCCGTCACGGTGATCCCAGCTGCTTCGGCCAAGATTCTGAAGATATCGTCGAGCATGAAGGATGGTGTGGGGAAAACCCGGCTTGCCCTATTTGCGGAGAGAATAGCGACGGTCGTCGACTACATCAACGCGACAAACGCGCGACGGCTGATTACCATTGTTGGCATTGTTGCAATCTCGGTTGGTTTTACGCTGCTCCTGCTTCCCGCTTCCGAGTATCTCCCCAACGGTAACCAGAACTTCATCTTTGGCTTCATGCTGCCACCACCGGGATACAACTTGGACGAGATGGTCAAGCTGGGTCAGAGCATCGAGGCACGCTTGGGCTATCTGTGGGAAACGCCGGAACAAGAAGCAAAGGATATCCCCGGTGGAGGCGTCGACAATTTCTTTTTCGTAGCTTGGGGCCAACAGGCCTTCATGGGTTTGCGAGCTAGGGACCCCTCACGTTGTCGTGAACTCTTGCCCGTTGCCAACGGTACGCTTTTCACGATTCCGGGTACGCTGGGTTTTGCCAACCAGGCCTCTCTTTTTGCTCGAGGGTTCGCGGGCACCCGTTCGGTCAAGATTGATGTGACCGGCCCCGATCTCAACAAGGTGCTTGTACTGGCTCGCCGGGTTTTTGGACAGGTGAGCCAGTTAATTCCGGGCGCGCAGTCGAGACCGATCCCTGGATTGGATTTGGGCAATCCAGAGGTGCGCGTCTATCCCGATCGGGCCCGGGCCGCCGATGTTGGGTTCAGCGCTACGGACATAGGACTGACCGTTAATTCACTGGTGGATGGCATGGAGGTGAGTGAGTACTTTCACGAGGGCCGTGAGATCGACCTGGTTCTCAGGGGAAGGGATGACTGGACGAACCACACGCAGAACATCGAGCAACTTCCCATCGCCACGCCTTCGGGCCAAATTATAACCTTGGGAGACATCGCTGACGTCCGCCAACAACAGGGACCCGTCCAAATCAATCACGTGGAGCGCCAGCGGGCCGTTTCCATCGAAACCGTTTTGCCCGACGATATAGCGCTGGAGGAAGCCATCGGACGAATCGAAGAGGGTATCGTCAAACCACTGAGAGACGACGGGCAGATCGGAGGGCTGTATGATGTTCACCAGACCGGATCAGCAGACGATCTGTCCAAACTGCGCGCCGCACTGCGAACAAATTTCGTAGTCGTCATTCTGTTGACTTATCTCTTGCTGGCATCGCTCTTCCAGTCCTTCCTGTATCCGCTTGTTATTATGTTTACCGTTCCTCTCGCCACTTTTGGTGGAGTGCTCGGACTTCGAATCGTGCAGTTTTTTGACAGCGCGCAGCAGCTGGATGTTCTGACCATGTTGGGTTTTGTCATTCTTGTGGGAACGGTCATAAACAACTCGATTCTGATTGTTTATCAAGCGCTCAACCTGATGCGTGATGAGGGGATGGATCCGCGGGAGTCCGTCAAGGAGTCTGTACGTGTACGCGTGCGACCTATCTTCATGTCGACGATGACATCGACGCTGGGAATGCTACCACTGGTGGTTATGCCCGGCGCCGGGTCCGAGCTGTACCGAGGGCTGGGGTCGGTGGTGGTGGGTGGTCTGGCATTGTCTACCGTGTTCACGCTGCTTTTGACGCCCCTCGTATTCTCTTACGCGATAGAAGCCAACGCCCGGCTGCGCCGTATTCTTGGCCGAGAACCCCTGCCCGCGGCGGGCAAGCCCGCTATGAATGGCAAGTTCTAGCGTCAAATATCGATCTCAAGGGCGATGAACATGAGTTGACCGCCTCTCTCCACCTGGCACACGACTGCATCACCGGTTTGAAGTCCGTTCAAGAGTGCCCGTAGATTTTCTACACTGCCAACGGGTGTTCGATTTACCATGTGGATAACGTCGCCAGGTAACAAGAACATATTATCCCCGACCGGCGCGTCGGCGGCACGGGCCGCTACTACGACACCGTCGTCGCGACGAAGCGGCGGTAGCATCCGGCGTGTATAGTCATCGACGTCGACGGCGAGAATTCCCAATTGGGGTACCAGGTTCTTGCCTGGTTTTACCAAATTCGAAAATCGCTCAGGGTCGTCCTGGCGTTCGATGACCGATACCGTGAAGTTCCGGTTGCCGGAGATGCGTTCGACCTCGACGGTCACCTCTTCACCGACTGGTCGTCGGTAGAGGTTGACGTCGAACTGACGACCGTTTTCCATCGTTTTCCCGTTCAGTGTCAGGACCACATCACCGATGCGCAGCCCCGCCCGATCTGCAGGACCACCGGGATAAACGTCCCCCAGTACGACTCCCCATTCACGTTCGAGTCCCAGGCCGGCTGCCACGGTCGCGGTGATGGTCTGCGCGTGTACCCCAATGTGTCCTCTACGCACACGACCGCTAGAGCGAAACTGACGGTACACGTTGAGAACGATATTACTCGGGGCCGCAAAACCCACACCCTCACTACCACCCCCGCGTGAGGCAATCATGGTATTTATCCCGACAACCCGACCTTGGGTGTCGGTCAGGGGTCCGCCGCTGTTGCCGGGGTTTATCGTTGCATCCGTTTGTATATAGATCATGGGTGCCTCCGGCGTCAGCTGGCGCGAAACCGAGCTGACAACGCCCATTGAAACCGAGTTCTCCAACCCGTAGGGACTGCCAAAAGCAAGTACGATCTGCCCCTGCCTGAGCTCGTCCGAATCACCGAGCTCCAGATACGGCAGGTCGCTGTAGGCGACCTTGAGAACGGCCAGGTCTGTTTCACGGTCGACGCCGACGATCTGTGCCTCGACCCGTCTTCCGCGCGGCCTTAGTATCGATCGCGCCATCTTTTTTGTCGGGTCAGCCAACGGCAGCATCACCTGAACGCGCCTCGCGCCATCCACTACGTGGGCATTGGTGATGATATAGCCGTCGGGATGAAGAATCACACCGCTGCCGCCAGCCCGCCGCTTGACGATCAGACCACTCGTTGTCACACCATCACCCACGGGACCGTAACCCGTTGCGAATATTTGGACAACCGCCGGGCTGATTGCCTCGACCAGCGCCTCAAAGGAGTCGCTGAGCTCGTCAAGCGAGCGGGGTATTTCTTTCACCTTCGTGGGTTGTGAGCGCGCCGTATCGGTCCAGGGCAATGCCAGGACCGTCACCCCCACGATCAATAGAAGATGTATGTGCTTCATAGTCCCTCCAGTTTGTCGGCCAGCAATCGAGATGCCATCACAACGCGAGTTCAAAGTATCGTGCCCCAGGAATTTTCTCGTTCGTGTAGGGTTTGATTTCCTTGAAGTTGAGTGCTCTATAAATTGAGATCGCGGTTTTCATTGTGGGAAGTGTATCGAGTCGCATGTAGGCATAGCCTCGACTTCGAGCCTGTTCGATGATAGCGGAAGCCAATGCCAACCCGATTTCTCTCCCCCGAAACGCCGGGCGTACGAATAGCCTTTTCATTTCGCAGCCGCTTGTGTTTAGTCCACGCAGCGCCACGCAGCCTGCGAGCTCGCTTCCCCACAAGGCGACCAAGATGCAACCATCCGGAGGACTGTATTGGCCGGGCAGAGATTTAAATTCTTCATCGAAGTTCTGGACACAGGGCTCGAAACCGAGCCACCGCCAATACTCGAGGAATAGAACTCGAATCTGCTCAAGATTTGAGTCGTAATCGGGTTCAGTGATTTGTAACAACGATCAATTCTCGGATCTTGATTTGTTTAACCTGAGCTGTGCTCGCACAGCCATGGTTTCGGCGGAGCTGAGTAGTTGTTTGGGTCCCGTTTGTCTAACTTATACCGTCGGCTGCCAAATTCAACATGAGGGCCAGACGATAATCCAGCTTTTTCGAACATGACGGTCAAGCATCATTATAGTAAAATCATGTTCTCACTCACAAGCCGAACTGTATTCAATTTAACAACCGGAGGCGAAGATGCTCCTGGAACATCGAGGAAAAACGCCAAGGATTCATCCCGGTGCTTATGTGGCGCCGACGGCGACTATTTGCGGTGATGTGTCGATAGGGGAGGATAGCTGTGTTCTATTTGGTGCGGTTATCACGGCCGACGGTGGATCCGTTGACATCGGACGCCGGTGCGTAATCATGGAGAATTCGGTTATCCGCGGCACGCCAGGACATGCGACGCACGTCGGAGACCATGTCCTCGTTGGTCCTCGGGCATATCTTACCGGTTGCCGGGTCGAGGACGATGTATTCCTTGCGACGGGGTCTACGATATTCAACGGTGCGGTTATTGGTGCTGGCTCTGAAGTGAGAATCAATGGCGTGGTGCATATCAAGACCAGGATCGCACCGAATAGTACCGTGCCTATCGCGTGGGTGGCGGTGGGAGACCCTGCTGAGATGCATCCCTGCCAGGAACATGACGCAATCTGGGCAATACAGGAGACACTCAACTTCCCTCGAGAAGTCTTTGGTGTTGACCGACTCCCCAACGGTAAAAGCGAGATGCCGGAGATCGCGAGACGTTACACTCGAGGATTGGCAAAACACAAGACTGATCGAATCCTCGGTGGCGGAGCGTGCGATAAGTAATCCACATGATTGTCAATGACTTCGATGATAATCAGCCTACCCTTGGCTAGGAGAGATGCGATGAACTACTACGAAGCTTGGTTCAATCTAAAGGACACAACCAGAGATCTGGATTTCACGGAGAGAATGCATGCTTTCCTAGGCCATCTCGAGAACAGAGGCATGATCGAAGGGTATCGTTTGACGCGCCGTAAGCTTGGGTTTGGCCCCGCTGGATTGGGAGAATTTCATATCACGATAGAGGTCAAAGACCTGGTGCAGTTGGAGGAAGCCTTTCTACATGCTGCCACCCGAAGCCCCGAAATCGAACCGTTGCACGCAGGCGTGCACACCGCAGTCGAGGACGTCAAGTTTGCTCTGTACCGTGATTTTCCAGATTCGGTGCGTCATAGAGACGACCACCAGTCGCATGAGGATGGGCCATGACCACACGCGATATGGACGGGTTGAAGATTGTACAGGCGGAGGCAAATCACCTCGATCATGTTGCCGGTTTGTTCGATCAGTATCGGATGTTTTATGGCCTGCCATCCAACATGAGTCGCGCGAGGGAGTTTATTCATGATCGCATGGAGAAAGGCGATTCGATCATTTTTCTCGCACAGGCGAAGATTGAGGGCCGTGCGGTGGCACTCGGGTTTACACAGCTCTATCCGTCGTACTCATCGGTGTCGATGCAGCGGCTGTGGATCCTCAATGATCTCTATGTCGACCAGCGCAGCAGAAACCGGGGGGTGGGCCGAGCCCTGATCGATCGTGCCTGCAAGCTCGCCATCGACACGGGTGCTAAAGGCTTGATTCTGGAGACCGCGATAGACAATCGTGTTGCTAAGAGACTATACGAGGAATACGGTTTTGCCAAGGACGCCAAATTCAACCGATACTCACTTGATTTGTGACCTATCGCGCGAAGTCCTAGAGCTCGAGAAGGACGGCCAGGTTGCCTCCCAAGATCAGCTGTTGATCTTCGGCTCGAATACCGGCATCATGCATCGCTCGGATCTGCGCGTTCCGGACGTCTTTTCGATAGCCTCTTGGAAACCCGGCGGTGTCCGACCCATAGAGAATCCTCTCGATACCGTAGACCTCGACGGTCTGGGCGAAAAGATCCTCGAGGTAGAGGGGTGGGGCCTGAAACATCCCCCAAGCGTTTGAGCCCGCTGTATCCGCATAGACGTTGGGACATGCTTGTCCGAGACGCAGAAACTCGTCAAAGAAGCCCGCACCAAAATGTGGAACTACAAAAACCTGATCGGGTCGAGCCCGCGCCACCGCAATCAAATCCTGCGGGTGGCCGCGTTCCAGTGGAAAATCAGGGTCCAGCCCGAGAATCGAGCGGGCGCGAATCCTCAGTAACCCACAGTGCACAAACACCACCAAATCGAGGCTGCGTGCGAGATCAAGTGCTCGCGCCGCGATATCACTGGCAATACCGTAGTCATGCATTGCGGGAAACAAGAGCATACCCTCAAAGTTGTACTTCCCTTGAACGGACTTCAGTTTGTCCAGAGTTCGTTGCTCCGTGGGGTCAACCATCGCGTAAGGCACGAGTCGACCGTTAGATGATCTTGCCGCCTCGCCGACGATCTCCATCTCATCGGGACAGGAGGCGAAGGTTACCGCTCGGTCGACACCATTTTCGTCGAGATCGGCGATAATGCGATCACGGTGCGCCGCTATGCTTTCCCCGGGAACTTCGACGCCGTTTCTACTCAATTTATCGAGCAGGGAGGTCACATCGGCGCCAGGCACCTGTCTGACCTGATACTCGTAGAACGCGCGGCTAAAAAAATGCGTATGGGCATCGAAAACGTGCACCGGCTCTATCCTCGGCAAAAACGCCTAAATTGCTCATTTCCTTGCCCATACCATATATCGAACGCCGATTGAATTCAATCGTAGAAGCGGGTATATTATACGAAGACGCTCAGCAAATACTCGTAATAACGGAGCAATCATGTCGTTGGAGCAAGACAACCTGTTTCCAGGACGCTACTGGCACCTGCTGGGCGATGGACGTATTCAGTGTGACGTCTGTCCACGGTACTGCAGACTCCGGGAGGGACAGCGGGGTATGTGTTTTGTCCGCGCCCGGGAGAACGACGGCATCGTACTAACGACCTACGGGCGCTCAAGCGGCTTTTGTATCGATCCCATTGAAAAAAAGCCACTGAACCATTTCTTGCCTGGCAGTTCGGTACTGTCATTTGGGACCGCCGGATGCAACCTAGCGTGCAAATTCTGTCAAAACTGGGATATGAGTAAGTCGCGGGAGATGGATACGCTTGCCGACCAGGCGTCCCCGGAGCAGATCGCGCGCGCCGCCAGTAAGTTGGGTTGTCGCAGCGTGGCCTTTACGTACAATGATCCGGTCATATTCTTGGAGTATGCAGTCGATGTTGCCAAAGCATGCCGCGCCGTTGGTATAAAGAGCGTTGCCGTGACCGCCGGGTACATGTGTGAGGAGCCAAGAAAGGAATTCTACCGGCATATGGATGCGGCGAACGTCGATCTCAAGGCTTTCTCCGAAGGATTCTACAAGAATATTTGCGCAGGAGATCTTGGCAATGTGCTGGACACGCTTTGTTACTTGAAACATGAAACCGATGTCTGGTTTGAAATCACGACTCTGCTTATCCCGGGTGAGAACGACTCCGACCAGGAACTCGAATCGCTTACCCAATGGGTCGTTGATAATCTAGGTCATGAGGTTCCCATTCACTTTACCGCTTTCCACCCCGATTGGAAGATGATGAATCACCCGTCGACACCTCCGGAGACGCTCACCCGCGCGCGGGACATCGCTGTCAAGAACGGTATTCACTACGCTTACACGGGCAACGTGCACGATGAGAGAGGTGGAAGTACATATTGCCCCAAATGTGGCAAGCGACTGATCGGACGCGACTGGTACAAGATGACGGCCTGGAACATGACCGAGGACGGCCGGTGTGTAGCCTGCGGTGCATCGTGTGCTGGGGTGTTCGATGAACGACCGGGTGACTGGGGTGCCAAACGTGTCATGGTCCGAATGGCAGAGTTTGCTTAGCATCGGCAATGCCGCTGATTTTCTACGCGGACTTCTCTGGGAGTAGACAACCAAGGCATGTTCATCGACCCAAAACGAGCGACGTACAAAGAACGATACAAGCTAATGACTGGGAGTATCGTTCCGCGTCCCATAGCTTTCGTATCGACTATATCTTCTGATGGCGATCTCAATCTTGCGCCGTTTTCATATTTTGCTGCGATCTGCGCCGAACCTCCTACACTTTGTTTTGCTCCCGGCCGACGGTCTTCCGATGGTGAGCGTAAGGATACCCTCATTAATATCGAGGCGACGGGAGAGTTCGTTGTCAATACTGTCACCGAAGGTCTCGGGCGCGCGATGGTTGCGACGGCTGCCGAGTACTCGGCGCAAAGGAACGAGTTCGAGGTAGCTCGTCTGACACCGGTGCCGAGTCATATCGTCAAGCCGCCGCGAGTCAAAGAATCGCCAATCACAATGGAGTGCAAACTTCACCAGGTAATCCCCATTGGTTCTGGGGGCGTTGGTGGTGGTGATCTTGTAATCGGCGAAATCGTCATGTTTCACATTGCGGACGAATTGTATGACGAGGGGCGGATCAACATCCACAAGCTCAAACCCCTCGGGCGTCTCGCGGGCGCCGAATACACAACGCTTGGTAAAATCGTCTCGTTGCAGGTAGATGTCCAACATCCAGATAACGGCTGACTCAAGGGACGTAATCCGCAACCGGCGAATGTCCTCTCAGTCACCCGCCAGAATGTGAAGTGGTTCATGTCGCTCTCTTTTCTTCGAGCCTCCCTCGCCGGTATAGCAATTGGATCGATGATAATGGTAGTTGGCTGTGGCGATGACCACGGGGTTGCGCCGCGGCCCGTGCCGATGCAACAAAAATGTATCGATTTCGGTGAGTTTCTTCATCTGACAGGCAGGCTGGAGACTCCGGGTAGTGCGCGGCGTGCGGTACAAAACGGCAATTTTGTCTATGTGGCGGATGGCCTGTTCGGTTTGCATGTGGTCGATGTAGGCGATCCAGCCACGCCGATGATACTCAAAACCGTAGCGACCAACGGTGCAGCGCTGGACGTGCTGGCCGTGGACTCACTGCTCTATGTGGCGACTGCAAGCGCTGGCGTTGAAATCTATGACCTGGTGGATGCAAAGGGTCCGTTATTTGTGGGTGGAGTTGCCACACCCGGCCAAGTGCTGGGGATGGCCGTAAAGGACACTCTCCTTTTCATTGCAGACGATGCCTTGGGTTTGCAGGTGATCAATGCCCGTGTTCCGTCGAGTCCCGCGATCATCGGTGGTGAGAACACGCCGGGTCAGGCTCAGGATGTCGTCGTCTCGGGAGACCATGCGTTTGTATCGGACCTCGTTCTTGGATTTCGGTCGATCTCGATCTCCAACCCGTCAGCACCGTTTCTGTTGGACACATTAGCGATCCCCGGTCAACCGGGCGGACTCGCCATCGATGGCTCCACGGTCTATGTCGCGTCCGGAAGCGAAGGTGTGCAAGTGGTCGACGTGAGTCAGCCAGATACACCGATCATCGTGGGCAATGTTCCCATGCCGGGTGGCACACGGGACGTCGATACGAGTGAAAACCGCGTTTATGCCGCCGATCGTTTTTTGGGTGTGCAGGTTGTCGACATCACCGAACCACAGAACCCGTCGTTACTCATGTCTTTTGACACATCGGGTGAAGCCATAGGCGTAAACGTCTTTGGCGATTTGCTGTACGTTTCGAACCCTGGGGTTGGTTTTGGTGGCAGTGTGGATGTTGTCGATGTCTCAAACCCCGATCCGGTACCCATCTTGTCGACTGAGGATACGCCAGGCCCGGCGCAGGGTGCGTTTTTGGTCGGTGAGGCGCTGTATGTATGTGATGGGGTATCGGGTGTCCAAGTTTTCGATGTCTCGAACGCGGAAGCACCGAGAGTCGCTGCAAATATTCCCCTGGCCGGCGCACGACATCTGGCCGCGCACGGCGGCTTGGCTTACGTGGCCATGGACGTGGATGGAGTGGGTATGATCGACGTGAGCGATCCATTTACGCCCACGGTTTTGCCAGCGGTGTTTCCGCCGGCGGAGAGAGTAGCTGCCCAGGACAGCCTGGTTTATCTTGCCAGGGGCGCCGCCGGTTTGTCCGTATTCCGGGTGGGGCCGGCGAAGGATCCTGAGTTGTTTTTAAACGTTGAGTCACCTTTTGCCGGCAGGGCTCATGACGTGGTCGCGTCGACATCACACGCCTTTGTAGCCTGGGGTAACGCGGGTCTGCGAGTCATCGACCCCACGGGAATGCAGGTCGTTGGCATAAGTGCCACGTCGGGCGTGGCTAGGGGCATCGCTCTTGCCGATCACTATTTGCTGGTGGCGGTTGGATCGGCGGGCCTCGAGATCTTTGACGTACAAAGTCCGACGGCTCCTGTGCACATCACCCGTGTTGATACCCCCGGGTTTGCTTCGTTTGTCTTTGCCAGAGGACAGCTAGCCTACGTGGCGGACGGATCGGGCGGTGTTCACGCTGTGGGCATCGGTGACCCAGCGACTGCAACACTGGTCGGTTCGTTTGGTGCCAGTAGTACAGTGCTGGGCGTGACGGCGGACGAGTTTTTTATGTATGCCGTGGATAGGGACGATGGTTTGTTCATCACGCGAGCTCAGTGCGAAGGGAACTAGCCGTCCTCGTTCACGACAACTTGTGAAGTAATATTGGAACCAGAACAGTTATACCGATCCCCGAATGCCCTGGCCCGGTACTATAGTGGGTTTCGTGTGCACGAACGGCTTTTGCTCACCGGCCACTCGCATCAGGCGTGGCCCGATTGCGGATTCGACGGGCAGAGACAGGCGTGGAGCGATGCGGCGGAGTTTGTCGATGACAAGTGGCGGCGGGCTTTTGACAAGGCAGATAGGGTACGGCGTGGGTATGCCCGCTTGTTGGGTGGCGACAACGGTTTTATTGCGCTTGCCTCGAATACGCACGACCTGGTGGTTCGCTTTCTCTCTGCTTTACCGCTGCACGAGAGGCCCCGTATCGTGACGACGGATGGCGAATACCACTCGATCAGGCGACAGATCGATCGTCTGGCCGAGGAGAAAATAGAGGTTGTCAAAGTCGCGGCCCATCCTGTCAGCACCGTGGCCGAGAGACTGGCCGGCGCGGTCGATACACGAACCTCAGCTGTCATGGTTTCCTCGGTTTTTTACCAGAATGGGCACAGGGTATCGCATCTTGGTGATGTGCTCGATGCGTGCCTCAAGGCGGGGGCGGAGCTCCTCGTTGATGCATACCATTCGCTCAATGTCATGCCGTTTTCGCTCGAACGACAGCGACTCGAGCGCGCTTTTGTTATCGGGGGTGGTTACAAGTATTGTCAGTTGGGGGAGGGCAACTGTTTTCTTCGTTTTCCGTCAGACTGCAGGATGCGCCCCCTGGTGACGGGTTGGTTTAGCGAATTCGAAGCGTTAGCTCACGCAAAGATCAGCGATCGAGTTGTATACGGTCAGGGTGAGGACCTGTTCGCGGGGTCGACGTATGATCCTACGAGTCATTATCGTGCTGCCGCCGTCTTCGACTTTTTCGAAAAGTACAATCTGACACCCGGCTTTTTGCGTGAGGTTAGCCAGCACCAGATCGGATTGTTGGTCGAGCTTTTTGACCAGCTCGACGCCGATCCAAGTGTGATAACACGCGACCGTGTGGTTGAGATAAGCGATGTAGGTGGTTTCTTGGCCTTGTACTCGCCACACGCCGACAGCGTTCATCGGTTGCTGCGAGAACGCGGCGTGTTTACCGACTATCGGGCACAAATTCTGCGTATCGGTCCCGCACCATACCTGTCGGATTCACAGTTGACCGAGGTGATGACCAAGTTGGGGCAAACCATCAATACCTTGTAGTCGACACTCGTTCACGATTCAGACCGACGCCGGAGTTCAGCCACCAAGGAGAGTGTTCATATGTGCAGAAACATAGTCAAACTGCGCCGTCCCGAGGGCGAACCGACGGATCAGGAGCTTCACGACGCGGCGTTGCAGTTCGTCCGCAAGATAAGCGGCTACCGAGTGCCGTCCCAGACCAACAGGCAAGTTTTTGACACAGCGGTTGCAGACATCACGTCGGCTTGCCGAGTTTTGTTTGATAAGCTCGCGGTAACTAGAAAAACCGACGCACGTGGTCTGTCAGCTCCCCGGGTGGTGAAGCAGGACCCGTCGGATAAAGGGTTTGCTTGAGGTGACCTTGACGTGGTCTAGAATTCGTGCAAAAGAGTCTCCGGAAAGAAAGCGGCCCAAGCGTACCAAAACGATCGGTAAGCGAGCATCTGCGGGAGCCGCTCGCCCTTGAGAGGGCCTCCTACCGCGATACCATCGAATGTCCACAGTGAACCGGTCTCCTCGTCTTCATACAGGGGCAGACCATGGCCTTCACGCCCCATAAAAGAGAAGGTCAGCAATTGCCCGTCGATCACAGGTTCGAATGCAACTGTTCCACCGCGGTCGCTAAAAAGCACGACGTCGACACCCCCGACTTGGTCGTTGAGAACCATCCCCGTTAAACCAGCCAGTGGGTAGGCTTTTGCCTCCGCAGGAGTATATACGCCATAAACGAGGGTTTTCTTGCGTAGCCGGCTGTCCAGCGACGATACCGGGAAGCAAAGACCGTTTACGCACAATTCATCATTAAGCCAAAACTCTTTGTAAGGGTGGTTAAAAAGGTCGTAACCACCGGGAGGAGGAGGGAAGCCGGTGTTCTCGGTCAGCACCTCAGCATTCGGATAGAGCCGCGAGAACACGCTCCACGGCAAGTCGATGTTAACCCGCTCGATTTCCAGGCAATCATCGATAAGCCCACCCCCGTACATCTGGACGTACAAGGCATCAGTGGTCCCCGCGGTTCCACGTCGGTAAACAATGAGGTTGCCGTTGTAGAGCCCAGCCGAGACTCCGTAACTCTGGCCCTTTGGCTTACCACAGGAGAACTCTGGGCGGATGAAATGCAAGGCGACATCAACAATGGGGCAGTAGGTGATGGAGGAAAACACTTGCCTGCCACCTGAGAGGTTCCAGCAGATGTTTACGACTTCATGGTACATCAATATACGAATAGGGAAACCGCGAACCTGGCCTTCCATCTCAACTGCAACCACGCGCTCGAAATCGACCAGAGGACTGTTTTTAACAGTCGCGAATTCCGGGTTGTCGATCGCAGGAATACAATCCGGGACCGGACAGCCCAAGGTGACGTTGGGGTTGTCGACGCCCTCAGGCACGATGCCCAACGGACATGGGACCTGAAAGCTCAAAGACGGATTGGGCGGTCTGTTCGTGGCCACAAACCCGTTGGGAAGCGTGGAATCACCGCCGACGGTCGTACCCGGAATGTCCACCGAGGTATCGCTACATCCGGCGGACAAAGCAAATAACAGCAAAGCGAGCACTACGGGGATGCGGAGACTCGGGCTCAAACTAGCCAATGGACGCATGACGGACTCCTTCGGCGGATCGATATCGGTTCGGGGTGGTTTCTCATGTGACTGGATCGTGTGATCATCGCCGTCCCCTTAACGTGGGGCAGGAGCACTGAGCCGCCGGTAGCGACAGGAGGTGCGCTAGGAGGCTCCGGATAGCAAAAGGTTTTGGCTGACTGTATTGGGTTTGGTCGGTCCACCTGCTCGCAACTTACAAAGATCGGTCATCTAAATACCAAATCCCCGGGCCGTGCGGCGGGTGCGTGAGTCAGTAAGGGCATATTTGTCCATAGTTTACAAGGATCCCCCCATAATGTCTGCGTCGGTGTGCGGTTACACAGACAAGACCCACCGGGCCGGCTCGCCCGCATCCGGCGGCATGCGGCCGTTAGCGCGTGACCACGGCACTGAGGGCGTAAGTCGTTTGCGCCAAGGTATTCTTGCCCACCAGCACGTGAAAGAGCTCAAATCCAATAGAGAATCTTTCGGTTAGCGAATAGCTAGAGACTGGATTCAACTTGAGCCAGTCTTGGTCTCCGACGATCGCGTTGTTAGTCGGGGAAGACAGGTCGGGCGGGTTCTTCGTGTTTTCCACTCCGTCCAGCCGAAGTTTTAGAAAAACCGGCCCGAGCGTGTAGCCACTCTCCACGTTGTAGACGACCTCGTCGTTAAGGCGCCCGCCACGGAGACGGTAGCCGATGCCCGCACTGATGTACCCGGTGAGGGGGTAAAGGCTCTTGCCCACGTAGACATGGATCTCGCCGTCCACATGGGCTGTGCCCAGCGGTGGCAGTGGCTGTCCGTTTTCCACCGGGTTTTCTTCGTACCCCAAAGGGATTTTTACACCCGCCTGCGCGGATAGCGCGATCGGCTCGAGAAGGATCTGCCCTCGCAACGATGTCCACAGATCGGCCACCCCCCCCAGCGTGCGCGTCACTCGAACCGGTGGAAGGCCTGGCCCGATGATTTGGGTTTCTCTGGTGGTGAGGATCTTGAGCGGAGCGGTGGCGACAATCGTGTATCGATCCGTGAGTCCGTACTCCACGTAGCCCGTATACGATACATCGCGAAACCACGCCCCTGTCACCGATAATCGACTCGCAAAGATCTCCTGTCTGTCACCCTGGAAGTCCAACTCCTCGGTCGCGAACAGATAGCTAGTGAAGAACTTGCCATAGTAATCGCCTCTGGCCTGAGTCCAGGCTTGGGCTGCGGTATCGCCGGCGAGTACGGGCGAAAGCGAAAGCCCAATTATCACGGCCAATATTCGGACACGGCGCATGTGGTGATCCTCAACCCAAGTATCGTATTGGTGTTTGCAATTCCGGGTGGGCAGGCGGAAAAGCGTGCCTCTGGTACTCAGCGGGTATTAACGCTCCCCATTGGATCTAACCCCATCCAATCAACTCAATGTTACGCACTCACCGTTGTTTTGTGAAGCAAAAAACCATCGAGTGACATCGGTGTCTCGCCGCTCCTGGCCTCCGTTACTCGTGCAACGGAGCGCCGTTCTCATAACACGACAAGACGTTGGCACGACGGTGCCGGGTTCGATTCGATGGCATGTTGGTTGGCCGCCGCTGGTCTACGTTGCCTCAAGAGGCTGTGCCTGTTATATTGCGCAGTACTTGCCCCGGAAAGGAGATCGCTTGCAGGCCAATCACTCACAAGAGTCGCGCATAGCATTTGTTGTCGTGTTATTCATGTGGGGTAATCTCGGGACATCTGTGGTCTCCATTGCCCACGCACAATCGGAATCCGCTCCGCCGGGCGTGCAACTCTTGCTTCCCAGGGGCGGAATCCCAGCCATCTTTGCACCGGAGTTTGTCTCTGCCGAAGCGGCGAGAATCGCTGATGACGCATGGATACTGGGTGTTGTCATCGATGGTGAAGCGCACGCGTACAGTCTAAACCTCTTGAATTCTCACGAGATCGTGAACGATAGCTTTGGCGAACTTCCGGTCGCGGCGGTCTGGTGACCACTAGCCAATACGGGCGTCGTGTACGACCGTCGTTACCATGGCAAGGTGCTGGCGTTTGAAGCTTCCGGTGGACTGTTGAACGCAGCGCTCGTCATGCGCGACCGCGAAACAGATAGCTGGTGGTCGATCATGACCGGTGATGCGATTGGAGGCGAGCTGGATGGAACGCGCCTAAAAGAGCTGACCGTCGGTGAAAAAGCTCAGTGGCGCGACTGGAAACGTCGCTACCCCCGCACAAAGGTGCTTTCGGTAAAGGGCAAGCAGCATGTCGATCAGGACCCGTACGAGAGTTACTACTCGAGCAAGGATGGTTTCCGTGGTCTCTCGACACCGGATACCCGATTGCAGAACAAGGAGGCGGTGTACGCGTTTCAGATGAACGGCATCGCGTATGCGGTCCCACATTCGGCAATCGAGGGGGGAAAGGTGTTCGATGTTGGACATACCACGGAGGTGTTTCTCTACCGAGAATCGGGATCCGACATGCTCGCATCTACCATTGCCTATGTTTCTGAGAAGGGGGGAGAATCGAGCCGATTTGACAAAAGGAAGGGTCGATGGCGAGACTTGCTGACGGGATCCGAGTTTTCCAAAGACATCGGATTTCGGGCACAACAGGTGGACCAGCAAGCCGATGAGTCCGTTCAGCAGTTGCAGAGGCTCGACGGCTTCGACACATTTTGGTACACCTGGTCGACAACTCACCAGGGGGTGACGATAATAGAGTAAAGGTGTGCAGTCAACCCGGTCGTGACCTGCCTGCTTCGGCAACGATCCAGTCGATAGCCCTGAGATAACTCTGGTAGCCAAGGCCGACTATCTGCTGGCGACAAACAGGTGCTATCACCGACCGACTTCGAAACTCCTCCCTCGCCTGAATGTCGCTCAAATGGACCTCGACCGCTGGGACACCGACCGCCTCGATCGCATCACGAATTGCGAAGCTGTAGTGGGTGTATGCACCCGGATTGATAATGAGAGCCTGGTGAGGATCCTGTGGGTCTTTGGCAGCGAGTTCGTGAATCTTATCGATGATGTTACCCTCGTGGTTGTTCTGATACAGGGTGACGGTTGCTCCACGTTTTTTTGCGTGCTCCACGATGATCACATTGATCTCCGCGAGAGTCCTGGTTCCATAGATCTCCGTGTTGCGGGTGCCCAATAGGTTCAAATTCGGGCCATGGATTACAAGGATCTTCATGCTCAAGCTACCCCCACCGTCGATAGGATTTCGTCTACCGACACATCGTCTACGACGCGAGCGCTGCCGATGCCCGTGGGCAGAACAAAATGAAGCCGGCCATTCCGGACTTTCTTATCGAGCGAAAGGCTGCGCGTGAACGTCTCGCGATCGAAGCGCTCACATTTGATGGGAAGCCCGCACCAGGATAAGAGGTAGCGGGTTCGGTCGAGAATATCTTTGCCGGTGGTCCCCCGCACTACGGCGATTTGAAGAGCCGCGATCAGACCAATCGATACTGCTTGACCGTGTTTAAGACCACCGTAGCCTGCTGATGCCTCTAACGCATGCCCGACCGTGTGTCCAAGATTGAGGGTTCGACGGCGGTCCTTCTCGTAAGGATCCTCGTTGACGATCTGACATTTGATCCTTGCGCTTTCCAGCACACACCGTTCAAGGAAATGAGTGTTGCGGAGGCGAGTTTGAGAATCGCTGGAGGTTTGTTCCTCGAGGTAATTGAAGAGCGTCTGTGAGCCTACAAGCGCGTATTTTACAACCTCAGCCATTCCGTTTGCCACTTCCGTCAATGGAAGCGTGCGCAATGTGCAGGGGTCGACGACTACAAGATGAGGTTGATAGAAGCTTCCGATCAAATTCTTTGCCAGGCTGTGGTTGACACCGACCTTACCGCCAATGCTGGAATCCACCTGGGCCAGCAACGTTGTTGGGACATGCACCAAAGGAACTCCCCGCATATAGAGCGATGCTACGAATCCACCAATATCGCCGGTGACACCACCCCCCACCGGAATGATGGTTGCATCCCGTCGTGCACCGCTATCGATTAGACGATCGATGATGTCACTCGTCTGATCCAGGTGTTTCCGTGCGTCTCCATCTTCGACCTCGAGCAGGGTAGAGGTGATACCAGCGAGACGCAAAGAGGCTTGAAGTTGGGTGGTAAACAATCCTCGCGTGGTCTCTGGCATCAGTAAGAAGGCGTGACCCGTCAAACCCAAGTCGATCAGGTAATTGCCTAGCTTTGACAGCGAGCCGCGACCGATATCGACACGTGACACGCCGTACCGCCCACGCGGTGTCGAGTTATCACCATCGGTCGATCCGGCCCCGGGGTTTACGAACAGCGACTCACTGGGAAGTTCGAGCATCGCCGCAATCTGAGCGGCAACCTCAACCGGTCTACGGTTTGTTGTGTTCACTGTGTTCTTGATTTTGCTATAGAGGTCTGCGCGTTCCTTTACAAGTGCAGAAATGCGCTCGCGAAGCGCATCACCGGACAGGGCGACCCCGTCTTCACACAGAAGAGGTCTCTTTCGACTGAATTGCAGGCGCTGGTACAGGGCTTCCGTCGTGGTCTCGAGCAACACGATGTGCGCGGTCTGCGCAAACAGATCGAATGTCGCAGTGTCCAGTAATGTACCACCTCCGGTGGCGATGACCGATCCGCACGTGTCTTTCATGTCGGCACAGAGCGACTTCTCCATGTCACGAAAATAACTCTCCCCGTGCCTCTCGAAAATCTTGGCTACTGGTAAACCGGCTGACTTCTCGATCTCCGTGTCAGTGTCGATAAATTCCAACCCCAGCATATCGGCAAGAATCTGGGCGACGGACGTCTTGCCCGTTGCCATGAAACCCGTGATGACAATCCTCGGTGGCGCTAGACTATCGGACTTGGTCATCTCTTGCATCAAAGGATTCCTCGCTTTGCAAGACCGGTTACATAACTTCCGTAGTTCGCTTTCATCTGATCGATTGAGTCGCCACCAAATTGTTCCACCATAGCCAGCAGGAGTTCCCATGCCACAACGCCCTCGGCGATCACGGTCAAAGCGGGGAGCACACATACATCGGAGCGGACAAAGGGGCTCTTCGCCGACTTCATCATTTTCATATCGTACGAGGAAAGGCGCTTCAATGAGGTGGGCAGCGGTTTGGCATAGAGGCGCATGATGATGTCCTCTCCGTTGGTCATACTTCCTTCGATGCCGCCGGCGTGGTTCGTCTTGCGAGACACACGGCCGCGGTCAAGATACATCGCATCGTGTGATTCAAAACCCTTTAGCCTGTGAGTCTTGAGTACATCGCCGATCTCGACCGCCTTCACGCTCTGGATGCTCACCAACGCCCCAGCCAGACGCGCATCGAGTTTGCGGTCTGATTCAACGTGCGTTCCAAGACCAGGAATCAAGCCGGTAGCCACTACTTCCACCCTTCCCCCCAGTGAGTTGCCCTCCTTCTTGGCGACCCGGATCGTCTCGATCATCTTGTCGGCCGCTTGTTTGTCAGCACAGTACAGCGGTGACCGAGACACGCTTCGCTTTAGCTTTGCAAACGGGACAGGGGCTACGTCCGCATCCACACCCCCGATTGATGTAACGTGGCCCAGTATTTCTATCGCAAACAACTTCAAAACACTCTTGGCCAGTGATCCGAAGGCGACCCGCATCGCCGTTCCCCTCGCGCTCGACCGCTCCGAGATCGGGGGCACCTCGTCGAAACCGTATTTCAGACAACCCGCGAGGTCGGCGTGTCCAGGCCGTGGCACGCTACCCAGCGCGCCACCAGGTTTACCCGACACGGTTCGTCCCAAATTCTGCACAAGAATGGCGATCGGTGCTCCTGTCGTCCTACCTTTCCACAAACCACTGACGATCTTGATGCTATCGCGCTCTATATTCTGGCGAGCACTCCGGCCGTACGACTTTCTACGACGGCTAAGATCGCGTTCGATATCTCGTACCGATACGCGGTGCCCGGCCGGGAAGCCTTCGATAATGCCCACAAGAAGCTCGCCGTGCGAGTCACCCGCGGTAAGAGATCTCATACGAACATCTCCCCAATTTCATTCTGATCCGTGTAACGTTTCGTGCATGACGCGAATTTAATAGGGCGGCCTGTACTCTTGCATCATTTTGTTTGCGCCACCCCGCCATCCGCGATATGCGCCGAGACGGCACCATACATCTCGGTGAGTGAAAAATCCTTGCCAGTCCAAAGACGAAATCCTGCTCTTGCCTGCGCGACCAGAGGTGCCAAACCGTCGACTGTCTTGGCGCCCCTATGCCTGGCAGCTTTGATAAACGCTGTTTCGCGAGGATGGTAAACAAGATCGAGGCAGCAGTGCCTGTCTCGTATCACCGAGTCATCGGTCAGCAGTCGGCCTTCAGTAAAGCCGACCATACCGACGGTTGTCGCATTGATGATTATGTCCACCAGGTCGAACACGCCCCTGTCCCGAGTCAGGTTCGCCACGAGATAACAGTCTATGCAACAACCCGGGAACGCCCGACGATAACGATCTACCGTTCGCTGTGCCTTTTTCGCATCACGTACGCCGAAAGTTACTGCCCGAGCCCCCGCTTGCAGAAGTCCGTAAGCGACGGCACGCGCGGCACCACCGCCACCAAAAACGAAGACCCGCTTGCCGGACACTGGAGTAGCCCCCAGAACTTCCAGTGCTTGAGTGGTGCCGACCGCATCGGTATTGTCTGCTAATATGCCTTCGTCCGTAAATCGCAATATGTTGACTGCCTCGATCAGGTCAACAGCCGGTGTGGCTCGGTCCGCCAGTGATCGTGAGAGCTCTTTCAAAGGGTACGTGACATTGGCTCCGACAAAGCCACGGCTGCGCAACCCGTGGATCGCATCCGGCAGGCGTTCCATCGACACAGCAAAAGCCGAATATACTGCATCCAGTCTACATTCGCCAAAAGCCCGGTTCATGATAAAGGGAGAGAGGCTGTGATCGACGGGATCGCCGATCAGGCAGTACAGTTTCTTGTGCACGATACTATCCACCTGGCTGGACGAGTATGGTCTGCGAGGCTCTAGCCCGATACGGTTTGCAGATCTTTAAAAAACGACGGGTACGATACGCCAATAATGTCACTCCGCTCGATATGCGTTTGCCCTGTTGCCAGCAAGCCGGCGATGGTCATGGCCATAGCAACGCGGTGATCTCCAAGCGAAGAGACCTTGTTGCCCTTTAGCCGTGTGGGACCACGTATCACAAATCCGTCGTCACGCGCCTCTATGTCGGCGCCCATTCGCTTAAGATTGCCGACGATGGCCGCGATCCTGTCGGATTCCTTGTATCGCAGCTCTTTGGCGCCGCTGACGGTTGTTTCCCCCTCCGCCTGAGTTGCGGCGACGGCGATGATCGGCAACTCGTCAATCAAAGACGGGATTAGCTCGTGACCAATGGTGGTACCTCGCAGCTCGCTAGACTTGACCACGATATCGGCGATAGGTTCTTCGAGAAACGAGGCGTGATTGATCAGCTCAATGCTGGCCCCCATCTCCTGCAAGACTCTAATGGCGCCGGTGCGGGTGGGGTTGATACCCACTGTGGGCAGATACAGTTCGGAACCAGGCACGCACACGCTGGCGACGACGAAGAATGCTGCCGACGACAAGTCTCCAGGTATCTTTACCTGAGCGGCTCTTGGCACCGAGCCTCCGCGAATCGCGATTTTGTGGCCGTCGATTTCAACAGGCACGGCCATAGCAGCCAGAAGGCGCTCTGTGTGGTCACGGGTCGGGACTCGTTCTTCAACAACCGTAATCCCTTCGGCCATCAGTCCCGCTATCAGGATCGCTGATTTGACTTGTGCGCTCGCCACCGGCGGCTGGTGTGAAATCGCTTTCAGGCGGCCACCCCTGATCGTGATGGGTAACCGTCCCCCGGGAGCGGTGGCTATGTCGGCCCCCATCTGGCTCAGCGGCTCCACGATACGATCCATCGGACGCCCCCGCAGGGATTCGTCGCCATCGATCGTTGTCTCTCCGGGAAGGCCGGCAAGTAATCCCGAGAGCAAGCGAGCTGTCGTACCAGAATTACCCGCGTCGATATGTTTTCCAGATACAAACTCTTTCGAGAGAACAAGTAAACGTCCGTCTGGCATTTCTTCAATAAATGCACCCAGCGATCTCAAACAAGAAACTGTACTGTAAAGGTCAGCGCCAGCCGGCGCTCCCTCGACAACATGCTTGCCTTTGGCCATGGAACCGATGATGAGCGCACGGTGTGCAATCGATTTATCGCCCGGCACTCGCACGGTACCTCTTAGTCGTTCAGCAGGTTGCACAAGCATCCAGGCATTCCTCGTCGCATAATATCTGCCACGGAAGAGCCACGTGGCACAAAAACGTCATCTCCGTCGCCTATCGCGCCCCGAGAAACACGAGCCCCCCAGCCGAGTGTATTCTCCGGCGGGACACAAGGGGCCAAAGCGATGGCGCATGAGCCACCGACCTGACCGAGAACGATGTCTGCAGAATACTGGATTTGCGATTTCATCCTCAGGAAAGGGCTCTTGCCGTTGCCCAGCTTCAGCCTAGCCTACGTGTGTCCCGGCACGCTGAACTCGACGTCCCACTGCAAGGGCGATGGGATCGATCTCTTTCATCATATCCCGAAACTCGGCAAACGAGAGACTTTGAATACCGTCGCTCAGAGCATTCTCCGGCGACGGGTGTACCTCGACAATGATTCCGTCCGCACCGGCGGCCACAGCGGCGCGCGCCGCGGCGGGGACGAACTCCCGGTGACCGGTGCCGTGGCTTGGATCCACGATCACTGGTAAATGACTGTTCTTCTTGATTACGGGTACGGCGGAAATGTCTAACGTATTGCGCGTGGCCTTTTCAAACGAGCGAATTCCACGCTCGCACAGTAACACCTGAGAGTTTCCATTCGACAAGATGTATTCTGCGGCTAACAAAAGTTCTTCTATCGTAGACATCATGCCACGCTTGAGTAACACCGGTTTTCTTACCTTGCCAACCGCTTCCAGCAACGCATAATTTTGCATGTTTCTCGCACCGACCTGGAGAATGTCTGCATACTTGCCGACCAGGTCGACGAGTTCCGGAGATGTGACTTCGGTTATGATGGGTAGGCCCGTCGCATCACGAGCCTCGGCCAGCAACTTCAAACCCTCCTCACCGAGACCCTGAAAGCTATAGGGTGAAGTTCGAGGTTTGAAGGCCCCACCCCGTAAGATGTGTGCGCCTGCCTCCTTGACTGCCGCGGCCGTCGCCAGGATTTGATCTCGTGACTCGACAGCGCACGGGCCCGCCATCACCACAATATTCTCACCACCGATCGTTACCCCGTTTACTTTTACGACCGTTCGACCCGGTTTGAACTCTCTATTGACCAGCTTGAAGGATTTGGTGATAGGCACCACCTGTTCGACTCCCCGCATGTCGGCCAATTCGGACAACCGGGGGTTTTCCTCGCCACCTATCACACCAACGATGGTTTGCTCAGGTCCTCGGGAAGGGTGTGGTTTCAGACCAAGGGCCTCGATGGACTTGATGACCGCACCGATCTCGGCTACCGATGCGCCACTTTTCATCACAACCAGCATCATAACTATTCTCCCATGTGATCGGTTCTCAACCCTTGCGTGCTCGCGGCGGTTGGCAACCCGCCAAAATCCATTGTTCGAACAGCGACAGCTCTCAGCTCGAACTTCACGCGAATCGGTCTCGCCGAGAGTTTGATCTGCCCGCCAGTCGTCCGGCGCGGGATTCAATGGCTGCTTTTACTTCTGCCAAAAAAGCATGCACGCTCCTAACCCCCACGCTATTGGATGCCGCAGACTCGATCAATCGGATCAACGCACTACCGATGATAACTCCATCGCTGTGGGCAACGGCAGCCTTCGCCGTCCGTATATCGGAGATGCCGAAGCCGACGTAAAGCGGCAGATCCGTTGCCGCTCGAACCCTCGCAACAAACGAGGAGATCTCTCCCGAGATCGGTGAGCGCACACCGGTAACTCCAGTAACGGAGACGAGGTAAAGGAATCCGTCCGCTTCGTCGGCGATGGCTTCGATGCGGTCGTCGTTGGACGTCGGCGCGATAAGATCAACATAGACAATATCTCTGCTCTTCAGGGCAGACCGCACCATGTCAGATTCTTCGAGCGGCAGGTCGGGGACTATTACCCCTGCTACGCCGGCGGCCGACGCCAGCTCAGCGAAGTGTCCGTCACCCATGCGTAGTATTGGATTATAATAACTCATAAGTACAATCGGCGTGGTGATTTCTTTTGCGATGTCTGCGGCGAGCTCGAGGCTATGTCGCAGCGACATGCCGTTGTCGAGGGCTCTCTTGGACGAAGTCTGGATCAGGGGACCATCGGCGATGGGGTCCGAGAAGGGTATGCCAATTTCTATCACGTCGCAGCCGGAGGCATGTGCCGACCACACCAGATCCAAAAAGGTCTTTTCATCCGGATAACCGGCGGTGAAAAACGCCACCAGCGCTTTGCGTCCACGTTCCTTGAGCGCATGCGTGACTTGGTGTAACTTCATCCGCCAACCTCGCTGCGCACACTGTCTATATCTTTATCGCCACGACCGGAGAGATTGACGATGATGATTTGGTCGTGTTTGGAACCTGTGCTCAAGCGTTGCTTGACAAAGGCTAGCGCGTGGCTGGATTCCAGCGCAGGTATAATGCCCTCCAGGCGCGAAAGCTCCCGAAACGCCTCCAGCGCCTCCTCGTCGGTTACGCTCGCATATGTCACGCGTCCCGTGTCCTTTAGATAACTGTGCTCCGGACCGACGCCGGGGTAGTCGAGACCCGCGGATATCGAGTGGGCCAGCTGAACCTGGCCATCCGTATCCTGAAGCAGATAGCTGAGCGAGCCGTGAAGCACGCCCGGAGACCCCTTGCACAAGGCGGCCGCATGACCGGCACTGGATCCACCTGCCTCCACTCCGAAAGCTTGTACCGAAACATCATCCACAAACGCCGAGAACATGCCGAGGGCGTTAGAACCCCCGCCGACACAGGCGACGAGCCAGTGGGGAAGTCGCTGCTCGAGGTCGAGAATTTGTTGGCGCGTCTCTCGACCGATGATCGACTGAAAATCGCGGACGATAGTGGGGTAGGGGTGTGGCCCCACCGTTGATCCAATAATATAATGGGAACTAGTCACGCTGGTAACCCAATCACGGATCGCTTCATTCGTCGCGTCTTTCAGCGTACGGCTGCCGCTTGCTACCGGTATGACTTCGGCCCCAAGCAACTTCATGCGCGTAACGTTGGGCTTCTGGCGCAACATGTCCACCTCGCCCATGTATACCGTGCAGGTCATGTCAAAAAGCGCAGCTACGGTCGCCGTTGCCACGCCGTGTTGCCCGGCACCGGTCTCCGCGATGATACGAGTCTTGCCCATCCGACAAGCCAAAAGCGCCTGACCCAGACAATTGTTGATCTTGTGAGCGCCCGTGTGGTTGAGATCTTCGCGCTTGAGGTAAATCTTCGAGTCTTTGCCGTAGTAAGTGCTCAGACGACGTGCGAGGTACAGCGGTGTGGGACGGCCGGAATAGGTCTCCAACAAGTGCTGAAGCTGAACACGAAATGCGGTGTCTCCATTCGCGTCGTCATAGGCAGCTTCCAACTCGACAAGACAAGGCATTAGCGTTTCGGGTACGTACTGACCACCGTAAATGCCAAATCGGCCGCGGCTCAACGTCGAGCTTCCTGGATAAAACGATTCAGAGTCTTTGCATCCTTGACGCCGGGTGCTTTCTCAACACCTCTGGCGACATCGATGCAATACGGCCCCACATGGTGTACTGCCTCTCTTACATTTGCGGCTGTGAGAGCACCGGCCAGGAAGATACGGTACCCTGTGCGCCGCAAGCCAGCAGCGGTCGACCACAGGCGTTGCTGCTGACCGTTAATGGGGCTTGAGATATCGCTTCTTACCCCCCGGTTCTTGTCCAGATCAAGCAGAAAGTAGCTGATTCGCGTGTATTCCTTGAGTCTGGTGGGGTCGTCGAGTTGTCTGCTGCCGAGCGCCTTGATGATCGGTAGCGAGAGGCGCGACAGCAGGGTGTCACAGTACGCCGGCGATTCATGTCCGTGCAACTGAACCAAGTTTACGCGCGACGCACAACTCAGCTCCACAACGTCTGCAAGCGGCGCATCCACGAAAACACCTATGAGCATAGCCTTGGGAACCGCCCTACGGATTAATCGAGCGGTGTCCACATCTACGCGGCGCTTGCTGTCGGCGAATATCATGCCCAGATAGTCGGCGCCCAGGGACCAGCTCAGCTTGGCGTCCTCGGGTGAAGTGATTCCACAAATCTTGATTCGCGTGTCTCTCATACCGTTCTACTTTTCTTAACCCTGTCGCAATTGTCGGTCGCCCGTGACTTGCCAAGAAGTGTCCGCAGTACCTTGCCCGGATCTGACGACTCGAGCAAAGCCCCTCCAACCAAGAACGCATTTACGCCCAGCTGGCAAAGTTCCTGGATATCGCGGCGGCTACGGATACCGCTTTCCGATACGATCAACGCGCTATTGCCCACAAGGCCAACTAGATTCCTGGTGGCGTCGAGAGAGACCTCCAGGGTATCGAGGTCGCGATTGTTGATGCCAACGATCTCGGCACCCGCCTGTGTAGCCCGCAATAGATCGCGGCGCGAGTGGATTTCGACCAGGGCCCTCATTCCAAGTTGATGTGTAACGGCAAGCAGGGACCTGAGACGATCGGCGCTCAGAATTAGACTTATCAAGAGAACCGCGTCGGCTCCGAAAGCGCGCGCCTCGTATATTTGGTACGGATCAAAAAAGAAATCCTTGACCAAGACCGGTAGCGAGACCTGGTTGCGTATGGCCTGCGCATCGGCCAACGACATGCCAAAGTGTATCTCATCGGTCACCACCGATACCGCACAGGCCCCATTGCGCTCATAAACCGCGGCAAGGCCATCGATGTGTTGGGCCTGTGTGAATTCGGCAACTCGCGGTGACCGCTTCTTGACTTCGGCAATGATCTTGTCACCTCCAAGCAGCGCACCGTAGAAGTCCCGGGTGGGCCCAACATCGACGAGGCTGCGGAGCTTCTCCAACGGTAACGCATCCATTTTGCGCGCAACCTCGCGCTTTTTCTGTCTCATGATCTCGCTAAGAAAACTCAACCTTTACTCCTCCTCAACCACGTCGGCCATTTCGCAGGGCGTCCGTTACCCTTCTCAGCTCGTCGAGCACGCGAAGCGCACGGCCAGAATCAATCGTCTCCTGAGCTATCGCGGCACCCTGAACCAGGTTTCTAGCTTTGTCGGTAAGTACCGCAACGAAGGCTGCGTTGAGCACTACCACGTCCCTTCTCGGCCCCTTTTTTCCACCCAGTATGTCGCGAATATGTCCCGCGTTCTCCGCCGCGTCGCCACCGGACAGCTCGGTGATATCCGCCCGTTCGAGCTCGGCATCTTCCGGTGTAAATGTCATCGTGTGCACGTGGCCATTCTCTAGAAGACTGACCGTGGTGTCTCCGCTAAGCGACACCTCATCGGTGCCGTCACGTCCGTGAACGACAAAAACCTTCTCCGAACCGAGAGATCGCAACACCTTGGCCACCACCTCGGTCAGGTCCTCGCGGAACACACCAATCAGTTGCCGCTTTACGCCCGCCGGGTTTGCCAAGGGGCCCAGGAGATTAAAGACGGTGCGAATACCCAGGTCGCGTCTCACCGGCGCCACGTGCTTCATGGCCGGGTGATGATGTGGAGCGAAAAGGAAACCAATGCCCACCCCATCGATCAGCTGTGCGACCGCCTCCGGCTCGATGTCGACCGATATTTGCAGAGCCTCGAGCACATCCGCGCTGCCACAGCTCGATGAGACCGCGCGGTTGCCGTGTTTGGCCACCGGCACCCCCATGCCGGCGGCAACCAGCGCTGTGGCGGTGGAGATATTGAAGGTGTGTTGGGCGTCTCCACCGGTGCCACAGGTATCGATCACGCCATTGCGGCGTGGCAACACATGGACTGACCGTGCACGCATTGCGGACACAAAACCGGTGATCTCATCCACGGACTCGCCCTTTACTCGCAGCGCCGTCAGTATTGCAGCCAACCGTGTCGGACTGATGTCACCGGACATCATAGACACCATGAGCGACTCCGCCTCCGCCCGCGTTAAGTCTTGTCTATCAACGAGCTTTGCAAGCAAAGCTTTTGTCGTCATCTGTAAATCCTCACGGTTTGATCGGCGCGGTGTAGAATGGTCCCGACATCGACGCGGATACCTGGAGAAAATTTGTCAGTAGCTTCAGACCCTCCACCGTCAGAATTGATTCGGGATGGAACTGAACTCCTTCAACAGGTTTGCTCTTGAGTCGAACACCCATGATCTCCCCCTCGGACGTATAGGCGGACACGTCGAACTCAACGGGCACCTTTTCCTCGCGCGCGATGAGCGAGTGATAGCGCGTTGCGAGAAAAGGATTTGACAAACCTTCGTAGATCGTCTGTCCGTCGTGATAAACTTGTGACACCTTGCCGTGCATGACACGATCCGCACGTTCGATGACGCCGCCGAAAGCGGTCACGATACATTGGTGACCCAGGCAAATCCCCAGTATGGGTGTGCTGTCGAAAAACGACCGCACGAGGTCGACGGAAATACCCGCATCTTCCGGCCTGCCCGGGCCCGGTGAGATAATTATGCTGTTGGGCTTGAGCTCCCTCGCCTTGCTGACGTCGAGGGCGTCATTTCTGAAGACCTCAAAGCTGTGCCCCAGCTGACCAAGCGCCTGCGCTATGTTGTAAGTGAATGAATCATAATTATCGATTAGAAGATGCATGCCATGCGCCTTTCTTTATGAATCCTTCTCGGCAATCGACACGGCCCTGCGCAGCGCCTGAATCTTGTCGAGCGTTTCTTTGTACTCGGCTGCGGCATCCGAATCGGCGACTATCCCGGCGCCACCCTGAACATAATACTGATCCCCTTTCATCACGATTGTGCGAATCGTGATACACATGTCCATATCACCCTGGGCGCCAAAGTACCCCACAGCCCCGCCATAGGGGCCACGTTTCTCGCGTTCCAAATCAGCGATGATCTCCATGGCACGTATCTTCGGTGCGCCTGTGAGCGTACCTGCTGGGAACGCCGACCTGAGAAGATCGAACATGTCCAGATCACTCTTCAAAACACCCTTCACCCGCGACACCAGATGCATCACGTGTGAGTATTTCTCAACCTGCATCAGCGACTCCATGTTCACGCTACCCGGCTCACACACTCGCCCCAAATCATTGCGACCTAGATCGACAAGCATGACGTGCTCGGCCCGCTCCTTTTCATCCGTTTTGAGGTCCGTTTGCAGGTGTCTGTCTTGCGTCGCATCGGATCCTCGGGGACGAGTGCCAGCGATCGGGTTTAGCGTGGCCTGCCCTTTGTCAAGCTTGACCAACATCTCGGGCGACGAGCCAATCAGCTGGAAATCACCAAAATTGATATAAAACATGTAGGGCGAAGGATTGAGAATTCTAAGCGCACGGTATATCCGAAATGGTGATGCTTTGGTTGTGCCGGCAACTCGCTGCGACAGGACGATCTGAAAGGCGTCACCATCTAGTATATGTTCCTTGGCTTGCCCAACCAGTTGTTCGAAATGCTCTCTAGTCATGTTGAATTGCTCACTCACACGTTCGGCCTGCTCGACGGGCGCCTGTTCATCCAGGATAAGTGGGGAGTTCAACGCCTCAAACAGTGTCCGCACCTGCTTTTGAGCGCTCGCATAGGCCAGTTCGGCATCGGCGTCATTCTGTGGTATGGCGACGATTTCTATTTCGCTCTTCACGTGATCGAAAACCACCAGCGCGGAAGGAAAGAGAAAAAAATAATCGGGCAGCCCAAGCTCATCGCGAGGCGGAGTCGGAAGCTTCTCGAAGTATTTGGCCAGATCGTACGACATATAGCCGACGGCGCCGGCGATGGGTCCGGTAATGTCCTCGGTCCTCGGTAACGGCGATCGGCTAAGCTCCTCTCGCACAGGCGCCAAAGGATCCTTGTCGTCGAGCGACTCGGTGCGAACATCGTCACCCCTTTGCATTTGTAGCATGCCAGCCTCCAGCTTGACGGTGGCAAAGGGGGACACACCGATAAAAGAATACCGACCGACCTGGATTCCGCGTTCCACACTTTCCAAGAGAAAGGTAGCCCCCAGCTCTCGTAACTTCAGGAACACAGAAACCGGCGTTTCCAGGTCGGCGGGCATTCTCCTGCGCAATACGGTGTATTCCCCCTGTCCCGCACTCTTCAGGAACTCTTGCAACGATGGGGTGACCATGACATCCCTTTCCCGGGACACGTGCCCGTAAACGAAAAAACCCACTTCCTTTCTTTCCGGAAGTGGGTCGCAAACGAGTTGTTTCTTTAGAGAATACTGTTAAGCAGAGCCAGTCTCGATTCGCCCACATTCCGCCAGGGACAGCGTCAACGGCCACCACCAGCCGACGGTGTGCGAATAACAATTCTGCTCTGCGATGCGTTTCATGTCTACTTTCAACTTTTACTTAGGGTAATTGTAGAACATATACTCTGCGATGTCAAGTTGCAAAAATGATAGATCGCTCTCCCTGTCGGCACGCCGTCTATTATGGCATTGAAAACTGTCTTCTTTTTTTATAAGATGCTTAACGGCATTATTACTATTTAGCAATACGAGAGAATTTAGCTGCCTGTGTCAGTTGAGAGGGGGAGGGTAAACGTGTCAAACCAAGCTCTAGACAAGGCCAAGGCTCATTTTGCGGGCGTTGTAGAAGAGCAACTTGCTCGCATCGAGAGGATGAAGGCCCAAGATGAGTGGATCGACTATGGCCAGGTCGACCCGATCAAGATCGGTATTCTTGGCGGTGATGGGATCGGACCCTACATAGCAGAGCACGCCCGAAGTGTGCTCGAGTTTCTTCTAGAGGACGAGCTCCGCAGCGGTAAGGTCGAATTCAACGTGATCGATGGTTTGACGATAGAGAACCGTGCGGAGCACAACCAGTCGGTTCCGGATGACGTCCTGGCCGAGATCAAGACTCAGCACATACTCTTAAAGGGACCGACCACGACGCCACGAAAAGGCGATCCGTGGCCCAACATCGAGTCGTGCAACGTCTCGCTTCGTCGCTACCTGGACCTTTTCGCCAATGTTCGACCGGTGAAGGTCCCCAGCGAAGGGATCGACTGGGTGTTTTTCCGCGAGAATACCGAGGGTGCATACGTTTTGGGTAGTTCGGGCATCAATGTGACAGATGATCTGGCGGTCGACTTCACCGTTGCCACCTCGCCGGGATCCGAGCGCATCATCCGCCTGGCCTTCGAGTATGCCAAGAAGAACAACATAAAGCGCGTCACCGCGGTGACCAAAGCCAACGTGATCAAAACCACCGACGGTAAATTCCTGAGCATCGCGCAACACGTTGCTGGAGAATATCCCGATATCGAATTCGATGACTGGTATATAGACATAATGACA
>Ga0224512_10000208_pt1 | contig 63010 bp, 53 predicted proteins | sample SF_May12_sed_USG_4_FD_169103 | JGI IMG/M metagenome (GOLD analysis project Ga0224512, IMG submission 169103) | Sediment microbial communities from San Francisco Bay, California, United States - SF_May12_sed_USGS_13 | ecosystem: Environmental > Aquatic > Marine > Sediment | place: USA...
GGTATGCACGAGTCGGCTACGCCTGGCTGGGTAGAGTCGCCGCGCTGGGCAGAGTGTCTCTTGTCCCCATCGGGCTCATGGCCGTGAACGCGCTTGCGCTCCTCACCCTGGGCGTGCTGACGAGTCATGTCGCCCAAACTGGGGGACGGATGGCTTATCTGCTGGCGGCCAACCCGGCCCTCTACGTGGGCTTTGCCTCCGACACCGCCGAACCACTCGGCGTGGTGCTGCTGGTGGCAGCGCTGGTTGCATCCTCGAAGGCTGCCGGGCGATGGTCGTCCGGCTGGCTGGCTGCCGTTCGGCCGAGCCTGGCGACGGCCCTCCCAACCCGCCGGCGCGACCTTCCAATGACGCTGCTCAGCTTCGGAGTGATCGCGGTCGTCGTCCGCATCATCGGAATCGTCGGGCTGGGGGGCGACACATCGATTCCCCCGAACACCTTTGTTGTGCCTCTGACCGGATATCTCGAGGGCTGGCGGTCTCTGTCCCCCGGTGCGGCGGTCGTCGCCGGGATCCCGCTGATGGCCGGGTTGGCTACGGTCGTTGTGGGGCTGACCCGCAAGCGGGGCTGGATGCGGCTGGCGTGGCTCGCCACCGGGTTCCTCGTCCTCACGTTCGGGTCGGCTGTGCTTCGCAGCCCGTTCAACTGGACCCGGGCAGCGGCGGCCGTCCCCACGCTGTGGGTCGTGTCCTCCCTGCCCGACGGGACCGCTTTGGCCTCCGCTCAAGGGCCGCCGCCCGAGGCTTGAAGGGTTCGATAAAGATCGTCGACGTTGGCTACCAACTGATCCCAGTCCCCGGAATTGTCCAGCACATGGTCTGCGGCGGCCAGCCACTCGGTGCGTTGGGGCTGTGCCGCCATCCGGCGAGTCGCATCGTCCAAATCCATGCCGCGCTTATCCAAACGTTCGGATCGAGCGTCCGGCTCGGCGTCGACTACCACCCGGAGCCAACCGGCACCCATGAAGTCGGTCAATAGTGGTACCTGAACAACCACAACCTGCTCGGTCGACACTTGAATCATGCCGGCAATCCGTTGCCGGATTGCGGTGTGCGTAAAACCCTCGAGTCTCTCCAGATCCGCGGGATCACGAAATACGATGTCGGCTAGGCGTCTGCGGTCGATCACACCGTCGACGACCGCCGACGGCCACGTCTCTGCCACCTGGTCGTAGGCGGCTCCACCGGCTTCGAGCACCTGGTGCCCGACCTCGTCCGCATCGATCACCAGCGCTCCCCGGGCGCGCAGCAGCTCACCAACTGAGCTCTTTCCTGCTCCTATCCCGCCGGTGAGCAAAACCCGTACTTGCCGGTCAGACACGATAAATGACTGTACTCTGATGGCGGATGCCCGACCGCAATAACCCCTGGGAATCACGATTTCACAAGGTGCTGCTCATCCTGCTCTGGGTTGCGCTCGGGCTGGGTGTGTTCATCACTTTCTGGGAGGCTCGCAAAGAAGCGGCCTCTCTTGGTGCCGTTGCCATCGGGGCCGACGCTATCGGAGCAGCCATGGCCGCCAGCGTCTACGTGCTGGGTTCCCAGATACTCCCGCGAGCCTACCTGCGCACAACGTGGATCCGCGAGCTCACCTCGCTGGTCGGCATCACCCTGGCGATGATGGCGGTGAGCCTGAGCGGCGGCCTCAACAGCCCCTTCCTGCTTCTCTCCCTCACACCGGTCATGCTGGCCGGCCTCTTCGGTGGGTACCGCAGTGGGCTGGCGACGGCCGGGTTGGCGGCCGGGGTGCTGGTCATTATCTCCGTGGGCGTCGATGATGATTTCATCCTCCCGCTCTTCTTCCAATGGGCGAGCCTGTACCTGCTCATCGGGTTCACCTTCGGCCAGGCGCGACGCCTGTTGGTGGAAGAGGGGGCCCGCGCCGACGCCCTAGCGGCCGCGTCGGCCGAGGTGTCGGAGCGGCTCGAACGCCTCGAACGCGCCAACACCCTGTTGACCCGCTTCACGGAGGTTGCCGACACAGCAGAACTCAACCCGGTTACCGTCGGGCACGAGGCTTTGGAAAGCCTGTCGGAAGTCGCATCATTCCACGCGGGAGTCGTGGCGCTGGCCGGAAACGACGGCCCGGTTGTGGTAGCCCGGCGCGGAAGTGAAGAGCCCAACGACCATCGTTCGATCATTCCGCTATCGGTGGGGAGTCGCGATGTCGGCTTGGTGGTGTTGATCTCTGCCGTAGAACTTTCATCGGCTGACTACCAGGCCACGCTCGAATCCCTCCAACCTGTCGCCCTGGCCTTCTCAAACATCCTCCTTCTCCAGGACATAGCCCGGCGAGCTATCCGGGAGGAGCGGGCACGGTTGGCTCGCGGCCTGCACGACGAAATCGGTCCATCCCTGGCGTCCCTTGGTCTAGCGCTCGATCTTGCACTGCTCCAACACCCGGCCGACCCCGACCTGGCCGAGCACTTGCGAGAACTACGCACGTCGGTGGGCGGCATGGTCGAAGACGTGCGCGGCACGGTTGCCGACCTTCGCATGCCCGAACAACCGAGCGTAACCGAAGCATTGAAAAGCCTCAGCGCCTCGGTTCCGGAAGGGGGCCCGGAGGTCGACGTCAGGTTGATCGAGCGGCGGCCTCCCCGCCCATCAATCTCTCCCGATGTCATCGCCATTGTCACTGAGGCAGCCCGTAACGCAATCCGGCATTCGGGATCGCCCCTCATCACGGTGCATGGGACTGTTGATTTTGATGAGGGAACAATCTCCGTGCACGATGCGGGCAAGGGCTTTCGCCGCGACAGGGTAACGGACGGCCATTTCGGTTTGTTGGGTATGGAAGAACGGGCCGAGCGGATCGGTGCTGCGCTCAATATCACCAGCACTCGCGGTGGAACCGCCGTAACTGTGACCTGGGGACCAGATTGATTGAAGTACTCGTCGCCGATGACCACACACTGTTCGCCGAAGGTGTCAGCCAGGCACTGGCAGCCATCCCCGATCTCCACATCGCTGGGACGGCCTCCGGGGGGATCGAGCTCATTGAGCTGGCCGAGCACACCCGCGCCGATGTGCTGCTGATCGACCTGGAGATGCCCGACCTCTCGGGGTTCCAGGTCCTCAAGAAGCTGAAGGGACTGCTGCCCGCCATTATCGTCACGATGCACGCAGATGACGAACGACGGTCCCAGGCTATCGAGGCGGGAGCGAGAGGTTTCTTGTCCAAATCGACACCGCTCCCCGAACTGGCGGCTGCGGTTCGAGCGGTCTCCGCGGGCGAGAACCTGACTTCCCTGACCACCACTCTCCGTGATATTCTTGATCAGTATATGGAACCCTCTCTCGATCCTGGAGCAGCGTCACTGACGGCCCGCGAGCGAGAGTTGCTGACCCTGCTCGGTGAGGGCGTGAGCATCACTGAGGAACTAGCGGATCGCTTGTATATATCGCCTAAAACCGTCAAGAACCATCTGGCCTCGATCTACGAGAAGCTCGGTATCAGCGACCGGACCCAGGCCGCCGTCGAAGCCATTCGCCTGGGGCTCGTCAACAACAGGTAACCGCGGCCCGTGAGAAATAGGGCGCCCGACCTATGGTAGAACGAGCGCTCTGCGTGGTATCTTGCCGCAGGTAGTGACCCGAGCCTGTAGGAGGGTTCTTGTGTTGACAGTAATGAGCGAGTTGGCCGCCCGCTGGGAGTCCTTTAAGGACGAGCGTGGCGCCAGCATGGTTGAGTACGCGTTGCTGGTCGTTTTGATCGCGATCATCGCGATTCTGGCGATCACCTTCGCCGGTGATCAGGTCTCCGAGACCTTCAGCGAAATCGGCAGCGCACTCAGTTAGCGAAATCGAAAGGCGTCATCAATGGGCTGGGAGCCACTGGGTGAGTTTGTCAGGATTAGATTCCAGAGCGAACAAGCCGCCGGATTGGTCGAGTGGGGATTACTCGTAGTCCTCGTCGCAGTGGTCGCCCTGGTTGCGGTGCAATTCGCCGGCGATCAGAACTCGGTGCTGTGGAGCGAGATAGCAAGCTCCGTGGATACCTAGCCCGAAACGCCTTCAAGAACGACGGTGGGGGACCCCCGGGGTCCCCCACTCTCTTTGTGTCATTTCTATCGGATCGGCGGTCTCGCGGGGAGATGTCATGCCCTCCAACCACATTCGATCGATCACCGGTCGCCATTATGTAGACCACTGCATCGCGTAGCGGCACCTAGCTTCTCGAAAAGACCGTCCATCGATCATCGCTGAAGTCGACCCGCCAGCCTTCAGCGGTGAGCACGTCGGCCAGGCCGGCATTGGTGGCGACCAACGCCTGCTCGAAGCCGTACCGGTCGAAGGCGGAACGCCACGTAGGCGTGCCGCGCCGGGTGTCCACGAACTCCTCAAAGAACTCGGCGCCAAACAACTCGGCCCGGTCGTCGATGAATACCGGCAGGCGGTTGGCGTAGATCAGGTAGCCGCCGGTGGCATCGTCGTGCCATACGGTTTCAGCCTCGAGATAGCCGACCGCCTCGACCGGAAACCGGTCGGCGTCGATTCCCTCGAACCCTGCCAAGGCGAAGAGGGGCAACACAACCAGCGCTGCTCCGATGACGAGGTTGACCCGACTCGGGCCACGGGCGACAGCCACCGCTGCAGTCCCCGGACGCCAAACGGATGCGGCAAACGGAGCCAGGGTGATGGCCGCCGGCATGATTGCCCGCGCCGAAGTTAGACCGAACACGAGGAACGGGATCACGATCCACAGCTCCCGTGCCTCGATCCGACCTTGAGCCGCCGCCACAATGACGGCAATGATCAGCAGCACATAGGGGGCTGTGGCGATCGACAACAGATCGGGGGCAGCCCATTCTGAGATGAAACTCAGGGCATCCCGGTTAGTCAAAAAGGAGGTCAGCATCGACCAGACGCCCAGGCCGTGCGCGGTCAGGCTGACCGCAACGACCGAAATGACGATTCGTCCGGACGTTCTGCGCCACGCGATGCGTCGCCTAAGGGCGTCAAGCACCAGGAGACCAAGACCAAGGATGAACGATCCGTGCACACCCGCCCATACCCACAGGATGAGTGGAGCCGCCCACTCTGCTTCAACCTCGAGCGCCGCCACCAACAGGGCCAACAGCACGAATGAGAGGATCACGGGCCTCGGCACGAGGTTGGGTAGACCCAGCCACGTGACCGCCACCAACGCCAGCGCCACCGGCAAAGGGTCAGAAGTCCTCCGAAAGGCAACGAACCCGACCAAGCCGAGAACCAGCCCACCACAGACGATCAGCAACCACGGTACCCAATCGAGTCCGTCCGAGGCCTGCTCGAGCAAGCCGTAGAGCAGGTCGCCAAGCCACGACTGGGTCCGCCAAGGTTCGCCCGCCATCGTCAAGGAAAAAGGATCGACAGTGAGCACTTGACCAGAAGCCAGCTGTAGATCTCCTGCTCGAATGTGCCAGAGAAAAGAGTTGTCCCGGATAGGGCGAGAAGCCCCGATCACTATCCCAATCCAAGGAGTCAACACAAGGAGATGGCCCACCGAAAGTCGTCGCCAGATCGGCAGAAGTTCATCTCGTGTCGCGGCGGCCACGCCGGTGGTGCCTACAGTTCGCTGAAGGTCTTGAAGATCTGAATCGCAGCCGGACCCAGCAGCACGATGAAGAGGGCCGGGAAGATACAGAACACCAACGGGAACACCATCTTGACTGGCGCGGCAAATGCTTTCTCCTGGGCACGCTGACGACGCTGGACCCGCATCTCGTCTGCCTGCACTCGTAACACCTGGGCGATCGCCACACCGAAAGCCTCCGCCTGCATCATGGCTAGCAAGAACGAGCGAAGCTCATCCAAGTCGGTGCGGTCGGTGAGATGACGCATGGCATCCCGGCGGCTCACACCTACCCGGGTTTCCTGCAACATACGGAAGAACTCCTCGGACAGCGGACCAGGCACCGTTGCGACCACCCGGGCCAGCGCCGAATCGAACCCGAGGCCGGCCTCGACGCTGATCACCAGCAGGTCCAAGACATCGGGAAGGGCCCGCTGCATAGCCAGGCGTCGGTCGTCGACTTTGCGGGTCAACCAGACGTCGGCCCCGAAGAAACCGAGTACGGCCAACAGCCCAAAGCTCAAGACCTTCATGCGGAATTCCAGGCCACCCTGCAGGAAGAACCACAGAATGATCGCACCCACCGAGGTCAGGAGCTTGATAACGGCCCACGAGTTGGCGTCGAGGTTTCCGGGACTTCCAGCTAGGACTATCCGCCGCTGGGTCTTCTTCAACCAGCCGACCGGAGTGAACCTGTTGAGCACCCTACCGACGGCAATGAACACGGGAGCAATAGCCCGCTCAGCGACCGGCTTCTTGAGGTTTTCCTCACGGATGTAGTCCGCAGAACCGTAAACGGCCAAGCGCTCGGTAGCGGCCTTGCGAGCCCGGACGATGCCAAAGCCGACCCATAGTACGAGACCGGTCATAGCCACGAACACCGAGCCAACAGCAAAGAGTTTGGGATCCATCTAGACCTCGATATCTACGATCTTCTTCAGCCAGTACACGCCCGCTCCCATCAACCCAAGTCCCGCAGCCATAGCGATGAGTCCGGCCAGCTCACTGAAGAGGGGCTCTAAATAGCCGCGATTGGTCGTGAACAGGAACGCGAAGAGCACGATGGGCAGCAAAGCGAGCACGATGGCGGAGAGGCGGCCTTCGGCCGTGAGTGCCCTAATCTCGCCCTTGAGACGGTTCCGCTGCCGCATCGTGTCGGCTACGGTTTGCAGAACCTCGGCGAGGTTACCGCCGACTTCCCGCTGGATCTCGATCGCCATCACCGCCCATTTGAAGTCGTCGGAACGCATGCGGTCAGCGATAGCTTGCATGGTGTCGACCACGGGGCGTCCGAGCCGCGACTCGGCGATCGCCCGGCCGAACTCCCGGCCAGTCGGTTGCGGGGCTTCCGCCGCCACCGCCTCAACCGCCTGCAGCAGCGAGTACCCGGCCCGGAGCGACGTCGACAACAGCGTGAGCGTGTCGGGGAGTTGTCGCTCGAAGATCCGCTTCTCCCGGGTGCCGGCGAATTGGATGGCCGCCGCCACGAGCAGCAAAACGATCAAGAACCCGACCCCGGCCGCGATCCAGCTGGACGAGAATAGACCGGCCAATACGCCAGCGATCACGCTCAGGCCGAGCCCTGCCGCCAGCGCCTCACCGCCTCGCAGGGGGATATTGGCTTGTTCAAGGACCGCATTGACACCGCTGAGCAGACCGCGCCGCGCGGCGGCTGCTTCCGCCGATTTGGTGAACCGGCTCAAGCCCGGGATCCTGGCCAGGATCCCCTTCTTCTCCTCCGGGGCGGCCGCCCGGCTTCGCCCGTAGGCCTGGAGACGTTGACGGAACGCCGATGCGCCGTCCTCGGTGGTCGGTCCGGCCAGGATGATGATGAAGAGCACGATGCCCAGCCCGACCGCCGCCGTGCCCAGTAACCGCAAGGTGCCAGCGGAAACCGGACCTGCGTTAGCCGGCGAGAATGGCTCCGGTTGCGGGAAGGTCACCGTGGTAGTAGTCGTGGGTAAGGGTGCCTTTATGAAGCCGGGGACGTCCACACTGACACTGGTAGCCAGCGCCTGATAACCGACCCCGACGGCAAGATCGCCTGCTTTATCCTGGGTGGCGGTGAAACGCACCACCACCTTGTTGTCGAGTTCACGTTTGATCTGATCGTAAAGACCGCTCAATTCGCCCGGTTCCGGCGTTGAAAGGTACAACCCGCTCGAATTAACCGCAACGGTCTGAAGATCGGAATCGGTCGGATCGAACGCGGTCGACTCGAGCGCCACGCCAAAGACGCGCACTTCACTTGCCTCGACGGCCCCCAGGGCATCGTCGAGAGTTGCCACGCTTCCCTCATCCTTGCCGTCGGTCAAAACAATCATGTTGCGTTCCAACCGCGCAGCATCGCCGGAGAACAGATCCGTAGACCGGATGATGCCGTCGTAGAAAGCAGTATCACCCTGCGCTGCGATGCCTTCCACACCGGCGATGAGCGCCGATTTGGATGTGGTGAAACCTCGCACAACCTCCACCTCGTCGGCAAATGTGGCGAGGGCGATGAAGTCCTCCGCCCGCTTCTGGTTGATGAACGACAGGGCAGCAGCCTTGGCTGCTTCAATCGGCTCACCCTCCATGCTTCCGCTGGCGTCGATCACCAGAACGATGCCAACCTGAACGCGTGATTCGGCGATCGTCTCGATCTCCAAGTCCGTGACCGTCTTCCCGTTCTCGGTAACCGACAACTCCGCCGGGTCGAGGGCGGCGTCGAGTTTCAAGAAATCGACAATCAACTGCACCCGGGGGTAGCGGGCAATGTTGATGTCGGTGATTTCGATCACCGGGCCGCCGTTGTCGGTCTGGGCAACAGCCGTGGCACTGGCGCCGAGCAGCAGGATGGCGACGGTGAGGGCCGCAACTAGGGTGCGTAGCTTTGTCATTTCGTCGAGTACTGGGCCTGGCGACGAGCAAAAGGCTCCGGATCAAACAGATTGGCGGGTAGTTTGATCCCAAAGTCCTCCAGGTGGCCGCTGAAGCTAGGCCGAATGCCGGTAGCTTTCAGCCGACCCAGGTACCGCCCGTTGTCGTCCACGCCCATTCCAAAGTCGAACAGGAACAAGTCCTGCAGCGTGATGATCTCGCCTTCCATTCCTTCGATCTCCGTGATGTGCGTGATTCGGCGGGTGCCGTCCCGCAGTCGGGTCTGATGCACAATCAGATTGACCGCTGACGCCACCTGCTCTCGAATGGCGCGCACCGGTAGATCGAAGCCGGCCATCAATACCATCGTCTCGATACGGGCCAAGGTGTCGCGCGGTGAGTTCGAGTGGATGGTGGTCATCGATCCGTCATGGCCGGTGTTCATGGCCTGTAACATGTCGAGCGCTTCGCCCCCCCGAGCCTCCCCAACGACGATGCGGTCGGGACGCATTCGTAAGCTGTTGCGGACTAGGTCGCGAATCGTGATCTCACCTTTGCCCTCCAGGTTGGGTGGCCGGGATTCGAGGCTCAGCACGTGTTCCTGGTGCAACTGCAACTCGGCGGCGTCCTCGATCGTGACAATGCGCTCGTCGCCGGGCAGGTAGCTCGACAGCACATTGAGGGTGGTCGTTTTTCCAGAACCGGTACCACCGCTGATGATTATGTTGAGCCGTCCTTTCACACACTGATGCAAGAAATCCGCGGTGCTCTGGTTGAAAGTACTGAACTGAACCATGTCTGCCTCGGTGAGCGGATCCACGGCGAACTTTCGAATGGTGAGGAAGGGACCGCCGATCGCCAGCGGGTGGACTATCGCGTTGACGCGAGACCCGTCTGGCAGGCGTGCGTCGACCATCGGAGTGGCCTCGTCGATGCGGCGACCGATCTGGCCGACGATCTTGTCGATGATGCGACGGAGGTGCACCTCATCGACGAACCGAAAGTCGGATTTGACGATCCGGCCGTGTCGCTCGATGAACACGCTGTGCGGTCCGTTCACCATGATTTCGGTGACATCCGGGTCGTTGAGAAGCGGGTCGATTGGCCCGTAGCCCAGCACGTCGGAGGCGATCTCGTTGAGCAGTTGGGTACGATCGGCGCGCGTGAGGGGGACGCTCTCCTCTTGGTCCAATGCCCACTCGAGCATTTCCAGGACCCGGAGACGAAGCTCAGCATCGCTCATCTGGCGGTCGTAAAGCGTCGGGCCCAACTCCTCAACCACTTTGAAATGGAGCTTGCCGCGCAGATCGCGGAACACGTCCTCGCGCTGGGTATCGAACGTCACCTCTGCTTGCTTGGCAGCTGCGACCCGCTCGGATAGGGATGCCATCGAGTTCTCCCTCTACTGTCCGTGCCGGCGCAACCCGATCACGCGGGCTGCGGCGGAGCCATTGTCACTTCTCTTCAGGACATCCATCGGCGCTTGCCCGTCTTCCCTGAAGTATCTTGCTTGGCGCCGGGGGCGACCAGGTCGTAGACGGTGTCGAAGCCCCTGGCTACCCGCGACCTGGGCGCGGATTCAACAACCGGTCTGCCTTCGTTTATGGAAGCGGGGACCATGCCGTCTGACGGGATCGCGGCCGAGATCTTCAGCTTCAAGGACCGCTCGATCTCCTTCTCATCGAGACGGGCCCGGGCGTTGGAGCGATTCAGAACCAGCTGTACTTTCGAAGCCGGGAATTTCAACAGCCGCAACGTTTCCAAAGCCAGCTTGGCGTTCTTCACGCTGGGGAGGTCCATGTCGAGCACGAACAGCACCTGATCGGCTCGTTCGAGCAGCGACAAGAGGAGCTCATCGAGCAAGGAGGCCGTGTCGACGATGACGTAGTCGAACATGCCGCGCAGCTTGGTGATGATCTCCGTCATGGCCGCCGTTGAAATCTCATCGGCGAAGGCCGGTTCAAGAGGAGCGGCCAGTACCCGGAGCCCAGAGGGATGAGTCGTCAACAGCGATTCGAGCAGCGGCTCATCGAGTCGGTGGAGCTCATGAGCCGCGTTCACCATCGTCAGCTTGGGTTCGAGTTGCAGCACCAGGCACACATCCCCGAACTGCAAGTCGGCGTCCACGATGCACACCCGGGCAGGATCGTGCCGTTGGGCAAGGAGCATGGCTAGGTTGGTGGCAGTCACCGTTTTTCCGCTACCACCCTTGGCGGACATCACGGTGACGACCTTCCCCTCGCCGCGCGGGGAAGCATACGGTTCCGAAGGCGGCGCTGGCGGCCGCTGGCGTCGCGTCTTCCGCTCAACCTGACCGGCCGCGTCGGTGACGCTCTGCACCGTCAAAGGGGCCTCAATCACATCCTTGAGCCCGGCGCGCATCGCCGACCTCAACAACGACGAGGTTATGGTGCCGGCAACCAGCACAATAGCGAGATCCGGGTCGAGCTCGAGCAGAAGGCCGACCCCCTGTAGCCCGGCCTCGTGCGCGAACGAGGGACCGAGAATCACCAGGTCGACTCCACCCTCTTCGACGCTGCGTTGCGCATCGGCCATCGTCCGCACCGTGGGCACACGGCCATCGAAGAGGCGTTTTGCTTCGTCCAGGAAATCGTCATCGTCGTCGACGATGACGATCCCGGCTTCGTCCAACAGATCGCTCATGTGTATTTAACCAAGCTCCTCGGCAGCCTCGAACAAATTGTCACGTGTGATTCCGTCGGTGGGAACCGGCACGAAGTCCTCCGGCACCAACGTCAGCCACACGGTTCCCGTCGAGAACGTATAGACGATCCGCTCCGCTTCTTCCGGTGTCACTTCCAGCGTGAGGACACCCCTCTGGACCTCCGGGGCCGCTTCTTGGCCCTCAACGGCCACGGTGGTCACCGTGACGGTCTGGTCGGCGTCCTCGTCGGCGCGGATCTCAGTGCCCACCGCCAGCACCGGTAGGCCCTGCATCACGAACCGGCTGATGATGCCCTGCTCCAGTTCTTCCCGCAGCGCCCTCAACTCTTCGGGCGTGAGGGTTTCGGAGGCAATGACGTCTTCGGCGATCTGCTCGATCGGCGCGGTCAGGGTAACGATGACGTTGACCCGGTCGCCCGCCTCAATGAACCCGTTGACCCCTTGAATGTTGTCGACTCCGATCGTGATCGCTTGCTTGCCCTCCGGAATACGTTCGGCCAGCGGCTTGATATCGGCCGTCAACTCAACCCACTGGTCGGTGGTCAGGATCGAGTTGTTCGAGATCGGGCCGGCAGCCACACGACCGGTGAGGGTGGCGGTTAGTTCTTCTAGCGTGCCGATAGCGTTGTCGGGAAGGAACCTTGTCTCCTCCGAACTCAAAACGGCGCGTTCTTGTGATAAGACCAGGCTTCCCTCGGTTCCTTCGGTGATCGTGCCACCCGAAACGCGGAACACATCCCGGAGGACGAGCTCGGCCTCTTTCTCCTCTTCCACATTGGAGAGGAACTGCCATACGGCAAATGCAGCGATGCCCGCGAGAAGCAGCGCCACAATCAGGACCAGGGTTCGCCTGCCCATCGAATCTCCTTCAGTCTGAAACCCGTTCGGTATCCCGGTTAAGAGTGACCGATTTGGGTTGATATGTCATGGATTTCGCGTCACGCAAAGTGACCATGCGCGTCGCTACCCGACGGGGCACCGGCGATCCGGTGGGTCGTGCAGGAGATTCGGCATTCCATGTCGGCTCCCTTGGGCACAACTATCCCTACCTAGTAGAGCTGCGCGGTTTCCCCCCGATCCGAATCTGCCCGGCACCCAACAGAGTGCCACAGATCTTCCGGGTGTCAACCTTTCGAAGTACCTATCGGCGGCCGATGCCGCGCTCTTTAAGCTCTTGAAGAATTGCTTCGAGCGACGAATCGACATCGAAGGTGCGTTCCTGCTCTTCCTCCGGCTCTTCGCGCTGGAACTCACGTACCTCAGGTTGCGTTTGACGCGGGGCGCGCTCCTCGGGCTCCCGTTCCTTCCACTCAGGATTGGCCTGCTTTATCGACAGGCTCACCCGGCGGCGCTCTTCATCCATCTCCGTGACCTTGACGGAAACCGATTGGCCGATGGAAAGCTCCAACTCCGGAGACTCCACGCGATGGATGGCAATCTCAGACACATGAACGAGCCCCTCGACACCGTCGCCCACGGAAACGAACGCACCGAACGGCACGGTCTTGGTGACGGAGCCGTCGACGATGTCGCCCACTCCATGCTCCCGAGAGAACTTGACCCAAGGATCCTCCTGGGTCTGCTTGATCGACAGCGAGATGCGCTCACGGTCCAGATCGACCTCGAGCACCTTGATCGTGACCTCGTCGCCCACCTTGACAACCTCGGAGGGATGGTTCACGTGCTGGAAGGACAGCTCCGAAACATGGACCAGACCGTCCATACCGCCCAGGTCGACGAATGCCCCGAAATTCACCACCGACGAGACGACACCTGACCGTACCTCACCAACCGCTAGATCATCGAGAAACGCCTGACGTTCCTCGGCTTGCTGCTCCTCGAGGTAAGCCCGGCGGGACAGCACGACGTTGTTCCGGTTACGATCGAGCTCGATCACCTTGGCTTCGATCTCTTGGCCGACGTAGGGCTCGAGGTCCCGAACTCGGCGCAGCTCGACCAGTGAAGCCGGCAAGAACCCACGCAATCCGATGTCGACGATGAGCCCACCTTTGACGACCTCGATGACCGGGCCGGTGACGGTGCCGCCCTCGGCGTGAACCCGCTGTATGCGGCCCCAGGCCCGCTCATACTGAGCGCGTTTCTTAGACAGAATCAGGCGGCCCTCGTCGTCCTCTTTGTCGAGAACCAGGGCTTCGATCCGGTCTCCAACCGCTACTACATCGAGTGGATTGACGCTGTGGCGGATCGATAGTTCCTTGAGCGGTATGTGGCCTTCAGATTTGTAGCCTATGTCGACGAGCACCTCGTCCTGGTCGATGCTGGCCACTGTGCCCTCGACGATGTCACCCTCATTGAATTCAAGGACGGTATGTTCGATGGCCGCCGCGAAGTCATCTGCGAGCATTTCGTCGGAAAGTTCACTGACACTCTTGGCGACTATGGCCGGGCGCTCGGCGCGAATGAAGAGCTCTTTTTCTTCTTCGGCGTCCGTTTCCACTGCAGCGAAATCGGGCGTAGCTTCTTCCTCTGCCAACGGGTCCGAGATGATCTGATCCTTCTCCCCGGCCGTCCCCGGCGTCTCAGGTTCATCGCTCCCCGACAGCGCTTCAGCGGTCGCCGATTCCGGCATCTCGACGCCGGGAACCGATTCGGGGGCTTCGTTGGCCGATTCGTCGGTGTCGGCAACTTCTTCTTCAGTCGCCCGGGAAGTGTCCGGCTCGTCGATCCCCTGGGGATCATTCACGGGCGCGGACTCGTGTTCAGTGGTCATGTATGGGTTTTCTCCTCCAGAATTTGCTCTTAGCACGCGAACGTGCGAAGGCGCCCAGTACGATACCACACGAAGGCGTGGCAACTCCTGGGGAACCTCCGCTAGCCTTTCGCGTCGGCCAGGTTGGTGCCGGTCGAGAGGTCGACGCGCAGAGGCACCTTCAAGTCGGCTACCCCCTCCATGAGGCCCCTGGTGAGCTCCTCGGCGTCCGCCAGCTCATGCTCGGGAGCTTCCAGGATCAGCTCGTCATGGATCTGCAGGAGCAACGTCGTCTCCAATCCGGCCTTCTGCAACCCTGCATCCAAATCGACCATCGCCTTCTTGATGATGTCAGCAGCCGATCCCTGCACCGGAGCGTTCAATGCCATTCGCTCACCCATTTGCCGGATCCGGAAATTGTCACTGGAGAGTTCGGGCAGGTAGCGGCGCCGCCCGAAGATCGTCTGCGTATAGCCGCGATTGCGCGCCTCGGTGACGACGCTCTGCAGGAACTCCCTCACGAGCGGGAACTGCTCGAAGTAGGTATCGATGTGTTGGCGGGCCTCTTCGCGCGAGATCTCGAGACGATCGGCCAGGCCGAAGGCTTCCATGCCGTACAAGAGACCGAAATTGATGGCCTTGGCCCGTCGGCGCATCTCGGGAGTCACGTGCGTCGGCTCCAACCCGAACACCCTGGCCGCCGTCTCGGTGTGGATATCGGTTTCCGTTCCCCGGAAGGCGTCGAGGAGGCCCGGATCCTCACTCAGGTGGGCCAGGATCCGCAACTCGATCTGCGAGTAGTCGGCGATCACAAACCGCCAACCCTCCCGCGGCACGAAAGCCCGGCGTATCGTCTTGCCACGCTCAGAGCGTACGGGGATGTTTTGCAGATTCGGTTTGTCAGACGACAACCGGCCGGTGGTTGCCGCCAATTGGTTGAAGCGCGTGTGAATCCGACCCTCGTCGGTTACGAGTGGCAGATAGCCATCCACGTATGTCGACCGTAGCTTTTCCAGCTCGCGGTACTCGAGCAGATGGGACACGATCGGGTGAGCGTCGGCGAGCTTCTCGAGGACCGAGGCGTCGGTCGAGGGTGCCCCTTTGGGAGTCTTCTTCAGCACCGGCAAGCCGAGCCGGTCAAACAGGATCTCGCGTAGCTGCCCGGTCGAGTTGATGTTGAAGGGCGCGCCGGCCGCGTCGTGGATGCGCCGTTCCAGATCGCCCAGCTGGTCCCGCAGGCTTTCTCCGAGCTCCTCCAAGTAGTGACGGTCGATGCCCATTCCGGCCTCTTCCATACGGGCCAGCACCAGAACCAGGGGCATCTCGATTTCGTCCAGCAGCGACAACTCGGCCCGCTCTGCCAGCTCCGACCGGAGCCGCTCGGCCAGCTTGGCAACGGTCACCACCCGCCGGCCGGCTCCTTCGACGTCCTGACCACCGCCGAGGTCGAGCATTCCCTGGGCACCGGCGTCGTCGTCCTGGTCCCGAGAGTCGAGCTCGATGTTGAGATAGTGACCGGCCAAATCTCCGAGATCGTAGGAACGGGCTGCCGGATTGAGTAGATAGGCGGCCAGCGCGGTATCCGTTGCGAGTCCCGCAAACTCGATTCCGGCGCCGAGCAGATACCTGATGAAGTCCTTGGCGTCGTGCAGCACTTTGGGATGGCCCGTTTCGCCCAGCACCGGCGCGAGCACGTTTAGGTGCTGGCGGGGAACGAAGGCGGCGCGGTCACTGCTCCGGGCAACGGCTACTCCAAGGAGTTCGGGCCCATCCCATACCGGTTCCAGAACCAGCGGGTCGAGAGCGGTCAGCTTCCGAATCTCCACGAGGTCGGTGACCACTCCCGTGTCAACGTCGAGGATCTCTCCCGCCGTCTCGCCGGATGCGGAACCCAACGCTATGAGCCGGTCCCACAGCGAGTGGAACTCCAGGCTATCGAAGATGTCCTTCGCAGCTTGGCGTTCGAAACCGGCCCAGCGCAGACTCTCCGTTACGACGTCCAGCGAAAGGTCTCGGACCAAACGCATCAGGCGCCGGTTGAGAAACACCTGCTCGCGATGGGCTGTGAGGTTATCGCGCAATCTCGGTGTCTGTTCATCGAGGTGGTCGTACAAGCCTTCGAGGTTCCCGTATCCGGCGATAAGACGAGTGGCAGTCTTCTCTCCAACGCCCGGCACCCCCGGTAAGTTGTCGGAGGTGTCGCCTCGCAACGCGGCGTACTCGGGATACTGGTCTGCTCTGATTCCATATCGTTCTTCGACCCAGGCTTCGTCCGCAACCACCATGTCGGTTATGCCGCGCCGGGTGTAGAGCACCCGGCAGTGATCATCGATGAGTTGGAAGGTATCGCGGTCGCCACTGACGATGAGGACCTCCCACCCTTCCGTAGTTGCCTGCTCGGCCACGGTGGCGATGACATCGTCGGCTTCGAAACCGGGCAGCTCCAGCTGGCGCATCCCCAGCGTATCCACGACCTCCTGGATCAGCGGCAGTTGACTGGCGAACATGTCCGGTGCCTTTTCCCGCTGTGCCTTGTAGTCGGCGAAAGCCTCCTTACGAAAGGTCGGCTTCGGGGTGTCCCACGCCACTACTACCGCATCCGGGTGGTGATCGCCCAGCATCTTGATCAACATCGATGTGAACCCGTAGGCGGAGTTGGTTACCTGGCCGGCACTGGTGGCCAGATCATCCGGCAGGGCGTAGAAAGCCCGATAGGCAAGGTTGTGTCCGTCGAGAATGGCGAGGGTCGGCATGGAGGCGCATCATAGGTCGCCGAGGCGGCTCAACAGCTTGTCTCGCTTCCGTTCCAATTGCTCCCGCCTCGACCTTACATCGGTAAGGGCCCTTTCGAAGCGAGCGACGTCGGAAGAGGTGTCCTTGGCGAATGATCGGTCCTGCCAATCGTCGCTCACTGCCGCGTCGCGCTGAGCGTCATCATCAATGTGGCGGTGGTAGCGAAGTTCCTCTGCGACCAGCTCCTCTTCGCGCCGCAGCGCTTCGATGGCATCGTTGATCTTGAAGAGCCTGGCTTCTACACCCATTGATCGTCCCGGCGTTTGCGGTTGCGTACCATAATGAGGCACAACTGTTGAGCACCAAGCCGGGATGGCGGAACGGTAGACGCGACGGACTCAAAATCCGTTGTCCGAAAGGGCGTGTGGGTTCGAATCCCACTCCCGGTACCTTCAAGGCCCAATGGCTATGGGGCTTTCTGCAGTTACCCCCCTTGGTCGGAACTTACGGATATGGAGTCCTGGCCGAAGTGGTGGCAAGAAGCCAAAATCCCCTCATCAAGGGCGTCCTGGAGAGAAACCACGACAACATAATGGTGAGCGGCTACCGAGTTCTGAAGTCGAAGCTGGAAGTACAGAGCGACTGTCTCGGCTGAGTACCGTCGCCCTCCGCCGCAGTTCCCGTGGCAGTAGATCCGATCGCGGTCACGGGGCGGTGTATTCGATGTGGAGTAGGGGGGCGCCGGCGGTGTCGCCGTTGTAAGACTCGGCTGTGCGTGTTCCGGTGCCGGTGATGATGATCACGATGGCGTTACCCGCAGCCCAGCCGTCTCGGTTCACGACTTCTTGGATGATGGCCGCCAAGTCGGGGGTCTGCTGATCGGGGCCGGCCTCCCCAACGGTGGCCCACGCCGGCGGGGACCAAGCCACCCGAGCGGCGGTGCGGGCCCCGCTGCTGACGTTACCGTTGGTTCTGACAAAGGTGGTGGGGTTATCCGCCGCTCGTCCCTCAACAACAAGATGGGTGGCCACACTACCGAGCTCGTCGACCTGGAACTGGACCCACGCCGAGGTGATCACCGCCCCGGCGGGCAGGTTGACGCCCGCAAACCGCAAACCCACCGTCTGATCACCCCGGTTCCTGTCAGCAACCAACTCCATATCGCTGCTCGTCAAAGACACATTCCCGGCAGCATTCTCCTCGGCGTCATCGCTCCCGGCTGCCACCCGCACCTCCGCCACCTCCTGTACCGCCACGCCGACCGTGATCGAAACCACCGCCGCGTCACATAACCCCAAACTGTCACACACCTCATAGACGAACCCATCTCCCCCGAGAAACCCAGGATCCGGGGTATAGGTGAACGAACCCGTCCCCAGGTTCACCAACACCCCGTTAGCAGGCTCTGAACAAACCGCACAGGTCGTGCTCACCGATGACGGATCCAGGTTGTTGTCCGGATCCGTGTCGTTCCCTAATACATCAATCGTCACCGGATTCTCCACCAGGGTGGCAGCCACATCATCGGCTGCCACCGGGGCCCGGTTCGGAACCGGCTCCGCGCTGTACTCGACATGCAAGAGCGGTGCCGCCACCGGACTCCCGTTGTAGGACTCGGCGGTGCGCTCCCCCGAACCGGTCACGACAAACACCATCGCGTTCCCCGCCACCCAACCGGGCCGGTCCACGATCTCCTGCACAATCGCCGCCAGATCCGGAGTCTCCTGATCTGCTCCCGCCTCCCCAACCGTGGTCCACGCTGGTGGAGACCAGGCAACCTGAGCAACAGTACGGGCCCGGCTACTGACATCACCGCTGGTGTTGACAAATGTGGAGGGGTTATCGGCCGCCTGACCCGCAACCACAAGATCAGTGGCCCCACTGTCGAGCTCATCGACCTGGAACTGTATCCACACCGAGGTCACCGTCGCCCCCGCCGGCACATCCACCCCCACAAACCGCAAACCCACCATCTGCACGCCCCTGCTCCCGTCCACTACCAACTCCAAATCGCTGCTCGTCAAAGACACGCTCCCCGCAGCACGCTCCTCAGCGTCATCGCTCCCGGCCGCCACACGCACCTCCACCGCCACCGGCGGACCATTCAATGCATCGACCGTGACCGACACAGTGGCCGGATTGGAATCAGCAACCCCATCGTTGGCGGTATAGGTAAACGAGTCCGAACCCGTAAACCCCGCATCGGGGATATAGGTCACGGTGCCATCCCCGTGGTCGACCACCACCCCATCGACCGGACTGGTCAGATTCGTCACCACCAACCCATCACCATCTACATCCGTGTCATTGCCCACCACATCGACGGTTACCGCCGAACCCTCAACCGTCCCCACCACATCATCCACCGCCACCGGCGGATCATTCAACGCATCGACCGTGATCAAAACCACCGCCGTGTCACACAACCCCAAACTGTCACACACCTCATAAGTGAACCCATCCGAACCGCTGAAATCCAGGTTCGGTGTATAGGTGAACGAACCATCGCCCCCATTCACCAACAAACCACTAGCCGGCCCCCAACAACCCACACAACCGGTATTCGCCGACCCCGCCACCAGATTCCCATCCACATCACCGTCGTTTCCCACCACATCGACAGTTACCGCCGAATCCTCAACCGTCCCCACCACATCATCCACCGCCACCGGCGGACCATTGAACGAAGAGCAGGTGGCGGCCCCGAGTGCGTAGTTGTCTACGACACCTTGGGAAACCGAGTGGAATTCGAAGGAGAGCCGATCGGCGCACGCTTCAACAGAAAGGCTCCCGTAGTCCGTGTTGTAGAAGAACTGACTGTCAGGATCGGGGGGGTTGGCCTCTGGATAGAGCCCGTTGCCGCCGTTGCCGACCACGAAGTATGGGATTCCTCCTTTCAGGAGCCGCTCGTAGTGATGATCATGGCCGGCGAGCACCGCGTCAGCTCCCCACTCCTCGAAGGGCCATTGGAGATCTGGGTTTGGACCATGTATCGACCCGGACGACCACGGTGCGTGGTGCAGATAGACGATCTGCCAAGGACTCGTCGAAGCTGCTAGCTGTGCTTGGAGCCATTGCGCTTGCCTCGAGTTGCTCGATCCACCGTCTGGTTCCCGAAAGTCGCTGTTGATCACGAAGAAGTGAACCGGGCCTTCAATGAAGTCGTAGTAGCGCTCGTTCCCGGAGGTCCCAGTGCTGGGTACGGCCCCGCCGGGGAGCGAGAAATAGCCCAGGTGAACGTCGATGCCACCGAATTCGCTGTAATCGTGGTTACCAACGGCCGGGAAGAACCGATTGATGGCGCTGCCCGTGCCGAATTCCCCCTGGTAATTGCCGATGTAGGCCGAGTAAAACTGACCGACGGCCTGGTCGATGTCATTGATGTAACGGTTGTCTCCGGTCGTGATGAGGAAATCCGGGGCAAGGGAGGTCACTAGTGAGGCAACTGCTGCCGCGTCACAACAACCGGCCCCATAGTCGCCGATGGCCGCAAAACGGACGCGGTCAGCCGGGTCCTGGTTGGGATCGACTGCGGCGAGGAGTACCCGGTCGGCGGAGGACAGCTCGCCGTCGTCCGCGGTGAACTGCAGCTCATAAACGCCGGGTGCAGAGAAGGTGGCGGTGGTCTCGGCAGCGGAAGAATCGGCAAAGGTAGCCGTGCCCGGTCCGCTGAGCTGGGACCACTCAACCGTCATCATCGCCGGCGGAACGGGTAGCAGATCGTCGGAAACGGTGCCCTCGAGGCTCACCGCCGCGGGGAACACCACGGAATCGGCGCCGGCGCGGACCACGGGCGCTTGGTTGACCGGCGAGCCGGTTCCCGAATGTTCGATGTGCAAAATCGGCGCTGCCGAAGGGTCGCCATCATACGATTCGGCGACTCGCCGGCCCGATCCGGTAATGATGAAGGCAAGACTATTGCCGGTCGCCCATCCAGGACGATCGACTATCTCCTGAACTACGACCGATAGGTCGGGGGTCTTCTGGTCCGGCCCTGCCACCCGGGTGACGTCCCAGGGTGGCGGCGACCAAGTTACCCCGGCGGTCGTACGGGAGCGGGATGAGATGTCGAATGCCGAGAGTGTGAACGCTGCTGCATCGTCAACGGCTTCACCCCGCATGGTCAGTGTCGTTGCGTCCACGGACATTTCGTCGACCTGAAACTGAATCCAGGCCGCGGTGACGATTGCCCCAGCCGGAACATCCACAGGGGTGAATCGGATGCCAACGACCTGGTCGCCGCGGGCCTGGTCGGCCACCATCTCGAGATCGCTACTGGCGAGCGACATGGAGCCCGCTGGGTCCTCCTCGGCGTCATCGTCACTCGCCGCCACGCGAATGGCCAAGGCTTGGTCATCGTCAACAATCGTGATCTCCACCGACACCGGGGGCACGGCGACATACCCGGCACCATCAATCACCGTCACGGATATCGTCTCTGCCGCTTCGGTGGCGGAATCGTCTAACGTCGATATCGTGATGGCTGCGGAAGGCTCTCCGGTCGGGATGGTCACCGAGCCCGGAAGAGCCACATAGTCGGCATCGGGGGTGGCGTCCCCGTCCACTACGTAATCGATAGTCAGTTCCCGATCGGTTTCCCCGGTGCGGATGATGGTCAACTCAGCTTGGTTGGCGGGATTGGCTCCCTCCGTAGCGATCAGTTGGTTTGCAGTGACGGAGACGGAGGGCGTCTCATCGTCGAGCAACGTAACCGTGGCGCTCGCAGCCGAACCGGCCACGTAGTCGGCGCCGTCGACGACGTTGACGACAACCGTCTCCGTCCCTTCTACCCAGGCGTCGTCGATTGGGCTCACGACGACGTCCGCGGACTGAGCGCCAGCCGGAATGGTCACATCCCCCGACAGTGCCACGTAGTCGCCGTCGGGTGTAGCGCTACCGCCGATCGAATACGAGACTGCCAGTGGCTGGTCCGTCGGACCGGCGCGGGTGAACCGGAAGATGCCCTCATCAACAGGGGTCGAACCCTCGGCAGCGACCTGGTCGATCGGTCCGACTGAAACCCCCACGGAGTACTCGACATGGAGCAACGCCGCACCACCCGACTGGCCGTCGAACGCTTCGGCGACGCGCTTGCCCGAACCGCGAATGACAAACACCAGACTGTTGCCTGAAACCCATCCGGGACGATCGATGATCGCTTGAACAAGCGGAACAAGGCTCGGCGTGCGTTGATCGGGACCAGACTCACCCACCGAGTTCCAAGCAGGGGGTGACCATGTCACCGAAGCCGATGCCCGGGTACGCGACGAAATGTCGAGATTCGCTCCACTGAATACGGGTGCGTCGTCGATCGCTTGGGTCTCGATCGTGAGGGCAGTTGGATCGCTGCCGGTTTCGTCAACCTGGAACTGGAGATAGGCGTGATCAATGCGCGCCCCCTGAGGCACATCAACCGATTCGAGACGAATACCAACCGTCTGCTGGCCACGGTTAGGGTCGAAGGTGAACTCGAGGTCGCTGCTCGAGAGGGAGACATTCCCCGTCTCGGATTCCTCGGCGTCATCTGCACCGGCACCTACGCGGGTCTCAACCACCATCAAGGTGGTCGCGGACGCAGTACCGAGGGTTTGTGGGACGAGGCCGGAGATTATGAGCAGAACCGATACCACGACCAGGCGGCTTCGCCATGCCGGCATTCCCCAACCTCCCTCCGGCACCCGGCTACCAGCGTACCGCACGTTGTGCGGTCCTGAAGTTCATTAGGACCGAAGTGGTATCGACTGGGCCCGGATCGCGGCGGCAGGGTCCCGCGCTGTCGGTCGGCCAGTGACGTCGGAACGGGATAACCTCCTGCTCAGGATTTATCCGCCAAATGCCGATGGAGTTGGTGCGCTGGGCCGGGAGGGGCATTCACTGGGTTCGCCTGCCCGGGAACCCTCCCAGGCCCGGCAGGAACCGTCCCTCACAGCGCCGCAGTCTCCGCCGGGTCGATGCCGGCGAACGCCCGAAATAGCCCCCGACCGTGGTTACCGTTCATGGTGACAACGGTCACCCGACCATCTTGAACCGGCCCACTTGCCGCATCCCCCACTCCCCCGGCCGGGACGGTTCCTCTCCCCGGCGGGTGGCCGTTGTCTATACCCCGGCCTGCTCCGGCTCTCCTAATCGTGTGATGGCCGCGATGAACAGCGCCACGAGTCCGTACGTCGGTACGAATGAAACGAGAATGCTCGGGAGCTTGGCAGCAAACACCACCGGACCCCAGAACCCCAGCGAAGCAACCAGGCCCAACAGCCAGTATCGATCTGTCGACCTGCGTAGATCCAACCGGGCCCCGACTATCAAGAGAGCAGGAATGGCCAGCACCAGGTAGTTGAGCCAGGACAAGGGCGACAGGAGCAGGGCAACTGCAGTGCCCGCCACCCAAACCTGATCGGGTTGAACAGCCAACTTGAGATAGAGAGGCACCAGGGTAGCCAACCCGATACCCGTGAAGACCCACCCGAGGGTTACCGACGACAGGGCCGTTCCAAAGGAAAGGAGCGAGTAGTTGCCCAGCGTCCCGTACCACCTACTCGATGACCCGATGACCTGGGTGATGAAGTCAGCCACGTCCGACCAACCGAGCACGGCGAGGCTCACCATCCCAACAACCGCCACCGTTCCGGCGCCCGTTACCACTCCCACCCTGGTGCGGCGCCCGGCCAGACCCACCAACCACATGCCCGGGAACAGCTTCAAGGCCGTCGCCAAACCCCACCAGACACCGGCTGCCTCAGCCCCGTTCCGCCGAAGCGCCCGCCACCCGAGAAACCCGAGCAGGAGCACCAGACTCTCAATATGGTTGCGGGTCACCAGGAACCGGAAGCTGGTGGTGAGCAATGCAACGCCCGCCAGGGCAAAGCCCACTTCCAGCGAGAACCCAACGTCCCGGGCCGCGAAATAAGTTACGGCCAGCAAGATCACGATGGATACACCGGCCAGGAGGAACCAGGCGGCGTCATAGGGAAGCAAACTGAGCGGCGCCACTAGAACTACAGTGGGGGGCGGATCCGCCGGGTAGGCGTCGTAGCCAGAAACGCCGAATCGCTCCTCGACTTCTGCTTCCAACGACCCGTACACGGGCCGATCGTCGAACAACCGTTCTCCACCGAAGTAATAGTTGGGGAAATCAGGAAGAGCCTGACCGTCCAGCGACTTCGCAGCTTCCCGGGCGAAGAACAATCCGAACAGCACGACGGCTACCGCCGCCACGGTCAAGAACCACCACCGTTTCACCGCAACGCCCCGGACAGCTCGGCCACGGCACTCCCCACCTCGGTGAAGGCGGCATACTCGTCCGGTGCCTCCAGGACCCGTCGAACAAGGGCCGACCCGACGATAATCCCGTCCACTTGCCCGGCCAGGGACCGCGCCTGGTCGGGTGTCGAGATGCCGACCCCCATGACCAGGGGCAGGCCGGTGACGGTTCTGATGCGGGCGGCTAGTTCCCGGGCGTGGGCACTGGACCGGCTTCGTTCCCCGGTCACTCCCAGATCGGCAATTCCATAGATGAAGACGGGGTTGGCGGCCGCAATCGATTGGAGACGGGCGTCGGAGGCAGTTGGGGCGGCGAACAAGACCATACCCAGCCCTGTGGCTTCAATCGGTTCCTTAATGATGGCGGCTTCCTCCAGCGGTAGGTCGGCAACGATCAAACCGGAGGCGCCCGCCTCCCTGCATCGTTCCGCGAATGCCTGCGGGCCGATCCGGATGATGGGGTTGGCGTAGGTCATCACCAGGACGGGCTTTCCGGTCCGCTCGACCACGGCGGAGACGACCGCGAGCCCGGCTTCAACCGTGACTCCGCCGGCCAGGGCGCGTTGATTGCCCGCTTGAATCGTCGGTCCGTCCATCATCGGATCGGAGTAAGGGATACCAACCTCGAAAGCGTCAGCTCCCGACTCCGCCATCGCCACGAAGAGATCGACGCTGGTTGACAACGACGGCAACCCGGCGGTCATGAACGGCAGCAAGGCTGTGCGTTGCGCCGATCGCAGATCGACAAACAGACTCTCGAGTCGGGCCCGGCTCACCGCACCTTCCTCGCTAGTTGTTCGACGTCCTTGTCGCCCCTTCCGGACAGGTTGACGAGAACGGTCCGCCCTTTCAGGGTGCCTGCTTCCCGAATGATCCAGGCGATGGCGTGAGCCGATTCAAGCGCCGGGATGATCCCCTCGGTGCGCGTGAGTAGCTCCAGAGCGGCCACGGCCTCATTGTCGGTCGCCGACTCGTAGCGGGCGATTCCGCTCTGCGCGAAGAAGGCATGCTCCGGGCCGACCCCCGGATAGTCGAGGCCCGCCGAAATCGAGTGAGCCTCCAACACCTGACCTTCTGCATCCTGAAGGAGGTACGTCCTCGTCCCGTGCAGGATCCCAGGGCTTCCTGCGCCAATCGATGCGCCGTGCTGCCCGGAGTCAATACCCAGACCGGCAGCCTCGACGCCGATGAGCTGGGGACCCAACCCTGCGAACGGGTAGAAGATCCCGATGGCGTTGGAACCACCCCCGACACATGCCACCACGTAGTCGGGCAGGTGACCGTTCAACTGGTACAGGGTCTCTTCTCCAATGACCTTCTGGAACTCTCGGACCATCCATGGGAACGGATGCGGTCCGACCACCGAACCGATGACGTAGTGGGTCGCCTCGACGGAGCGAACCCAATCGCGCATCGCCTCACTAACAGCGTCCTTGAGCGTTCCTGCTCCGGAGGCGACCGGAATCACACCGGCGCCGAGCATCCTCATCCTGTGGACGTTCAGGGCTTGGCGCTCGATGTCCACCTCTCCCATATAGACATCACAGTCCAACCCGAAATGGGCCGCAGCGGTCGCCGTGGCGACACCGTGCTGACCGGCGCCTGTTTCGGCGATCACCCGCGGCTTGCCCATGTCGCGAGCCAGCATCGCCTGGCCGATGGCATTGTTGATCTTGTGGGCTCCGGTATGGGCAAGGTCTTCACGCTTGAGCAGAATCCGAACACCCAGATGGTCTGAGAGGCGGGTTGCTTCATACAGCGGCGTGGGCCGCCCGACGAAATCACGCAGCACGCGTTGGAACTCGCCCACAAAACGCTCGTCGGACCAGGCTTTCTCGAACGCCAGAGCAAGCTCGTCCAGGGCGGGGATCAGCGTCTCAGGGGCAAACCGGCCGCCGAATTCCCCAAAGCGCCCCTGCTCGTCGGGTTTTTCGAGCTTCATCGACCTCGCGCCCTCTCCACAAATGCCCGGACCCGCTCCGGGTCCTTTACTCCCGGGGAGGACTCTAGGCCCGTCGAAGCATCGACTCCCCACGGTGCAACCCGGCGGACGGCTTCCTCCACGTTGTCCGGCCCGAGGCCGCCGGCCAGCACGTACCGACGCCCAAGGTCCGGGATGAGCGCCCAGTCGAACTGCTCGCCGGTCCCTCCGTGGGCGCCCGCCCGGTGGGTGTCGAGCAGGGGCATCTGGTCTTGGGGTATCCCGCTTATATCAACCCGGGCGAGTACCGCCAGTGGATGGAGCACGAAGAGTCCTTCTCGTTGCGCAGCCGCGGCTGCTTCCCATCGATGTTCCCCGTGCGGTTGCACACCGCCGACGCCGGTGGCGACCACGGCCGCCATGAGTGCAGCTGGGGTGAGATCAACGGTGACGATGACACTGAGAATGGGGACGCCTTGGGCCAGTGACCGGGCCCTGGATTCGGTGACACGCCGAGGGGACTCCGGTGCCAGGACGAAACCGACGGCGTCGGCGCCGGCCTCGACAGCCGCGGCGACGTCGTACTCGCGTCGCAGCCCACAGACCTTGACCCACGTCATTCATCCTCCCGCAACCTGGCCAGCAGCCCCTTCGGGTCGGGCGAACGCACGAGGCTCTCTCCCACGAGGACGGCACCGTATCCGGCCGCTCGCATGCGGCGGGCATCGGCAGGCGTCCAGATGCCGCTCTCGGCAACCGCCACTGTCGCTCCCGTCAGCATCGGCGCCAGCCTTTCGGCTGTGCCGAGATCAACTTCGAAGGTCTCCAGATCGCGGTTATTGACTCCAATGACGCGAGCGCCGGCCGCCCTAGCCCTCTCGACCTCAAGGGGACTGTGTACTTCGACCATGGCCTCCATCCCGTTCGCGTGGGTAGCGGCCAGCAGATCGGCGAGGGCTGCATCTTCCAGGGCCGCGACGATCAACAGCACCGCATCAGCGCCGGCTGCTCGCGCCTCCCAGACCTGAATGGGGTCGAGCAAAAAGTCCTTGCGGAGTACGGGCACGTCGACCGCCTGGCGTACCCTCACCAGGTCGTCGAGTGAGCCCCGGAAATGACGTGGCTCGGTGAGCACCGAGATAGCGGCCGCTCCACCGTGGCCGTACTCAACTGCAAGGGTGGCCGGGTCCAGATCCGCGTCGATGAGGCCGCGCGACGGCGATGCGCGTTTGATCTCTGCGATTACCGACAAACCCGGGGTAGCGAGGGCCGCCAGGTAATCCCGAGCAGGTTCCTGGCGTCCGGCAGCCGCCTCAACCTCGGCCGCTCGGCGCAGCAATTCAGGCAAACGCCGACGGACCTGGGCAATGATCTGCGATAGCATCCGAACATCGTAGGGCGGAGCCTGATCAGCCGTCGGAACCTACCAGCGCCGGTATCGACACCGTGAAACGGGTTCCGTTCCCGGGGATCGATTGGACGGAGATGGTCCCCCCCATCGTGTCGACGAGTCCCTTGACGATGGCCAATCCCAATCCAGATCCTTCGGGTCGAACTTGCCGGTATTTGCGAGCGACGTAGAACTTCTCGAACACCCTGGGCAGGTCTTCATGATCGATACCGGGGCCGGTGTCGGCCACGCTCAGTTCGATGCCGCCTCCACGGACTCGGACCGAGACGGTCACTCGCCCAGCCTCTGGCGTATAGCGCAGGGCATTCTCGGTCAGATTGGCGGCGATCTGAGCAAGTCGATCGGGATCAGTGACGACGATCCCCGTGTCCTCAAACTGGACGTCGAAGCGCACGCGGGACGCTGCAGCCCGATCACGGTACACGTCGGCGATCTCCGCCAGATGGGCGCCGACATCGACCGGCTCAGGGCGGATCGTGAACTCACGGGCCTCCAGCCGGGCCAGCAGCATGAGGTCCTCGACTAGCCGCCGCAACCGATCCGTTTCATGGCCGACCACACCGGCGATCCGTTTGACCTCCTCCGCGTCAGGCTCGCCCTCGTCCAGCGCTTCCGCATACCCTCCGATCGTGGTCAGCGGGGTGCGCAGGTCGTGCCCGACGCTCATCAAGAAATCCTGCTCCCGGGCCCGTACTTCCTCGAGGCGCGTCGCCATAACATTGAACGTCTGGGCCAGATCGGCTATCTCGTCGTCACCTTCTTCCCCGGCGCGAGCCGCCAGGTCGCCTCCGGCCAGTTGATGTGCCGCCGCAGCCAAACCGTTCAACCGGGATCCCAGCCAGCGTGACAACGACCGTGCTGCAACGGCCGAGAGCATTGCGGCGATGGCAAACGGCACGAGAAGTCCGCGCATGATCTCGCGCCAGTCGATTAGATCCGAGCGCTGCGCTACCACGATCACCGGGGTGATTGCGCCCTGGTCGATGACGTCCAGCGGGTGGGCGACGGCCTCGAGCGTCTGTGCCTCTTGCGGGACCTGAATGCGCTGGAACTGGTCTTCACCGGTGAGCAGTGAGGCCGCATCGAACCCGAGGGCATTGCCTATTCCCGGGTTGCGGACCAGATGCAAGGTGCCGTCTGCACCTATCCAACCGAGATCGACCAGACTGCCACCCGTGACACGCTGAGCCGAGGTAAGCAGCCTGACGAACCGCTCTCCGGCGTCCGTCCCAGGTTCGGCCTGACCGTCGCGTAGCAATTCGAGCATTCTGCGGGCAGTCACCCGACCATCGACGGAGGCGGCTTCTTCGACCAACCCGCCTACGGCCTCGGCTTGTCGGGCTATCTCGGTCCGCGTTTGTTGCACCACCCCGATTCGGGTGAGCACGGCCCCCAACGTCGCCACCACGATGAGGGCGACGCCGGCCACCGCCAGCATGCTCCAGAAGAAGCGGCGGCGCATCAGTCCTCCATCCGGTAGCCGACCCCCCACACGGTCTCAATCGGGATACCGTCGAGTTTCTTTCGAAGTTGCCGGACATGCACGTCGACCGTCCGGGTCTCCCCGAAATAGTCGTACCCCCACACCGCCGACAGGATTTGGGTTCGGGAAAGCACCAATCCCTGGTTCTCTGCCAGGTACCAGAGCAGATCGAACTCGCGGGCGGTTGGCCGGACGATGGTTTTCGTCGGGGTAATGACCTGACGACGCCCCGTGTCGATCTCGAATCCCCGGATATCGATTGAACGGGGCAGCGAGGGCCGTTCTTCAGAGCGGCGCAGCACGGCCTTGACCCGGGCCAGTAGCTCGCGCGGCGAAAACGGCTTGGTTACATAGTCATCGGCGCCTAGCTCCAAACCCACGACCTTGTCGACTTCCGAGTCGCGGGCGGTGAGCATGATGACCGGAACTTCGGAGCCGGTGGCCCGGATACGTCTGCACACCTCGACGCCGTCTATTCCGGGGAGGTTGAGGTCGAGCAACACGACCTTGGGTGGTCGCTCAGCGAGGCGGGCCAGGCCGTCCTCGCCGCTGGTCGCGTGGACCAGGCGAAAGCCGGCCCTCTCGAAGAACCCGCGCAGCATCTCGGCGATGCTCTCCTCGTCTTCGATGAGCAGCACCCGGCCCTGCGCCGCCATTGCTTCCTCCTGTGATGATGGAATGTCGCGCCGTCGTCTTCCAGCATCGGCCGGACAGCCTCATTACTTGTTCGAAAAAAGTCAGGATTCTGTGAAGTCGCTGAGGGGCAAGAAATGGACAGTGGCCGGAGCCGAGCCTTCCTCCCAGCGGATCTCAACCTGCGAGTCCGGTTCGACCTCGCGCCGCACCAACGCCAGACCGACCGGAGCCCGCAGAGTGAGCGACTCTGACACGGACGTGAGTCGTCCGACTGATGTGCCTTCTGCGAACAGTCCGGCGCCCTCCGGCGGAAGGACGTTGGTTCGGATCACAATGCCCCTCAAGACCCGATTGACGTGCCCCCGGCTGTCAATACGTGCAACAAGTTCCTGCCCCAGGTAGCAGCCCTTGGTGAATGAAACGGTCTCGGGTACCAGGCCCGATTCTTGAGGGATGGTCTTCTCGTCGAGATCCCGGCCCATCACCGGCTCACCGGCCTCGACCCGGACGGCGTCGGCGGCCAGGGATCCGACCGGGCGGGCACCGGCCCGTTCCAGTTCTTGCCAATCAGCGCCGACCACGAGGTAACGGGCCAGTCCACCGAGCGGGAGGCGCGCTACCAGCCTTTCCCCGCCCCGCTCCCACCCGGTGGGGTTGGGAAGCTTCATTTGCTCAAGCACCGCGCCCGCCGACGGGCCCCACACACCGAGCACCTCGCCTCCAAACGGTCCGATGGCGGCGTCGACCCGAAAACGGTAGCGACCGAGCTCGGCGGCCAGCGATTCGCCCCGCCCGCCGTCGGCCACCAGGATGACTTCATCCTGGCCTTTCATCACCCAGAGGACGGCCCGTATTTTCCCCTCCGGTCCGAGAAGCAATGAGCGTCCCACGCCGCCCTCCGCCAGGGTGTCGAGGTCCTGGCTGATTATGCTCTGCAGGAAAGAAACTGCATCCGGACCCCTTACCGACACCAGATCGTGGCTGGCGGCGACCAGCCCGGCTCCGTTCCGGATGGCCAGATACTCAGCGGTCACATCGCCATATGTCTCCGGACTCTTAGACACCGGCAGCTCCCTCTATGGCGGACAAAGCCGCGGCGGCTTTGTCCATGGTCTCTTCATATTCGCTGGCCGGATCGCTGTCGGCCACGAGTCCGGCTCCTGCTTGAACCCAGGCCTTGCCGGCTGCGATCACCACGGTCCGCAAACAGATGGCGGTGTCGATGTTCCCCGAAAAGTCGACGTACCCCACCGCGCCGGCATACGGGCCCCGCCCCACCGGTTCCAACTCATCGATGATCTCCATGGCCCTCACTTTGGGAGCGCCTGAGACCGTTCCGTGCGGAAAGACCGCCCGAACCACGTCGACCGGACTGATGTCCATCCTCAGCCGTGCGGAGACGCCGGACACAATGTGCATAACGTGCGAATAGCGCTCGATAACCATCAGGTCATCCACGACGACACTGCCGAATTCCGCCACCCGTCCCAGATCGTTCCGGGCCAGATCGACCAGCATGATGTGCTCGGCTCGCTCCTTCGGATCTGCCAGGAGTTCAGCTTCGAGCGCCGCGTCTTCCACTTCGTCGGCGCCGCGCCGGCGAGTGCCGGCAATCGGGCGACTGTATACCCGCCCGTCTCTGACTCTGGTCAACAGCTCGGGCGAGGATCCGACCACGGTGACCTCTGGGTGTTTGAAATAGAACAGATAGGGAGAAGGGTTGAGCATTCGCAACGACCGGTAGACGGCGAATGCGTCCCCCTGAAATGGGATCTCGAGCCGCTGGCTGATGACGATCTGAAATGCATCACCCTGTTCTATGTAGCGCTTGGCCTTTTGGACGGCACGTTCGAAGTCCGCCCGGTCCATGGTTGAGCGAGGCGCCGGTCCGGTCCCGGTCGGAACGGGTACTTTGCGGGGCACATAAGATCGACCAGAACTGAGACGGGTGGCCGCGCCTTCAAGCGCCCGCACAGCTGCCGCATACTCAGCTGCCGGGTCGTCGCCGGTGAAGACGTTCTGGACGAGGGTGATGGTCTGGTCGAATCGATCGAGAGCCGCCAGCGAGCCGACGAACTGCCACACCATCTCCGGGATCCCCCGATCGTCGAGGGGCCGATCGGGAAGAGACTCAATGTGCCGCACGCAGTCATAGCCGAGATACCCGACCGCCCCGCTATGCAACGGAGGAAGTCCGGGTAGTTCAGGCGTGGCAAAGCGAGCGAGTAGATCCTCCAGCACCTCCAGCGGGTTCCCTCGAGCCAGGTCGAACGTCCTGCCTTCCACGGATGTCGACCCGTCCCGGGAGACCAACGTGAACTCCGGGTTCCAGCCGAGGAAGGACCAGCGAGCCCACCGGTCTCCACCTTCGACAGATTCGAAGAGAAACCCCGGTGCGTTGCCGACCAGCTTCTCGTAGGCGCTGACGGCGGTCTCCCGGTCGGCCAGCAACCGTACCGAAACCGGCACAACCGGATACCGGGTCGCCAGGTCCGTGTACTCCTTCAGAGAGGGTTCGACTTGCACGAGAGGCCCGCTAAATCTCAGCGAGCCGGTCGAGACCGATGGTGGTGAACAGTTCCTGGAACCAGCCGGAGAGGCGGGCGAGATTCCCGGTGACCATCAGCACCCCGAAGGCGGCCAGTAGCAAACCCGACGCGATGTTGATCGGGCGCAAGTATCGGCGTAAGAAACGAACTGCTCCGAGCATCTTGGTCATCCCGATCCCGGCGAGCACAAACGGGACGCCGAGACCCAAAGCGTAGGAGAGCAACAGAACCATGCCCTGCCCGACGGTCTCCTGGACCGATGCCGTGAGAAGAATGGCGGCCAGCACCGGCCCGATGCAGGGCGTCCAGGCAAATCCGAAGGCCAGCCCCATGATGATCGGCGCCCACGAGCCGAGCCGGGAAGGACGAACCTCCATTCGCCTCTCCCTCATCAGGCCCGCCAGGAAGGGACTGTTGCTCACCGCCGAAAAAACAATCAAGATTCCAAAAACGACCACCAACCATCCGGCCACCCGGGTGGCGGTGAACTGGTAACGGCTGACGAGCTGGCCGAGGGAGGTGGCGGCCGCTCCCAATAGCACGAACACGACGGTGAAGCCCACCACGAAGAGGCCGGTGACCTTGGCCATTCGGGCGGTGGAGGCGGTCCCGGCCTCTAGATCCCCGACCGAGTATCCGGACATGAGACTGAGATAGCCGGGGAGCAACGGCAGGACGCACGGCGAAACGAACGAGATGATGCCGAACAAGAAGGCTGCGCCGATGCCAACTTCCGCCATCGCTCCATCCGGGTAGGTGAGCACATGTTCCCAGGTTGTGGGTTCAAAGTGCCAACTCGTCCACTTACGGTTTTCGAAACTCGGACCTGCTCAGGCCGATAGCAAACTACGCGACGGTCGAGGGTTGATGGGAAGTGGGCAGCTGCGAATCGGGGAGGTCAACAAACAGCGATCAGAGCGGGTCGCCCGCCAGGCTAACCTCATCGCCCATGCACGCTTCCCCGAACGAATCAGCAATCGGCGAGCATCGGGAGCGAGCACCGGAGCGCCTTTCCCCGGGGCCTCTCTGGTGTGATTGACCATGGCGCTCCTTCCCCGTTTTCTTCGCCCCCCCGATCGATTCGCGCCCCACGACCGAAAGATCGTGCTCCTCATGTCGGTAGCGGCCTACGTACAAGGATTTGCGCAGGCGCAGGCAACCAACACCCTCCCGTTCTCCCGTCTGTCGCTCGGATTGACCGCCGGAGAGATGAGCCAGATCCTGGCCGTCACCAGGTTCGGTTCCATTCTGGCGCTGGCGTTCTCGTTCTACGGCGACCGGCGCGGGAGACGGGTACCCTTTCTGGCTGCATTCACGATCCTGATCCTCGCCAACGTAGCAACCGCCGTCGTACCCAATCCCACCATCTACACCGCTCTACAGGGGATTGTCAGGATGACGGCCACGGCCGTCGGGGTCCTCGCCCTCGTGTACCTCGCCGAGGAGCTGGCCCCGAGCATCCGCGCCTATGGGATTGCCATCTACGGCGGCGCAGCTAGTTTCGGAGCCGGCACTGCCCTGTTCGCTCTGCCGGTCGCCGAGACCGGCCGCGAGGCCTGGCGATACCTGTTCGCTGCCACCGCAATCGGCGTGGTCTTCCTCCCTCTTCTGTACTCGAAGCTGAACGAGAGCCGGGCCTTCCACGATCCCACCCGTAGGGTCCACCTCTTCTCGGCTCTAGGCGGCCGCCACTTCGCCAACTTCTGGGTATTCGGATTGGTTTCTTTGTTGGCTGCAGCCTTCTCGGCGGTCAGTCTGGCGTTCGCGCTCGAACGGCTGGTCAACGAACTGAACATCGATACCACCCGAGCAGTGGCCGTGATGCTGATCGGCGGAACCGCCGGAGGTATTGGGTTTCTGTTCGGGGGTCGGCTGGCCGACACCTGGGGCCGTCGACCGACCACCATGCTCGGCTTCACGATGTCGCTCGCTGGTGGGCTCGGCTTGTACTGGTTGGAGAGCGAGCCGCTCATCATCACAGCCGTTGCCATCTCCAGCCTGGGGGCTTTCGCCGCCGTGCCCGCGCTGGGAGCCCATCGCAACGAGCTGTTCCCAACCTCGATCCGGGCGACCGCGGTGGTCTGGCTGAACACCATCGGCGTGGTCGGGTCGATCAGCGGCTTGACCATCGGGCGCTTCGCCATCGACGAGATCGGGCTGGCCATGACCGTGACCTACCTGGGAGCTGGCATGCTGGTGGCAGCGTTCCTGATCCTCTTGCTACCCGAGACCCGCGGTCAAGTGCTCGACCGGGAGAGCGCCTTTCTGTAGCGAAGCGCCAGCAGCCCGAGCCGGCCGACGATGAGCGTGGTGATACCCCACCATACGCCGGTCAATCCCCAGCCGGCCGTCGCCGCGAAGATCAGGATCACCGCAGCCACCGCCGCCGCTGCCAGCGTCGACACCATCAAGAAGCGGAATTCGCGAGCCCCCATGAAGATCCCATCCCACACGAAGACCAGTGCCCCGATCGGCTGAAGCGCCGCGACGAACGGCATTACCCCCGCCACCAGGGCAACGATCTCGGCATCTTCGGTGAAGAGCCGCGGGAGCCAAGGCCCGATGATAAGGAAGATCAACCCCAGTATCGTCCCGAACGCGAACCCCCACTGCAGCATCCGGTTCGACGCGGCTCGGGCGTCATCGACTCTGTCCTGACCCAAGAAACTGCCTACTAGAGCCTGTCCGGCGATGGCCAGCGAGTCCAACACCAGCGACAAGAAAAGCCACACCTGGGCAGCCACCTGATGGGCTGCAACGGTGGCGGTGCCAATCCTGGCTGCGGCGGCAGTCGCCATGGTGAACACGGCCAGCAGCCCGGCCGTCCTGGCAATGAGCTCGGCGCCGGCCGTCGCCAGCGGGCGGAACTCGGACCAGCGGGGGACCCCCAGCTGAATACCCAACTCCTGTCGCTTCTTTAGAAGAAAAAGAAACCACAAGGCTCCGGTCCACTGGGCGATGACCGTAGCCAAGGCTGCCCCGCGCAACCCCCAACCTGCCACGAAGATCAACAGCGGATCGCCCACCAGGTTCACCAGATTGAGGCCGACGGTCACCAACAAAGGAGTCCGGGTGTCCTGCATGCCACGATATGCTCCGTGACCCACGGTCACCAGCAGGACGGCGGGTGCCGCCAACGCCCGGATTCGCAAGTACTCACCGGCCGGGCCAAGCAGATCGGGACCGGCCTGCATGGCCGTAAGGATGGGTTGCCAGAAGATCTCGAGAAAAGCGATGGCGATCGCGCCGATGATCACTGCCAACCCGATCGCCTGCATTATTACGCGACCTGCTCCTTCCCGATCCCGCTCGCCCCAGGCCGCAGCCACTAATGGCGTCGTGCCGTACGCAAGGAAGTTGAAGAGAACGAAGGCGAGGGAAAACACTGCGGCGTTGACGCCCAGCGCCCCCAGCTCGGTGGCCCCGAGGCGCCCAACGAACGCGGTGTCGACGAGCGAAACCAGCGGATCGGCCGCCAGGGCTCCGAGGGCCGGCACCGCCAGGCGGAGAATCCGGCGGTCGTACGGTTTAAGCACTGCGACCCATCCAACACTCTGCGGCGGAAACCGACCTACGCCGCATTGTCGTTGATCACTTTATCGGTGCCGTCTTATCGGGATATGGGCAGAGCTCGATAAGGTCACAGGCGTGACAACGGGGAGTGCGGGCCACACAAACGTCCCGACCGTACTGGATGAGGCGCATCGAGAGACCTCCCCACTCGGCTGGTGGGAAGAGGGCCTTCAGGTCGATCTCGATCTTGTCAGGATCCTGGCTGTCGGACAGCCCCAAGCGGTAAGAAAGCCGCCGAACGTGGGTGTCTACCGCGATGGCAGGCTGGGTAAAGGCTTCGGCCAGGACAACACTGGCCGTCTTTCGACCAACCCCGCGCAACTCGACCAGCTCTTCTATCGTCTCGGGAACTACCCCCTCGAACCGATCGATCAGGTCGCTAGACAGGTCGATGATCGACTTCGTCTTCTGACGGTAGAACCCGGTCGAAAAGACGATCCTCTCCACCTCCGAGGGTTCCGCCCCAGCGAGGGCGCGGGCGGTTGGATACCGGCGGAACAACTCTGGAGTGGCACGGTTCACGTTCTCGTCCGTCGTTTGCGCCGAGATCACGGTCGCCACCAGCAACTGCCAAGGATCGCGATACTGGAGGGCGGTTGAGATAGCCGGATACCGATTCCGGAGACGGTTCAGAATGCGGCGAGCCCGTCCCCGTTCCGCCGGAGTCGGCCGGGTCCCGGCTGCGCGAAGTCGAGATTGGGTCACGGCCGACGATGGTAGTGCGCACCGATCACGCTGGGATGCCGACCCTGATCAGTCCGGGACAATTCAAGAATGGACCAGACGGCTGCGGCGGGTACGATGCGTGTCGTGGATCTCCGCACCGCTATCGATTCCATGGCAACGGTCGAGGGCACCATCCTCAAGGTGGACCGGTTCCTGAATCACCGGGTTGACCCGTCACTGATGGCCCAGGTGGGCCGGCAGATCGCGGCACTGCTCGGTCCTCACGAACCTGATCTGTTGTTGACGGCCGAAGCTAGCGGTATCCCTCCGGCCCTGGCGGCCGGGATCGAGATGGGAGTGCCCATCGTGTACGCCAAGAAATACCTTGGCCCTGGCAATCGCTACACCTTTTCACGTGAGGTCGTCTCCGCCACCAAGGGGACCGAATACCGGGTCGAGGTCGCCCGCCACGTTCTCCAACCAGGCCTGCGGTTGAGCGTGGTCGACGACTTCCTGGCGGGGGGCAGAACCGCCGAGGCGCTCGGGGAAATCGCTGAAGAAGCCGGGTGCACCGTGTTGGGCGCTACTTTTGTCATTGAAAAGACTTTCGCAGACGGCCGGGCGCGCCTCGAAGCGCACGGCTGGCCGGTCTGGTCTTTGGTTCAGGTGGAATCGCTGGCGAACGGCGAGGTCCGGTTTGCCCGCTGACGACATCGCAGACCTGGTCGATCGCGTGCGGCGGCATTACGACGATGGTTGCTTCGCATGCGGACGACAGAACCCGATTGGTCTTCATCTAGATCAGTTCTCCCTGACGGACGGCACCGTGGAGGCATGGTTCACTCCCCGGTCCGACTATCGCGGGTTTGTCGGATCGCTCCACGGAGGGCTCGCCGCCACGGCGCTCGACGAGATCCTCGCGTGGGCCGGGATTCTCAACCGCGGGGTCATGTCGGTTACCGCCCGTCTCGATCTGCGGTACCGAGCACCCCTCATCACCGACCGGCCCTACTGCGTGCGGGGGCGGGTAGACGACGTATCCGGTCGTCGATTGCGCGTCTCCGGAGAGCTGATGACCGATGACGGGGCGGCCGTCACAGCACAAGGCCTGTACGTCGCCACGGTCGCAGTCGGAGACCTCCTCGCCGAACACTCTTCGAGCGGATAGGACCCTCGATGCGTCGTCTCCAGGTTGCTTACGCAGCGCTTGCCCTGGCCGCGTTGCTTTTTGGAGCCACCTTCGTTGTTGTCAAGGAAGCGGTGACTATCCTTCCTCCCCTGGCGTTCGTTGGCTGGCGGTTCCTGTTCGGCGCAACCGCCCTCCTATTCCTGGGCGTCCCGCGCGGAAGATCGATCTGGCGAGATGGTCTGGCGGCCGGAGTGTTGCTCTTCCTCGGGTACGCCCTCCAGACCGCCGGCCTGGCCGAGACCAGCGCGTCCAACTCAGGACTGATCACCGGCCTCTACGTGGTCTTCACACCGCTGCTGGCGGCAGCCGTCGCCCGGCACGGGGTGGGTATCCCTACCATGGTCGGCACCATCGTCGCCTTCGGGGGTCTGGCTCTCCTCACTATCGGCGAGGGAGTCACGTTGGCGCCAGGCGATCTGCTCACGGTCGGCTGCGCGGTGGCTTTCGCCGGGCACATAGTAATCTTGTCCCGGGTGGCTTTCCGTCACCCGGTCATCCCCTTCACTGCCATTCAACTGGTGGTCACCGCCCTGCTCGCCTTGGCCGGATCGGCACTCAGCGAAGGCTTCCCATTGCCGAACGGAGGGGTTATGCCGGCACTGCTCATGACGGGATTGGTGGTGAGCGGCGGCGCCTTCCTACTGCAGGTATGGTCGCAAACCGTGATCGGGCCTGCCCGGACCGCCATCATCCTGGCGCTCGAACCCGCCTTCGCGGCCGCGTTCGCCGCCTGGCTTCTGGCCGAACGGCTCGACACGCAAGGTTGGATCGGGGCTGCCTTCATCCTGGCGGGTATCTACCTCGTGTTGGCCAATACCGGGGAGGGCGATGCCGTCCCGGCCGCTGAAGCGGTCACGCCGGCTCATTGACGGTTCCCACTCTCTCGATGGCTTGACGACGTCGCTCTTCGCGTCGCACAACCTTCATGGTGAGCCGCACCAGGGCAATCAAGCCGAATATCACCAGCACCAGGCCGGCTGCCAATTCGAGCCAGGCGGTGTACGGCACTTCGCAGGCCTGTAAGCCGCTGGGGCACATCCCGTATCCGCCCCCGCCCTCGGCCAGGTCGAGCAGGACCAGCAGCGGAACCACGGCTACCAGCAACGCGGCGATCAGCAGAACGCCGATGATTATTCGAAGCCAGATCACACTCATCGAACGAGAGAGTACCGGCTCCGCGTTCCCCGGCTTGTACAATCACCGCGCCGTGGAGCATTTCCAAGAGTCGTTCACGCCTGCCGAGAGTACCGTCCTAGCTCGGTTTTTCACGAACGTCGACCGGCCGGTGTTCGGACTCATCAACCTTCCCGAGGTCGTCAAAGGCGCCCTGTTCGCCCGGTACAGCCGCAGCCCCAAATCGGTTCGACGACTGTTTCTCGATGAGTTCATGGCCAACCCGGAGACCGGCATCGAGACGATCGCCGCCCGGCTCGACGGGAACGATCCGCTGGTCAATCTGAAACGTGCCGAGCAGCTGTACGACCGTGTCTTTTTCGAGTACGGGGACGACTCGGTGGCGCAATTGGGGGGCGTCCACCTGGCGGTCGAACAAGCCTCCAACGTATTGACGAAGGTCCTCGAGTGGGGGCGTCTCGCCGCCTATCTGGAGCAGAGTACCCGCTACATCTACTACGACGACAAGCTCGGCGATCGATACCGCTACCAGATCCCACCCGAGATTGCCGGATCACGCCTGGCGGCCGAGTACACGGAATACATGGACTGGCTATTCGACACTTACTCGCAGGTCGTCGCCACCATGACTGACTTCTTCGCAAAGCGATTCCCCCAGCAGGACACTGATTCCAACTTTGTGTGGAAGTCGACCATCCGGGCCAAAGCGTGCGACACGGCCCGGGGCTTGCTCCCGGCCTCTACGCTGTCCAACGTTGGGATCTACGGAACCGGGCAAGCCTACGAGATGGCACTGCTCCGCATGCAGTCTCACCCGCTGGCCGAGATTCGCGAGTACGGAGTCATGATGCTCGCCGAGCTCCGCAAGATGATCCCCTCATTCTTGAGGCGGGTCGACCTGTCAGATCGCGGTGTTCTCGCCTCTGACTACCAAGCGCGGATCGGGGGGCAAATGCGGGAGATTGCCGCCGGATTGGGGGCGATCCCGGAGCCGCGCAGCCTCGTGACGCTCACCGATTGGGATCCGAACGCTGAGACCAACCTCGTGGCTGCCGCCCTGTACTCGGTGAGTGATCTGCCCGACGATCAGCTGGCCGCTATCGCCGGGCGCATGTCGGGCGAGGAGAAGGCGAGGATCATCGCTGCTTACATCGGCGACCGAAGCAACCGTCGCCACAAACCCGGGCGAGGGATGGAACGCAGCTCGTACCGCTTCGACGTTCTCTGCGACTACGGCGCATTTCGTGACCTGCAGCGCCATCGCATGTTGACGCTCGAGTGGCAAACCCTGTCGGCCCGCCTCGGCTACGACACGCCGATAGAACTCGCCGCGGTCGAGCCCTCCCTCGTCGACCCGTGGCACGAAGCCATGGGCAAAGCGAGCGATTTCTACGAGAAGGTAGTGGACGGCCTCGGGATCGATGTGGCCCAGTACGTTGTTCCGTTCGCATTCAACGTGCGATTCGTGATGCAGATGAACGCCCGTGAGGCCGTCCATCTGATCGAGCTGCGCACCCAGCCGGCCGGGCATCGCGGCTACCGGGAAGTTTGCCAGGAGATGCACCGTCAGATCCGCGAGGTAGCCGGCCATCAGCTGATTGCCGACGCCATGCGATTCGTCGACTACAGCGACCCGGAACTCGAGCGTCTGGAGTCTGAGCGCCGAGCAGAGAAGAGAAGACAGAAAAGTTAGCGGATAGCGCAAAGCCGGAAGCGGACAGCGATTTCCCCGGTCAAACGGGAAACGGCAGAGCGTTCACTTGTTCAACGGGATCCGCAGCACCAGGCAGTTGTCGTCGACCTCCCACTTCGACGACCCGACCAGTGTGTAGTCGAGGTAGTCCAACTCGGCCTGTTCGATGAAGAGCCGGCGCTCTTCACCGGCCACCGGTGGCACGCCCCTCTCCTTGACGGCATCGGCGCGCTCACGAAACCGCCCAACAAAGGCATCTACGTCGAACTGCGTCATGTCACCTCCAGGTTCATCTTGCGGCTCCAGGCTATCCCAACATAGAGCTGCGCTGCGATGGTGGTTCGTCGGGAAATGTTCGTGGCGTAGCCGCCGAGCCAGCTGGCGCGTTCGCCAAGAGGCACGACGAAGGCGGTAGAGATGCGTCGAGACCGAAGACACCGCAGCGCGACAGTCAGGCCGAGGGAACGCCGCAATGACTTCTGTGGTGCTGCACTAACCTCCGAGCGATGCTCGAACGCCGACTCATCATTGTCACCGGGAAAGGCGGAGTCGGCCGCTCGGCGGTTTCCGCGGCATTGGCGTCGCGCGCCGTCCATCTCGGCAAACGAGTCCTGACCGTGGCGATGACCGACCAGGTCGGGCTGGCGTTGCACCTGGGACGAGAGCGCCTCGACTACGAGGCAAGGGAGATCCGTCCGGGTCTCCATGCACTGGCAGTCCATCGACCGGCTGCCCTCAACGAATACCTGCGAGTCCAGCTGGGGGTACCCAAAGTCACCCGCATGGGACCCCTGGCGCGTGCCTTTGATGCGCTGGCTTCGACGGCGCCCGGAATCCGCGAGGTCGTCACAATGGGCAAGGTGCTCTGGGAGGTCCGCAGAGAAGCCTGGGATCTGGTGATCGCCGACGGACCCCCGCTCGGACAAATCGCATCTCACCTCCGTGCCCCCCTGACGGTGTCCGAACTAGTTCCGGTTGGACGGGTCCGAGAGCAGGCAGAATGGATGATGGAATTGCTGGCAGATGCTTCCACCAGCGGGATGCTGCTGGTCACATTGGCCGAGGAGCTTCCCATCACCGAGACGCGCGAAGCCCTCAGATGGCTGGGCGAGCACCAGATGATAGACCCTCCGCAGGTGGTCGCCAATCGGATCCTGGTGCCGCTTCAGGCGACCAGCCGACAAATCAAAGAGGCCGGCCCAGGACCCGTCCAGGAAGCCGCCCGGATGCACGAGACGCTCCACGAGGAGCAACAGCGTTGGATCAAAGAACTACCTCCCGACCTGCAGCTCCCGTACTTGTTTGGGCTCCACACCCCTCCCGAGGTCGCAGCTCGATTGGCCGATGTGTGGGGGGAAGGCTGATGTCCAGGGTGCTCCTCGTTACCGGTGGCGGCGGTGTCGGCAAGACAACACTGTCGGCGGCATTGGGCGTCACCGCGGCGCGTAACGGGGTTCGCACCCTCGTCGTGACTGTCGATCCAGCCAGACGCCTCGCAACGGCTCTGGGCCTGAAGGATCTCGGCTCCGAGCCCAGCCCCCACGAAGATGAGCCCAACCTCTGGGCGGCGATGCTCGACGCCTCTGCGTCGTGGAAGGCCATTGCCCGACGCCATGCCCCGGCCGACGTGGCAGGCAGGCTCGTCGACAATCCGTTCTTCGAAGCCGCCACGCAACATTTCCCGGCCAGTCAGTCATATGCCTCCGCCGAGGAGATGGCGAACTACGTTGAGGCCCGGGCGTGGGATCTGGTCGTGGTGGATACACCCCCATCGGCCGGTGGTATCGAGTTCTTCTCGTCCCCAGCCGAGATGCGCGACCTGGTCGGCGGCCGCCTCCTGCGCTGGTTGACCGGCGGCGCACTGCCGGGACGGCGCACCCTCTTCACGCTCACTGCCCGGCCCGCCCTTCGCATAGCCGGAACGGCGCTCGGGTCCGATTTGTTGGAACGCGTCGCGGAATTCCTGATGGACCTGCGCACTATTTACGACGGTCTCTCTCGTCGAGCAGCCCAGATCGAACAGCACTTTCGCGAGTCCCGCACCGTGGTCGTGACTACCGCAGATCCGGCTCCGATCCGTGAAGCGGACCGGTTCTACCGTGACCTTCCGGACATGGTTCCCCATCCGGACGCCGTTGTGTTCAACCGGGTGCTACCGGCGAGCTGGCACCAACCTGAGCCACCCTCCGACGGTCCCCTGGTCGAGAACCTCATCCGGTGGGGAGCGGAAGCTCACCGGCAGACCGACGTACGAGAGGAATTTGCGGCGCATTGGAAGACGGAGGTCGCCACCGTTCCCTGGCGCCCGAAAACCCCCACCAGCCTCGACGACCTGGCCGCCCTGATCGCAGACTCGCAAGGGCTGTCGCGGGAGCGTTTGGGAGTTGTGTAGCCCCAAACCTCCCCCCGCGCACGAAGTGAGCAGGATGGAGGGCGGTGGCTCGGCTCGACAGAGCCGAGCCGGAGGGGGGCCGGTACCCATCAGAGAAGCTTCGTCGAGCGGTCTCCCTAGACGACGGCCTTTTGACCAAGGAGCTCCCGCAGTTCGGCGTACAGAGCGCTGCGCGGCTCAACCCGATGCTCGTCCGCCAGCTTCCAGACCTTGTGCCCGGACGTCGAGGTCATGTGCAAATAGACCGGGGCGGTGCCGGGATGGTTTACCAGGATCTCCTTCAACCGCTCGACCATGTTCGGTGACAGCAATGTGGCCGGCACCTGGAGCCGTACGGCCGTGTCACTCCCCAACTCCGGCTCGCGGACTTCTTGGGCAATGATCTTCACGTCGTCCCCGCGGTTGTCGACCCGGCCCGTGATGATCACGATGGCGTCCTCACGGATCATCGGTCCGGTTTCCATAACGACCTTCGGAAACGCGACCGCTTCCACGGTTCCCTCGAGGTCTTCGACCTGAAAGAACAGCATCGGATCGCCCTGGCGGGTGAAGCGTCGGGTGATGGATCCGACCAGACCGCCCACGGTCACCGTCGCGCCATCCGACTGTTCGACCAGCGCCGCGATGCTGGTCGTTACGGCCTGCCGCAGAACATGCTCCACCCCGAACAGCGGATGGTCGGACACGTATAGGCCAAGCATCTCTTTTTCGAAAGCAAGCCTCGTCCGTTTGTCCCAGCTCAGATCCGGAATGGCGACGTGCTCGGTGTCCTCGCCGCCGTTCTCCGACCCGAACAGGCTGTACTGACCCATGTCCTCATTGCGCCTCCGGTTGAGGGTGGCATCCAGGATCTGCTCGAACACGAGGAGGAGTCCCCGGCGAGCCGGGCCAATCGAATCGAAGGCACCGGCCTTGATGAACGACTCGATCGTCCGTTTGTTCAGAACCGAGGCGTCCACCCGGTTTACGAAATCCTGAAACGACTCGAAGCCTCCGTCCTGGTGGCGAGCTTCGAGGACCTTCTCGACGACTCCCTCTCCAACATTGCGGATGGCCGACAACCCGAAGGTGATAGCCCCGTCCTGGACGTTGAAGTCCATATCAGATCGGTTGACGTCCGGAACCAGGACTTTGATACCCATGGCTCGACACTCGTTGAGATAGATAGCCATCCGATCTTTGTCCCGCTTGGTAGCCGTAAGTAATGCGGCCATGTACTCGGCGGGGTAATTGGCTTTGAGCCACGCCGTTTGATAGGCAACATACCCGTACGCTGCGGAGTGGCTCTTGTTGAAGCCGTAACCGGCAAACGGTTCGACCGCATCCCACAGATCCCGGCCGAGTCTCTCGTCGTGACCCTGCGCCACGCAGCCGGCCACAAACTTCTCCCGTTCTTGCTCCATGATGGCCTTGACCTTCTTGCCCATGGCCTTGCGGAGCGTGTCCGCTTCGGTCATCGAGTACCCGGCCAGTTCGCGAGCGACTTGCATGACCTGTTCCTGGTACACGATGATCCCGTAGGTCGCCTCCAGGAACGGAACGGTGGCCGGATGGGGATAATCCACCGGCTTGCGCCCATTCTTCCGGTCGGCGTATTCATGGTGCATGTTCTGACCCATCGGACCAGGACGAAACAGGGCGTTGACGGCAATGATGTCGTCGAAGCTCTCCGGCTCGAGGCTCCGAATCAGCGACCTCATAGCGTTGCCCTCGAGTTGGAACACGCCGATCGTGTCGCCCCGCCTGAGCATCTCAAAGGTCACGGAATCGTCGAGCGGGAGATTGTCGACGTCCGTCTCTTCGCCCCGTGACTCCCGGATCAACTCGGCCGCTCGCTCGATGGTCGAGAGGTTGCGGAGACCTAGAAAGTCCATCTTGAGAAGACCAAGGGCTTCGATCCCGTGCATTTCGTATTGGGTGACGATCTCGGCGTCTTCACCTTTGCGCTGAACGGGCACTATGTCGGTCAGCGGTTCGGCCGAGATCACCACCGCAGCAGCATGGATGCCGTCCTGCCGGCGCAACCCCTCTAGGCCCCGAGCGGTGTCCACCACCCGCTGCACATCCGGATCAACGGCGTAGGCCTCTCGGAGCGGTGCTGCGTTGGAATGAAAGTCCCTGATCGCCGGATCGGCGCCCGGTCCGGGATCAACAAGACATTGCTGGAGGCTCGCCTCCTTGCCGAGGATCGGAGGCGGCATCATCTTCGCCACCCGGTCACCCAGGCCGTAGGGATAACCAAGCACCCTCGCTGAATCGCGAATCGCCTGGCGGCCCTTAATGGTGGAGAACGTCACGATCTGGGCAACGTGGTCGGTTCCGTACCGTTCGGACGCGTAGCGGATCACATCGGAGCGGTACCGCTCATCGAAGTCCATGTCGATGTCGGGCATCTCGCGCCGGCCCGGGTTGAGGAAGCGCTCAAAGATCAGGCCATACTGGAGAGGATCGAGATCGGTGATCTGCAGGCAGTAGGCAATGATCGACCCAGCCGCACTGCCGCGACCCGGTCCGGTTCGGATTCCATGCTCACGGGCGTACCGGATCAAGTCCCACACGATCAGGAAGTAGGCAGGAAAGCCCATCTCATCGACGATCTTCAGTTCGTGCTCGATGCGATCCGAAATCTCCGGCGAGAGCCGACCACCGTATCGCCGGTGGGCACCCTCCATGACGAGCTCCCGAAGATAAGACGATTCGGTGTGCCGATCCGGAACCGGGAAGTGGGGTAGCAGCATATTGCCGAACTTCATCTTCACGTCGGCTCGTTCCGCCACCCAAAGCGTGTTGTCGCACGCCCCCGGATAGAGGTCATCGGGGAAAAGCGTCCGCATCTCCCTGGAGGTCTTGAGGTAGAATTCGTGGCCACCAAACTTCAACCGGTTCGGCTCATCCACGGTCGAGCCCGTCTGTATGCACAGCAGGACGTCGTGCGCTTCGGCCTCTTCCTGGTAGGTGTAGTGCGAGTCGTTGGTGGCCAGCAGCGGCGCGTCCAGTTGCTTGGCGATTTCAACGAGATCGGGGAGGATCCGATGCTGCGGCTCCAGTCCATGATCCTGCAATTCAATGAAGAAGTTGTCTCGACCAAAGATGTCCTGATACCGGGCAGCGGTGCTCAGCGCGGCGTCAAAATCACGGATTTGTCCCTGGTTGCCCTCCTCCCGGGAGGCATCCGGCGCGAGTAGCTGAGCGACCGGTCCACCCAGACAGCCGGAACCGGCAATGATGCCCTCGGAGTATTCGGCCAGCAGTTCGGCATCCATCCGCGGTTTGTAGTAGTACCCCTCGAGATAGGCCCGGCTCACCAGCTTGATGAGATTCCGATAACCCGTTTCGTTCTCGGCGAGCAACGTCAGATGATGACGGACGTTCTGGCTACGAGGTGGGCGATCGAACCGGGACCCGGGTGTGATGTAGGCCTCGACACCGATGATCGGCTTGATGCCTTCCTGGATTGCGGCTTTGTAGAAGTCGACCGCCCCATACAAGACACCGTGATCAGTGATGGCCACTGCCGGCTGGCCGTCGCGCTGCACGGCCTCCACCACCTCGTTCACGCGGGCGGCTCCGTCGAGCATCGAGAATTCGGTGTGGAGATGGAGGTGTGCGAAGCTGTCCGATGCCACCGTCGGAGGTTCTCCTCTGGAATTACACGACTGGAATTCGTACCATACCAGGTGTGCCTTCTCCCTACCGGGCTACCGACGGGCGAGTTCGTTCAGGATGCTACCGGCCATTAGTATCCTTCGCCTCTGATCGAACGATCTCCACCTGCGGACGTCGAGTCGGGTCGGAACGGCCATCGGGGCGTTCCGAGCCGTCAGCGAGGAGAGACAACATGCGGATTGGAATCCTGACCGGCGGTGGAGACGTCCCCGGCCTCAACCCCTGCATCAAGGCCATCGTGAACAGGGTCTCGGAGGAGGGCCACGACGTACTGGGCATCCGCCGCGGGTGGGCCGGCCTGCTCTTCCACGACTTCGACGATCCGGACTCAGCAAGCCGCAACTTCCAAACCCTCGACCCCCAGGTTGTGCGAACCATCGACCGCACCGGCGGCACCATGCTGCACACTTCTCGCACCAACCCGCAGCGGGTCCGGCGCAAGGAAGTCCCCGACTTCCTAGCCAGCCAAGCCGTCGGGGATGGGCCATTCGACTTCACCGACCATGTCAAAGCCGTCCTTGAGGACCAGCGGATCGATGTTCTCATACCGATCGGTGGCGACGACACGCTCTCGTACGGCATGCGGATGCACCAGGAGGGTGTGCCGGTGATCGCTGTTCCAAAAACGATGGACAACGATGTACACGGAACCGAGTACTGCATCGGGTTCTCAACGGCCGTGACCCGCGGGGTCGACTTCATCACGAATCTGCGCACCAGCACCGGTTCGCACGAACGTATGGCGGTGATCGAGCTCTTTGGCAGGAATAGCGGCGAGACGGCACTCGTCACGGCTTACTTGGCGGGCGTTGATCGGGTCCTGATCTCCGAGGTTCCCTTCGACATCGACAGGCTGGCGAAGATGCTGGTCCACGATCGCAGCAAGAACCCGAGCAACTACGCGATGGTCGCCATCTCCGAAGGAGCCAGCATGACCGGCGGCGAAGTAATCGAGGCCGGCGAACCGGACGCTTACGGTCACCGCAAGCTGGGAGGTATCGGCTCGACCACCGGTGAGCTGTTGAAAGAAAAGACCGGCATCGGCATTATCGAACAACGCCTGGCCTACCTGATGCGATCGGGTAGCCCGGATTCACTCGACCTCATGGTGGCGATCAACTACGCCGTCATGGCCGCCGACCTGGCAATGGAGGGCTCGGCCGGGCGCATGGTCGCCCTGCGAGGCGGCACCTACACCAACGTCCCGATCTCAGTGACCAAGGAAGGCGTGAAACGGGTGGATGTCACCGAGCTTTATGACGCCGAGAACTACCGGGCCAAGGTTCGCCACGTCACCGGCAAGCCCATGTTCCTGTACTGACCCACCAAGGGACTGCCATGAGCGAAGTGATCGGAGTCCTCACCGCCGGTGGCGACTGCCCCGGACTCAATGCGGTGATCCGCGCCGTTGTTACCCGTGCTACGCAACGTCATGGGGCCGAGGTCGTCGGCGTTCTCAACGGTTGGGAGGGGCTAATGCAGAGCCGGACCCAGGCGCTCGACCGAGACTCTGTGCGGGGCATCCTGGCACGGGGAGGAACCATCCTCGGAACCTCCCGGATGGATCCCTACGTGCATGGTGACGGATACGAAAGTGTTCGCAAGACCATCGAAAGAAACGGCATCGAGTCCCTCGTGGTCATCGGAGGAGACGGCACACTGTCCTCGGCGCTGAAGCTGTCCCATGAAGGCTTGAAAGTCGTTGGGGTTCCCAAGACCATCGACAACGACATCGCCGCTACCGATTGGACGTTCGGCTTCGATACCGCACTGGAGATCGCCACCGAAGCGATCGACCGAATCACAACCACAGCGGAGTCCCACAATCGGATCATGCTGGTCGAAGTGATGGGACGCACCAAAGGCTGGATCGCTACCTACGCGGGGATCGCCGGCGGAGCCGATGCGGTGCTCATCCCGGAAATCTCCTACGACTTGAACGAGGTCGCCGAGGTCATTCGTTCTCGCCACCGTCACGGACATTCGTACTCGGTGGTCGTCGTGGCCGAAGGGATCAAACCGCCTGCGGGCGCCACTCCGCAAGATCCTGCGATCGACGCCTTCGGGTTCAAGCGACTGGGTGGCGTTGCGTATCAAATCGCCCCCATCCTGGAGAAGTTGACGGGATTCGAGACACGAGTCACCGTGCTGGGCCACCTGCAGCGAGGTGGCACACCCACCGCCTTCGACCGCGTCCTCGGCACCAGGCTGGGTGTGGTGGCGGCCGATCTTGCTGTTGCCGGAACCCACGGAGTCATGGTTGCCGCCCGCGGCGCAGACATCGTTCCGGTACCTCTCGACGAAGCATGTGCCGATATCCGGGGCGTCGACGAGGCTACATACGACATCGCCCGAACCTTCTTCGGGTAGGGGTCCGAAGCCGTCTCTTGGTGGGTGCGAACCCTATCCGGCTCACTAGGGGGGAAACACTCAGTCCGGAGGTCCCAGCGCTGATAACGATTCCCGGAGGTCCTTGGGGAGAGGCGAATCCACAGAAATCCTTTCATCGGTGACCGGGTGGTCGAACTCTAGGTGAGCTGCGTGCAGCCACACCCGCTGCGGGTCGACGCCCGGAGGACCCGGCCGTCCGTACACGCGATCGCCGACCACAGGATGCTCTATGGATGAAAGATGCACCCTAATCTGATGCGTACGACCCGTTTCGAGACTCACCTCCAGCATCGATAGGCCGGCCGATGACCAGTAGGCCGTCCGGCGGTAATGGGTCCGGGAGAAACGCCCCTCCGCCCGTGTCGCCATGCGGGCCGGCGCCCGGGGATCCCGTCCGATGGGGGCGTCGATGGTGCCGGTGGAGCCGTCGAAGGCTCCCCACACCAGCGTTTGGTATTCCCGGATGACCGTCCGCCGGGCGAGGGCCTCAATCAACGCTCCGTAGGCGTGGTCGGTCAAGGCAACCACCAGCAACCCTGACACCTCCTTATCGAGGCGATGGACGATCCCCCACCGATCTATCTGTCCGACGCCCTCCAGATCAGGCCATCGAGCCAACAGACCCGCGGCGAGCGTGCCCGTTGCCCGGCCGGCACCCGGATGGACAACCATTCCGGGAGGTTTGTCGACCACGGCCACCTGATCGTCTTCGTACGCGACAACCAAGGGGATATCCTCGGGCTGCAACCTGCGCACGGGCGGCATCTCAACGTCCAGCTCGACGCCTTCCGCGAGCCGGTGCTTGGGGTCGACCGCACGGCCCTGCACAGTGACCAGTCCTGTATCGATCAAGCCGCGGGCTGCGGCCCGGCTGAGTCCCGTTACTACTGCCACGATTTTGTCCGCCCGTTCCCCGGCGAGGTCAGTCGGGACCGGGTGCCGGGTCCTAATACCGGCATGGTCTTCGGATCCCCTAGCCATTAGGCGTCGGCTGGCTCAAGGTCGTGGCCAGATTGCGAGACCTGAGCGGATGTGTGGGTCGCAACACCGAAGCCGTCATGGTTTTCGCAGCGCCCCCAGCAACAGCAGGGCGACGCCAATGGATATGGCCGCGTCGGCGACGTTGAAATTGGGGATGAACCAAAGATCGATCCAGTCGGCAACCTGCCCATCCAGGAGGCCCTCTCCACGGGTCAGGCGGTCGACAAGATTGCCGAGGGCGCCTCCCAAGACCAACCCGAGAGCGATGAGGTCCCACCAGCGATCGACTGCCCGGAATGCAAAGAAGATGACGGCAACCGCCACCACCGCGAAGACGGCGATGATCTGGCCGCCTCCTCGAAACAGCCCAAACGCAGCACCGGAGTTCTCCGTCAGGGCCAAGCGCAGGAACCCTGGGATCAGATCGATAATCGAGTCATCGAGAGCAGAGCGTGCCCACGCTTTGCTGAGCTGATCGACCAGAACGACGGCCGCGCCAATCCCGGCTGCGGCGAGCCGAACGGCCTTTACTGACGTTGTGCGCACTCGACGCACACGGTCGTGTAGGGAAGGACTTCGAGGCGGGCAACCGGGATGGCGGTTCCGCACGACTCGCAGATGCCGTACTCACCCTTGTCCAGGCGGTTCAACGCGTTCTCGGCTTTGCGAAGAAGGTCCTCGGTGTTGGCATCTACGGAAAGGTCCTTCTCGTACTCAAAGGCCATAGATCCTCCCTCAGCACTCGACGGATCGGGGCTTCGCTCCGCAGCCGTCTCGGCCAGTCGGGCGTTTTCGCGCTCCAGTTCGTGCTCGTCCAGCAGTGAACGCAAACGGGCCCGCTCATCCTCAAGTACCGCCCGGAATCTGTCAAGCGTCGATTGAGCCAATTGCCTCGACATCACTCCCCATCTTTCCTGAACGCAGGAACATAGCAGAGTCATCCAGTTTGCCGGGAAGCGAGACGGGCTAAGACAGCGGGACTCATTCCAATGACGAAGAATAGTGTGCGTTGAGAACCGTCCCCCGGATCAGTTCAACTTCGGCAACGGCGATAGCCGCCAGGACGTTCTCTGGGGTCCGGTGGCTTTCCCGCCCTAAGGTGAGGCCGATGATCTTGGTTTCTTGCCCGCCCGGAACGGCGCAGACGTCGACAAAAGCCCCCACCGGCTCCCATCGACCCTACGGTTGAAGAACCCGGATCCTCCTGCTGATCGGCACTCATCGCAGGGCAGAAGTACGTGGTTGGTCCGATGGGCCGGTCGGAGTACGATGCCCTTGTTACCGAATGCGTTGAAAGGGACGGGCGGTCCGGCAGGTCGAACCCAGCGAGCCGGCAGATGGTGGGAGGCCGGCGTTCTGACTCCGGATCGACATCACCCTGGAGCTGCAGGAAGAGGCCGGTGAGATGACATCGGCGATAGAACCTGCCGGATTCCCCTCCGAGATGGGGCTAATGAGCGGTCGAACAGCTTTCGGGCGTTTCGGCAAGCCGGGTGGCACCGCGGGCCGGGTTGAGGCCCGTCCCGGAAACCCCGGCCGGGCCGGGACGTGGCAACCGAGGAGCTGATGACATGACTTCAGGAGCCTTTCGCCGGGTAGCGTCGAACGTGAGCTTCACGGCCCTCGAAGAACGCGTGCTTGATCTGTGGGATCGCGGCAACGCGTTCAACACATCGGTCGCGATGCGATCACCTGAATCTGAGTACACGTTCTACGACGGACCACCCTTTGCGTCGGGCAGCCCGCACTACGGTCACATCCTGGCCGGCGTTATCAAGGACATCGTTCCTCGGTATTGGACCATGCGCGGCCACCGCATCGAACGGCGCTTCGGTTGGGACACCCACGGCCTCCCCGTCGAGATGGAGGTTGAGAAGGAACTGGGGGTCTCCGGACCCAAAGCGATCGAGGAGTATGGAGTTGCCCGCTTCAACGAAGCCTGCCGGGCGAAAGTCGAACGAACGACGGAGGATTGGCAGAGGATCACGCGCCGCATGGGCCGCTGGGTCGACTTCGAGAACGGCTACAAGACGATGGACCCGGATTTCATGGAGAGCGAGTGGTGGGTCTTCTCGCAGCTCTGGGATAAGGGCCTGATCTATCGAGACTTAAAAGTCGTCCCTTATTCGTGGGGCGCGGCCACGCCCCTTTCCAACTTCGAGGCAAACATGGACTACCGGGACGTCGACGACCCGGCCGTCACGGTTCGCTTGCGCGCCCTGGAGAACCACGGACCGGTCCGGGAGGGTGACTACTTCCTGATCTGGACCACCACCCCCTGGACCCTGCCAGGAAACCTGGCCGTAGCGGTCGCTGAAGAGTTCGAGTACGTCGCCGTGAGGGCAGACGGCCGGCGTTACTGGATCGCCGAGCCGCTGGTCGATGTGTTCTGGCCCGACGAGCCTGAGGTCGTTGCCGGGGGGGTCGGCGCCCAACTGGTCGGGGTTCCCTACGAGCCTCCTTTCCCGTACTTTGAAGCGGAGCGAGATCGGGGGGCATTCCGGGTTATCGGCAGCCCCGACGTCACGATGGACGAAGGCACCGGCCTTGTGCACATGGCGCCCGCTTACGGCGAAGCGGACTTCTACTCACTTCAGGCAGCCGGGCTGGATGTCCTGGTCGACCCGGTCGACGCCGAGGGGCGGTTCACCGCTGAGGTGGCCGATGTGTCCGGCATGTACGTCAAGGATGCCGATTCCGTCCTCATCGACAACCTCAAGCGACGGGGCCTGCTGGTCCGGCGCGAGCAGATCCGGCACTCCTACCCCTTTTGCCCGCGTACCGGCACCCCGCTCATCTACAAAGCCATCCCAACGTGGTTCGTCCGGGTCGAACGGCTTCGCGACAGAATGGTCGAACTGAACGAGCGGATCCACTGGGTCCCTGAGTACGTCGGCAGCCGCCGGTTTGGTAACTGGATCGAGAACGCCCGCGATTGGGCGATCAGCCGCAACAGGTATTGGGGTAACACGATCCCGGTGTGGCTCTGCGACGGCTGCGACGAACAGGTCTGTATCGGATCGATCGACGATCTAACGCAACGGTCGGGGGTCCGCCTGCAGGACCTGCACAAACACATTGTCGACGAAGTGACATTCCCGTGTCCTTCCTGCGAAGGCACGATGGTGCGAACCCCGGAAGTCCTGGATACATGGTTCGATTCCGGCTCGATGCCGTATGCCCAGATCCATTACCCGTTCGAAAACCAGGAACGCTTCGACAGGAGATTCCCGGCCGACTTCATTGCCGAAGGTCTCGACCAAACCCGGGGATGGTTCTATACGCTCTTGATCCTGGGGGCCGCTCTATTCGATCAGGAGCCCTTCGAGAATTGCGTCGTCAACGGCATGATCCTCGCCGAGGACGGGCGCAAGATGTCAAAGAGCCTGAAGAATTACCCGGATCCAACCGCGGTACTCGACGAGTTTGGAGCCGACGCTCTTCGCGCCTACCTGATCAACTCGCCCGTGCTGCGAGCGGAGCCCCTCCGGTTTTCCGAAAACGGTGTTCGCGAGGTCGTCCGGACGGTGATGCTCCCGCTGTGGAACTCTTACTCCTTTTTCACCACGTACGCAGAAGCCGACGGCATCACCCGCTCCGATCTGGACGCGGCTCCTCCGGTTGATGAGCGTCCCGAGATCGATCGTTGGATCCTCTCGATGCTGCAGTCGCTCATCTCAGAGGTAAACCGGCTCATGGAGGGCTATTACCTCTACTCGGTTGTTCCACCCATGATCGAGTTCATCGATCATCTCACCAACTGGTACATCCGGCGGTCCCGTCGTCGATTCTGGCGTAGCCGCATCGAGGACGACACCGACAAGATCGCCGCATTCGCGACCCTGTACGAGGTGCTCATCACCTTCTCAAAGGTCATCGCCCCAGTGATTCCGTTCGTTACCGAAGAGCTGTACCAACGACTCGTCGCCGATCACCTTCCGGAAGGAACTGACGGCGCCCGCAGCGTGCACCACACCAACTACCCGGAGCCCCGACCCGAACTGATCTCGACCGCACTCGAGAACGCTATGAGATGGGTGAGACAGGTGGTGGCTCTCGGTCGCTCATTGCGGGTCAGTCACGGGCTCAAAGTACGACAGCCCCTGCCTTCGTTGACCGTACTGACTCGTGATACCGATGCGGCCGAGGCAATCACGTCACACGCTTGGCTGATCGCCGAAGAACTCAACGTGAAAGAAGTGCTGGTCGGCCGCGACGAAACGGAGTTGGTAGATCTGCAGATCAAGGCCAACTTCAAGAGCCTCGGCCCACGCTTGGGCGCGGATGTTCAGAAGGTGGCCGACGCTCTCGCCAGGCTAGAAGGGAAGTCGGGGCTAGCGCTGCTGGAGGGTAAAGCCGTCCTGATCGCCGGGCACGAGATCGGATCTGACGATGTGATCGTGCACCGAGTCCCCCGAACGGGCATGGTGGTGGCTGCCGAAGGTACCCTGTCGGTGGCTATCGACACCACCGTGACACCGGAACTCGAGATCGAGGGGAAGGCCCGCGAGCTGATCAACCGGATTCAGCAACTCCGCCGCGAGCGCGGTTTCGAAGTGACCGACCGCATTCGGGTGAGCTGGTTCACCCCGTCCAAACCGGTGGCGACGGCTTTCGAGTCTCATGCCGAGGCTATCGCAGCCGAGGTGCTCGCAGTGGGCGTTAAAAACGCGGATGAAGCGGTCGGCACCGTCATTGAAATCGACGGGGAGTCTGTGTGGATTGCGATTGAGCGAGCAGTCCCCTCGTCGCGACCGAAGACCTCTACCTAGTCGTCCGAATCGCCTCTATCCCAGGGACGTTGACCCGAGCCGAGGAACACCTGGCCGGTGCTTTCCTCAGGCTGGTGATCATCTGCCTCTGCCTCGCTCGAGTTGTCGTCCGAACCCGGCTCCCACGTCTCCTCGGATGCTTCCAAGTCGCCAACATCATGGAGGTCGTCGAGGCCGTTGTCCCACGATTCGGCCTCATCTATTGCTTCAGGCTGGGCAGCGATGATGTCGTCTTCGATCTCTTCGAGGTTCCCCAACGTCGAGTCGGCCAGTCCCACTATGCGGTCTTTGAGACCGGCCACCGACCCCCGCATCCGATCGAGGTCGGCTATCAGATCCTCGCGTTCCTGGATGCGCTCTAGCTCAACCTCGGACGCTTTGGTGCGAGCTTCGACCAGAAGTTGCTGCGCTTCGCCGCGGGCCTCATGAACGACCTGGTCGGCCGTACGCTGGGCGATCAGGAGAGTCTTCTTGATGCGCTCCTCCGTCTCACGATTTGCTTCGAGTTGTTCCTCGAGCACGGCGACTCGCTCGTTGGCGTCCCGGAGTTGGCGTTCGTACTCGCGAATCGCAATGACTATCTCATCGAGGAACTGGTCGACCTCTTCTTCCGCATAGCCGCGCAAAGCAACCCTGAAGGTCTTCTGCTCAATGTCAATTGGACTCAATACCATGGTTCAACCACCTCGAAAAGTGCTTGAGCGGAGCTTAGCCCCCCGGAGCGGCTCTCGAGTGTTTGTCCGAAAGTAGATTCCGAGGTACGTCGAACCGACATCAGCAGATGAAACCGAGGAGGATATTGAGGCCGATCAGCAGGACTAGCGGGGAAAGATCAAGTGCCGCTCCACCCAAACGGACCGGTGGGATGATCCGCCGCAGTGGGATGAGTAACGGGTCCACCACTATGGCCAGCACCGAGCGAAGCCTCCCGACCGGATGCTCGCTGGGAACGCGTACCCATTCGAGAAGAATTCGTGCGAACACCACCAGGATGTAGAGCTGAATCAGTTGGCAGACGATCCTCACTAAAGGCCCTATTCGCCGTCGTCGGTGGTCGAGTAGAGCCCGAGATCTGCCAGTCGTCGTTTCTCTTCCCGCCCGAGCAAAACGCGGGGCGGCAGCACCATGATGATACCCTCGGATATCTTGCGCATCGAACCGTCGAGGGCGTACGTCAGTCCGCTGGCGAAGTCGACCAGACGGCGCACCATGTCCGGATCGGTCGCCCGCAGATTGAGCACCACCGGCACCCGTTCACGGATCCTATCGGCCAGAAGCTTGGCATCGGAGAAGTTGGCGGCCTCCACAATCTCACACTGTGCATCCACCGACTTGACTTGCCGAACACCGCCGGTAGCCGACCCCCCGGTCACCATCCGGTCGGCCGCAGACATGGGGACGCGGCCGGCGGGGGGTTCGACCCGGCGCCCAAGGACTCCGTCCGACGTGTTGGCAACCGTCCGAACCTGAGATTGAACCGCCGCGGTCTCGACCGGCGTGGCGGGCTCTTGCTCGATGGCCTCTTCGTCGACAAGCCCGAGATAGAGAAGCGCCTTCTGCCACAACGTACTCATGAGATCCCTCAGTGCTCGATTCTCGGACCAAAGATAGCCCGTCCGACGCGAATCATCGTTGCTCCTTCTTCAATGGCGACCTCGAAGTCGTCGGTCATACCCATGGACAATTCTCGCACGACCGGGTACCGCTCGGCCAGTTCGTCTCGCAACCGGGCCAGCTGCCGGAAGAACGGCCGGGCGTGTTCCGGCTCGTCGACGAGCGGGGGAATGGCCATGACACCTCGTAAATCTACGCCCAGGTCCAGCAGCCGACCCGTCATCGCCGGGGCCGCATCGACCGTCACCCCCGCCTTTTGAGGTTCGTCAGCGAGATTCACCTCGAGCAAAGCGGGAGGTGCCCTTCCGGGCCCCTTGAGCCAGGCTGCCCCCAGGTTCAACCGATCCATGGAATGAAGCAGGCCAACTACCGGTCGCACCAGCCTCACCTTGTTGCGCTGCAGGGGACCGATGAAGTGCCAGCGGACGTCCGGGGGCATAGCGGCGGCCTTGGTCGCCAACTCTGCCGCCCGGTTTTCGCCAAATTCCCGGTGTCCGTTTTCGTAGGCCTTCAACAGAACGTCGACAGGGTGGGTCTTGCCCACTGCTATCAGGGTGACGTGATGCGCCGAGCGGCCACTGCGCCGGGCTGCAGCGGCCATTCGGTCGTGAACGGACTCGAGGCTCACGGCACCCACACAATTCCGGCCATGCGCTCGGTGGCTCCATCGCGCCGGTAAGAGAAGAATCCGTCACTGCAGCGGGTACAAACTCCGGCTTGCCAGATATCCGTGCCACCGAGCTGGGCGGCAATTGCCGCCGGCAGGTCAACGCTCTTCGTCCCCCAGGAAGTCGTGGACGTGGTGGCCGGGAAATGAGCCGCCACCTCGGGACCTACCTCGAAGCAGCAGGGCCCGATACCGGGCCCAACGGCGGCTCGCAACACGGTCCACCCGACCGCCTCCATCTCGGCGCGGAGGTTCTTCACGACCCCCGCGACGACCCCTCGCCATCCGGCATGAGCGATTCCAACGCCATGATCCGCTTCGATCACGACGGCGAGGCAATCGGCGGTGAACACGGCCGCCGGCAAGCCCGATCGAGCCGTGTAGATGGCGTCGGCGGCGCCCAGCCGTCCCGGCTCGCTGGCCTCGACCACGACCGCGCCGTGCACCTGGTCGACCGTCGCCCAAGAGACTGGGATGTCGAGCCGGGCGGCGGCTGAGCGGCGAGCCGTTGCGTCGCGCCGCAGGTCACCGTCAGGGGCGCCCGTAAATGCAGCCCCCCGGAACCCGGGAGGTTCCATCATCCCTGAACGAAGCTCGGAATATCGAGATCGTCGTCGTCGGGAGTCTTGCTGACCGTACCGGAGGCGATTCCGCGGGCGGTGGTCCGGCGGCTGCGATCAAACCCTGCCGCGATCACGGTCACCTTGAGCTCCTCGCCCAGGTTGTCGTCCACGACGGCGCCAAAGATGATGTCGGCTTCAGAGTCGCTGTGTTCGGCGACCACGTTGGCCGCCTCGTTGACTTCATGCAGGGTCATCGCCGAAGGTCCAGAAATCGTCAGCAGCACACCGCGGGCACCCTCCATCGAGGTCTCGAGCATGGCGCTCGAGATGGCTCTTTGGGCGGCTTGCTCGGCCCGGTCCTCTCCGGAGGCGCTGCCGATACCCATCACCGCCGTCCCCGCACCGGTGAGGATGGTGCGTACATCGGCGAAGTCCACGTTAATCAGTCCCGGGGTGGTGATGAGGTCGGTAATTCCGGCCACACCACCCATGAGTACCTCATCCGCCATGCGGAAGGCATCCAAGATCGGTGTGCGGTCATCGGCTAGCTCCAACAAGCGGTCGTTGGGGATGACGATCAGCGTGTCGACTGAGTCCCGCAGGTCCTGGATGCCTTGCTCTGCTTGAACGGAGCGGCGCCGGCCCTCGAAGCCGAACGGTCGGGTTACCACACCCACCGTCAACGCCCCGAGCCCGCGGGCCACGTTGGACACGACCGGCGCGCCACCCGTCCCGGTGCCGCCCCCTTCCCCGGCCGTGACGAACACCATGTCGGCACCCTTGAGGACTTCTTCCAGTTCTTCTTTGTGTCCTTCGGCGGCAGCTCGTCCCACGTCCGGGTCGGCCCCGGCGCCCAAACCCCTCGTGATGTCGCGGCCCAAATCGAGTTTGATGTCAGCATCGGACATCAGTAAGGCCTGGGCGTCCGTGTTGATGGCGATGAACTCGACTCCGCGCACGCCGGCGTCGATCATCCGGTTGATGGCATTCACTCCCCCTCCGCCAACACCGACCACCTTTATCACCGCCAAATAGCTCTGCGTCGTTGAGCTTCCTCGAGGTGTCGCCACGGTGATGTCCTTTCCAAGCTTGAGGTTTGACCTGAACCTTACGCTTGATCCTCATGCAAAGGAAGGCCAAAAGCTTAAGGTTCCAGTGAAGGCTTAGGCTTCGACGACGGCGGGGCGGGTGGGCGCCACCAGGTTCACCGTCGATCCGGGACTCAGTCCTTCCTCCAGAATGGCCACAAGAGCCGCCGCTTTTTCCTCCATTTCGGTCGGGAGCCCGAGACGCACGGCCAATCCAGCTACGTCTGCCCAAATCTCTCCGTTTTGCTCGGCGAGGGAGACCTGTCTGCGGGTTTCGGTAGGTAACCCGGAGAAGAACGCTACTCCCCCCGTGACCCGCAGGTCATCAAAACGTCCTTCACTCCCGGGTACCACGATGTCGAACACCATCGAAGGCCCGCCCGGTTCGGAGTCGTAACGGAGCACCGTAGAGTCCTCGGCTATCACGGCCCACCGGGTCCCAGTCTGCACCCAGGCAACGGGGACCCGCTCGTTGACCACCACTTCGATGGCATCGGGAATCACCCGCCGTACGGTCGCTTCCACCACCCATGGATCCCCTTCCAGCAACTCCTCAACCCGCTGTGGAGAAACAGCAACCAGAGGGGTCCCCTCGATGACACCGGCACTCTCCAGGATCCGAGCCGTCTCGCTGCCGCTCACTCCCGAAACAGCAATATGCGCGATCGAAAACCAAGGCGATTGCGCCAACCAGCCGAAAGCGCCTGCAACGGTAACAACCACCAAGGTCCACAGGATCCTTCGCAACCGTTTCCGGGCATTCCCTTCGGCCACGGCACGCCGCCGCTCGGCCAAGCGTGGATCGACTCGAGTGGTCACTGCGCGTCCTCATCGGGCGAACGTCGGAATGGTCCTGCAAATTCGACCTCGGGCTGTAGCCAGATGCCGAGTTCGACACCGACCCGGCGACGGATCCTCCACACCAGGTCATACACATCCTGGGCCTTGACCCCTTCATCGGCCACGAAGAAATTGGCATGTTTGGTGGAAACATGCGCCCCGCCGATGCGAGTGCCCTTAAGTCCGAGGCTGTCAATGATGCGGCCGGCCGCACCGTCTGATGGGTTCTTGAAGACGCTACCGGCGTTGAGGGTCCCGCCCGGCTGATGGTCGCGTCGCCAGCGACTGATGTCACGCATGGTCTCCGCTATGGCCTCCCCGTCACCAGGCTCGGTGACGAAGGTTGCAGAGGTGACAATCTCATCAGATTGCAGGTTGGTGTGACGATACGTCATGTTCAGCTCGTCTGGTTTCCGATCACTCACCGCGCCGCTCCGTAGCTCGACGACCCGCGCCGAGTGCAGCCAGTCTCTAGTCTCGGATCCGTGGCAGCCGGCGTTCATGCGAACGCCCCCTCCTACCGAACCCGGGATCCCGATGAAGAACTCCAGGCCACTTCGACTTGCCCGGGCGCACGTGCGAGCGAGCGCGGGCATCGAGGTCGCAGCCCCGGACGTGACCCTTCCTTGCTCACCAAGCTCTGTTCCGATGAAACCAGAACCTAGATGAACCACGAGACCCGGGAAGCCGTCGTCGCTGACGATCAGATTGCTGCCGCGCCCGAGAACCAGCAAGGGTTCATCCCCAAGAGCGCCCCCGATAGAAACCAACTGCGTTTCGTTCTCCGCCTCGAGGAAGTAACGGGCCGGACCGCCGAGCTTGTAGGTCGTCAGGGCGGCAATCGAAGCCATCGCGCGGAGCGCCCCGGCGGCAACGAGATCATCGAGAGCCGTCATGGGCGCGGGGTCTCCAGAAGAGGCGCCAGTTCGCCGGCCAGCGTCGTGATATCGCCCGCACCCAGTGTCAACACCAGATCCCCAGGTTCGACTCTATCCGCAAGGTAGGCGGCAAGATCCACCCGATGTGCGACATAGTGAACGTTCGCCTCGGTCCGGGCGGTAACGGCCTCGGCCACCAGCGCCCCGGTCACGCCCGGCTCGGGAGGTTCGCCTGCTGGATAGATATCGGTAACGACCACATGATCCGCGCCTGCGAAGGCGCCCCCGAATTCCCGGTGGAGCTCCAGCGTTCGGGAGTAACGATGCGGCTGGAATACGGCCCACACCCGCTTCCACGACCCCGGCCCCACCGCCTGGAGCGTGGCCGCGATCTCGGTTGGGTGGTGGGCGTAGTCATCGATCATCGTGACCCCCGCCACCCGGCCACGAAGCTCAAATCGCCGACCGACACCAGAGAACGAACGCAAGCCATCGGTAGCTGCCTGGAGGTCGTAGTCGAGCTCACCAAGCAAGGCGAGTACCCCTCCCGCATCCCGGGCGATATGGAGCCCGGGCCGGCCGACCGTCACGTGGTGGGCTTGTCCAGGACCAACCAGCTTGAATCCGACAGATACCTCACCTTGAGTGACATCGACGATGCGCCAATCCGAGTCCGCGTCAGTTCCGTAGGTCGCCATTTTGGTACGTTCTGCCAGCCGTCTCCCGCCCGGATCGTCGATCCCGACCACCACTGGACCGTCCACGGAGCGTACGACTTCGACGAAGGCGTCTTCGAGCCGATCGAGACTGTGGTAGTAGTCGAGATGGTCGGGCTCGACATTGGTGACCATCAACCCTTTGATGCTCAGGTCAAGGAAGGTACCGAAGGCCTCGTCGATCTCGAGCACCAGGAGATCATCCTCCCCCAGTGATGCATTGGTTCTCAGTTCGGTCAGCTCACCTCCGACCACGAAGGACGGGTCCAATCCGGTCGCCCGCAACGCGGCGATGAGCATGGCCGTGCTTGTCGTCTTTCCGTGCGTACCCGTCGCCCCGATGGTGGGCACCCGAGCCGTCAGCTCGGTCAGCAGGCGAGGTCTTTCCCACACCTCGATGCCATTGTCCCGGGCGGCAGCGAGCTCCGGATCGGCGTCCGGAATCGCCGATGAAGCTACGACGAGGTCCATTCCCGTCAGAGCCGCGGGGCGACTCCCCACCCAAACCTCGATACCAAGGTCGGCCAGACCGGCCAGCGTCGTGCTCATCTTGAGATCCGAGCCAGTCAGAGCGTGCCCCATCTGCGAGAGCAGCTTGGCAAGTCCGCTCATCCCGGAACCACCGGCTCCCAAGACGTGAATCCTGCGGGAGGAGGCGAGGTCAACCATGGGCCTGCTGTAGCTCTCTCGCCAGCACAGTCGCCGCTTGGGGATGAGCCAATTGCTTGGCGGCTTCGGCCATGCGCAGGCGAAGCCGGGGATCTTCTACGAGAGGCTTCAGGATCTGAGCAAGAGCGTCCAACCGGTCTTCGGCGATTACAAGTGCAGCCCCAGTCCCCTCAAAGCGAGCCGCATTGGCCTCCTGGTGCCCACCACCAAAGCTGCCCGGCACGAGCACGGCGGGGGTCCCAGTAGCGGCGATCTCCGCCACGGCACCGCCCGCCCTGGCGATCACGATGTCGCATGCTGCGTAGAAAAACTGCATCTCTTCTTCGAATCCAAGAACGGTCCACCGTACAGCGGCCTGCTCGGAAAGTGCGCGCATGTCGTCTTCGTGCACACGACCTGCCAGGTGAAGGATCTGGATCGATGAGCCGCTCCAATCCCGCACCAGGGAGGCAACCGCCTGGTTGATGGCTGTTGCCCCGAGGCTCCCACCGAAGACGCCGATTACTACCGGGCCGGGTGGGAGCCCATAGCGATTCATTGCCTGATGCCTGAGTTCCGACCTGGCGAATCCGGCCAGGCTTGCCCGGATCGGGTTACCGACCAACACCTGGCGGCGGAGGCCCATCGTATCGACGAACGAAACGAAGGTTGTCGTTGCCAGTTTTGACATCACCCTGTTGGCCAGGCCGGCTTCGGCATTCTGCTCGTGGAGGAGCAGCGGTAGCTCCGCTCGCCTGGCCGCCCATCCCACCGGCACGGTAACGTAGCTACCCATGCCCAAGACCACCCTTACTCCCCGGTCGACCATCTCTCGTTGGGCGTTCCGGGCGGCCCGGGCAACAGCCAGCGGCAGCAAGAGATTGCGCAGGGAGAGACTCCTGTCCAAGCTCTGGAGGTCGAGTTGCACAAAGGGGAAACCTCGTGCCGGATAGACCCTTGCCTCCAACCGTTCGCCACCGATGAAGACGATTTCGGATCGTGCTACGCCGCCTTCGAGAAGTGCTTCCGCGACCGCCAGGGCAGGGAATACGTGCCCCCCCGTGCCTGCTGCAGCGATCGCGTAGCTCATCGACGTCGCGCCTGCCGTTCACCTTGCCGGGCAATATTGACGAGGATTCCCGCGGCACCCATGGCCATCAGCAAGGCGCTTCCACCGTATGACACGAATGGAAGGGGCATCCCGGTGACCGGTAGTGCACCGACCACCCCTCCGATGTTGACCAAAGCCTGGAGCGACAACCATGCAACCACCCCGGCCGCGAGCAGGCGGCCGAATCGGTCGGGAGCCCGGTAGGAGATAGCGATACCGACGACGGTCAGCCAGACGAAGAGAACCAGCACGATCAGGCCGCCGGCGAAGCCGGTCTCTTCTCCGATAATGGCGAATATGAAGTCGGTGTGAGCGTTGGGCAAGAACGACCATCGAGCCCGGCTGGTACCCAACCCGACGCCGAAGACACCACCCGTGCCCAAGGCCAGCTGGCTCTGGACCACCTGCCACCCGTCCCCCAATTTGTCGTTGAAGGGGTCGAGAAACGACAGCACCCGGGCCCGGCGATAGGGCTCGGCCAGGGCCGTCAACGTACCCAGCGCTGTTCCTCCCAGTGCCGTAACAATGACGTATCGGAGAGGCGAGGCCGACACGGTGATCACGGTTATGGCCGCCCCGAAGATGACCAGGGCCGTCCCGAGGTCGGGCTGCTTCAGCATCAAA
>Ga0224512_10000209_pt1 | contig 62855 bp, 63 predicted proteins | sample SF_May12_sed_USG_4_FD_169103 | JGI IMG/M metagenome (GOLD analysis project Ga0224512, IMG submission 169103) | Sediment microbial communities from San Francisco Bay, California, United States - SF_May12_sed_USGS_13 | ecosystem: Environmental > Aquatic > Marine > Sediment | place: USA...
GCTTTGGGTCACAAGCCGTCATATTACCGCAGATTCTTGGAGCGGCTGCTATACGATGTCAAGCAGCCCCTCAGTCAGCTTCCTGGCGACCGACTCAGTTCGGCCAATAGCGGCCGATTGTGAACAATTACTCGGTCAACCCTCTAATTTCCTCAAATGTACCAGCGAAATACGCGACGTTATGGAATGCCTCGCGAGCGAGCGCTTCGGCTACCTCACTTGCCTGACCGCCATCCCGCCCGAATACAACGATACGAGTATTGTGATCTTCCATTGGAAGTCGCCCATCATTCTTTGCAGCAAAAACCTCCCCGACGTCCTTTCCTGGAAGTACCCCGCTTCGAGGCAAGTTTCTCGCACCGGGTATGCTGCCCCCACGAAATTCCGAAGAGTCCCGAACATCGATCCAGACGGCAGTCTGATCGTTTGCAAAAACATATCGCACGCCATCCGGTTCAATCACCATAACTCCAACCAATGCGCGCCAGACCGGAGCACCAAGTTGGTATCGACGAACATCTGTGTATCCTTCTTCCAGTAGCGCCACAGCGACGCGCTTGCTCTTACCACAATATGGACCGTTGCAGTACAACACTAGCGGCTGGGATTTATCCCCATCTACGAGTCTTCCCACTTCTGCCACATCTGATGTGTAGAGCGCCATCGGTATGCCCGGTTGAGGCGCCACATTGATGGCCGAGGGAATATGGCTGATTGACCACTCTCGGTGGGGGCGAGTGTCCAGCACTAGCGCACTCCGATCTTGTAGGATTTGCTCCAATTCCTCCGTGGAGATTTCCGCCACGCCCGAACCGGGTTTAGCAGACACCGCTTGACCGATAAGCTGAACAGAATCTTGCTCATCCGCTGTGCGGTCATTGGAGATTGAGCACGTCACCAATGCACAGACGCAAACTAGTGCCGACATTCTTGAGAGACGCATGGCATTTCCCCATAGCGAGTATTCTTGAATGTTTTAAGTATAGTCCTCGTTCGGTACCCGCGCGGTTGATAACGAGCGTGACCGAAATTACCTACACGAGATCGATGTCGGCTTTGGGTCACAAGCCGACATTTTACCTCAGTTTGCTCGAGCGGCGGCTATGCGACGCTTAGCAGTCGTTCGTTCAGCTTCCTCGCGACCGTCTCAGTTCGGCCTATTGTGTTGAAAAACTCCGTTTTCAGAATTCCACGTTTTTCATTTGCGATTTGCCGCTGATTTCGTATCGTAGATACGAGGACGTAGTGCTATTCCCATGAAAATCCCTCCTGGCGCAGCTCAGAGCGGCTAACCGACGCTATCGATTGCGCGCAGGATCAAACAAAATTCGTCGCGGATTCCTGGGGCGCTCGCAAAACGGAGTTTTTCAACAGAATAGGCCGGAACCAGCCGCCCAGGCATTTCAGGCTATAATTTCTGCTACTGACCCATTCCGGCCGGTCGAAAAATCCGGGCTTTCACTAGTCACAGTGACTCGATGCGAGCCGTAAGTAACTCTGCAGTATGTCAAGATAAGTAAATTCCAGAATTGACAAGATTCTCATCAAGAAGGATTTCTGGTTTCGACAAAGGCAAATCTAGCTAAAGCTAGAGACGCAAAGCCACGGGTCCTCGCTTCCTCCGAGAAGCCATGGACGACCTCCCGAGGGACCCAAGATCGCCGGGCTGCCAAACTTCAATGGCAATACCAACAACCACTTGGGTAGCGCCCTGCAATAGGGCGATTACCTGGAGGAGGATCAAGATGAGACGATTTATATTGTTGATCGTTGGGGTCGCTCTTACAGCGATTCCGTTGTCGCAGGCTCTTGCTGAACGAAGCAACAACCCTGGGATCGCGCCCATTCAATCAAGTCCGCACGGTGCATCGTACGGGGAATGGGCGGCGGAATGGTGGAAATGGGCTGTCGGTCAGCGATTTGGCGAACATCCGTTGCTGGACTTCATTGTTCCTGCAGACTGCAGCTTGGGCCAGCAAGGTCACGTGTGGTTTCTCGGCGGCACGTTTGCAATTGTGCCCGGAATCGAGCGTGAGTGCACTGTACCCGCTGGTACAGCATTATTCTTCCCGATTGTTAACGCAGCCTATTTTGCGTTTCTGGACGATCCTCCGGAGCAAAGAACCGAGGAATATATTCGCGCACAGGTCGCCTGTTTTGATTATGAAGTATTTGCGCAAATTGATGGCGACGAAGTGATACAAGCCATCAATTATTTCGAACAGTCGCCGCTTTTTGAGGCCTTCTTGCCAGAGGGAAATGCATTCGGCCTTCCCTCGCAAATTCTGAGCCCAAGCGCAGACCAGGGCATCTACCTTTTCGTAAGGCCGCTGTCCGTTGGCGTACACACGGTTGAGTTCCTGGGTATCGCGACTTGCCCGTTTGGCGATGAATTTGACACGTTCACGGACGGAGCGACTTACACAATTACGGTAGTCCCATCGAACTAGCATATTCGGGGCTTTTATTCATCTTTAGCATTTGCATTGACCTTCTTGCGGGGCACTATTTGAGCTGATCAGCTGATACATCGGTGCACCGCAGGAAGGTCACTCTTCGACGAGTAGCGGTATCCAGTTGCACTCGCCTGGGGAGCTTTGGTGGCCGCTATTGGCCGAGTCGCGACCTCTTTCGCAAAGCTGCGCGAGACGTTCCGACGACCGCTTGGACCGAAAGCAGACGTTGGTTGCCGATGATTCCGCTGAAACGTCGCCGACGGAGTGCAGACCCTAGTCAGTGGTATCTATGATCCTCCCGCTATCCAGGATCGGGCCGAAAGGGATGTTTCGACAGTCGGCGCCTTGATCAGTCCCCGATTGAACGATGTTTACAGGTGTCAACTTGCAGCCAGAATTGAGCCCGAGTCACCTAACTCCTTGGTGCACAAGGCGAAAGAAAGTAATGCCCATGCAGACAAAGAGAACGGACACTGGTCTATTGTTTCTAACCACTGATTGGCGAATTCCTCACCTGAAATGACTGTGACTTGGCGCTCGTAAAGTACTAATTATATTAAATGACGACAAACTTTTTCAGGGCGAGAATTGCCTTCACTCTTTTGCACGACCTTCGGTTTGCGCTTTTTGGCAGAATGCCTCGAAATCGACTGCTCGAGTTGGCTCGCCAATGAAATAGCCTTGCGCATGGTCGCATCCAAGCTTGCGAAGTTCTTCTAACATCGCGGCACTTTCAATACCTTCGGCAACGACGCACAGCCCGAAGCTCTTCGCGATTGCAATCGAATGCTCGACGATTTTGTAATCGCCGGTATCATTGAGCATGCCCATCACGAAAGACCGGTCGATCTTGAGTTCGTCGGCCGGGATTTCCTTCAGATAGGCGAATGACGAATAGCCGGTGCCGAAATCATCGATGGAAATTCGAGAGCCGAACTCGCGAATCTGAGACAGTATCTCATGACTGGCTTCTCGATCTTCCATCAACGCGTTCTCGGTCACTTCCAATGTCAGTGCGCTGGGCGACACTCCCCAGATGTTCGTCGCGCTCTCCAGAACATCGACGATTTCACGGCTTTGAATGATGCTCGGCGTGATATTCACAGCGACACTCAGATTTGGCAGAAGATTCTGCCAATCCGCCAATTCTCGGCAAGCACTCTGAATTGCGAACTGCGTAAGATCGACTATTTGCCCCGTCGACTCCGCGAGATCAATGAATATGTCAGGGGATATTTGCCCGATCTCAGGTTCGTGCCAACGCATTAGCGCTTCCGCGCCAACGATCTTGCCGGTTCTCAGGCAGATCTTTGGCTGGTAGTGGAGTTGGAGATCGCCGGACTGCAGCGCATTATCCAGACGCTGCTCCAGGCTCCAATCCATAAACAGCTTCTGCGCAGCTTTCTCTTCAAAAAAACAAACCGATTCACTTCTGCAACGCCCATCAAGAGAGGCTATCTCCGCCAGGCGCATTAGTTCCGCGGCTTCCTCGCCATGTAATGGACATAGGGCGATTCCGATTGTCGTATTCAGATTCAATTGATCGCCGTATTTCGAACCTGTTTCCCGCGCGAGGCGCTCGATCTTCTGTGCTGCGAGGCTCACGTGTCCCTGGTTCCGCATGCCGTTCAGAAGAATTGCGAATTTGCGATCGCCGATTCGCTCTACCGCATCATTTTTCCGTGCGATCGTGCATAGTCGCGTATAGAAATCGTCCAACAATTTCCCGGCCCGGACATGACCAATCGATGCGCATAGCCGTTCAACACCTTGCACATGAACGATCATCACGGCCAGATCCTGCCTTTGTCGAACGGCCAACGTGATACGACGGCCTGCCCGCGCCAAGCCATCGCTCTGCAAGAATGGTAGCTGAGTCGGCGTTGCGTTCATTGACAAAACCTAGTTGAGGTAGAACTCGGTCGGGTCGATTCCATGCTCACCGGGTGGCAGGCCACGTTCGATCCAAAGCGAATGCTCTCCAAGTTGCGTCACGGTCTCCTCGTTGAGATCCAGCACACGAAATTCCGCGAGCATTTGCTTTTTTGAATCCATGATCAGCATCACTTCAGGTCGCAGGCGCCTGATTCGGTTTTGCTTCGTGACAATTGCTATTTCACCGGTATTCAATTCGACCAGAGTCCCTGTCGGGAACGCGCCAATTGCCTTCGTAAACTGATCGACAATCTCAGCTTGGAATTCGACGTCGGCCAGCACTCGCAATTTCCGAAGCGCATCGTAGGATGACAGCAACTTGGCGTACGGACGCAAGGTGATCATCGCATCGTACGCATCGACGATGCCGGCAATCCGTCCAAATACCGGTATATCATTGCCTTTCAGATGTGCCGGGTAGCCAGTGCCGTTATAGCGCTCATGGTGATGCGCTACCATGTCCAGCACCCGCGTATCCACATTGCCCGCCTTATCCAGAATGTCCAGACCAAACTGGACGTGCCGCTGCATCAGCCTGCGTTGTCCTTCATCCAGCTTGTTGGGCTTCATCAATATTTCGTCCGGCACCTGGGTTTTTCCCACATCGAGTAGCATCGCACCGAGAGCAATTACATCGAGATCGGCCCGGCCTAATCCGATCTGGCGGCCAAGAATTGTTGCCCACACTGAGGATGCAAGAGAATGATGATACAGATAGTCGTTTTTCGTTTGCATTCGGATCAGGCATGCGAGCGCGGCAGGGTTGCGCAGGACGCTGTCGACCATTGGTGTGACCGCTGATTCGAGCTGCCCAACCTGCAGATTCCCCGATTTCTTGAGGTTGTCCATGACACCCTGAACGGTGACGATGGCCTGCTTGTGAATACCGGAGGCCGTTTTTATTTCGTTTTTAAGGCTCGTCGTGTCATCGTAGATGACATTGGTCTGTTCGATGTCCCGGTCGGGCTCCAGCGATTTGCCACGTTTGAACAGCGAACGAATACTGAAGCGCTTTTTATCCGGTACTGTGGCGACTGTTCCATCTGGCACAGTCCCCTCGGCAGTCGTCTCGCTCCGACAGTCAGACGAAAGGCTGTCGCAACTAACGTAAACGTGCTCGCAGTAGGATTTTATTTCCTGGATTTCATCACTGTCACGAATGTAAAAACCTTGAAACAGGAACGGAGTTTCGAGCCACGGCCGGTCGAGCTGAGCAACATACATGCCGATTTCGAGCTGATCGGCCGATAGCATTTGGGTCAATTTCACCTACAGACTCCGAATTACAGATCCACCTGGCAGTTATCGGCATAGATGTGTGAATATTGAGCTTCTGGACAGGGAGTCCGCCCTGGCACCGGCAATGTGCTTGTTGCGGCGGCCGTCCGCTAGTCTCCCGGCGGCGGCTTCCAGCGCAAGACGAACTTCGCACCGCCAAGATCTGCAGATGTTTCAATGTTCACGTTGCCGCCGTGAAGATCAATGATGCGCGCTACAATCGCAAGACCGAGCCCGTAGCCTCCCGTTTCTCGATTGCGACTATCGTCGATGCGCGTGAATGCCTTGAAGACTGTATCCCGCTCGGCTTCCGGGATGCCCTTGCCATTATCCTCGATTGCTATCGTGTACTCGCCCTGTTCCCGGGTCGCACCGCATTTGACCTGACCATCGGCGTATCGACAGGCGTTGACCAACAGATTACTCACCGCGAGCTCCATGAGACGCGGATCCATCCATGCCCGGTCGATGGAATCGTCTTCGCTCACTCTGATCTCCGTGCCCGGCTGGCTGCACTTTTCCACGGCCTTATGCAGCCATGCATGAACCGGCACCTTCTGCCAGTGCATGCGTAGATCAGGGTGATCGAGGCGTGCATAGTTCAGCATCGAGGAAATGAGTTCATCAACTTCCTGCACGTCAGTATTTAGCGCATCGAGTTGTCGTTGTAATTCGGGATCACTCTCGTTGCCGATTACTGCAAGGGCAAAACGGATTCGAGCCAGTGGTGTACGCATCTCATGCGAGAGCGCGGCGATCAGTTCCTTCTGGCTTTGTATCAGCCCGCTGAGGCGAGCCGACATATCGTCAAGGTTCTTGGCCAGGCCTGCCAGCGCGGTGGCTTTGTCCGCCGTCGCCAGGGGTTCGCGATAGTCGGCCGCAAATCGCTGCGCGCCGTCGGTAATACGATTGATGTCTCTCAGCAGTGGACGCAACCAAAGACCGACGACAATGAATATAGACAGGTAGAAGAGTGGCGGCAGCAGACGAAGCAGGATGCTTTCCCTGGGCTCGTCTATGGGTCCCAGCCGAACGATGGCGTCGATCGACGCCGCGTCACGCAGATGCGAAATATTGCCGTCTGCGTCGATCAGCGTTGATGTCTCCTGCGTTGTATTTGCATTCGCTGCAATATCGCCTTGTCGGAATAGCTGAATGCCGACACGCAGTTCTGCCGCGAGTTCTTGTGCACGACGCTCCCGTGCGTCAGCCGGGATGCCGCTGAGGTCACGTTCTATGAGCGCAAACGTCGCATCGAGCCAACGCTGGTCCGGCGGCGCCTGCGACGACTGCAATTGACCGAAGCTGAAATCGAGCACGAATGCGACGATGAGCAGGCCGGCAACCAGGAACAGGTAGGAGCGGAACAACAACAGTCGATTCCGTCCGAGCAACGGACGCTTCACACCGGGTCGCCCCATGCATCCGGCACGAGCAGGTAGCCTTTGCCCCATACGGTTTTTATTCGGGCAGGCTCCTCGGCGCTGTCATTGAGCTTGCGGCGCAACTTGGATACTCGGCCGTCAATGGATCGGTCCAGGCCATCGTAATCGATGCCACGAAGGTTCTGAAAAATTTCGTCACGACTCAATATCTTGCCGGCATTGCGCGCAAGCAGCCGCAACAGCTCGAACTCGTGGGTGGTGAGCTGCACGCTGACACCGTCAAGCCAGACTTCCTGAGCCGATTCGCTGATTCTCAGTCCGCCGAGCACGATATCGCCGTGCGGCGCCCGAGGTTTGTTGCTCGATGAGACGCGGCGCAGCAATGCACGAGTCCGCGCGAGCAATACCATCGGATCAACAGGCTTGGCGACATAGTCGTCCGCGCCGGCCTCAAGGCCGATCACCTGGTCGATGTCCGAATCCCGCGCGGTAAATATCAGGATCGGACCGTCAAAAATCTCTCTGAGCTCCCGGCAGATCGTCAGCCCATCGGTACCCGGCAACATGAGATCCAGCAACACGATCCGCGGATGCACGGCATGAAATCTCGATACCGCGCGATCACCGCGTGATTCAATGACCACGCTCAGACCGTTCTGACGAAAATACTCCGCCGTCAGATCGGCAAGGCGCAGGTCGTCTTCAACCAGGAGTATGTCTACTGCGTCATCACTCAATTGATGTCCCAGACGTGGCGAGTACGTCGATTGCGGCGCCGGTCATCAGTATCCATACGCAGCACTTCGACGGCAACCATCGCCAGCCGATTGTCGCCGTCATCGCCGGTCATCCAGTAGCTGAATGACTGGTCCACACTGCGTTCATCGTCGAGCTGGCCATCACGCGCGTCGTTCCAGCAACGTAACGGCGCCTCGCGGAAATCGTTGAAAAGACAATAGTAGCCGTCGTGATCGCTTTCCCAGGCAACGAGGAACGCCAGTTCGCACAGTGGTGTTCGCTTGTCGATGATGCACAGCATCGGCTTTACCGATAGACGCATGCTCGACGCCTCATCGGCGTCAGCGACGGCCAGCGCAGGTATCAACAGCAGCAGGAGGACTACGAGACGTCTCATTTCAGCGAAACCGGAAGCCGAATCCGGCGAAATAGCCCAGGATATCCTGCTCATCGACGAGCGGGCTTGCCGCGGCGCTGTCGTTGAGGTGCTCATATTCTGCCACCAGCGAGAACGACCAGTTCCTGGATATCTGATAACCCAGCATCAGCCGTGCATGTGCATTGGTGCCAGCGTCGGCCTGATACGGCGGCAGCACGACGCTGACTTCATCATCGCGAACGCCCCAGTAATAATCGTTGAGCGCAGAGCTCTTGTAGCTCAGGCCAATCGACGGTTCGACGTACCACCGCTGGCTGCGCCAGCCGTAGCCGTAGTCCGCGTAGATCTCGAAGCCGTCGTGCGTGCTGCTGACGTCGTGGAATGCGGTAAATTGCAGCTGACCCCAGGACCCGTCCAGCAAGAATTCCAGTCCGAGTTCGATTGCATAGTCCCGGTCCGGTACCGTGAACTCGGTGGCCTCGGCGAGCGGCATGCCCGCAAGATCCGCGCTGACGAATCGCGTGTCGGTGTTGCCGAAAAAGACCCTGTCGCTGTTGAATCGCGCAACCAGACTTGCAGTCACGGCGCGATTGTCGGCCAGCGTCAGGCCGAGATCACCGTTGTCGAAAAAGAAACGTTCACCAAACCAGGCGATATCCAGGTCGACGACAATCGGAATGTCGTCGGACTGCACCAGGGGATTGCTGCGCATGCCGTAGCCCAGCGCAATCCCCAGACGCCACGGGGACTCCTGCTCAGCCGCCTGCGGGGCCGATTCCTCGGCGGCGGCCGCCCCACAGGCGAATGCCGTCAAGGCCAACATCCACATTACTGCCTGGATAGATCGTATCTGCACCTGAACGATACCTCTTGCCCCATTTGAGACGCTCCGCCAGTGTGACAGGCTTGGCCTCGCGGGCCGATAGTAAAGATGTATGGAAATTGTCGAAGAATGTAAAGCCAGCCGATTACAAATTCGTACAATCTCACCCAACATCTGCACAGACACCGGTGGTCCCAGCGCATAATCTCATAGAACGGACAATTACGGAGATACTCGAATGAACCGCCTGCCTGCAATCTCTTTCGGATTTGTGCTTCTGCTCGTTGCCGGCTGCGGCGGGAACTCGTCCACTGGTGGATCACCCGACGAGCCCGCCGTCGGGCTGTTGAGCCCGGTAGCCGATGCCGCCGAATTCGAAGCTTCGATCAAAGCCGGTCTCACGGCGATGAGCAGCAACGAACAGCTGACGCTCGCTGCCGATATAGCCAGCGGTGCTGCCACCGACAATTTTACCGGCACCTATACCCAGGAAAAGAACGTCGACGAATTCGACGCGGTTCGCTATGACGGCTCGCATCTTTTCGTTGCACCGCGGCGTTATTATTACTGTTGCTATCTTCTGGACAACGCAGCAGCGGATGGCGCGACAAATACGGGTACCGAGCCGCAGCGCTCCATCCGTATTCTGAGCACTGACCCGGACAACGCTGAGGCAACACTCGCCGGCACCATTCCATTGGAAGACAACGTCTCGGTGCAGGGAATGTACCTGGATGGCGGACGGATGTTCGCACTGACGGGCGAATCGTTCTATGGCGGCTGGGGTGAACTCTGGGCCGACATCGCGATCTGGGAGGCTCCGGAACAGCTCGGCTATCGTATCTACGATGTGACGGATGCGACCAGTCCGGTACTCGAAATCGATGCCAAAATCGACGGTGTGTTCATCGACAGCCGGCGCATCGGCAATACGGTCTACATCGTGAGTCGATATACACCGCACGTCGACGGACTGCACTACTACGTATCCACGCCAGAGGAGCAGGCACAAAATGAGCAGATTCTGGCTGGCGTTTCCTTGGGCGATCTGTTGCCGAAGATCACGATAAACGGTACCACTCGCAATCTGCTTGCGCCCGATCACTGTTACGCCACGACAGATGACGCTGCCGGTTATCCGGTGCTCACCAGCATAACAGCCGTGCCGATCGACAATCCCACCGAGTTTTCGACAACGTGCTACAACGAAAGCGCTTACGGCGTCTACGTGTCCGAGGATGCACTGTACTTCACGGAATTTCGACCGGATATCTCAGTCTCGCGCAGCACGACGCGCATCCACAAATTCGCCTTGTCCGGCACGCAAGTCGCTTATAGGGGATCAGCCGATATCGACGGCACCGTCTGGCGCGGCGGTCAGGCCGATTTCCGCATGAGCGAACACGCCGGAGATCTGCGCATTCTCGCATCTCAGTTCGACTGGACCAATGTGGATTTTGTCGACCACAATTTGTTTATTCTCCGCGAATCCACAACGCGACCCGAACTCGACATCGTCTCGACCCTGCCGAATGAACAGCGGCCGGACGAGATCGGCAAGCCGAACGAGGCACTGTACGGCGTTCGATTCCTGGCTGATCGGGCTTATGCCGTAACGTTCGAGCAGATCGACCCACTGTATGCCATCGATCTGTCCAACCCCCTGGACCCGTTCATCGCCGGCGAACTCGAAATCACAGGTTTTTCGGATTTCCTGCACCCGATCAATGACGACCTGCTGCTCGGGCTTGGCACCGGCGCCAGCGGCGGCATCAAAATCGAGCTGTTCGATGTCTCGGACATGTCGCAGCCACTGTCACGCGGTAGTACGACCCTCGGTGGCCGTGGATCATACAGCGAAGCGATCTACGATCGGCATGCGTTCAGCTATCAGGTAAACAGCAACGGCGTCGATCGTTTCACGATTCCGGCAACACTCTACAGCTTTGATGGCAGCTACAACTTCCTGCAGTCAGGACTCTATCTTTTTGAAATTCACGACAAGGACATGCCGTCTCTTGCATGGCTCAGCAGTGCCGGCTCGATCATACCGCCGGCGAATGGAACCACCATTCCGTACTACGCGGACCGCAACCGGTCATTTATTCACAATGACACGGTCTACTACGTTCGCGATGAAGCCGTATGGGCGGCGTTCTGGCAGTCGCCGATGATCGTCAACGGGCCGTTTTGATGCCCAACGGAGACCGCGCCCCGGCGCGGTCTCTCTTTGCTCGGCACGATGCCGCTACGCCAGTTCACTGTCGAGAATCTGTTCGATTTCTGCGCGTATCGGGTTCTTCATCATCATCAGTCCCAATCCAAGCCGAACTACGATCTCGATGCTGTCACCGGCAACCAGAATCCGGCCATGCACACCCGTCCCGCGAAACGTCAGGTCGTCGCCACACCATTCGGACGTTAGCGAGAATTTCTTCTCGAGCTGACCGGCCAGATGCACGACGCGGCTCTTCGCCTCGTCGATACCCAGCTGATGACTCCTTCTGATTCGCATGTACTCGCCTCGTAGCGTCAGCCCGGAATTAGTGTGCTCACTCTAGATTCGGTGCCTACGATAACACCATGACGTACCGGATGACCACATAGGAGAACATCATGGTAGCTAAGAAATCTAAATCGAAACAGGGTGTTAGAAGCCTGCGGCCGTCCGAAATCGCCGATCAGCTGGAGCACGCGTTCCTGGCGGGCCTCGGCGCACTGACCAATCCTCAGGACATTGGCTCGAAGAGCTTCGAGTCGCTGGTCAAAGACGGCGAGTCGTTCCGCAAGAAAGCAACGGATCGTACGGAAGAGCTCATTGACGACGTTCAAGAGGCGATTCGGGACATGACCGGAGATGCGCAATCAAAGGCAAGCGGTCTACTCGAGCACATGCGCGATGCATCACAACTCGACAAGCTCAATAGCGTTTTCGACTCACGCGTTGCCGGCGCGATGGACCGGCTTGGCGTCGCCAGCAAGCGTGACGTAGAAGCCCTGGACCGCAAACTGGACAAGATCATCAAGGCAATCGCAGCGAGCCAGGCTCCGCCCAAACCGAAAGCGAAGTCGAAAGCGACAGGTAAGAAGAAGACAACGAAGCGTTCCACGAAGAAAAAGGCGAGTACGAAAAAGGGTTAATGCCCTGCTGGCGCCAACATCAGGGCCGCCTGGAGCGGCCCTTTTTATTGCCGGTAGTGGTCGCTCAATGCCATCCAATGGCTCGCGGCATCATCGCTGGCATACGGCAACACGATCGCGAGTACGGCACGAGCCATCCGCAAGGCGGAATCATCCGCAGAGGACGCCGCCCCCGAGACCTCGTCAAAGCGCTCGGAGAACATCGCGATCACAACCAGATTTCGGCTGACAATCGGAATATCGGATTCGTCGATGTTGAGCGCACCACTGCGCTTCATCGCCTTTATATGTATCTGCATAACGGCGGTCAGCCCTTTCGAAAAACTTTTTAGCGCGCGGCTGACTTTCGGATACGCAGCGACGAGTGTTTCCATGTCCCGCAACAGGAACCGATAGGCTGCAAGTGTCTCGAGCAAGAGGTGCAGAAAAATCCAAAAATCGTCTATTGTCGTTTCTTCTGCGGGCGGCTCCAGAACGCGGCGAACATCGGCCTGAAATTCGGCCAGCAGCGCCTCGACCAGGTCCGATTTTTTCCGGAAGTGATAATGCAGATTGCCGGGGCTGATATCGACCTCGTCGGCAATCTCATTGGTTGTTGTATTCGGCTCGCCGTGATCGTTGAACAACAACAGGCTCGTCACGAGGATTCGCGTGCGGGTATCTGGCTTAGACATCGCCGTGCAGTGTTTTCATTGCAGTCCGGTGATCAGCGCGTCGGCGACAAAATCGGCTCTCTCGAGTGTCGCATTCTGCCCCATCAGGCCGATACGCCACGCCTTGCCGGCGAACTTGCCCAGTCCGCCCCCCAGTTCAATATTGCGGTCTTGCAGCAACATTCCTCGTATAGCCGTATCGTCGACGCCGTCGGGAATGCGCACAAGAGTCAGCGGAGCGAGACGATGCTCCGGCTCGACGATCATCTCGAGCCCGGCGGATTCGAGCCTTGAGTACAGATGGTTCGCCGCTTCAGCATGGCGAGACCAGCGCGCCTCCAGGGATTCTTCGACAACCAGGCGCAGTGCTTCGTTCATCGCATACAGGGAATTGACTGGCGCCGTATGGTGATACGCGCGCGTCTTTTCCCCGGATTCGTAGTAGCTCATCAGCAAGCTGATATCACAAAACCAGCTTTGCACAGGCGATTTTCGCCGTTTTATATGTTCGACAGCACGAGCGGAAAAAGTAATCGGCGCGAGACCGGGGACGCACGACAGGCATTTCTGACTGCCCGAGTAAACCACGTCGAGCTGCCACTCATCGACGAGCAGCTCGACACCGGCAAGCGATGTGACGCAGTCGGCAATGACCAGGCAATCGTGATTTCTGGCGATCCGTGCAATTGATTTTGCATCCGAACGGACGCCTGTGCTGGTTTCGGCATGCACAAAAGCAACAGCGACGGCGTCGCCATGGTTCTGCAATGTCTCCTGCAGAGCGTTCGTATCGACCGGCGTGCCCCATTCGTTTTCCACGACGATGACCTCGGCACCTGTCCGCTCGCAGATGTCGCGCATGCGTCCGCCGAAAACACCGTTGACGCAAACGACAATCTTGTCACCCCGCTCCAACAGATTGACGAAACTCGCCTCCATGCCGATCGATCCCGGCGCGGAAAGCACGAAGGTCAATGCGTTCCTTGTCTTGAAGCACTGCCGCAGCCGCTCTCCCGTCTCGTCCATAATTCTGAGAAATTCGGGATCCAGGTGCCCGATTGTCGGTTGTGACAATGCCTGCAGGATACTCTCAGGCACATTTGTAGGGCCCGGTCCGAATAATTCGCGCTTGATACGTTGCATAGGTCTAGCTCAGCTTTTTCTTCTTCCGGTATTCATGCAATAACGGCTCGGTATAGCCACTTGGTTGCTCCTTGCCTTTCAACGCCAGATCACAGGCAGCATTGAAAGCAATACCGCCCGCAAAGTCCGGAGCCATGTTTTCATACGCCGGATCATCCGCGTTTTGCTTGTCAACGATGCCGGCCATTCGCTGGAAAGTCGCCACGACCTGTTCTTTTGTGCAAACACCATGGTGCAGCCAGTTGGCAATGTGCTGGCTGGAGATTCGCAACGTCGCACGATCCTCCATCAAGCCGACATCGTCGATATCCGGCACTTTGGAACAACCGACGCCCTGATCGATCCAGCGCACGACGTAACCCAGGATGCCCTGCGTATTATTGTCGAGCTCCGCCTGGATTTCGTCACTCGTTAACTGCTCCGGATCGCCCAGTGGCGGTGTGAGGATGTCGTCGAGACTCGCCATCTCGCGCTCAGCCAGTTGCTCTTGTGCTGCCGTCACATCCACATGGTGGTAGTGCATGGCGTGCAAAGTGGCCGCCGTCGGCGACGGTACCCAGGCGCAGTTCGCGCCCGCTTCAGGGTGCACGTGTTTGCTCTCGACCATCTGCAACATCTCGTCCGGCTTAGGCCACATGCCCTTGCCAATCTGTGCGCGCCCCGGCAGCCCGCAACGAATGCCAACATCGACATTGCGGTCTTCATAAGCATTGATCCACGGCTGTTGCTTGATTTGCTCCTTCGGCAGCATCGGGCCCGCCAGCATGCTCGTATGAATCTCATCGCCGGTTCGATCGAGAAAGCCGGTGTTGATAAACACCAGCCGGTTTCGGACCTGACGAATGCACTCCTCCAGGTTTAGGGTTGTTCGTCGTTCTTCGTCCATGACGCCGACCTTGAGTGTGTACCTCTCGAGACCGAACATGTCCTCGACGCCGGCAAATAAGGTGTTGGCAAAAGCGACCTCTCGCGACCCGTGCATTTTCGGCTTGACGATGTAGATGCTACCGGCGCGACTGTTCGACACCTTGCTCTTTGCCTGCAGGTCATACATGCCGCAAGCGGTCGTGATCACCGCATCAAGAATGCCTTCGAACACCTCGTTTCCATTCGCATCGAACACCGCATCGGTCGTCATCAGGTGTCCGACATTGCGCACCAGCATCAGGCTGCGGCCGGGTAATGTCAGCGTCCCGCCATCGCAGGCAGCGTATTGTCTGTCCGCATTAAGCGCCCGCGTCAGGCGCCTGCCGCCCTTTTCGAACGTTGCGGACAAGGTACCGCGCATCAGACCAAGCCAGTTTCGATAGACCGCCACCTTGTCTGCTGCATCAACCGCGGCGACAGAGTCCTCGCAGTCCTGAATCGTCGTGACGGCCGACTCCAGGACGACATCACTCACATGTGCCGGAGAATCCCTGCCAACCGCGTGATCCGGGTCAATCCGGATCTCGATATGCAGGCCATTATTGCGCAGGACAAGTGTGCGCTTTCCGCCGTCCGATGCATGGCCAACAAACTGCTGCGGATTCTGCAGGCCGGTCTGTGTTCCATCCGACAGCGTTACACCGAGGGTCGACCCGGCCGGCTGCGAAGTCACCTCGTACCCGACGACATCCGCATGCCTGCCCACCTGTAGCGGCGCAGCATCATCGAGAAACCGAGAGGCGTATGCGATGACGCTGGCACCCCGTACTGGATTGTAGGACGTGCCTCTCTCTCTGCCACCGTCGCTCGAAATGACATCGGTTCCGTACAGTGCATCATACAAGCTGCCCCAGCGCGCATTCGCCGCGTTCAACGCGAACCTGGCGTTACTGACGGGAACTACCAACTGCGGCCCCGCCACTTCGGCAATCTCGGGATCCACGTTGCAGGTCTCAATCCGGAAAGGCTCTCCGCGATCCTCGAGGTAGCCGATTTCCTTCAGAAACCGACGGTATTCCCGGGCGTTCCACGGCGTGCCGGATCGCTGCCGGTGGAAATCATCGATTTTCAGCTGCAGCTCGTCGCGGATGGCCAGGAGTTGCCTGTTCTCAGGCGTTATCGCCTCGATGAGGTGCTGGAGGTCGTTCCAGAATTTTCTTGCGTCAATTGCGAGATCGGGCAGCAGCTCGACCTCGACGAAGTCGCGAAAGATTTCGTTTATGCGGAGATTCATCTTACCTGACTGGGTGTTGACTGCGTTGCTGCGAGGGCGTTAATCCTTAACGATACTATAATCCGCTTTGCGACACTTCGGTACCGTATCGACGTAGATTGCCATCACAGGCTATTAGCACTAAGGTTGCACGATGGACGAAAACGCGCGAATCGCCCGTGTTCTTGCCGGTCATCGGAAAATCATCCGAAGCGTGCTGGCAAAGATCACGGTTTACTATATCGCCATAGCAGTGCTCGTGGCATTGGCGATAACAGCCTTCCCGGGAATCGTTGATGAATTGCCGCTTGGCGGTGTCGGCGACATCGCATATTACGGCAGTGCCGACGTGCGTGATCTTGAAGATGCATTCCTGAGCGCTGATGACGAGGAGCTTGAAGTCATTGCGACCGAATCTGCGCGATCGCGATTGGCTCAGGGCCCGGTCTGGTTGCGCGATGCGCTGTCGCTGCTGGTCGCAATGATCTCGACCTTGCTGTTGATGCTGCCGGTATCATGGGTCTACAAGTCTATTCACACCGACAGCATCTACGATCATTCGATCGACACGACGACACTGGTCCTGCCGGCTGTGGTGGCTGGTATCGTGACCGTCGTCCAACACAGCCTGGCGTTGGCGTTCAGTCTGGCCGGTATTGTTGCGGGAGTCAGATTCCGCCGGGCCCTCAGCGACACCTTCGATACCCTGTTTATTCTCGCTTCGATTGGCGTTGGAATCTGTGCTGGCATCAAATCGATCGAAATTGCGGTCGTCCTGACCGTATTTTTCAATTATGCGGCCGCATCGGTGTGCGCTTTTGGCGACGGGTTGGAGTCACAGCACGTGGTGCAACGCAAAATCCGCCGTCGAAACGAAAAAGCCGCGAGGGCGCAGGAGAAACTGGCCAAGGCCGACTCGAGTGGCCCGATGTCTAATCTCTAGCTGCTTCGAGCATTTGCTCCATCAAGTCCCTGCCGCGACAACGCCCGACGATTTCGGTGTTCGTCCGCTCCGGGCTATCCAGGATGTCGTAGAAATCTTGAATGTAGTCGAGAGACTTTGCCTTGTTCCTGTCATCGAGTTCTTCCAAATTCGAATACAGTGCGATGATTTCGTCGCGCCTGGACTGCATGCGCGCGACGGCCTCAGCGAAAATTTCATCCGGCTGACAAAGGCCGTAAAAATACCGTTGACGGACATCACGAACCGGTACCTGACGTGGTGGCGCCGCATAAGTGGCATTCACCATCCCCGACATGTCGAAATCAAACGGAATCGCCACTCGTCCACCGTTAGCATCTTCCTTACCCAGAATCTGGATGTTGTGACAACAATCATCGTCTGTCGTGGGTTTGAGCAAGGAATAGTCGTTATTTCCGATTAGAAGCTGAAATAACTGAACGAGCGCCGCCTGCCGATGATCCAGCTCATCGTATTTGTTCGACGGTACTCGCAGCCGTTCCAGCCCCAGGCGGCGTGCCATGTCCGCGTCGTCCTCGATGACAAATGTAATGTCGGTCCAGGGCTCAAGTTCGCCATCACGATCGACATAGCTCAACCGCACCAGCCGTGTCTTGAAACTGCGATCTGTAATGATCTCGAAGGTCCGATACGCCAAATACTCCAGAATGACATATTGCTGATGCCTGGAGTCGTCCCTGCACGGCGCAACGATTTTCAATTTGTCCTGACCGGCGAACAACGTCCCCTTTACCTGGGACTTTTTGAAGTTGAGTTGCAGTGGCGGCAAAACACAAAACTCGCGACGAAATCGGCCGCGCGTTCGTATCGAAACGTCCAGCCTCTTCGTCACGCCGTCTTCATCGACGTAGGTCCATTGGCCTGGATAATAGAGACGAACATCCTGATGCCGCTGCGCATAGGTCTGCGCGATGGGCGCCGTCAGAACAGCCTTCAGTACTGCATCGTTTTCAAACAGAGGATGGTCCTGGGCGATACTCGGTGCATAGAGCAGGACGAAAAACGGCAATGACAGAGCCGCGAAGGCTTTTTTGGAAATCAAGAAGTGAACCAATGTCCGGAACAAGTCCGCTTTATACGGTACGCGAGGGAAATTGTCATACGAGTTAACCAGTACCAACGATGACTGGATGCACAATTTTTGCAAAAATGAATCCGCTGATCGCCAGGCACCAGACAATCACCGCACCCGCTGGCAAATCGGCGATCACCGACAATACAAGGCCCGACAGACAGCCGACGGCGCCGACCGCATAACCGCAAGCAATTCGGCTTGTCCGCCGCTCTATGCGCCGTGTCGCCAGAGCAGGAATAATCAAACAGGCAAAGACCAGATAGATACCGACAAGCTGCACGGAGACGGTTACGGCAAACGCGAACAGGGCGTAGAAACCGAAACCCTGCAAGCGGTCATACATCCGGAACCACAAAAACAGTACCAATACGCTGACCAGGGCGGCCGGTAACAGCGGATCATAGTTGACCCAGAGAATCTGGCCGACAAGAAGTTCCTTCAGATGCTCTCCTCCATGCGGATTTCCCGCAAGAACGAGTATTCCGGCGGACGCAGCAAGAACGAAGGAGACTCCGATCAAGGCTTCCTGAACTTCGGGCCAACGCTTATCGGTCCAATGCAGAATGTACGCGGCAATCAATGCCGCGGACACGGCGGCAAATTGCACCATCCCGCCTTCTGCTTCCCAACCCATCGTATCTGCAGCAATGACTCCCAGGCCCGCAACCTGTGCGATAGCCAGATCAATGAAGATAATGCCACGACGCAAGACCTCAGTACCGAGCGGCACATGAGTACTTAACACGACCAGACTTGCAACAAGTGCGGGAAGCAGAATGCCGATTTCGAACTCGCTCATTGCCGGACATCCTCCAGCGATCGCAACGTCTCTTCAAAAAGTGCGAACAAATCCGTGACCATTTGATCGCTGCCTGTCGTGTACGGCAAGGTGATCGCAGGAATGCCCAACCGGGCGGACAACCACGACGACGGTTTCTCGTTCTCGTACGGCGTTCGAATGACGGCGACGGGTGGATTTGGAGACAATTGTTCAAGCAGAGCAGCGAGTTGTGCGCCACTCGGCGGAATGCCCGGCTTTGATTCGAGTGTCGCGACAATATTCAGATCGAGCCATGCGGCCAGGTAACTGAAGCTGCGATGATGGGAGGCAAGGCGCAGCCCGACAAGACCGGTTTTCCGTCCTTCCCACTCCGCACTCGCTGTATCCCAACGACTTTGAAAGTCGGCCAGCCGCGCGCCGTAAGCAGCTGCATTCATCGGATCGATCTCTGCCAGTCGTTGCGCCAGCGCATCCGCGATACGCCGGATGTTGCGCGGATCGAGATGAACATGCGGATTGCCTTGAGGGTGAATATCACCCTGCGACCGGTCGATGATTTTCGGCGTTTCAAGCTTGCGAACATAGTCTGCGGCCATGAAGTGACCCGGGCCACCGGATTGGATCGCCGCATTACCTGCGCGTCGCAACAGTAATGGCAGCCACCCGATCTCCAGATCGGCACCAGTGCACACAACCAGATCGGCCTTCCGGATCGCCGCGATCAGGCTTGGCTTCGCCTCGAGCCGATGTGGATCCTGAAAGGCAGTGGTCGCAATCGTCAATTCCGCGAGTTCCCCCGCCAGTTCCCTGACCAACGAGCCCCACTCCGGCTCGCAGGAAAACACATTGATCGCACCGGCTGGCAAAGGCGCCAGCAGTGCGAGAAACATTACCGCGACAGTCCTCATAGCCGAGCCTCCTAGAATGCGTGCGCGCCGTGCGCACCAATGCTCATGATGTACTGCAACATCCACTGCTGGTCAGATTCCGCCAGGACCTCATCATTCGTGTATTGCAAACGCAGCCGGCTGTATGCGCTGGGGGACCAGTCGAGCATCAGGCTGTCGCGGCTGGAATTTCGGCCGGGATCTTCGAGTTCGGTGCCAACCAGCAGCGAACCGTTATCGGCATCGACCGCGTCGTGCCGCAGACCCAGGCGCCATCTCGGCTTGAACTGCCAAACACCCTGCAAATACCAGCCAGTCTGATCGCCGTCATACTCCAGGCCATCAAAGTCACCCGACTCGGAGCGGCGGAAATACTCGCCCTGCATCTTAAAGCTGCGTTGCCCGGAATTGCCATTCGGCGCCCACTTCCAGACCAGATCCATGGCCGCAAGGTCGCTGTCCCCGGTAAACGTCGAAACTGCCTCTGCCTCGCCGTGATGCGCGCCACCGCGCTCGATCGCGTCTACGCTTACCCAGGAGACGCCAAGTTGCCAGCTGTTGCCAGCGCCGACGTCGCCGCCCAGTTTCGCAAACAACGTATGCGCGCCCGGCGTCGTTTCATCGTTCGCGCTCGCGGGGAACCCGCCGCCCCAGTTGAGTTCAGCGCCGAACTCAAACAACAGCGAAGTCGGTGCTATCCAGCGGGCCTGTATGCCGTCGACCAGGTACTGACCACCATAAAATGCCTGGTAGGGCAACGGACGATCGGAGAAATCGTCAGCATGCCGGTGAAACCCGTTGAGATATCCGGCAGCGGAGAAAAACCGGCCGCCGGTCAGCGCAATTCCGGCAGGCAAACCTGTTGTTTGCAGCCAGGCCTCCTCGAGTTCGACCTCTGTCTCCCCACCGTCGTCGTGAATGGCGAATGTCACATTGCCGAAGTACCTGTCATCGACACTTGCCTTGACGTTGAATTCCACCTCTCCGAGGGTGAATCCGGTTTTGCCGCTGCCTATCTCACCGGCGGTCACGAAGCCCGGAATATCCTCCCAGCTCCCATCGATATTCGCGTAACGAGCAGACAGTGTTGTGCCGACTGACGGGTTGAATGTATTGGCTGCCGCGCCACCGGACGTCTGATCAATCGACGTCTGTTCGGCAATATCGAATGCTTCCGATGCCTCCCGTTTCGCGCCGCTCGCCAATTGTTCCGCACGGGCGAGCCTCGCCTCCAGATCGCTGACGCGTGACTCATAGTCCTGCTGAAGCTGTGACAACAACTGGCGAAGTTCGGCGACTTCGCTCCCGAGATCATCAGCGTGGGCAGCTGGGAAAAGCGCGGCAAGTAATATCAATACCAAAATTGCGGATATAGTTTTCACTGGAATACACCCTGATCTGACTCCGGCGCGGAAGATAACGACCACCGAACCGGATACGACGACCTTGCAGCGGCGCGATGCCGACGCGATCGTCAAGTTTATGCTGGTCCAAAAAATGTCAGAATAATTGAGGGGGACCACGCTGTCTCGCTGACAGTGCATGAACAGATTCGCAAGATAGCTGAGACTCCGACTGCAGGCATGAACCTTCTGCCTGGAAGTTGGCGGCAAGACCATTGTCGACACAAACCGACCCCAGCTGGCTGGCGACGACGCAGAATTCGCAGCTCGTCTCGCGAAGCACGCCCGACTCATGTTTGTCTGCGTGTATGCGCACGCCGGTCTGAGCGGTGACCAACAGTGCAATCAGCAATGCGTGAAGCGCGCCCCAGGATCTTCCGGAGATTCTGTTCATGACCATGACTATAGCGCATCTTGAGAACTCACGAGGATCTGCATATCGGCTTCTGAATCAGAAGCTTACAAGCGTTGGAGAAATACCCCCGCATTTGTTATCGTGCGTAACCATCAGAATTTCTCAGTTGTGTCCCCGAAGGTGAATCTACAAGAGCTGGCCGATACTTACGTGGAAGCCTGGAATCATGGAGATGTCGACCTGATTCTCTCGCTGATGCATGAAGGTGTTTCCATCTACGATGCGTTCTGGCGGGAGACTTGCGTTGGCCAGGATGTCCCTCAATACCTGCGGGACATATTTGACGAAGAAAACTTCTTTTACGAGCGAATAGGCGCACCCATTGCGACTGAGGATGGCATTATCATCCGTTACGCGGCGCATGAGCGCAACGGATCGGAAATTGGTGCAATCTCTCACACCGGCGCCGATGTCATTACGCTTCGAGACGGCAAGATTCTCACCGTCAGCGATTTTTATTGTGAGCCGGACATTGAAAGCCTCAAGGAGGTCGCCCGCCTGGCTGCCAGGCGTCACGGTGAAACGCGATACGCCAATGCAGGGATTAGTGCGCTCAAGTCGTGGCTTGTCAGGGAGCAACTTCTCGAATTGATTACGGAAAACGAAATATATCGCGATCCGGATTTAACGCTTGCCGAAGCAGCGAATCGTATCAATTGTTCAACGCAACAACTGAATGAGATAGTCAGTACTGAATTCAAGCTGGATTTCGACTCCCTCATCGATTTTTATCGAGTCAACCATGCTCGCAATCTGTTACTGCGAACTACAAGCGCACCAAACTTCATGTTGAGCATTGCCACGCAGTCCGGATTCAATTCACTCGATGCGTTCTATGATGCCTTCGCAAGATCGTTTGGCATGACGCCCAGGGAATACCAACTCCTGAATCGCGCTACCTGACTAACCAGACTGCATTCGGGACAGATCTCGAGCAGCAGCGATCAGATCGTCTTCCGTATCAACTCCCGCGCCGGGCCGTTGTGCCGGTATTGCTACGCGAATCGTCATGCCGAGCGATAACGCGCGCAGCTGTTCGAGTTGCTCGCACACCTCGAGATTCGATGGTTCGGCCGATACGAAGCGGCGCAGCACACCGCAACGATAAGCGTAAATCCCGTGATGATGCAGCGCGGAGTTTCGCGCCTGGGCCTGCTGCGTGCTAACGCGCGCATAAGGGATTGCCGCTCGACTGAAATATATCGCGTTAAAATTATCTGCAACCACGACTTTGACCACATTCGGATTTTCAAAATCCGCCTGCGAAACAAGTGGCGACGCCAAAGTCGCTATGTCGGCTGAATGATCATCGAGCAATCCGGCGCACTGATCGATTAATGCGGCAGGCATGGTCGGCTCATCGCCTTGCAGATTTACGACGATCATGTCGTCATGCCAGTCCATCAGGTCACAGACCTCGGCGATTCGCTCGGTTCCCGAGCGATGCTGATTGCCGGTCATACAAACTCGCGCACCAAACTCCTCGGCTGCTTCTGCTATTCTGTCATCATCGGTTGCGATAACAACATCACTTGCAGAGCTTTCGGTAGCGCGCTCGTATACGTGTTCGAGCATCGTCTTGCCATTTATTTCTCGAAGCGGCTTGCCAGGCAGTCGGGTCGATGCGTAGCGCGATGGTATGACAATGTTGAAATTGCTCATTGAATCTCCATGTCATTACGTAATCGGGACTCAATTTGTTCGAGCCACGGACCGGCAACCAGGGCGTCGATTTTTAATTCCACTGGAACCTGCCAGAATTTGTCCGCCATCGTTCCGTGTAGTTTTACTGCGTCCTTTTCGGTCATCAGTACCTCGAATTCGTCACCAAACCGCAAGTCGGCAGCCGTGAGCCTCGCATGATCGCGGAATGCATGTTCTATCACCTGCATTCCGTGCACTCGCAGCAAATCGAAAAATCGCGCTGGATTGCCTATCGCGGCGACAGCATGAACCGTGGTGCCGGCGAAACGTTCAATAGAGCGCGTCAACGAGCCGTTGAGTCGACTGACTTCAGTCGCGACCAGTTCGAACTCGATGGCATTCTGTTCGACAACGGTCATTGCCTCCTCTTTTGCGGACCGGCGCCCGTTTATCAGTACCTGATCGACATCGCAAAGGCGATCAATCGTCTCGCGCATTGGTCCGGCCGGAATCAGACGCCTGTTGCCCAGCCCGCGCGAGCCGTCAATTACACAAATTTCGTAGTCGCGCTCCAGGCGATAGTGTTGCAGCCCGTCGTCGGCAATGATGACGTTGGCCCCGTCACTGATCAGCATTTGTGTCGCCCGTGCCCGGTTCGCATCGACCACGACAGGACACCCGGTCCTCCGGGCAAGGAGCACCGGCTCGTCCCCAACTACAGCCGGATCACTGGCTGAATCGACCCGCATCGATGTGGATGACCCGCTGCCTCCATAGCCGCGACTGACAATGCCCGGCGAAAATTCTCGATTGCGCAGTTCGTTCGCAAGCCATATCGTGACTGGGGTCTTACCCGTACCACCGGCCGTGATATTGCCGACAATTACCACGGGAACAGCAGCTCGGTATCGACCAAGAACTCCGATGCGAAACAACCCTCGGCGCAGCGTTATCAACAACCAATAGAGGCCGCTAAGGGGCAGCAGAATCCGGAAACTCTTCGCTCCCTCATACCAAACCCGATGCAGCCACTTGTACATGCCGTGTGTTATTGCTCCTCGGTAAACTGCATGTGATAAAGCGTGGCGTACTGCCCATCTATTCGCAGGAGTTCCTGATGAGTACCCACCTCCACGATCCGGCCATGCTCAAGGACGATGATTCGATCAGCACGCTCGACTGTGGACAAGCGGTGCGCAATGACGAGCGTCGTACGGTTCTTCATCAACTCGCTCAGGGCTTCCTGGATGCGCCGTTCGGAGTGGGTGTCCAGAGAAGACGTCGCCTCGTCGAGAATAAGCACCGGCGCATTCTTGAGCAATGCGCGCCCGATTGCTATGCGCTGGCGCTGCCCCCCGGAAAGTAGCACGCCGCGATCGCCGACCAGTGTCTCGAGACCGTCTGGCATTTCATCGGCGAAATCCAGCACATGAGCTGCCTCCGCCGCCCGCATCAGCTCGTCTCTCGAGTGCTGTCGCAACTCACCGTAAGCGAGATTATTCGCGATGGTATCGTTGAACAGAATGACGTCCTGACTGACAAGGCTGATGTTGTCGCGCAGGTTCTTGAGCGTGTAGTCACGAATCGATCGGCCATCCAGCAGAATCTCGCCCGCATCGATGTCGTAAAAGCGCGGCAACAAGCCAGCCAGCGTTGATTTGCCGCTGCCGGATTGTCCGACAATGGCCAGAGACTGGCCGGAGTCGACTGCAATCGAAATATCATCCAGAACGACTCCGGACTTGTCGCCGTAAGAGAAGCTGACGTTACGGAATTCGACATCGCCCTGCGCCCGGCCAATGTCAATAATGCCGGTGTCGCTCTCATCTGGCTCATCGATAATCGAAAACAGGCTGTCAGCTGCGGCAACACCGCGTTGTAACGTCGCATTTACGTTGGTGATGCGCCGAACCGGCTGTAGCATCAACATCATCGCGGTGAAAAACGAAATGAACTGGCCTGGTGTCAAATTGCCGGCGATCGATTCCAGACCCGCCATGTAAATCACTCCTGCAACGCCAAAACCGAATATCGTTTGTGTCACGGCAATTCCCATGGACCGCGTTCGTATGAGCTTCAGGTTTTGCTTCTTGTTGCGTTCGTCGACTTCATCCAGGCGTTCCTTCTCGTACTCGTAACCTCCGAAAATCTTGACAACGCGATTGCCTGTGACGATTTCTTCGGTCACCTGCGTCACCTCACCCACTGAATCCTGAATGCGACCACTGTAGCGGCGAAAAGCGACGCCGAGTATGCGGACGAGAAACGCAATGATCGGAAACAGGACAGCGACAAAAACAGTCAGCTTGGGGCTCTGCAAGAGCATGACGCCAATTGCGGCGAATAGCGTAAGTACGTCGCGAACGGCGATCGTGACGACATTCGTCACTGACTCTGCCACCATTTCGACGTTGTACGTCATGCGCGACAGCAGCGGTCCGGTACTGCGCTCGTCAAAAAAGCGAGTTGGTAAGGTCAGAAACTTTCGGAAGACGTCACGACGCAGCGAGCTGATCACGTTACGCCCTATCCAGCCCAACGACGCTTCAGTTGCAAAACCCGCGATACCGCGACCGATGAATATCGCGACAAATGCGATCGGCATCCACCGGGCAGTTTCCAGATTTTGCGCCACGAGCGCCTCGTCCATTAATGGCCCGAGCAGATATGCGAGACATGCCTCGATCAGCGCGATCGCCGCCATACCGATTACCGCAATAACCGCAGCCCCTTTGTAGGGCAGGACGTAGCGCCACAGGCGTCGGTAAATGACGCGGACTTCGGGATGGATTCGTTTACTCACAATCGCGTCATAATCTCAGCGGAAATCAACGGGCCTGTGGATCATTGACTGTCGCGATACTGATTTGTTTAAAGCCAAGCCGACCGGCCACATCCATTGCTGAAACGACGTATTGGTGCTTTGCATTGGCGTCCGCACTAATGGTGAGCGGCAGCGTGTTGTTGCCGCCCGACACTTTTTGCAGAGCATTCCGTATCGTTTCGACACGATTGTTAATGAGTTCACGGCCATTGATCAGAAAGGTTCCCGTTTCGGTGATCATGATATCGATCTGCTCGGGCACTTCTTCAACGATCGCCGCGCTGTCCGCCTGCGGCAGGCTTATCGATATTTGCGACTGCTTGACGAAGCTGGTGGACACCATGAAGAAAATCAACAACAACAGGACCACGTCGATCAGTGAGGTCAGATTTACCTCGGGCTGTGTTCTCGGCCTCAAGCTGAGTTTCATCCGTTGGCCTTTTCCTGGCGCCGATGCAGGGCCTCGACCAGCTTGATCGCTTCCTTTTCCATATCGACGACGAGCGTGTCGACACGCGTCCGGTAATAGCGGTAGCCGATCAATGCGGGAATGGCCACGGTCAGGCCTGCCGCTGTTGTAATCAGTGCCTCGGCGATGCCGCCGGCAAGAATCGTCGGATTGCCAACACCATGCGTCGTAATCGCGGTAAATACCTTCACCATGCCAATGACCGTGCCAAGCAAGCCCAGCAATGGTGATACGGCCGCAATCGTCCCGAGCGTTTCGAGGTAACGCTCTAACTCGTGCACGACGTGACGGCCCGTGTCCTCGATGCTGTCTTTCATCACCGACCGTTCGCGATCGCGATTGATCAGGCCGGCCGCGAGAATCTGGCCCAGTGCTGAACCCTGGTGCAGGCTCTGAATTTGCTTCTGATCAAGCTGGTCCTTCTTGACCCAGCCCCATACTTTGCTGGTCAGATCCTCGGGAATGACGCGTTTTTGTTGCAGCGTCCAATAGCGTTCCAGGATGATCCCCATGGCGATAATTGCGCAGAGGATTATAGGCGCCATTAACAAGCCGCCGGACTTGACTATCTCTACCATACAAGCTGACTCGGGGGAAAAAAGGAATATACAGTTTATTCATGCCAGATTCGACGCTCCTGAACCCGGTTCTGCGTCAGCGAGACCAGGCCACCGCCGTCACACAGTCGCATTCCGATAGCTCCGGATGTCGCGGTTGCGTACACGGTTGCCCCAGCCTCCCGCCAGCGCCTGACGACCTCGTCCTTTGGAAAACCCCAGCGATTGCCAAAACCGGCTGATGCGACCGCGATTTGCGGACTCAATGCGCGCACAAACGGCAGGCTCGACGAGGTTCGGCTACCGTGATGTGGCACGATAATCACGTCGACCGGCGGCAATTGGCCATCACGAACCAGATGCTCTTCCACCGGCCGTTCGATATCACCAGTCAAGAGCAAGCGATGAGCACCCGCCTCGATCAACAACACGCAGGACGCGTCGTTACCCTGATAGAGCGAGTCCGTTTGCGGGTGAAGAAACGAAAAACGTACGCCATCCCTGTACCATGATTCGCCCGCTCTGCAATAGTCGGTGGCGTGCGTCTCCTTCGTCAGCATCTCACCGAGACGCGTGTCGACAACGTCTACTCCGGTGGCCAGCGATTCGAATCCACCCGAATGATCCAGGTCGGCGTGCGATACAACGAGCAGGTCGACGCGATCGATTCCGCGTGCTTGCAGAAATGGCATGACGACAGTTTTCGCGGCGTCGCTGCCACCACGGTACGACGGCCCGGTGTCGAACAACAGCACGTATTGCCGGGTACTAACGACGACCGACAAGCCCTGACCAACATCGAGCACGTCGATGTCGGCACAGCCGATTGGTGGCCGCTGCGGTTGATAGCAGAGCAGTGCGATCATCGCAGGAAACGCGACAGCCCTGCCGGGCCATCCTGGCGGCAAGGCGACCCACAACAGCGGTGCCGCAATAATCAACCACGCGTGACCTGAGACTGCTGCGACCGTAGTGCTCGCCATGGGCCAGCCTGCAACGCGGTCGATCAGCATTTGTATCAGGCCGATGCTGGAACCCGCAAGTAGCAGGATTCGATCGCCGAACGGCTGTAAGGAGCCATCCAGCAGCAGCCCGGCGAGTGTCAGTGGCACAGTCACCACGCTGAACAGCGGCACCGCCACAAGGTTTACAAGCGGCGCCAGCAGCGCGACTCGACCGAACATCAATGCGGTCAGTGGCAAGAGCCCGAGGAGGAGCAGAATCTGCACGCCGGCAAGCTGGCGCACTGCTACGACCGGTTTGAGTAGCCGCCTGCCGACAACGTCACCCTGATAACGCTGCGCCAGCCAGATCAACACGAGTACCGCCGAAAACGACAGCTTGAATCCCGCGGCCATTGAAGCAAGCGGTGAGCCGAGCACGATTAGCGTTGCGGCTGCAGCGATCGTCGTCAGCGGCTGGACCTGGCGTCGCCACAAGACCGATGCGGCGACTATGGCGATCATCAAACTGGCTCGTTGTGCCGGTACGGCGGACCCGGACAGCAGCGCATAGCCCACTGCCACGCACGCGGCAACGATGGTCGCGATGAAGTGCTGATTTTTGCGGAGTCTCAGCAAGCCGGCGCCGAGCGCCGCTAAAAAGTACCCTCCGGCCGCGGCCAGCCCCACATGCAAGCCGGAGATGGCCATCAGGTGACTCGTCCCGGTGCGAGCGTATCGCTGCCACTGCTCGGCCGTCAGCAGATGCCGGGCGCCAACCGAAATCGCAGCCAGTACGGCGGCAGTTTCAGTCTCCGGAACCAACGCCATGACGCGGTCCACTACCCGCTGACGCAATCGCCCGATGGCATGCAGATCGCCGGATCGCAGCAGCAGGTTGCGGTGACCGTCAACGACGTAGCCGACCGCGCCGACTCGCTCACGCAGCAACCAGGCCTCGTAGTCGAAATCATCCGGATTGCTGCTGCCGCGCGGTCGCCGTAATCGCAGCTCCAATTGCCACACATCACCGAACCGGATGCCGACAGGCGGTTGGTACCAACTAAGCCGGATACGCCGCGGCACGCGGGAGTTATTGAGGTTCTCCGCAGCAAAGTTGACATTCAGGCCCTTGCGTTGCGGAAAATCGATGATACGTACTTCAACCACCATGCTGTCGCCGACAAACTGCGTGGCGATGCGCTGATCAATGACGCTCGTGGCGGCAAACGCAAACAGCGCAACGCCGGCGGCGGCGACTAACACTGCGCGGACTCGCCACCATAGAAGCACGAGGATAATTGCAACAAATGATCCCGTCAGCGGGTCAGAGTCAGACGCAAAGCTGCTAAGCTGCAGCGCGTAGACGCCCGCCAGAAAGAGCAGGCAGGCATGAATCATCGCGGCCTCTCCGGCTCTGCTCACCAACGATCATCGAAACGGAACACACAAGGAATGCCAAGGCGGTTTTTTAGGAAGTTTGCAGTCAAACGACATGCGCTCAGTGAGCGGTGGTTTATGACGCCCTTCCAACACATGCTTCATGACCACCGGCTGTGGGGCATACGCCGCAAGAATGTCGTCCCGGCCCTCTCGCTGGGCCTGTTTATCTCATTCCTGCCGTTTCCGGGTCACTTTATCTTCGCTGCACTGGCCGCCCTGGCCCTGCGCATCAACGTTCCGGTCGCTGCGTTAGCGACGTTTGTTGTCAATCCGCTGACGGTCGGCCCGTTATTCTATTTCGCCTACCGCGTCGGCGCAGTACTGCTGAGGATTGAACCGGGACCGTTCTACGTCGAGTTGTCAGTCGACTGGCTGACGAACGTGTTCATATCAGTCTGGCAGCCGTTGCTGTTGGGCTGCGTACTGCTCGGCTCGATTGCCGCCCTGATCGGGTATGTCGTGCTCGACGGAATCTGGCGCTACTCCATCCACCGTTACAAGACAAAAAAGCGGAACGGACGGACGCCGTAACGAGGTCAGCAAGGTCGCGCCCCTGGCCTTAGCGCATTCGCAGAATTCCGTTTTCGAGAACGAGGACTCGGTCCATGCGGTCGGCGATCGAATGATCGTGCGTAACGATTACGAGGCTCGTGCGCAGTTCCTGGTTCAACTCGAGCATCAGGTTCAGTACGTGTTCGCCATTGCCGGCATCGAGGTTGCCGGTCGGTTCGTCGGCCAGCACCAGTTGCGGCCGTGTGATCAACGCGCGGGCGACGGCCGCTCGCTGACGCTCACCGCCGGACAATTCGCCTGGCTTGTGGCTAAGCCTTTCGCCGAGCCCGACTCTTGCCAGTAATTCGGCCGCTTTGCTGAGCGCGACCGGCTTGGGCTCGCGCCGAATCAGTAACGGCATCGCAACATTCTCGGCAGCAGTAAACTCCGGCAAGAGATGGTGGAACTGATACACGAAACCGATATAGCGGTTGCGCAAATCGCCTTTGGAGAGTTCGCTGCCGTCGTGCATCGCTTGACCGTCTACGAAAATCTCGCCCTCGGTCGGGTCGTCGAGCCCGCCCATGATCTGCAGCAACGTCGTTTTGCCCGAACCGGATGCACCAATGATTGCGACCCGTTCCGCCGCCTGCACCTCGAGGTCGACGCCACTCAGCACTTCGAGTAACGAACCTCCTTCACGGAACTGCCGCACGACGCCGCGACACTGCAAAACAGGATGTGCGCTGTCAGTCATAGCGTAACGCCTCCGCCGGCGCAGTCCGCGCGGCAATCCAGGCCGGGTAGATTGTAGAGCCCAATGCCAGCATCAGGGCAATAGCTGCGATCCTGGCAACATCTGCAAACCGCAACTCGGACGGCAGGTCGCTGATGAAATATACATCGGCCGCAAGAAACTTGATGCCGAATAGTGCTTCGAGACTGCCCACAATACTCTCCAGGTTCAGAGCGAGCAGAATTCCAAACAGCACACCCGCTAAAGTTCCGACAATTCCGATTACACTGCCCTGAGTGACGAATATCCTCAGCACACTCGATGGACGCGCACCTATGGTTCGCAATATCGCGATATCGGCCTGCTTGTCTTTCACAACCATGACGAGTGTCGAGACGATATTGAATGCAGCGACGGCGATCACCAACAGCAGAATCACGAACAAAATCGATTTGGTTATCTGAATCGAACGAAAGAAATTGACGTGTCGCCGCGTCCAGTCGCTCACGAGCACAACTGCGCCATGCTCAAGCGCCACTTCGCGAACTATGGCTGGTGCGGCATAGATATCTGTCACGGCAAGACGCACACCGCTGACAAAACCTTTCTTGCGATACAGCTTCTGCGCATCCGCAAGATTGATAAACGCAAGCCGGCGATCGAATTCGTACATACCAACCCGATAAAGGCCACTGACAATAAAGCGTTTCGTTCGTGGCACCACGCCCGCCGGCGTAACGATTCCCTCGGCGAGTGTCACTGTCACTTTGTCACCGACACGGACCTGCAATTGCCTTGCCAGGTCGACGCCCAGCACTACGTTAAACGCACCCTCTGCCAGGCTGCTCAGTTCGCCGTCAATCATTGTGCTGCCCACGCCCGACACCGCATCTTCGGCAGGCGGATCGATACCACGAAGCTCGGCGCCGCTGAGTTGCTCACCGAACACAAGCAGAGCCTGCCCATTGACGAACGGTGCTGTCGCCCTGACACGCGGGTTTGCATCGGCAACGGCTGACAGGGTCTGCCAATCGGCCAGTCGTCCATCAACGTCTTCGATGCTCGCATGCGCAGTCATCGCCAACAGCCGATCTTTCAGTTCACGTTCGAATCCGTTTACCACCGAAAGCACCAGAATCAGGACTGATACGGCAATCGCAATGCCGAGCATCGAGATTGCCGAAATCAGCGATACGAAGCCGTTGCTGCTGCGCGAGCGAACGTAACGATTACCGATCCAGAATTCGAACTGACCGCTCATCCGTTCTATTCGTACCGGAGAGCTGCGGCTGGATTGACCATGGCCGCCCGGCGCGCCGGATACAGTGTCGCCAGTGAGGTCAGCACAAAGGCCGAAACCGCAATGGTGACGACGTCAGCTACTTCGAGTTCGGAGGGAATCCGGGTCACGTAGTACACATCACCGGGCATGATCTGGAAGCCGAACAGTTGTTCGAGTACGGGAACGATGACCGGCACATTGATCGCGACAACGATGCCCAGCAATACACCGACAAAAACACCCACCCAACCGATCACCGCGCCTTGCACAAAAAAGACACGCACGACGCCGCCGGATTTCATACCGAGCGTCCGCAGGACCGCTATGTCATTGGTCTTGTCAGTCACGACCATGACCAGGCTCGCCACGATGTTGAAAGCCGCAACGCCGATGATCAGCGAGAGAATCAGCGACATCATCATTTTCTCGAGCCGAATGGCACGAAAATAACTCGCGTTTTCGACCGTCCAGTCACTCGTGATGACATCCTCGCCCAGCCGCTCGCCAAGGCTCCGCGCAATGGCCGGAGCAGCCATCACATCGTCGGCGCGAAAGCGGATGGCTGTCATCTCGTCGCGCAGACCGAGGATTCCTGCAGCATCTTGTGCGTTGACAAGCGCCAGCAGACGATCGTGATCCGCCAGGCCGGCCTCGAACACGCCCCGCAGCACAAAGCGCTCAAGCACCGGTTGCAGGGTACCGTCGCCCACCGGTCTTGGAATCAGAAGTGTGACGCCGTCCCCGATGCGGACACCCAAATCGAGTGCCAGCAATCGTCCGAGGATAATGCTGCGGCTGTTCACTTGCAGCACATCGAGGTCGCCGTCAAGCAGGTTGACGACACCAGCGGACAATGCTCGCTCATAAATCGGGTCAACGCCATGCACCAACACGCCGCGAAGGTCTCGACCGGACTGGATCATGCCTTCCATCTGCACGATTGGCGCAGCCGCGGCGACCCCGGGTTCGGCCGCGACTTCTTCGATGAGCGCGCGCCAGTCGTGCGTCCTGTGCTCCGATCCGGTGACCTGGCCATGCGCCGACATGCTCAACAGCCGCGTGCGTAATTCACCCTCGAAGCCATTCATCACTGACAGAATCACGATCAACGCCGCCACACCCAGTGCAATACCGAGGAGCGAAATCAGCGTGATAAAGGACACAAAGCGGGTGCGGCGCTTCGCCCGCAGATAGCGAAGCCCGACAAACAATTCAACGGGGTTGATCATCGCCACGCATTAAACCATATCCAGGGGGGCTCAGAGCCCTTTCCTCGAAAAGGGCTCTGACGCATTGGTGTATTACCCCGCCAGCATCGGATTCGGCGCAAATCGTGACGAGAGTCACAGTTTTGGCGAAAGTAATAAAACCTTTGAAATCAACTATTTTTTGGCGTGAGTTAGAGTGATATAGTCGCAAGCAATTGAAGGAGAAGCTGCGATGACGAAGCTGCGAATTTTGACCGTTTTTGGCCTCTTGTTTGGCGCATTTGGCGTGAGCGCTGCCGATACACTCGATATGCAGGGCATGGCGGACTCCAGTACAGCCCGACCGACACGCGGCATGACAGCAGCGAGCGTCGAGTCCAGATTCGGTACGCCGCAAGCGAAGCAGGCGGCGGTCGGCGATCCCCCGATCTCGCGCTGGGAATACAAGGATTTCGTCGTCTTTTTCGAGTATGACCGCGTCATCCATGCCGTTGTGAAACGCGGCAAATCCAGCTAGATAATTCGTAAGAGCGCCCGGGCGGTTATCTGCCCGGGCGTTTTTCGTTGTACAGCCAGCCGGCCCGTGAAGTGCCGGACGAGGATATGCCGGTTCACTATATGTGATAATCGCGGGCCCTTATCAGACCGACCCTGGCCGTGGCCCACGCAAACCTCCTCATTCCCACGATACCGACGTTGCCGACGACCGGGCAGCGTTATGGCTGGGGCCGACTGATCGGCGCCAGCGCCGCTCTCGCTGCTGCCGAACTCGCCTCGCGAATCGACGCACCGCTCCTCGTTATCGCCGACGATCCACGCCAGGCCGATCGGCTCGAATCCGAGATCCGATTCTTCTGCAACGGCGACATCGAGGTGCGCCATTTCGTCGAGTGGGAAACGCTGCCATGGGACAGTTTTTCACCGCATCAGGACATCGTTTCCGAGCGCCTGTCGGTGCTGGCGACGCTGCGGGAAATGCGCCGCGGCATTGTCGTCGCATCAGCCCCGGCATTGTTGCAGCGACTTCCACCGGTTGACTACGTAGCGGCTCGTTCGCTGTCATTGCGCACCGGACAGACACTGCCCAGAGCGGAGTTCATCGATTCACTGTCGGCATCGGGCTACTTGCGAGTTCCGCAGGTCAGCGAACACGGAGAATTCGCGGTGCGTGGCTCGCTGATCGACATGTTCCCGATGGGCTCGACCAAGCCGGTACGAATCGATTTTTTCGATGACGATATCGAGTCGCTGCGATATTTTTCACCGGAGTCGCAACTCTCGGGTGACGTTATCGACAGCGTCGACGTGTTGCCAGCTCGCGAAATTCCGCTCGATGCGGATTCGATCAAGGCGTTTCGTGCGCGGTATCGCGAGCGCTTCGAGGGTCAGCCCTCAAAGTCCCGCGTCTATCGGGACATATCCGACGGTATCGCGCACGGAGGCATCGAGTACTACCTGCCTTTGTTCTTCGAGGCGAGCGCCAGCCTGGTCGACTACCTGCCACAGGGCTGCGTCATACTCGCACCACAGGGCCTCGAGTCGGTTCTTGAACGATCATGGTCCGAGATCGAAGAACGGTACGAGATCAGCCGGCTGGATCCGGAGCGGCCGATCCTCTCGGCGCAGGAGACATTCAGCACGCCGGCAGCAATGCTGGAGAATCTCCAGGACTTCCCGCAAATTCGCTACTCCGCACAGTCGCTTGCGGAGCATCGAAACAATCGGAATTTGCCGACCCGCATGCCGCCTGCGCTGAAAATCGAGGCGCGCTATGAAGACGCTGCTGGAACGCTCATGCAGTTTCTCCAGAGCTTCGATGGTCGGGTGCTATTCACTAGCGACTCGGCTGGACGTCGTGAACAGGTCCACGAAATGCTCGCAGGCCGAAATCTCGATTTGATTCGTGTCGATGGCTGGCGCGATTTTGTCGACAGCCCACAACGAATAGGCGTCGCCATCGCACCGCTTGAAAGTGGCGTGCTGCTCCCCAACGCCGGCATGGCCATCATCAGTGAGCAACAGCTTTTCGGTGAGCGAGTGCACCAGCGCAGCCGACGTCGACGCATCGAGCGCGACCCGGAAACGATCATTCGACAGCTGAATGATCTCGAGAGTGGCTCGCCGGTCGTGCACGCCGAATACGGCGTCGGACGCTATCTCGGCCTGACAACACTGGAGACAGGCGGCATAACCGCCGAGTTTCTCGAGCTCGAGTACGCCGATGGAGACAAACTGTACGTTCCCGTGCACGCGCTGGAACTGATCTCGCGGTACACCGGTGCGTCAGCAGACAATGCCCCGCTGCACCGCCTTGGCAGCGATCAATGGGCCAAGGCACGCAAGCGCGCCATCCGCCAGATCCGTGACGTAGCGGCGGAACTGCTGGACATCTATGCGCGACGCGAGGCGCGCCCCGGCCACAGCTTCAAATGGCCCGAAACAGACTACCGCGCTTTCGAGGCCGACTTCCCTTTCGATCCAACCGATGACCAGGCACGCACGATCGAGGAGGTTCTCGCGGATCTGTCGTCCGCCAAACCGATGGATCGAATTGTTTGCGGTGACGTAGGCTTCGGCAAGACCGAAGTCGCATTACGCGCCTCATTCGCCGCGGTACACGGGGGCAAGCAGGTCGCGATTCTCGTGCCAACCACGCTTCTCGCGCAACAGCACGGACAGAACTTTAACGATCGATTTGCCGACTGGCCGGTCCGCGTGGAGGTGCTATCGAGGTTTCAGACTCCCAAGGCCGTGAAGGCCATCGTCGAGGGTCTGCGCTCGGGCAATGTCGACATCGTTATTGGCACTCACCGCTTGTTGCAGCACACCAAGGACATCAGGAATGCCGGCCTTGTAATCATTGACGAGGAACATCGCTTCGGCGTGCGCCACAAAGAGGCGATCAAGTCGCTGCGCAGTCAAATCGATGTCTTGACGCTCACGGCGACGCCGATACCACGAACCCTGAATATGGCCCTCGGCGGCATCCGGGACATGTCGTTGATTACCACCCCTCCTGCCGAGCGCCTCGCCGTCAAGACGTTCGTCACCGAATGGAACGATGTCCTGGTGCGTGAAGCATGCCTCAGAGAGATCAAGCGTGGTGGCCAGGTCTTTTTCATTCACAATCGCGTCGAAGATATCGGCCGTATCGGCGAACGACTGAGCAAACTCGTGCCCGAAGCAAAGATCCGCGTTGGTCACGGGCAAATGCCGGAACGCGAACTCGAGCAGGTAATGCTCGACTTCTATCATCGACGCTTCAATGTTCTGTTATGTACGACGATCGTTGAAAGCGGCATCGATGTTCCGACAGCGAATACGATCATCATCAACCGTGCGGACCGTTTCGGCCTGGCGCAATTGCATCAACTGCGCGGCAGGGTCGGCCGCTCGCACCACCGCGCATACGCGTACCTGATCGCGCCGCCAAAGGCGACGATGACCGCAGACGCCGTCAAACGACTTGAGGCAATTGACTCGCTCGAGGACCTTGGCTCGGGCTTCACCCTTGCAACACACGACCTCGAGATCCGCGGCGCCGGTGAGTTACTGGGCGATACGCAGAGCGGGCAAATACAGGAGATCGGGTTCTCACTGTATACCGAGCTGCTCGGTCGCGCGGTCGACTCGCTCAGGAATGGCATCGAGCCGAATCTCGAAGAGCCGCTCGATACTGGCGTCGATATCAATCTGCACGTACCCGCCCTGCTGCCGGACGATTACGTACCTGATGTGCACCTGCGTCTGATTCTGTACAAGCGCATATCCGCTTGCAGGACACATGAGGATCTGCGCGAGTTACAGGTCGAACTGATCGATCGCTTTGGCCTGTTGCCTTCTGCGACAAAGAATCTGCTGCGCATTGCAGCGATCAAGCAGACCGGTACAAGTCTCGGTATCGAGAAGATCGATGCAGCCGATAAGGGCGGCTACCTGGTTTTCGGCCAGCAGAGCCACATCGACCCTGTCGCGCTCGTGCAATTAGTGCAAAATGACAGCCGCAGCTACAAATTGCAGGGCTCGCACCGCTTGCGGTTTCGCATGGACCTCACCCTTATCGAGAATCGATTTGTGGCGATCGAGAAACTGCTCGAACAGCTCGCGGTCAAAGAGTCTCGGGCGATGGCCGGTTAGCAATTGGATATTTCAAGAGTAAGCTTATGAAAAAGACAGGGACATTTCTGATTTTCGTGATGTGCCTTGCGACCGCGGTCGCACAGGACAATAGGCTCGAGGAACTCCCCGAAGAAGAGGCACGCCGATATACCGTCGAAATCATAATTTTTTCGTACGAGGAAGATGTCTCTGTTGGTACCGAGGTATTTCTACCCGACAGGCCGCCCGTCGAGCCGGATCTACTCAGTGACGATGAGACAATGGCCACTCTGGACGAGCCGCGCGCGTCCGGCGTCGAACCGATTGACGATGGCCAGGACGATGCCGGGCCCGAAATCCGGGAACTCGAATTCGTCATGCTGGAGGAAGATGAGTTCACGCTGGACAAGATCGCCCGTCAGTTCGAGTTGCTCGATGTTTACGCGACGATTATGCACGTAGGCTGGACTCAGCCAACGTACGCGGAGGAAGAGACGCCGCCGCTAGAGCTGCGCGTTCTCGGCGATCCTCCGCAGGGTCTCGACGGCACGTTCAAGCTGTATTTGAGCCGCTACCTGCACCTTGTTGTCGATCTGGCGCTCGACGCATCGGAGAATTCCAGACAGCCGGTTGACGTAGACGGTTCATTCTTCCGTTTCGGAGATTCTCGAACACGTGACGACAACTTCGGTTCGGCGACGCAATCGTTGCGGTATCGAATTCAGGAGAATCGGATCTTGAAAAACGGCGAGTTGCGCTACTTCGACCATCCAAAATTCGGCGTACTGGCGAAAGTCACTCGCGTCGAAGAAGACGAAGAAAATAAGACGCCAGGCTCGCTAGTCCCCGGCACCGGTCAGTAGATCGTCAATGAATTTTCTGGCGGTGGCGCCCTTTTCCGCAGCATTGCCAACCGCGATGCGAAACGACACAGTGACGAACCTGGAGACCGTCGAGCGCGGATGGTGCAATCCGAGCTCTCGAACAGCGTTCGAGATTCGGGCCGCAAACTCGCGCACCCCATCTTCGTCGGAGGCGTGCGAGAGAACGATCAATTCGGCACCACCGAGCCGCCCGACAACATCACTTGCACGGCGCAAACAGCGACGCACCGCCTGACCGACACGCCGCAAACATGAGTCTGCCGCATGTCGACCGAAGACATCGACGTAGGCGTCGAAATCATCGAGTGTGAACAAGACGATGGACAGCGTACTCTTTTCCCGGGCGGCCACGGCCCAGTCGTGCTCGAGCACCTCGCGAAACGCCCTGCCGTTCAACAAGCCGGTCACCGCATCGTCGCGGGACAAGTCACGAATCCGCCGCTTCGCCTTGAGCAGAGCATGGTGTATGTCGCTGCCGGCCACCGCACCCGCACCGCCGCCGCCGCGCCAGAACGCCACGTAGAAGCGCGCATCCGACTCGTTCGGCAGCAGCAATGGTTTCAGTGCCAGCAAATATTCTTTACCACCCTGTTCCACCGGGAAACTCGTCTCCTGCTGTGAGCGGACAGTTTCGGAAATCTCAAGCGCGAGCTCGCGTCCGACCAATTGTTCAATCACGTCCGCAAACGGTTTTTGACGGGTATCCTCGCCACCGATGGCATCGAACGCCTGATTGCTCAATACCACGGGCCAGTCGGGATGATCGACACGAACAATGACCAGCGGTTCCGCCGAAGCTGCAATAACCTGTTCGAGAATTTTTCGATTGACGGACATGCTGTCCGACAGGGTACTGGATTCGGGCTGGGCGCTCACGCATCGAGCTCCAATTTTGGCCGATCGCTGCAGTGCGCCAGCGCTGCGGTCGCCTGCTGCCATTCGTCACTGGCACGCAGTGACTCACGCAATACATGCCCGGTGCCGTGCAGCCGCGCCAGACGCACCAACGACAGAGGATTGGAGTAATCGCTGAGTGACAGCACGGCCTGCTCGGCGCGACGGCGATCGTTGCAGATAATCACCATGTCGCAACCGGCGTCGAGTGCCCGCCTGGCCCTGCGCCGCATCGAACCATACGCACTGGTGGCCTTCATGCTCAGATCATCGCAGAACACGGCGCCACCGAAATTAAGCCGCGATCTCAATTCGCGCTCGATCCAGAATTTCGAGAAGCCGGCAGGCAAATCATCCATTTCCCGGTAGACGACATGCGCGAGCATGACGCCGGCGATCTGGCCATTGCCGATCAACTTCTCATACGGCCGCATGTCGTCCAGCACATCCCCGTACCGGCGCCGGTCCACCGGAAGCTGCAAGTGGGAATCCGCAACAACGGCACCGTGACCCGGAAAATGCTTGGCAACGGCCGCCATGCCGGCGCTGCGCAAGCCGCGCGAAAAGGCGGCCGCCAGTTCACCCACAACATCAGGCTTTTTGTGAAAGGACCTGTCGCCGATGACCTCACTCACACCCCAGTCCAGATCCACACAGGGAGCAAAGCACAGATCGATGCCGGCGGCACGCAGCTCAGACGCGATGACCCAGCCCGCCTGACGTGCCAGCGCCGTCGCCGCGTCCGGGTTTGAATCGTATTCATGACCGAGGTGCCGCATCGGCGGAATTCCACTGAATCCATCGCGAAATCGCTGCACCCGACCACCCTCATGGTCGACAGCGATGAGCACAGGCGGGCTGCGCAAGGCCCGGATTTCAGCCACGAGATCCGCGATCTGGCCCGGCGACTCGTAGTTTCGGCTGAACAGAATCACGCCACCGACAGCCGGCTCGCGCAGCAATTCGCGGTCCGCTGGCGTCAGCGCGAGTCCTTCAATATCGAGCATCACGGGTCCGAGCGACATAGAATTATTCTATAAAAATATAATAAATATATGAAATTTAACTATTTATCGAAAACTGCAATTGACTCAACGTGCGCTGTATGCGGAAACATGTCAATAATACCTGCTGCCTCACAGCGATAGCCTTTTTCGTTCACCAGTGTGCCGGCATCGCGCGCCAGTGTGCCCGGGTGACAGGAGACGTAGACAATGCGCCGTGGCCCAATTGTCGCGATGCAATTGGCAATTTCGGCCGCACCGCTGCGAGCCGGATCCAGCAAGACAAGATCCCAGCCCTGACGCAGCCAGGACTCGGAGCCATCGATGCCATTCAGGTCTGCCTGTCGAAAGGACACGTTTGAGAGGTCATTCAGCACCGCATTATCGCCGGCCGCACGAACGAGCGACGCTTCGCCCTCGACCCCCAGAACCGATGCCGCACGCCGTGCCAGGGGCAATGAAAAATTGCCGATGCCGCAAAACAGATCGAGGACCCGGTCATCGGCACCGGGGTTCAGCAGTTCAACCGCCTTGCTCACCATGAGCCGGTTGATCTCGTTATTGACCTGCACGAAGCCAGTCGCGTCGAACGCGATGCGCACCTCGAACTCGGGCAGGTCATAATACAGCGCATCTTGCGCTGTTTCGGGATACAACTGAGTGATCGAGTCGAGCCCGCCGGGCTGCAGGTAGATACGAACGTCGTTGGCCTTGCCGAAGGTACTGAGCAAGGCTCTGTCGTCCTGCGACGGTGCGTCAAGAACGCGAAACACCAGCGCAACGGCGTTATCGGCAACCGCGACCTCGATTTGCGGCAGCCGCGCGCTGATCGACAATTGGCCGATCAACTCGCTCAGCGGGTCGATCATGCCGTCGACCGGATTCGCCAGGACCTCACAGCGGTGCATATCGGTGATGTAGGGCGCGTGGCGCTCGCGAAAGCCGACGAGCACTCTGCCCTTCGCATGCACGTCCTTGACCGCAAGGCGGGCACGACGCCGGTAATTCCATCCGGGGCCGATGATCGGATCGAGCCAGCGTTCGGGTTCGACCTGGCCGATGCGTTCTAGATTGTCCTTCAGGGTTTGCGACTTGATCTGGCGTTGCTGCTCTTGCGACACGTGTTGCAGCGCACAGCCGCCGCATCGGCCGTAGGCGGCGCAGCGTGCCTCGATTCGATCAGGAGCCGCCTGCAGAATCTCCAGCAATTCGGCTTCGTCATAATTGCGTCGCATCTTGCGCCGCTGAAAACGCACTTCTTCGCCCGGCAGCGCCCCGGAAACAAAGACCTTCTTGCCCTGGATCGCGGCAATACCGCGACCGTCGTGCGTGACGGCTTCGATGCGCGCCGTTTCGGGCTCGCGGCGACGGCGGGCCATTACAGGTGCAGCCAGCTGCCAGCGGGGAACACTATTCCGCCCAGGCCTCGAGAAACTCGTTCAGATGCGGCTGGTCGAGCGATTTTAGGGTCGTACGTACCAGGGCATACTCGCGCGCAAGATCCGCCGCGTCGAGATTCCCGCGCATCAGTTCGAAACGCAGGTAGACCAGCCAGGTATTGAGCACATCCGTTTCGCAGTAGTCGCGGATCTCGCGAATGCCACCTTGCTGGAACTTGTCCCAGACCTTGTCGCCGCTCATGCCCAGTTTGCCCGGAAAGCCGAGCAGCACCGCAACCTGATCAAGGCTGGCTGTCGCACGCATCTGATAGGCGGCGAGTACATCCATGAGATCGGTGTGGCGAGAATGAAAGCGGCTCAGGTAGTTATTCCATTTGAAATCCCGATTCGACTCGCCGCTTTCCCAATAACGCGCCGCCTGGATGCCGTGTTTGAGCGCGCGATAATGCAAGACCGGTAAATCGAAACCACCACCGTTCCACGAGACGAGATCCGGCGTATAGCGGTCGATACCGTCGAAGAACCGGCGTACAAGTTCGGCCTCGTCCGAATCCTCGTCGCCGAGACTCCACACGCGGAACGAATTTCCCGTCCGCAAGGCAACCGAGATGGCGACGATGCGATGCTGATGCAGCGGCAGAAAATCACGGCCACTCTTCTGCAGCTGTTTGAACGTCATAGCCGTCGCGACATCCTCGTCGGATACGCCGTCAAGGTCCCAAAGACGTCGTCCAAACTCGACGTCAGGAACGGTCTCAATATCAAACGAAAAACAATGCATGACTCATCCAGATCCCTTGCTTGCCAGACACGATCACGGTGCGGTCTCGACGACAGCGAACGCAATAATCAGTCCTGCATCATCGCTCAGACTGACATGCCCATTGCCGATACCGAGTGCCTTGCACACCTTTCTGCGCTCGGACCAGATGATCAGTGGGCGGCCCCAATCGTTGTTGCTGATACCGACATCTCGCAACCAGATGCCATGATGAAATCCCGTACCCATTGCTTTGGCGGCTGCTTCCTTGCCGGCAAACCGCATTGCCAGAAAGCGCACCGGCCATTTGCTCTTGCGAAACAACTCGAGTTCCTCTTCCATGAGAATCCGATGCACGAAATGCTCGCCGAAACGATCGTAGGTGGCCTGGACGCGTGATATCTCGACGATGTCAGTGCCGACACCGAAAATCATCCCGGCATCACGCGTTGCGCGCCTCGGTCATACTGCGTTTCATCTCTCTCACAGCCGTCGCCAGGCCGTCGAAAACGGCACGCGAAATAATGGCATGCCCGATATTCAGCTCTTCGATGACCGGTATTCTGGCAATGGCCGCGACGTTTCCGTAGTGCAGGCCATGGCCCGCGTTGACAATCAGTCCGAGGCTGCTCGCATAGTCAGCGGCGTCGACAATCCGCTCCAGTTCCGCATCCTGTTCTGCGCCTTCAGCATCGGCGTAACTGCCGGTGTGCAATTCAACCACGGGCGCACCGACCGCGACGGCAGCATCGAGTTGCGCCCGGTCGGGGTCGACGAACAGCGATACTCGAATATCGAGTTCTGCAAGCCGTGCGCAGGCGCTGCGCACCTTGTCCTGCTGGCTGACAATATCGAGGCCGCCTTCTGTGGTCAGCTCCTGCCGATTCTCCGGCACCAGACAGATGTCGCTCGGTCGAATTTGCGCCGCGATCTGCAACATTTCCCCGGAGACAGCCATTTCGAGGTTCATGTGCGTGCGCATCACGTCCTTGATGGCCAACAGGTCATGGTCCTGAATGTGGCGACGATCTTCCCGAAGATGCACGGTGATGCTGTCCGCCCCGGCCTGCTCCGCCATAATGGCGGCATCGACGGGCCGCGGGTAAGGCGTGCCGCGGGCCTGCCGCAACGTCGCCACATGATCGATGTTGACACCCAGATGCGGGGGAACTGAATTCATTGCCGTATTCTAACGCCTATGGATATCGAGTAGCACCTTGCGGCTTTTCAACTCCTTGCCGCCCAGGTGAAAGGCTATGACTTCGCGCAATAATCTGCTGGCGGCACGCAGTACTTCAGGCTCATCAAATCGCTGTGCGCCAATAGCGGTAAGCATCTCGCCTTGAAAGACCAGGTGCCCTTCAGTTCGGCTGACGGCGACCGGTCCCTGCTCGACCCTATACTCATAGTGCCGTTCGGCGCTTAGCACCGTATTAGAACCGTATTCATGATCGAGATTCAGCGCATAGCCGATCTGGCGCAGCAATTCGACCTCGAATTGCCGCAAACACGGTGCAATATCGTCGCCCGCCGCTGCCAAGGACTGGATAGTCCGCGCATACGTATCGAACACCTCCGGCTGCGGGTCGTGCCGATGCAGGAAGTGCAGTATGAGCTCGTTGACGTAGTAGCCGGACAACAAGGCATCGCCACTCAGGCGCAGCGGCGCGCCATTGACCTCGGCTCCCGTCAAAGTGCCCAGATCCGACTTCATGAACCACGACATCGACAGCGGCATGAATGGCCGCAACACGCCTTTCAGCCTGGAGCGAGCACCGCGACTGCCTCTTGCCACCAGCGCAAGTTTGCCGTGGTCACGGGTAAAAATATCAAGAAGCTGGCTCGAATCACGAAACGCTCGATGATGGAGGATGAACGCGGACTGTTGCTGGACTCGTCGTTGTGAAGTCATCGTAACGCTGCCCGTTGGCTACGGCGACTCGTAGCCAAGGCTGAGGAGGTCCTTCTCGCTGTCCGCCCAATTGTCTTTGACCTTGACCCAGAGCTCGAGATGCACCGGCCGGCCGAGACTTTGTTTGAGTTCCAGCCGCGCCGCCTTGCCGACACGCTTGAGCACACTGCCGCCCTTGCCGACGACAATACCTTTCTGACTGTTTCGTTCAACCCAGATGATCGCGTTGATCGTTGTCCTCTCCGCCTCGACCTCGAACCGTTCGATCTGCACAGTCAGACCGTATGGCAATTCCTGATGCAGTGACAATGTCAGCTTTTCGCGTATCACTTCGGCAGCGTGAAACTCGACGCTTCGATCCGTTCGCATGTCCGCGGGAAACAGCTGTGGCGACTCCGGCAGGTATTTCGGAATCAGCGATAACATCGTATCCAGATTGTCGCGCTTCCTGGCGGAGACTGGCAGAATTTCAGCAAACTCGTGTCGTGCAGACGCTTCGGCGATTACCTCCAGCAGTTTCTCTTTCGGGTGCACGAGATCAACCTTATTGAGAACCGCAATTACAGGCGCCGAGATCTGCTGCAAACGCCGCAGTACATCACCGTCTTCGTCCGTCCAGCGACCCGCTTCGGTGACAAACAGCACTAATTCCGCATCAGCAAGAGCGTTCGCCGCTGTTCGATTCATCATGCGGTTCATCGCTTTGCCGGCTTTTCGGTGCAGGCCCGGTGTGTCGACGAAGACTATTTGCACATCCCCGCTCGTGTATACAGCAAGAATGCGGTGCCGCGTTGTCTGTGGTTTGGCCGTGACAATACTGACTTTGGTTCCCATCACGGCGTTGATCAACGTCGACTTGCCGACGTTCGGGCGACCGACAACGGCTACAAATCCACAGCGCATGTCACTCAACCTGCTGCATCCTGATTCAACTCCAAGAACATTCGTTCCGCAGCCTCCTGTTCCGCATTCCTGAGAGTGCTGCCGCTCCCGCTGGTCAGTTCCTGCCGACCTGCAACGCTGCAACTAACCTCGAATGTCTGTCGATGTGCCTGCCCACTGACTCTGATGAGCTCGTATGTCGGCAATCCCAGCTGCCGCGCCTGCAGCCATTCCTGTAAGCGGGTCTTGGGGTCGCGTAGTTCCGCGACCGACGGGAATTCCTCCAGCCGCGCACCAAAAGCACGTTCGATTGCGCGCCGTGCCGCGTCGAAGCCCGCATCGATGTAGATCGCACCAAAAATAGCCTCGAGTGCGTCAGCGAGTATTGATTCGCGGCGATGACCACCCGTCTTGCGCTCTCCGCTGCCCAAAATCAGCTGTTCACCCAGTCCCAATTCCGCTGCAAGTTCGGCAAGTGATGTGTCTTTAACCAGCGACGCGCGCAGCCGGCTGAGGTCACCTTCGGCAGCCAGAGGATGCGCCCGAAACACGACTTCGGATATCACGAAATCAAGCACCGCGTCGCCAAGAAACTCGAGACGCTCGTTATTGTCTCCGGGGGCACTGCGGTGTGTCAGCGACTGCTCAAGCAACCGCACGTCGTTGAATTCGTAGTCCAACGAGTTCTTGAGCCACGTCTCGGCTTTTTTTAACACTATCGCTCGTTATTGTTATCTCGCGCTAAGCGCGTCGCGTTACTAGCGGCGCACGAGGACGCTTTTGTCAAAGTGCACGGTAAACGAAATGTTGGAGATGAATGGCGCCGTGTGGTCATACACAGCAGCAACTTCCCAACCACCCTCCACCTGGGTGACCGTGATATCGCGATACTCGATCGTGGAGACGCTTTCAACATCGAAGCGACGCAAGATCGAATTTCGCATTGCCGCACGGGTCGCGTTTTGCCCATCAAATTCCGAGCGCACGCCTTCAATGACGCCAACCACTTTCATGTAGTTGAGATAAACCGGCGTCAGGCGCAGTGCGGCAAACACGTAAATGCCGACCAGAACGGCGAGAATGATGTATCCCAGCGTCGTGACACCGGCCTGGCGCCGGGCATTGCCGTGTCGTAGTCGTCTCATGCGGTCCATAGCGAACTCTCTGCAGCCCAGTACGGGCGCCGTCTGGTGCCAAAATCACATCAAATTTAACGTAATTTTAACGGTCAATTCAGTGACTTGCACCACATTATTGGATCTTGTTGCCGACCCGATCCCAGCGCGGCCAGCTCAGCCCGTCGATGTGCATCCAGATACGCACCGCCTCGCCGACAAGGTGCGTCTCCGGAATCGAGCCGATAAAGCGGCTATCGCGACTGTTATCACGATTATCGCCCATCACGAAGTACTGCCCCTCCGGCACGCGGTACACACCGTCCCTGACCGCGTATCCTTCGTTGGCAATCAGGATCTCGTGGCGCCGATCTCCCAGCTTCTCGACGAATCTCGGCTGCGACCGCGTCGCGTCGGGATGTTGTTCGAGGTCCACCGGTTCTCCATTAATGGTCAGCCGATGGCGCTCATAACTGACTTCATCGCCAGGAAGGCCAACAATACGCTTGATGTAATTGATACTCGGATCGGCGGGCAGACGAAATACGACGACGTCACCGCGATCCGGCTCGCCCGTCTCGAGGATCTTCGTTTCCGTCACCGGGAGCCGCAATCCGTAGGCGTACTTTTTGACGAAGATAAAGTCGCCCTGCAAGAGCGTCGGCATCATCGAACCCGACGGAATTCGAAAAGGTTCGAAAATGAAAGAACGAATAACGAGCACAAACAATAGTACGGGAAAGAAGGAGCGCGAATACTCCACCAGAGTATCTCGAGCAGTCGATGCGCTACCTTCTCGTTCATCTTTCTGCCAAACGAACTTGTCCAGCGCGACAAAAAGCCCCGTCACGAATGTCAGGGCGGTGAGTATCAATGCCAGATTTATGCTCAATTCAAAACTCTCACTTATCAACTCGCAGGACGGCAAGAAATGCTTCCTGCGGAATTTCAACGGATCCTACCTGTTTCATGCGGCGCTTGCCGGCCTTTTGTTTCTCCAGCAGCTTGCGCTTGCGAGAAACGTCACCGCCATAGCATTTGGCCGTGACGTTCTTGCGTAACGCCTTGACAGTACTTCTTGAGACGATTTGACCACCAATCGCCGCCTGAATTGCAACGTCGAACATCTGCCGAGGTATCAACTCGCGCATGCGCTCGACGAGTTCGCGGCCACGCGATTGCGAATTTGCGCGATGCACGATAATTGATAATGCGTCGACTCGTTCCTTATTGATGAGTATATCGAGCCGTACCAGATTGGCTGGCTCGAATCGTTCAAAATGATAATCAAATGACGCATATCCACGACTCACCGACTTGAGGCGATCGAAAAAGTCCATCACGACTTCTGCCAGCGGCATCTCGTATTCCAATGACACCTGACTGCCAAGATAGCGCAGATGCTTTTGCACTCCGCGCTTCTCGATGCACAGCTTGATCACGGCACCAACATGTTTTTCAGGCACAAGAATATTGGCTGTAATTATCGGTTCGCGAAGTTCGTGGATCTCGTTGACCGGTGGCAGCTTCGACGGGTTGTCGACATAGCTGATTTTACCGTCGTTATCGATAACTTCGAAGATTACGGTCGGCGCAGTCGTAATGAGTTCGAGATTGTATTCGCGCTCCAGGCGCTCCTGCACGATCTCCATGTGCAGCATGCCGAGGAAGCCGCAGCGAAATCCAAAACCCAGGGCTACCGATGTCTCGGGTTCGAAATGCAGCGCGGCGTCATTAAGACGTAACTTCTGCAGGGCCTCACGGAAGTTCTCATAGTCGTCAGACAAGATCGGAAACAACCCGGCAAATACTCTAGGTTGCACTTGCTTGAATCCCGGCAGAGGGCCTTTGCAGGGCGCACGCGTAAGAGTCAGCGTGTCGCCAACCGGCGCGCCGTAGATATCCTTGATGCCGGCAATGACATAGCCAACCTGGCCTGTAGTCAGGGCATCGAGATCCTGCATTTTCGGCGTAAAACAGCCAACACGATCCGCGACGTAAGAGTCGCCTGTCGACATAATGGTGATCCTGCTTCGCTTCGGCAGGCTGCCGTTGACAACGCGCACGAGCGACACGACACCGACGTAGTTATCGAACCACGAATCGATGATCAACGCCTGCAGCGGGCCGTCTGCATCTCCTTGTGGAGGAGGAATCTTATTAACGATCGCCTCGAGCAACTGCGGCACGCCTTCACCCGTCTTGGCGCTGACCTCAACCGCATCCGATGCATCAACGCCAATAATGTCTTCAATTTCTGATTTGACGCGATCAGGTTCTGCCGCGGGCAGATCGATCTTGTTCAGCACCGGTAACACTTCGAGTCCCTGGTCGATCGCAGTCGTGCAGTTGGCGACACTCTGTGCCTCAACACCCTGAGCAGCATCGACAACCAGCAGCGCGCCTTCACACGCGGCGAGTGATCGCGATACCTCGTAGGAAAAGTCGACATGACCCGGCGTATCGATGAAGTTCAACTGATAGGCGTGGCCGTCCCGCGCGGTGTAGCTCAGCGAAACGCTTTGCGCCTTGATCGTGATGCCGCGCTCACGCTCGAGGTCCATCGAATCGAGCACTTGCTCTGCCATCTCCCGATCGGCGAGTCCTCCACACTGCTGTATAAATCGATCCGCCAGCGTCGACTTGCCGTGGTCAATGTGTGCAATGATCGAGAAATTACGAATTCTGTTCATTATGGAATGTTGCTCAATAGTCGTGCCAGCGCATCGCGATCGAGATGATACTGGCAGATGAGCTCGCCGTCATACTCAACGACCGGAATCCGGGTATCGTATTCGCGCTTCCACTCCTCCCGACCATCGATATCGTGCACGACCACCTCGAGCCGGCCTCGCAGGAGAGGCATCATCTCCTCTATCAATACCTCGCAGAGGTGACATCCCTGACGACTGTATACGTCAAGTGATTTCAATGAACGCGCTCCACTGTCGGGACAAATCTGCGCAAGCAATGCGCCTGCCCGAGGCGCCAACGGCCAACAGCCAGACCGGCGGCGAGGCCGAGTAAAGCAGTCACGGCCGCAGCGGCGTCGCCAAACCCGACTGTGTAGGCCAGCGACGCGCCAATCACGGCTCCCAGCATCGGCAGCCCATATACTATTGCCGCAGCCCGCAGCACATTGTCCGGTGCCAGCGATATCTCGACGATATCGTCCACGGCAATAGCCAGTCCCGGCCGAATGCTGGCCTCGACATGTCGGTCCCCGCTGGCGGGTGCGAATATGCCGGCGCCGCAACCCTTGCCCGCGGCGCAGCGTGGACAAGCCGACGTAATCTCGACAGCGACGACCGCGTGCACACCATCGGCACTGTCAACGAGTGACACAACTCTTCCGTGGGGATTGTCCATCGGGGAACTACTTGTATTGCATGGAGGTCGCAATCTGCTCCACAGTCGCTGCCGGCACCTCGCCCACGGCAGTTACCTGGAACCCGCCGGTCTCGATGCTGTACGAATGGGATGAGCCGACGCGCGAGCGGCGCGCAATATCAATCCGGTCGGCCGGTTCGATGAATACCGACACATTAGCGAGGCCGTCGCTGAAGAGAATATGCGTAACCGGTACGTCCCGGCCGGGCAACTCTTCCTCCGTATTCGATACAAGGCGAAATCCGGACGGCAAATTATCGTTGCTCCATCGACTATCGACGGCCGCGACGATCGAGCGCCGTGGCTGCGTGAACCAGCGGAAATTGTCGGTATTGATCGATGACGCCAGTGCGCTGGCGTGAATCTCCTCATCGAGAGTGATGTCGGCGAACTTGATCTGCTCGATAGCCTCGCCGTCATCGCCAATGAGCTTTGTCTGCAACGGAAAGCCTGTCTCTGTGTCGAGCCAGATACGATGTCCGTAGCGATAGCCGTCATGTGGACGAATCGCCAGCAACACGGCCTTGCGCCCCGCTACCCGCTCTTCGCGAACGACCGACACATCGTATTCACTGCCGAAGCGCACGTCACTTGACGGCAACGTAGAGAACAGCGTGCTTTGGTCGTCCCACTCTTCGACCAGCACGGATTGCTTGTCCGGCAGGATGCACTGCACCTCGTTGCCGTGGCGGATGATCTCCAGGCCGTTGCCTTCCTGAATGATGACTTTTTCACGAACCACGCCGTCAGAGACGGAATGCGCGACCTTGAGCGCCTCGACTCTGCCATCCTGCAAGCGAATGACCGTGCCCTGGTAATTGGTCGACTGCACGGCGCTCGCCATCCTGTTCAGCCAGTCTTGCGGCGCTGTCTCCTGAGCCATAAGGACCGTGTTGCCCATGATCAGGCCAGCAATCGCGACATGGGCGGTCACGGTCGTATGTCGTCGCAGGCTCATCATCGGAGTTACGGCGTCTGCGCGTCCGCCGCGTCGGTCGAGTCCGGCATGTCCCCGCCCTCGTCGAGCGGCTGCGTGGCCGATTCCGTGTCAACCAGCACATCCTCTCTGAGCTGCAGGGTAACCAGCCGGGCATTGATGCTATTCACGCCGAAATACGCGGAAGCTGCACTGTGCCGCAGGAAATAATCCCGCAACTGATCATCATTTTGCCCGGGCACCGTGTAGCCGCCATCAATTGTGGCAGCGACGCTATCGCCCGCCGACAGCGGATCGACATCGGGCACGGTGGACAGTTGCTGCAATCCGAGCAGCGCCGCGACAGCGACAGTCGCAGCTATCGCTACGCCCGCTATCGGCCGCAAATACCGTGGTCGGTCCGACTCGACCGCTTCAAATTCGACCTGCAGAGACTTATCGTCCAGCACAGCCGAAATACGCTCTCGCAGCATCGACATGCCGGCAATCGTGCGTTCGCCACGCATGACGCGCCCCATTGCCAGATACTCGGCAGCCTGCTGCCTGAGATTCCGATCCTGGCAAAGCCTGCGCAACAGTAACTCAGCTTCATTCTGCGGCAATTCGCCGTCGACGAACGCCGAAATTTGCATTTTTATTGCATCGTTCATAGGTCCCCGCCTATCTATCGCACCAACGTCCCGACTTTCTTGCCAATGGCATCGCGGGCCCTGAAAATTCTCGATCGCACGGTGCCAACGGGACAATCCATTGTCTGCGCAATCTCTTCATAACTCATACCATCCAACTCGCGCAAGATAATCGCTGTTCGGAGATCATCCGGCAGTGCTTCAATGGCACGTTCCAGCGTGTCCTGCAATTCCTGACTCAGTGTGACTGCCTCAGGAGTATCTGTCTCTTTGAGCTTGGCGTGCAGCCCGTACTGTTCCGGGTCCTGCAGATCCAGCTCGATGTCCATCGGCCGGCGGCGCTGTGCCGCCAGGTAGTTCTTTGCGGTATTCACGGCGATCCTGTACAGCCAGGTGTAAAACGCACTATCGCCGCGAAACCTCGGCAAAGCCCGGTACGCCTTGATGAAGGCTTCCTGACTGATGTCCAGCGCCTGCTCCGGGTCACGTACATATCGCATCACCAGGTTGACAATCTTGTGCTCGTACTTCAGCACCAGCAGGTCAAACGCGCCTTTATCACCTTTCTGGACCCGTTTGACCAGTTCCTTGTCGGTCGACTCATTCGACATACGGTGGCGTCCCGCCGTTTTCGAGACGCAATCGCTCGACACCGGGATAGACCGGCCGGGCTCTTGAAAGTTCTCCTGAAACGATCGTATTCATGGGCATTATGTGACGCAGTTCGCGGCCGGGGCATGGTAGCAGTTTCAACGCTCCGCTCCCAAGTGTCGCCAGATCACCTGCAAACGGCGCCAGTTCTCGTTTTGCGCCCCGTTGCACCGAATCAGCTCGGCCAATCGCTGGCCGTCCTCGGTCTCGAATCTGAGCCACGCGATGCGGCGCAGCACAATGCTGCCGGCAACGAGCCTGGCCGGCGTCCGAAATTGCCCCCCGGTCATGATGCTGGCCGCACCGTCATGCGCGATCCGGAGGCGCTCACAACGCTTATTCCCTCTGGCAATAAGCAACACCGCCCGGCCGTGCTGCAGCAGCCAGACGACCCCCGCGAGCAAGCGCCACGCTGGCTGGATTGGCAAAATCAGGATCATCGCAGTACCGAGCATGGTCGCGACCACGCCGGTCGTGATGACGACGCGGCGCAGCAACGGATCAGGTGCAAGTTCGGTCGAGTATGTGCGCGACGACACGGGCTAGTTCGGCGGTCGGTTGCTGCTGTTGTAACAAATAGCCCAACAGTTCGGGGTCCGACAGCTGCAAAAGTGAGCAGAACGCCTGCTTATCCTGTTCGGGCGCGGCCTCGTAGCGATGCTCGAGATAGCCCAGCAACAGTTCGTCAAGTTCGCGCATGCCACGCCTGCACTGCCACTTGAGTCGGGACTTCTGCATCTACCGTCTGTGCGACGTGCACTGCCAGGTCGGCTGGCTCAATAGCGCCTCTCGGCCAGCATCTTCTTGGTCTCCGCAATCGCCTGCGCCGGGTTCAGATCCTTCGGGCAGGTCTGCGTGCAATTCATGATCGTGTGGCATCGATACAGGCGGAACGGGTCTTCAAGCTCGTCCAGCCGCTCACCCGTTGCCTCGTCGCGACTGTCGACCAACCATCGATAGGCTGCCAGCAGCGCGGCCGGCCCGAGATAGCGGTCGCTGTTCCACCAGTAGCTCGGGCAGCTCGTCGAGCAACATGCGCAGAGGATGCATGCAGCCGGCTCGTTAATCAGTTCCTGGTCGTCGTTGCTCTGCAAACGTTCACGGTCGGGCGGCGGTGGCGTACGCGTCTGCAGCCACGGCTTGATCGACGCGTACTGCGCATAAAAATTCGTGAGATCGGGAACGAGATCTTTTACGACCGGCATATGCGGCAGCGGATAGATCCTGACGTCCCCCTTGATACTGTCGATCGAGCGTGTGCAGGCCAGCGTGTTGCCGCCATCGATATTCATTGCGCACGAGCCGCAAATACCTTCGCGGCATGAACGGCGAAACGTCAGGGTTGGGTCAACCTCGTTCTTGATCTTGATCAGTGCGTCCAGGACCATGGGGCCACAGCCGTCGACGTCAATGCTGTAGGTATCGACGCGCGGATTCTCGCCACTGTCGGGATCGTAGCGATATACCGCGAAGCGCCGCACATTAGATGCACCGTTGGCCGCGTCGATGTGCCGGCCTTTCCTGATTCTGGAATTCGGTGGAAGTCTGAATTCAGCCAAGTTTGCTGCTCCTAATAGACTCGAGCCTTCGGCGGGACCGGATCGACTTCGTCCGTCAGCGTATTCTCGTGAACGGGCCTGTAGGCGAATTCGACGTGACCGAGCTCGTCGACCCAGGCCAGCGTGTGTTTCATCCAGTTCACATCATCGCGATCCGCATAATCTTCGCGGGCGTGTGCGCCGCGACTCTCGAGACGATTTGTAGCTGAGCGAATCGTCGCAGTCGCATTGAGCATCAGATTCTCCAGCTCCATCGTTTCGACCAGATCCGTATTCCAGATCATTGAACGATCCGAAACTCTGACGTCACTCAATGTGTCGAAGGTCTTGCTCAGCAGATCAGCACCCTCCTGCAGGGTCTCACCGGTGCGGAATACTGCCGCATGGCTCTGCATGATCTTCTGCATTTCCAGGCGAATCTCTGCCGTTGGCCGGCTGCCGTCGGCATTGCGCAGCTTGTCGATTCTGGCAACGCTGTTCTGCCCTGCATCGGCAGCAAAGGCCCTGTGGCGCGCACCGGGCGTCATCGTATCGGCACAGAAATGCGCCGCTGCCCGGCCGAAGACGACGAGATCCAGTAACGAGTTGGAACCGAGCCTGTTGGCGCCATGCACCGAGACACAGGCGGCTTCACCAACGGCCATCAGGCCCGGAACGACCACTTCGGCATCGCCGTCTTTGCTCGTAAGGACCTCACCATTGAAATTCGCCGGCACGCCGCCCATGTTGTAGTGCACGGTCGGCAAAACCGGAATCGGTTCTTTGGTGACATCGACGCCCGCGAAAATCCTCGCGGATTCGGCGATGCCCGGCAGGCGCACTTCGATAACTTCCGGACCCAGGTGCTCGAGATGCAGATGGATGTGGTCCTTTTCACCACCGACACCGCGACCTTCGCGGATTTCTATGATCATCGAGCGGCTGACGACGTCGCGTGACGCCAGGTCCTTCGCATTCGGCGCATAGCGCTCCATGAACCGTTCACCATCCGAATTCGTCAGATACCCGCCCTCGCCACGCACGCCTTCGGTGATCAGGCAACCCGCGCCGTAAATGCCGGTAGGATGAAACTGCACGAATTCCATGTCCTGCACCGGCAAGCCCGCGCGCAGCACCATGGCACTGCCATCGCCTGTACAGGTGTGTGCGGATGTACACGAAAAGTACGCGCGGCCGTAACCACCCGTCGCGAGGATGACCTGATGCGAGCGGAAGCGGTGCAGGCGGCCTGTTGCCAGGTCGATGGCGACAACACCGCGGCAGGCACCATCTTCCATGATCAGGTCAACAGCAAAATACTCGATATAAAACTCGGCGTCGTGTTTCAGAGACTGCTGATACAAGGTATGCAGCATCGCATGACCGGTGCGATCGGCTGCTGCGCAGGTACGTTGCGCCGTGCCCTCGCCATATCGCGTCGTCATGCCACCGAACGGCCGTTGGTAGATCTTGCCCTCTTCGGTGCGCGAAAACGGTACGCCGTAGTGCTCGAGCTCGATGACCGCATCGGGCGCCTCTTTGCACATGTACTCGATCGCGTCCTGATCACCGAGCCAGTCCGAGCCCTTGATGGTGTCGTACATGTGCCAGCGCCAGTCGTCTTCGCCCATATTACCGAGCGCAGCACTGATGCCACCCTGAGCCGCGACTGTGTGGCTGCGCGTCGGGAACACCTTGCTGATACAGGCAGTGTTGAATCCGGACTGCGCCAGCCCAAACGTTGCGCGCAGACCGGCACCGCCCGCGCCGATCACAACGACGTCGTAGCTGTGATCAATGAATGCGTAATCACTCATGCGCCCAATCCAACCCTGAGAATGGCGTAAATCGATACGACTGCCACGATAATATGGGCGAAATGAGACAGAATGAGGGAAACGACTTTCGGACCTGCCGCATGCACATAGTCCTCAATAACCACCTGTACGCCCAGATACGAATGATAGGCTGCCGCCAGGCATAGCAGGGTCAACAACACGCTGTTGAGCGGATTGCCGACGAACTCGACAACCTTGCCATAGTCGAGGATCGATACCGCGCTGATGCGCACCACAAACCATAGTCCGAGAAAGGTCAAAGCCACCGCGGATACGCGCTGCGCCCACCAATGGCCGGTTCCGTCTTTGGCCGAGCCGAGCCCAAGGACGCGACCGAGCGGTGCTCTGAGGCTCATAGCAGCACCGCCCAGAATGCAGCGGTTACGGCAAGGGCTGCGATCAGCACGAACCACGCTGACGCATTTGCCTGCCGTTTCTCAAACCCGCGCCCTGAGTCCCACACCAGGTGCCGAATACCGTTCGCGAGGTGGTAGAAAAACGCGAAGCTCCAGCCGATAAGAAGTAGCCGTCCGAACAGGGTCGACATCATTGCCGCAAACCGATCGTAGTCTGCAGGACCCGCGGCGACGCAGGCGAGCCACGCCGTGAGAAGCAGGAGCCCCACCGCCATGACAATACCCGTGCCCCGATGCAGGATTGACAATGTCATCGTGATCGGCCAGCGATAGATCGATAAGTGAGGTGATAAAGGTCTTCGAGTATTTGTCATAAATTTTTGATTTTTATTATTTAATTCTCTAGAAATCTATACAACGTCCGGCCTTTTCCCAGTCCCCGTAACGCGTCGGATCGGGGCCCTCGCGACCACCGATTTCTTTCGCCTGCGCCTTTTCATCGGGCTCTCGTGACTTATCATCGTCGGCCGAACGACCCGGCTTGCGAATCTCGGCAACGACCTTATCCTTTGTATCCTCGGCGGGCATGGCGGCAGTATGCCAGACACCGCATGCACCTGCATGAGCAACATGCATCCGGATGTAACAGGTTAGAATTCATGACTATGTCTCAACTTCCCTACTCAACAATCATCGTCAGCGGCGACGACGCTTTCGACTTCCTGCAGGCGCAGCTCGCTGCTGACCTGTCTCGTTTGAGTGACGGCACCTCACCTTCCCGCGCACGCACCGATCAAGAACAGGGTCGTACAGTGGGCAATGCCGTTCTTTCAGCCTGGTGCAACCCGAAGGGTCGCGTGATTTGCCTGTTGCGGGTTGCTCAGGCTGACGGGGCCTATTCGCTGACACTGCCGACCGAACTGACTGAGGAGGTCGTGAAGCGCCTGACGATGTTCCGGTTTCGCGCCCGGGTCGAATTCGCCGTGACGCAGACGGCACCTCGGCAGCTCGGCGTCAAGGGCACTTTCGATACATGGCAACTCGAGAATCTGCGTGCCGGCGTTCCGGAGATTCTGCAGGCGCAGTCCGAAAAGTTTACGCCGCACATGCTCAATCTGGACCTGCTGGGCGCAGTCAGCGTCGACAAGGGTTGTTATCCCGGGCAGGAGATCGTCGCCCGTACACATTTCCGCGGAACCACCAAGCGACGCTGCCTGCGATTCGAAAGCAGCGAACCCGTTTCGCCCGGCGACAAGGTTTTCGACGGCGAACGAGATGTCGGCGAGGTCGTAAATGTCATCGGCAATGAGTTGCTTGCCGTTGTGCCTACCGACGGCACAGGCATGGAACTTTCAGTCGGTGGCATTCCGTTAAGGCATATTCCGCTCGACAGCTAGTCAAAAACTTCTGGCCGCATGTGTGGGAACAGCAGGACATCGCGTATCGACGGCGAATCCGTAAATAACATCACGAGCCGATCGATGCCGATGCCGATGCCCGCCGTTGGCGGCATGCCGTATTCAAGCGCACGTATATAGTCGTGATCGAACGCCATGGCCTCTTCATCGCCGGCGTCGCGGCTTGCCGCCTGCGCGCGGAAACGTTCCGCCTGATCCTCCGGATCGTTAAGCTCCGAAAAACCGTTGGCGATCTCACGCCCGGCGATGAAAAACTCGAATCGGTCTGTAACGAATGGATCGGCATCGTTGCAACGTGACAAGGGTGATACTTCGGTCGGATATTGAGTTACGAAGGTAGGTTTGCGCAGATTATCCTCACCAGTCTTTTCGAATATCTCGATCTGCAGTTTTCCGGGCCCATAGTTGTCCCTGACCGGGATGCCGTGCGCATCGCAGACACCGACAAGGTAATCGCGATCACGCAGCTTTGATGCTTCGAGATCCGGATTGAAATGCAGGATAACTTCCTCAACGGTCATACGAGGAAATGCGGTACCGAGATCAAACTCTTCGCCCTGGTATGTCACGGTCGTCGAGCCGAGTACTGCGTCTGACATACCGTGCATCAGGGCCTCTACCATGTCGATCAGGTCTTCGTAATCGGCATAGGCCCGATACAACTCGAGCATCGTGAATTCCGGGTTGTGTTGCGTCGAAACGCCTTCGTTGCGAAAGCTGCGGTTGATCTCGTAGACGCGCTCGAAGCCACCCACAATCAAGCGCTTCAAATTCAATTCAGGCGCAATGCGCAAATAAAGCAACATATCGAGCGCGTTATGATGTGTCGTGAATGGCCGGGCGATTGCACCACCCGGCGTCGTCTGCATCATTGGCGTCTCGACCTCGAGGTAATCCTGTGCATCGAGAAACGCGCGAATATAGGCCACAATTGCGGAACGCGTTCTGAATACCGCAGCACTGTCCGCATTCATGATCAGGTCGACATATCGTTGTCGATAGCGCGTCTCCTGATCGGCGAGGCCATGAAATTTTTCGGGTAGCGGGCGCAACGATTTCGTAATCAGTCTCACCCGATCGGCCAACACGGTCAACTCGCCCGTTTTGGTTCGAAATAACACGCCTTCGGCCGCAACGATGTCCCCGACATCCCACTTCTTGAAGTCCTGGTAGACACCCTCGGCAAGGCGATCGCGCTCCAGGCGCGCCTGAATCTGTCCGGACCGATCCTGCAATTTTATGAAGCTCGCCTTGCCCATGACGCGCTTGACCATCATGCGCCCAACCACGGCTACGTGAACATCTTCCTCACGCAACGTTGCATCGTCGTGTTCATGAAATGTCTGTTGCAGTTCGTCTGCTGTCGCGTTTCTCCGAAAGTCATTCGGATACGCGTTACCCCGCTCGCGTAATGCATTGAGCTTTCCGCGCCGCTCGGCAATGAGCTTGCCCTCGTCCTGTTTCGTTTCTTCGGTCACTTACTTACAGTCCCTGCTTGAGGCTCGCCTCGATGAAATTATCCAGGCCGCCATCCAAAACCGCCTGAGTGTTACCGGTTTCGATCCCGGTTCGCAAATCCTTGATACGACTTTGATCAAGAACGTAGTTTCTGATCTGACTTCCCCAGCCAACGTCGGCCTTGCTCTCCTCCACCGCAGAGGCTTCAGCCCGCCGCTTCTGCAACTCGAATTCGTAAAGCTTGGCCTTGAGCTGATTCATCGCCTGCGCCTTGTTCTTGTGCTGCGAGCGGTCGTTTTGGCATTGCACGACAATATTGGTCGGCAGATGTGTGATACGCACGGCCGACTCGGTTCTGTTGACATGTTGTCCGCCCGCGCCGCTGGCACGATAGACGTCAATGCGCAGCTCCGACGGATCGATCTCGATGTCGATGTCGTCATCGACCTCAGGCGATACGAACACCGAGGCGAATGACGTGTGCCGCCGGTTGCCCGAATCGAACGGTGACTTGCGCACCAGTCGATGCACGCCGGTTTCAGTCCGCAGCCAGCCATACACGTACTCACCCCGTATGTGAATCGTTGCGCTCTTGATGCCGGCGACCTCCCCGGCCGAGGCCTCGATCACCTCAGCGTCGTAGCCGTGCGCTTCGGCCCAGCGCAGGTACATGCGCAGCAGCATTTCCGCCCAATCCTGTGCCTCGGTGCCACCGGCACCGGACTGAATATCGAGATAGGCGTTATTGATATCCATTTCGCCCGAAAACATGCGGCGAAACTCCAGCGCGGCCAGTCTTGTCTCGAATGTGGCAATGTCTTGGACGACCTCAGCCACCGTATCAGCGTCGTCTTCCTCAATCGCCATTGAAAGAAGCTCGCCGGCGTCATTGATGCCGGTCTTGAGTTCGTCGAGCACAATGACTATCTGCTCGAGTTGCGCACGCTCCCGGCCCAGGGCCTGCGCACGCTCGGGTTCGTTCCACACGTCGGGTTGCTCGAGCTCACGCTGAACTTCAGTCAGCCGTTCCGCTTTGCCTTCGTAGTCAAAGATACCCCCTCAACGCAGCGGTGCGTTCAGCAAGATCGGCTATGGTTTGATTGATCTGACTCGTTTCCATCATGTTACCCGGCATTTGCAGCGCGCGATCTTATCACGCGCCGCCGGCCTGCAACGCAGCAATTTGCTCCACAATCAATTGCGGTGATTGCGCGCCACGATACTCGTTGACGTCCAGTCGGTACGCCAGTTGCACGATGCCCCGATATGCCGGGCCCGCCTGATTGAATGCGATTGCATCAATGACCCCGCCGCCATCCAACGGGCGAAGGCGCATTTTCAAGTGCTTCTCGCCAACCGTGCGCTGTTCGACCAGTTCAAAGTCGCCGCTCCACACTGGCTCCGGAAACGCGGAGCCCCATGGTCCGGCCTCCCGGAGCAGTTGCGCGAATCGCAAGTCCAGTTCGCTCGAAGGCAATACCCCGTCGCTGACAATTGCCCCGCTGAAATCCGCATCCGGATACAGACGCCGGACCTGCTCGGCAGCCGCGGCCGCGAATTCGTCGTAGTTCGATTCCGCAATTGTCAGTCCGGCTGCCATGGCGTGGCCGCCGAATTTGACGATGAGGTTCGGATGGGTACTGGACACTGCTTCCAGCAGGTCACGCGCATGCACGCCAGGTATCGAACGTGCCGAGCCTTTCAGGAGGCCGTCGGATTCCCGGGCAAACGCAATCACGGGCCGATGACACTTTTCCTTGACGCGTGCCGCAATCAGTCCCACAACACCCTGATGCCAGGATGCTTCACAGACGCACACGCAAGCCGGCCACTTGCGAGCACTAATCGAGTCAACATAGGCGAACGCCTGCTCGCGCATCGTCGCTTCGATATCGCGTCGCTCACGATTGATTTCATCCAATACGCCGGCATGCCGCGTTGCAACGTGCTCGTCGTCCGTCAACAGGCACTCGATGCCCAGAGACATGTCTTCGAGACGGCCAGCGGCGTTGATACGCGGACCGGCGGCAAATCCCAGGTCCGAGCTGACCGTGCGGGACAGTTGGCGGCCTGACAGCGTCAGTAATGCGCGAATGCCAGCGACCGTCTTGCCTGCGCGGATGCGGTTGAGTCCTTGTTGCACAAGTATGCGGTTATTGTGATCCAGCGGCACGACGTCGGCCACGGTGCCCAGCGCGACGAGGTCGAGATACCCTGCCGGAATTTTCGCGGCGCCCTCCATGCCCTGCTTATCGAGAACTCGGCCCAACGCAGCCATCAGGTAGAACGCAACGCCGACGCCCGCAAGATTGCGGCTCGCAAACCGGCTACCCTGCAGATTCGGGTTCACGATGACGTCAGCGTCGGGCAACTCCTCCGCGGGCAAGTGATGGTCAGTGATCAGCACCGCAATATCGAGCGCTTTCGCCTGATCGACACCGGCGATGCTCGAGACACCATTATCCACAGTCACTATCAGGTTCGGTGAGCTGCGGGCGGCCACGCGGACGATTTCCGGAGTCAGTCCGTAGCCGAATTCGAACCGATTCGGCACCAGGTAATCGACGTCCCGAAACCCGAACTGACGCAGGCAGCGCAATATCAGCGCCGTGCTCGTGGCGCCATCGACGTCAAAGTCGCCAACCACAACGATGCGCTTATCTCGGAACTCAAGCAGTAAATCGACGGCCGTATCGATGTTCTCGAGTGATCCAACCGGCGCGAGACCCGCCAGACCGTAATCGAGTTGCGTTGCCGCCGTGACGCCGCGCATCGCATACAGACGTGCCAGAATCGGATCGACATCTGCCAAATCCGCCAGTGCGCTGTCGGCCGGGCTGCGCCGTAACGTGATGGGTCTCGACAATGACGCGCCGCTCAATTCAGTCGTTCCGTGTTACGCCGCCATATGCGCCAGCTGTGTTGGCGCAGAATGTCGGCCTCAACGCCATCACGAAATATCAGCTGCAGACGCGAGAGACGTCCGGACCGAAGCGCCCGGCGAAGCTCTTGCAGACAACTCATCAACAACTGCGGGTCGTCGTCTGGCGGCGCCACCGCGACAAAACCGGTCGAGGACTCGTCGAGGCATGCCGCGATGCTCCCAGGCCAGGAGCGCGCAGGCGCAAGCTTGCTTAGCCAATATCCTCTGAGCAGCGGATCGTCTGCAAACAATGGCGGATGCGGTTGCGCGCGTTGCTCGGGCGCGTAGCCGCCACCCCAAAACCAGAGGCAATTGATCGGCGGCAACCCCTCACTCTCGCGGCGGGTATTGATTTCATGTTCGTGCAGCGCCATTTCGACCTCGCTCACAAGACGCCGATACGCTGCGGCATCCGGGCCCGTTGGCATGTACTCATTCGGCTTGTCCAAGTGCACAACGTAAGGTGGTACGGCCGCCGTTGCAATCGATTCTGACGCTCGCAAATAACTGCAGGTACCTACCGTTACAAAGCTGTATTTCGCACCGTCATTCACGGTGTTCTGCAAGTGATCGAACAACGCTCGCAGATCGCCTGCGGGCAAGCTTGCTCTCCCCAGAGCATGCAGACAAAGGTGATCGAGTCGCGGCTCGAGGTACACGGGATCCGCCGCGGCGATCCAGACGGTGGGCCGTTCGCCGGTCTGCCCCCACATGCGCAGCGCGCCGAGTGCCGTATCGGGATGCGGCAGATTCAGAGCCTTCAGAATGCCGGACAACAATTCTCCCGGCGCGCTCGCTTGTTGCAGGTCAGTACGCGCCAACCAGCGCCTCAATGCCAGGTTCTCGAGCCGCCCGCCACCGACAGCCGGCAGCACCACGACGGCCAGTGATTCTGCGAATGCATCGGTCAACGGTTGCTCATTCGCACGGGCTTTGTATGATGACGTAACGCACAAGCCGATAGTAACGGAAAGCACACTTGTAGTTTACACGCGAAGTTCCCACGACTGTGATGATCCGCAGCGTCTCCGACCAGGCGATCTGCATAGGCGACAAGAGTTACCAACACACGATCGCGCTGACCAGTGACACCGTCATGGAGGATTGGCCGGATACCCGTGTTTCTGACCTCGCCGAAAGTGATTTTTCCATGTTACTGAGCACAACGCCGGAAATCATTGTTCTCGGCACCGGCATGACAAATGTATTCCCGCCTCGCGAACTCGTGTTCGCGCTGGCCCGTCGCGGAGTGGGCCTTGAGGCCATGGATACACGCGCAGCGGCCCGTACTTTCAATGTCCTTGCCGGAGAAAATCGCCCGGTCGTGGCAGTGCTTTACCTATAGGACACCGCCGTCATGACTGTAATGATGACAGTTCTTGTCCTGATATTTCTGATCGCCCCGGCGCAGGCGGAAGTCTCGCCGCTGTTCAGTCAGGCCAGCGTTCTCGACATCGAACTGAAAGGACCCATTTCGACCATCGTCCGCGACTCGTCCGATCGCAGCGAGCACCCTTTTCTGATATCTGCCGCAGGTGCCGTGCAAGAGATCAAAGTA